>ENA-ORBV01014397-ORBV01014397.1-microbial-mat-metagenome-genome-assembly--contig:-NODE-14397-length-11842-cov-8.807820_pt1 | contig 11842 bp, 10 predicted proteins | sample MGYA00237777_ERZ505514 | MGnify/ENA primary metagenome ERZ505514 (study PRJEB26160, sample SAMN06269048) | microbial mat metagenome | isolation source: Oligotrophic lake microbial mat | place... | reverse complement strand
ACTGCATTTCAAAACAAGACTGAATTTTGTACGCTCATGTTTTCAGCACACATAATTTTGCATGGTCCTGCTGCTGGCAAGGTTAAGTTTCTTCTTTACCCATGGCAACAATTTGAAAACCATGTTTGTTTGAATTGATACGGAAAACATTCATTCCGTGATTTGTTGAAGCTCGGCTTGCGCGCCGTGTTCAAACACAGAACGCTCGATCGATGTTCATGTATTTGGACACTCGAGCTGTTTTCTTCTTCCCACGCTACGACTCATCGAAGCTAAGAGATAGATACTGTGCTTTGAGAGATACTCAGTAAGAGAGAGGTAAGGCTTACATGTGCTTTTGTTTTGACTCCGCCGTTCTATTTCTTTCGTTCCAATCGAGCAAGCGTCATTCGCTTCCACGGTGGACAGGAAAGGACTGCTTAGTGCCGTCTCCGACGGCATTGCCCCAGCGACTTCATTTCCTTCAACTGTGGTAACACAGTGATACAAACACACAAACAAGCTCTAGCTAGTACGGTCAACAGTTGCTTCAATGGAACCTTCGTCAATTTCTTTGGACGATGATTGTTCGACGGTGATTGTTTCCAATGTCCGAGGAAATACTGTGCGTAGGTTACATGCTTACCATTTCGCGTCTCTTCTCCTTTCTTACTTGTTGCAGATTCCAATTGACTGTCTGCTGTGCTTTCATTTTGTTTCCCCCCCACATCGGTCCGTCTTCCGCCAAAGCAGAAGCCAACCATGACTACCGACGAAGACCTATCGGCATTGAACGCCTTTTTTGCGACTGTGATCGAAAACGCGTCTCAGCTGGAAAACGCGGGTGAGGTGTCAAAATTGCTTCACACTTATTTAGAAATGGTTCCTGTCCTGGCAACCCTTGGAAAAACAGAATTTGTCAAGGGGATGATTAATTTCTGCATTCCAAATTCTTTGTTCGACAATGTCAATGTGGAAATAACAGAAGCCGACCGTCTTCTCTTGAATGTCGCGCAGAGCGGGGAAAACTACGACAAGTTTTTGCGCAATATACACCAATTGCTAACCCAAATTTCGGAAGCTGAGCTAGCAAAAATACAACAAGAAGAAGAAGGAGAAGGGAAGGAAGGAGAAGACGAAGAAGATACACCCCCAGTTTCTCGTATCGGAAGTGTGGATTCAAACGAACGGACTAACTCCACAATTGGAATGTATAGTCCAGCGCGTCAATATCAAAATCCTCCTGTACAGGAATATCCCGACAACACTGACGGAAAAACAGACACTCCCTCAGTGGTTGAGCAAGACATTACTAACCATCTTGCTGAGGAAAATGCACGACGAGGCCAAGCAAGCGCTGCCTCAACAGCCTCCACGGATAGAACTGAACACCCCCCAAGCATTAGCCCTGTCGGATCGACTGAGACGGATTCGGCGGCAGAGGCAGGACTTGCGGATGCCATGCGTCGAAATCGAATCGGGGACAACAACTAGTCTAGCTAGAGTAGATGGCGAGTAACATTTGGACGGCACAGGGTATGTTGAACGAATCGTAGCCATGGCCATTGCCTGGCGAGAGAGAACCCACAAATGTACACTTGGTCCGGTAAAAGTCAAAAACCAGAATAACTACTATTGTTTTCAAATCATGCCCACAAAAATTTCTTGAGAAGAAAAATTGCGTTCACCGAAGGAAAAAATAAAGACGTAGGCTTCACCCCTCGCAACGCAGGACCTTGCTGGACACAAAAGGACGGATAACCCGCAAATGAAGGCCATCTAAAGAACTTTAGGAAACTCTTCAAAGCATGTTTTTGTCATTGTCATGTGGCTACAACAACATGTGCAGAAATTCAATAGTAGTCTACAAAATCAAATGCAACAACACAGGAAAGGTGTACATAGGAAACACACAACAAAAGTTCAAAGCTAGAATGTAACAACAACCCTTCAATGAAGTCCAAAAGCTTGTCAAACTTGGCGAGAAATCGGATTCACCAAACACTTTGAAACTCAATTCCATGATACAAGTCCGTCCCCAGCCAACCAATGTGGAGGAATGACCTGCAGCATCATCTTGCAAGGCAACCCAATCAGTGCAGTCAAAACTTTCGCTAACTGCACCATGTGTGCTGCAGAGAGAATTGCAATTCTCAAACAACCCAGATCCAACCCACACCTTCTCATCAACTCTTACAACAAAATCTACGGTGCCTGCAGACACAGACCACGATTCCACAGGCATGTGAAGCAGACCATCCCCAGCACTGATGAGTCAATCAATGACAAAAGAGCCAACCCAACACACTGGCACGAAGTTGCCGCAGATTCCACTAGGTGCAACATTTGCCTAGCTGATGTCTGACTGGAAGCACTGTGAGGACCAACAAAAAGAAATCATTTTCCATTTTTTTTCAGAGCCTTAGCCTTGAAAAACAATTCCAATGATTTTGCACAAATCAGCCACTCTTTGCTGTTCAGCATGATTGACAGGCGATGTCCATCTGTTAGCAGCGTCACTAGCCACAAGGTGGTCACATTTGTTGGTTCTCATTAATTGTTGCGCACATCACAGGCTGCACAACATTCTTCTGTAGATGATGACACATTGTGACCAATAGAATTCTTTGAATTTTTAAAAAAAGTGGGATGGAGTTGGCATGAGAAGTTTGAAAAACAGACCAGACAACAAGCATCAACAAATTGCATTTGTCATTGACACAAAGGTCCTTCTGTGTTGCAAGCAGCCTCACAGCATGGTTGTCTGTCTGTGGTCAGAGAACAAAAGCCCAGAATTTGGCAAGCAAAAATGTCAGACTACAAATCTAGGCTGGTCATGGTCGAGTAGCAAACGAGGTGTGATGTAACAAAGACTGATCTGATCAGACTGCGTGCAGCATGAAATGTCGAAAGAGTGAGCTCTTGTTGAGCGAGCCTCTTGAGATCATCACAATGCCGTTGCATCGTCCGCGATCGTGCTTCATCCGCAGACAGCCGTTCGTGATGCAACGTGCAGGGGTCTCGTCCACAGGTTGCACAACTGGCCCGCTGACACCCTCCCCTGATGCGGGAATCGCGTCAAGAGAATCCATGGGTGTCTTTCCAAGATGCGCCATGCCACAATCAAGATCAGGACTGACGCACCTGACTGCTCAGACATTCCAGTCAAGATGCATGACTGGGAACACTCCTGCTGTGCTGATGCAAAGGAAGAGATTCCTTTGGATGCTCCCAAACCAAATAGGAAGCCGGTGACCATGACGAAGGTTGCTGCACCGCACAAGGCAAAGGTCAAAAGAACAATCACAGTCTCATTGAGGGGAGTGAGAAAGGCACGATTTCACCCGTGATTCAAGCTGCAAATCAAAATCGTGTCCCGAGTTCTGGACCAAGAACCAGTGTGCTACCGAAAGGAAAAGACACAAGATTCAATCCGGAACGCAGAGTGGAACGGAAATGATGAGTTCGCACGCCGTGTTCTATCACGATGTTGCATGTTCTTGAGAGCTTGTGGCAACAAGTGCATTTCACCATGTCCAAACATTCGCACCGTGTGATCAATCTTGCCAATGAAGATGTCAACTTTGTTTGAACATTTGATCAAAGATGGAGCATTTCGCATGCCAGTTTGACACTCACAACTTTCGAATTTGCATGTGTTAGCATCTGTTCTTTTGGTGAAACATTGGAGTAGGAAAGTTTCTTTTTAAGGTGTTGTTCACTGTGCTTCGTCCCTTGTTTGTGGTCAAATGTCCGGTGGATAATTGTCGTTTGTCAAGGGGCAGTTTGGGTCACCTCACGCACATGCCAACAAACAATGTCAAAGGACTGTTTCATGGCAGATTGGAGTCACTGCAGTAGGCACATCTCACAGAGCATCATCACAGAGGATTGCCATGTGTTGCTCAGTTTGTGGATGGGTCTGGGTCAGCGAGGTGTGACTGAAAGCTCAGCATCTCATGTCCCACAGTGGGACACAAAAGACAACATGAGACATGAACTTTCTTCGGTTTGATCCCCTCAGTCAGCAGCTGATGATCACATGCCAACAAAGGTTACTTTTTTGGGATGATGTCAGTTGTTGCCCCATTGCAAAGTTGTGCCTGCCATTCCATGCTCCTCAAATGCCTTGAGAGTTCTGTCAGGATGAGCAGTGCTGTTGAACCATGCATTTCAAAAAGGTCCATGAAGGTGTGACAGAGAATTCCTTGGCAAATTGCAGCAAATTGTCTGCCAATGTGGCTTCCACATTGCTGTGTTTGCATTGACAACACGGGGGCGAGGGACATGGAGTTCGTTGTCAATGATGCAGATGGACAATTTTGCCAGTGATTCAACTTGAATCACACTGGTGATTCAAAGCATTCATGCATGAATTGCGCACAATGTGAAATTCTGCCGCCGGGCAAATCCATGCTGCACTTTTCTGTGAAGTTGTGCACCAGGCAACATGCAATTGTGCAGCGTCCCACCTGTCTGTTTTCCAGCACCAATCATGGTGTCATGTTGATTGTTTCAATGAACCCCCGCAAAGAAAGTGGCCATTTGGATCTTCGGAAAGTCACGACTATGTGCATCTCTGCGGATGCTGACACTAAATTGCCAGAAACGTGTAGCCAATTTGCCCAAGGGCTACGTCAATTTGATCAAAATGTTCTTCAGAACAACACATTGTAAGTTTCTCATTTGTGACACACACAGGCAACAACTTTGGTGAAACATTGTGGTTGGAAACTTTACCCCAAAGCCCCAAAACAAAATTTATTGCTGACAATTGCGCTCTTTTGTGACGCGTTGTTGGTGATTGATGAGCACATTTCAAGTGCAGTGTTGATTCTGGCACAAACTACGATTCAGTCACACAATGTCGAGTTCTGATGCGCCATTGCTACAGGTTTTCTCGTCTGATTTCCGGAGCTGAACTGGGGGATTGAGGCAAGACACTGTGTCACCTTCATCATTGTTTTTTTAATGCACACCATGGGGGTTCCCATAACTTTTTTCCTTGTCTCTACTTTCACCCTCCCTACCATTGTCACCTCCTTTTCTTTTCCTCTTCATTGCTAGCAGTTGCTTTCATAACCAAAGCAGTCTAAATAATGAAAATTTCTCCTCTGTAAAGCTTTCAAATTACTACTTATGGTGTTAGGTAGACCTGTTCTGTTGTGACTGTCTTGGTGCCTTCCAATCAAAATTTTGTCAAAAAAACGTGTGCACGAATCAGTTCACGGCTGTTGCTGCGACGAGTGGAGCCTCACCAAAAGGTCCTCGCCGTTGCTGTTGTTTGGCATCATTGAGCTTGTCCTGCATGCATCGGAACAAGAGCTTGTGAACAGACGAGGCAAGACCATTGTCATGCCGAATCACTTGCTCCAACTTTTGCGTATTGATCTTGAGAAGCTTGGCCCCAGCTTGTCCGGCCGTTATGTGATGAGCTGGTCGAGCACCGTTAGGCCCAGCAGCATGCAAGTCCAAGTTGCTGCTAGATAAACCTAGAACTTCAGCCAATTGGTCTTCCCCAATCAAATTGGTGCCGGAATTGTTACCTCCTACCAATTGTTCGAGAGAACATTCTTCATCTCCCGCCTGCTTGTCGACACACACTTCGCCTTTGTGCAACCAGTACATGACACTTTCGTCTTCGTTGCCTGCGTCCTTCTTTTCCTCCGCATTCGTGGTACCCGTCTGCATGGTTTGTCCTGATTCGAGATGGACCCACTCCATGGAATCCAAACTAATCTCACGATATTGGTTCCAATCCAGCCCCGCCGGCTTGAAGAGGGTCTGATAGGCTTTGCGATCACCCGGTGTCATTCGGTAGTTACCCGTCGCGGCCTGTTGGGCGGCTTTGATCTTCGGTTGCACGACCTTGTGAAGGGATTGCATACTGACCACTAAAAAGCCCAATTGAAAGACCATTTCATCGGGCATGAATGTGTGACCGGGCAAGAAGTTTTGACCGACCACCATGAGGCGACCGACGACTTCGGCCACGCGAATGGCTACGGTGGCTTGCGTCCACATTTCCGCAAAATCCAATGTGGCATGTGCGGCCAAACTCATGGCTTTGGATTCGACTTCGACTCGATGTTCTTTGTTGCCCGCCAAGGAGAGCAAGGTCGATCCGACGGCTGCCAACATGTTAGTACCACCGCCGCCGCCGCCGCCGGCAGCAACTCCTTCTCCTCCACCACCAATACCAGCAAAATCATGATCTCCTCCGGACAGTCCATCCAACATGTCGGACACTCCGGATGCCATGTGATTGGCGGCGTGAGGAAGTGCGGAAAGAAAGGAGGAAATTTCGGGCATCATATTGAGCGCCGTGGTCGAAGAGGACATAGCCTTATTGTGGGAAGGGACACCAAATGAGGCCGAGGATTGGCATGACGACGAAGCGGCAGCAAAGGCCAAATTGGGGCACGAGTTGTGCAAGCGAGCAGCACCTCCAAGTCCAGCAACAGCAGAAGAAGCCGGTACCGAGGAGGCAGGTGTCTTGAGAACAAAGGAATTGGATCGGGTCAAGCCCATACCCAACAAGACTGCTGATTTGGTTGTATTCGATAGTTTGTTTCTTTTGTTGGAAGACAACCAACTTGCATTGCTGCCACTTGCAGCGGCTGCTTTTTTGAAGCGTCGAGATCCTTGCTTGGTAAAGACTGGTCGGTCCGCCATGAGACTGTTGGAACTTTTTGACTTGTTGCGTGGCATGAGGCTTGGTCTGGGCGAAACAGTGCCGGTTGTGGGTGTTGTAGCGGTCGACATCTTTTTTGTATTGGTTTTGAAATTGTTTGTTTGTATTTTGTGTTCAGATTTTTGTGTGGGGAAATGAAAAGTTGTAAGCTTCTCGCTCAAGCACTCAGTCTCGCGGTCCAGGACCCAGCCTGCATGGGGGGAGCTATGGGGGGTAGACGGGTACGAGTCGTACCAGGTACGATTTTGGTTCAAACACACAGGGATTGCTAGCGGTAGGACCTGCTCTACTAATGACGTGTACCTTTTCCTGGTGATGAAATTAATTTACTTTTGGTTTTTGTGATTGGCTACTAGGTAAAGCGATACCAGAGACCTGTATGCAGGCCATGGATACCCTACTAGTGGCGAGGGCTTAATGACCTGGTAATACGCAGTCTCAAAGAATTCCGATTCAACTACAGTAGTAGGTTTTGGCCGTTTTCCACATGACCTCGACGCACAAGCGGCATTGGAACTATAAATTTCAAAACAAGATCGTCACAACCCAGTCCCTCTTGGGCAACCCAGTTTTCGGTTGAGTCCAGGTGGGGCAATTGGCAAATCCTGTATGACCGATCCTTCCATCTACAGTAGCCCTCTTACCTTGAATTTCTTCATCCGATTGTCCGTTACGTTTGGGTCACACTGTACAGTAGATCGTTGCGACCGACACGCACGACGATGGTTACAATTGTACCACCGGGGCGGCGGGTGCTGTAGGAACAAAACTTCTGGAATCTTGTCTAATCTGTCGGTCGCACACTGTTTCCACTCAGTGAGATGATTTCAAAACGTCTCTCGAATCGGCTCGCGTTGATTCATCTCGAGAGACGATTTACACTTAAAGGCAAAAAAGGAATTAGCTCTCAATCAAGAGAATCGTCTCGAGTTCTGTCAAGTGATTAACACGGAATCGTCTTGGAGTTGGACAAAACGGTTCGCAAGATGTTTCGCATTTAAGAGCTGATTTTCAATCAGCTCGAGAGACGATTTGCATTTAAGAGATGAATTTGAATCAGCTCGCAAGCCGTTCTTTGAACCGAGCCACTGTGCGTGCATTGGACAAGATGCATGTGTGTCCACAGTGTCACCAGCAGCAAGGCCTTTGCAGTTGTGCGAAATTGGATCTCAGCTCAAACTGAAGATTGCAATGAAAAATGCACTTTGGAAGAGAGGCTGCACATGTCACTTATCTGTGTCCTTTGCACAATCCCGCAAAGCTTTGCTGTTTTGGGTTGTGGCCATCCTGTTTGTTTGTTTCTCCTTGTGGCAACATTGCAACCTCAGCAAGTCAACTTGACATCTGGTCGCAAATGTGATGCATGGCAACCTGCCTAGAACTGAGTCTGTCAGTCTGTGACTGAATCCAAAGCAGGTCTTGGAATGAGTCACCAACAGTGATCCCAGTTCTCTGCCAAATGACGCTGATTTTGTTGGCTGTGCTGCACTTCAGTTAGCATTGCATGTGAACAGACCAAAGACTGGCACACAGTGCCATTTTTTTGCATTGGGATCATTTGTCTTAAGGTTGAACACAACATCATTTGTCTCATCAATCTGGCCTGGTGACAACATGTTGAATTGTCAGTGATGACATGCAACTTCATGAAAATCAAAGATGCATGCAGTGCACATGCAGAACTCTCACTGCAATTGTGAGTTGCCAGAATTCAGCTGCCACAGCTGACCATGTCTGTGCAATGTTCATTCAAAATGTCACCCCAACTGAATGACAAAAAATGACCCCAAAAGGACAGCAACACCAGGCAGTTAGTGTCTCTTGCTGCTGAAGTGACAAGGTTGCCCATTGTTGAAGTCGCAACCCCAATGCACAAAAATTGTGCAAGACAAACACTTTCACAGTTCTGTTCACTTGTTGTTTTGGTCAAAAAAAGAAGCAACCAGCAGAAGGTGCAGTTCTGCAATTGTTGCACTGCTAGACATGATGCCACTTGCCATGTTGCTAGCTGGCAGCCATCAGGAGCATAAGTAAATTTGACTCAACTAAAGTCAATTCAAGATTTTCAACTGCTTTCAACCATTGTGAGATTAAGGCACGAATTCCGGAACTCCTGGAAAATTTGACTTGGTGCACGTGCGCACAACAGTTTCGAACACCCCCCTGAGACCCGCTTTAGCCAACACATCATTTTTTCATTGAACCCGGAAAATGCTCACTGAATAGCAAGTGATGGACATGCATGTGCTCGGATGCTACAGGACCAGTGCTGCTAGCTAGCTAGCCAGAGGCACGGTTCCAATCATGGAGGCGGCAATTTGAAACTTAGGATGCCATGCTGGCAATGAATGCAAAAGCAGTTGATGCAGAACAGCGCAGGGCTGGCAGTGGATGACAGGCCAATCCATTCATTGAAAAAAGCTGAGCGATCAAGAGACAATTGCCACAACTTTCTCCTGCAACAGAAATTGGGTTGATTGATTTGACTTGACCATCCATCATGATGGCAGCTTCTTTCGTGTGCCGTGCAGTGACCATTGTTTCCGTCACCTTTGGGGCTGTTTGCAATGAACTTGTCAACAACAACATTGGACGACTTTCAATTATCTTCTCAGTCATCCAATGCCACCATTGGAGAGGCCCTTGAGGCCCTGTGTGAAGAACACGCCAAACACTGTCCGGGTGGAGCCACCATTGCGGTCACTCACAAAAACAACCACAATGCCAATCCACCCTCGTGGATGTGAGACACAGTCACATGGAACGTCGGATCCATGACTGAATCGATCACGATCTCTAGGACGTTCAACAGGAACGCGACTGACATGACCTTGACATCGGTCATCCAGTCATTGATGTCGAGTTCTGGTTAGGGATGTTCACCCTTGTGAACATCCACTGATGCTTTTGTAATTTTGTAGTTGCTGTCGTTTGACCCAACATGACTTCGTCCTAATTAGAACCTGACATGGAGATGACCGTGACACTCGCAGCACACACTCTCGTCCGCGGGTCACTTCAAGAAAGATCGAGTTGAGAACAAGAAAGCTGTTGTCGATGACAGGGGTGGCACCAACAAGAAACGCAATGCAACCCAGAAGCCAACACAACAAGAACTCACGGCGGCTGTCAGTGGCAAGATTCCCTTTGGTGAGCTTTTGAAAGCCAAACAAATGGACCATCTTGAAGCAGAACTTCTTCATCGGGGTGTTGCCGTCATTCTGAAGACTGTCACTGAACGGAATGAACTCTTGAGAGAGCTGGAGGTCAGATGTCTCCGAAGGAAGCTGTTGCCTTTGAGAAGAGTCTCAAGGTGTTTGTGGTGCTGTCATTGCCGGCGTTTGAAATGGAGCATGATTGACATGTCGGCAACAGAACCATTCGTCACTGTTGTTCATCAGTCATCGTCATGTGGCGAATGGTCCGCGGCACGACAATCACATTTCCCTGTTGAAACACCCTTTCTGATGAACGACACAACACAAGATGATGGGAGGCTCAGGAACAAACTGTTTTGGACAACTGGAGTGCAAATTGCGATGAAAAGAGGTCTCGATGGAGCAACGAGGTGAGACGTTGCTGGCGTTCATTTGGTTCGCCCCAATCAAATCAAAAAGACAACCGAAAATCCTGAAATTGCTCCGTTGCACAGACTGAACAACAGCTGCAACAAGATGACCAACAGCGGCAACAAGACAAGGCAAGCATGCATGTCAAACTGACAAAAGCGCAACAATGAACACAACAAAATCGCCGCGTCATCAGCGCTGACATCATTCATTCCCCAGTGCGTGTTTTGCTCATGACTGATTGAAGTTGTTCGACTTGTGCTGTTCTTGATGGAATCCGGAATTTTGCTGTTGACAGAACATGTCCTGATTCCAGGAAAAATCCTGGTTCCAGGACATTTGGTTCGCAAAACCACACTGTGTTTTGCGGAATCAGGAACTTCAATGGTTCCAGGAAATTCCTGATTGTAGCCAGGAATCGAACAACTTCAACATGGAAATTCAGAGATCAGCAGCTTGAGAATCCTACTCTAGTAGAATCAGCAGCATGCGAAGCAAAGAATCAAAGATCGAATGATCAACGACAACTCCAACAAAGATATGAGGATGATTGATCATTCATCCATTAATTCCTGCTTCTTCCGACCACCAAGCATCCATAACACATACTAGCTAGTAGTACCATACCACACCCCTCCAACACAACACACCACTACAGTATCCGCCATGACAGCCGGCAACGATATCAAGACATGCGAATTCCCCCGCTGCAAGGAACCAGCAACCTTTTGCTTTTCGGACGAACCGACAGTCCCTCGCTTTTGTGCCTCTCACAGAGATTCTACCATGGTCCCTCTGGCCACCTGCGAGTATCCTCGCTGTACCGAGAAACCGCTCTACACGTTCGTCGATGACATTGCCACTCCGCACTTTTGCAGCCAGCACAAGAGTCCAGGCATGATGCTGGCCAATGGCGTGACCCTCACGGACCAGAGCTCTGGTGCCGCCGAGCACGTCCCCGTATCCGCTGGCGGCGAACCGAGCCAAGCCTCGCTCGAACTGGCCTATAACTACTTTCAACTCAAGCCAGAGTACGACCGTTTGGAAAATGCCAAGAGCAACGCCGCGGCTCATCAACGCAAACTCGACGACGCCAAACACTCGGTCAAGAGTGACGTAGACCACATTCATGCCACCAGTAAGGCCATTGAGCTCCTCGAAAAGAAGATTGAGAGTCAAGACAATAAGCTCATCAATTGTTTTGGCAAGTCCCTCTTTGGCTTTGGTATCTTGATGAAGGACAATAAGGTCGAGGACACGGCCAAGAGGGATTTGCAAGCTAAAGAGGAAGAGCTCGCCGGGGACCAAAAGCACAAGGCCACGGCCGAAAAGACCCTCGAGCAGTTGAAGACTGAACAGGCCAAGTTGGACGAACTCGTAGAGGTCCGACTCGGCTTGGAAGCCCGCATTCAAGAAATGAGAAGTTTGTGCCTTGAATATGAAGGAACCACTCAGCTCCGGCGTCTACAGTCCCAACAGCAATCCCACCGCTCTTTGCAAGAGTCCCTCAAGCATTGCCGTTCTGATGTCGCTTCCGCTCATCCTGTCTCTTATACACATCTGACGCTGCCGACGAATAGAGAGGTGTAGATCTCGTTGG
>ENA-ORBV01014395-ORBV01014395.1-microbial-mat-metagenome-genome-assembly--contig:-NODE-14395-length-11843-cov-3.661822_pt1 | contig 11843 bp, 6 predicted proteins | sample MGYA00237777_ERZ505514 | MGnify/ENA primary metagenome ERZ505514 (study PRJEB26160, sample SAMN06269048) | microbial mat metagenome | isolation source: Oligotrophic lake microbial mat | place... | reverse complement strand
GTGTGGCGATGCCTTGCAAAGTATTTGAGCTGAATCAGATCAAGGACGCCTTCAACCTAATGAAGACGGGACAACACATTGGCAAGATCATCGTTAATTTCGACAATGGACAGGCGGCACAAACGTGGCCACATCCCCCACCGGTCCCGCGCTTTTCGAGAAACGGCTCTTACCTCGTGACTGGTGGCACCAAGAACTTTGGTCTGGAGGTGGCCAAGTGGATTGCAGCACATGGAGCAGGTGAACTGATCCTGGCCAGTCGAAGCGGAGCCGATACTCCAGAGAGCAAGCAAGCAGTGCAGCTACTGAAGGAGCAAGGCGTCCACGTTTCAGTGTGGGAGTGTGACGTGTCCGACGAGCGATCTGTACGGGATATGCTTCGTCAGCTGACGGGTCGGGCACCCAGTGACGTCAATCTGATGTCACCACGCGCACGGCATCTACCGCTCAAGGGTGTATTCCACGCTGCCGTGGTGCTCGAAGACGGTTTCTTACGCGACCTTACCCCTGCAAGCCTGCACACCGTGATGGCAGCCAAGGTGATGGGGGCGGTGTGGTTACATCGCTTGACCGAGAAGCTGGGCATCAAGCTCGACATGTTTGTCACCTTCTCCTCTATCTCTGCAGCCATCGCGAACCCAGGTCAGTCCAGCTATGTGGTGGCCAACAGCTTCCTGGACGCTCTGATCCGACGCAGGCAAAGCATGGGCCTGTGCGGTACCAGCGTGAACTTCGGCGCCATCGCTGGCACCGGCATCTTGTCCCGCCGCGACAAGGTGAGAAACCTCTTCGAGCGATCCGGCGTTCGATCCATGGCGATTCACCAAACTTGCGACGGCATGGGTCTAGCGCTGGCATCAGGTGAACCGCAGCTGGGATTGTTCGACATCGATCTTGTTGCAGTAGGCGAGTTTGTGCCTTGGATCACCAGATCGGGTCGGTTCACACAACTGATCGAAGCAGCTGCTGCCCAACGAGGTGCCAAAGACGAGCTCACATTGACTTGGCGTGATATCATCTCGGCATTGCCTGCAGCTGATCGCCTGGGCCGAGCTCAAAAGGATGTCGCAGAGGCTGTGTCATCGGTGCTGCACGTAGCAGCAGAGGCCGTGCAGATGGGTCGATCTCCCCAGGATCTGGGCGTGGACTCGCTGACCGCTGTGGAGATCACCGGCAAGATCATGGCCTCATGCGGGGTTCGCTTGTCAACGGTGGAGGTGCTGCGAGCTCGCTCGCTCGTTGCGATTGCGGAACGAATGATTGCCCTCCTGGAGCTGGCATCTTGACCAGAATGAAATGTGTAGAGTGTCTGCGCTGCATTTCATGACATGTTTGTTTGTTTCGACCAGCCTGAGGCCCTCCATGTGCATATAGAGATAGAATACGAAGCCCAGATGACAAGTTGATGATAGTGAAGCGGGCCAAAGCTGCTAATTGAGAATCCGCTGTCAGACGTGTAACTACTGTGGCAGAAAGCAAAATTTGGTCGTCGAGCAGCCTCAACAGATCACGCATGCGCTCTTCTTGTCCTGACACAATCGATGTTCTAAACATGGATTCTGTTCTGTCCTTGCGCCTGCTCGCAGGCTGCTTGATACTGCTTTGCTATTACGTAGGAATATCTGTGCGTCATGTGAAGCTGAAAGTTCTTCTTTCGGCGTTCGTTTGGTGCTTCATTTGCTACGCAGGGACCACGGATCTGCCTTGGCATGAGATGTCTTCCATCATGCAAGTGTCATTGCTGTGGATGCTGGGCATTCGCTTGGTAGGCTGGATGGCGGTGCCGCCTGCCGAGCTGCAGCAAGTTGGATTCCTCTCCTATGTGGGCTCATTCTTGTGGTTCGCGGTGCCCGTTCATGCAAACAAATCAGCGCGTCGACCTTTCGGGCAGATCGTAGTGAAAGCATTGCAGCTCTCGTTGATCGTTCTGCTGAAGATGATGCTTATCCCGATACTGCAAAGCTGGCTCCTGCGATGCGTTTCTTCTGCGGGCGGGGGACAAGTCCTTGCTCAATGGGACCACTATCGCGAGGCTGTGATTTACACTTCGCTGTTCTTCGTGCTGGCGGTCTGCGGAACGTTCTCGATGGACGTGATGGAGGCACTCGTTCCCTTGATATCTTCTGACCGGTTTCGCTTCTTGGGGTTCAACGACACTGTTTTCTTTGCCACATCGGTTCGTGACTTTTGGAGTCGCCGCTACAATCGATTGGTGTCAACGTTGTTGCACGACAGCGTGTTCGTTCCGCTTCGCCGCCATGCCAACTGGCCACCTATAGCGGCGGCTTTTGGGGCATTTCTTGTGAGTGGGATTTTGCATATGCATGTAGCCCACATTGGATTCCGTTCAGGAGTGCTGTCGGCTCTCTGTTTCTTCATTCTGCAAGCAGCAGCCAGCTCTGTCAGCACGATACCGTCAGCACCTGCCCTGCCTGCTCCACTGGCTTGGCTGTTTACCCAGCTATTCCTCATGGCCACCAGCCCCCTGTACTTGGGTTTGTTCGTGTTTGCGAGTCCGGACTATCTGCTCAAGAATCCTCCCTCCGTGCCGGGACCCATTCACGATCTAGCTGCAGGAGTGGTGCCCTCATTCTGCCCCGCGTGATCGTAATCGTAATCTATCTGGATGTAACCTCCCCGCCTGGCTGAGCAAGTGTCGTATGGCTCGCGAGCTGTAAATTCTGAATGTACTTTGCCGGCTTGTGTATTGCAATATATGGGGTCTGATTGTACTTGGTTTTACCTACTTGTAGTATCCGGATTCATGCGTTTGTCGCCCCCACACAGCTACAAGCAATGCTACAGCAGGGCCTCCTCAAAGCAGCCTCTAAACTGAGTTAACGGACGACTGCAAGCGCTCGGCTAGCGTAAGAAGAGACCGAGCTCGTAGGATTTCCAACGTAGATAACCGTAATCCGGTTTGCGCAAGAATGTGTCCTCCGATCTCCACCGCGGTCAAAGAGTCCACTCCCAGCGCTTGGGGCGAACGTCCAATATGCACTGCTGAGGCCGGCGGCCGGAGAACCTCGCAAACGGCTTTAGTCACCTGCTCTTGCGCATAGATCAGTTGATCTTCAAGCGACAGGGTTAGCATCAACTGTCGCGCGGACTGACTGTTCGTTTTGGTGCCATCCTTCTTACTCTCTGCTGCTGCCTTGATCATCTGAGTAAAGCGTGCTGATTGTGCCAACCATGGGAGATGATCTTGCAGAGCACTGAAGTCGGCGTCAAACAGCCCGAGCTGCGGCAGTCCAGAGGCAATCGCGATGCCCATGCCATCACATGCAGTGCTGATGCTCATTGGCTTCACACCAACTCTTTCGAAGGTCTGGCGAACTTGCTCTTTGCGAGCCAAGATACCAGTGCCACCAATAGAACCAAAGTTCACACTCACACCACACAGACCGTTGCGTTGTCGGCGTTGCATCAGACCGTCCAAAAAGCAGTTGGCGACCACATAGCTGGACTGTCCTGGATTGGCGACCAATGCAGACACGGAGGAGAAGCAGACAAACATGTCCAGCTTGATCTTCAGCTGCTCCGTGAGGCGGTGCAGCAACACGACTCCCATCACCTTGGCGGTCAGGACTCTCTGCAAACTGGTAGCGTCGAGGTCTTGCAGGAAACTGTCTTCGAGCACCACCGCAGCGTGAAACACGCCTTTGAGAGGGAAGTGCGGCACGCTGGAGACGATGGTGTCGCTATCATCATTCTCATGACGAACGAACGGAAGCAGCACGTCTCTTAAGGCATCTTCATCGGCGACATCACACGCGCATACTGTCACCCGCACGCCTTGCTCCTTCAGTAGCTGCACTGCTTGCTTGCTCTCTGGAGTATCAGCTCCGCTTCGACTGGCCAGGATCAGTTCACCTGCTCCATGCGCTGCAATCCACTTGGCCACCTCCAGACCAAAGTTCTTGGTGCCACCAGTTACCAGATAGGACCCTGTTCGCGAGAACTTGGGAGGTATATGAGGTTGTTTAGTGGCTTGTACGGTGGTGCCGTCCTCGAAACGTACGACAATCTTGCCGATGTGTTCTCCAGATTTCATGAGCGCAAAGGCATCCTTGATGTGGGTGGCATCAAACACCTTGAAAGGCATTTGAACCTGATTGAGCTGTCCGGAGGCCAACAACTCCAGCACCGTCAAGCAGTCGCGGCGCATTCGCTGGGGCTCATCTTTCAGCAGGCGATCGATGTCTAATGAAGCAAAGGTCAAGTTGTCGTTGAAGAATTGCAGGGGCAACGTGCCCCCTTGAGAGATATCCTTCTTGCCAATTTCGATAAAGCGACCGCCTTCAGCCAGAAGCCCAACGCTCTGGATCAGAGAATCGCCAGAGGTTGCGTTCAGTACCACATCAACCCCTCTGTTTCGGGTGTCTTGTCTGATAGCATGTACGAAGTCCAGCGAGCGAGAGTCGTAGACCTTTGCCAAGCCAAGGGCAGCCAATGCCTGACGCTTGTGATCGCTCCCTGCAGAAGTGAGGACCTCGGCACCAAGCCACTTAGCCACCGCTATAGCCGCAAAGCCAACTCCGCCGGTGGCGTTATGAATCAAGACTGTCTCACCAGCTTTCAGCTGAGCCAACTGGTGCAGCCCCACATAGGCTGTCAGATACACAAGCAGAGACGCAGCGGATTCCTTGGATACTTGCAGTGGTCTCTTAAAGGTGCACACAGCATTCGTCACTACATGGGACTGGAACGAGTCACCCATCAAAGCCACGACCTCGTCGCCGACATGAAAATCCTGCACGTCAGAGCCAACTCTCCAAACTTTGCCGACAACATCCATGCCCAAAGTGGCGCCAAAATGCGTGTTGTCGATCACCGAGTCAGCAATAGTACCGTACACCTTGAGCAAGTCTTTGAAGTTCACGGACGTGTGCGACAGGCGCACCTCCAACTGATGTGGCTCGAGGGCACGATTGCCTGCAGGCTCGTAAGAAAACTTCAATCGATCGATACTGCCTGCGTTGTAGCCTTGTAGTGAGACTTGCAGCTCGTTTACAAGGCGAATCTTCTCCTGGGACACGGAGCTGTCTTGTGCTGACTCTGGTTGCCATGGAGCACACCTGGGTACGAAAATCTGATCATTCCGAATGACCGCGTCGTGTGCCTCGCTGTGAGGGCCACTCAACAAAGTAGGAAGCCATTGCAACATTTCCAATTTGCTTGCAAAGTCGAGCATTTGAAAGCGATAGGACGGCTCCTCGTTCGTCAACACTGCGGATAGCAGATGCAGGCTGCTCGATGCTGCGGTGAAAGCTGCGTCAGGAGCAGAGCCGGCAGGCAGATGCGCTCCAATGGTGGGGATCGTTACGTGTACCGCGCCATTCTCCGCCAAGTGTCGTACGGCTTGAGCAAATGACTTGAACGCCATCACTCGACGCGTGATAGACTCAACCAGATTGGGATTGGAGAATTCATCCAGCTCCTCCAGGTTCTCGACGAACTCGAAGAAGATAAACCGCACATCACGAGGTAAAGCCTGCAACACAGCCACACTGGCAGACAGGTCTTGAATCTTGATTGAATGAAGAAGCTGCACTCCACTGCGAGGCTGCGAAAACCGGCTGGCAAGCCGCTTAGCCATCTTATCGCCAACCAGTACGATTGGAACGCGGTTTTGATCTTCGAGTTTCGTGACCATCGAAGCGGAAGCAGGGTCCAGCTCTGCAGCAGGATCATAAACCAAGCGGTGAAGTAGCGGCAGGACTTGAGATTGCTTCGCAGAGGCGGCGCCCACATCAAGAGCCTTGCACACCAGTCCCTTAAGAACGACATGAACTGTGCCATCTTCCGCCATCATCTGCACAGAACCCTCGATGCTCTTCTTACTGAACTTGGTCAGTTGCACGCGGGCGAACATTCTGGAAGGAAGCTGGCCGCGCACAAACAGTGCATTGATCTGTACGGGCACGTAGCATGTCGCCACATTGTCGGGCGCGCTTTGATCGACAAGAGCCACCAAACTTTGAATGCAGCCGTCCAGCATGGTGGGGTGCAGGATGTACGGGTTCCAGGGCCCATCAGCCGACATCGGAGCAGCTGCACTTCGGATGGTCTCAGCGTTCTGATACTCCAGCAGCACCACCACTTCGCGCACTTCCGGTGACTGCGGCATCCAACACGAGACGATAGTACGGAAGGCAGGTCCGTATTCGAACCCGGCAGCAGACAGCACATTGTAGAGAACTCGGGCGGAACAGCTACGGTACTTGGCTGCATTGGCCAGGTCAGAAATCGAGAACCGATTGTTGCCATCGTCCGCGCGTGGAAAGGGTAGCAATGATACGCTTCCACTGGCATGATGCAGGGATCCACCCACATCACCAGCAGCTTTGGAGTAGATCTGAAACTGACGGGTGCCCTGACGATTGTCAAACACTAAGTGCATGCGGCGAAGCTCTGCTGGCGCATACACGAGCATGCCGTGGAACTGCAATCGGCTCAAGGCAAAGCATTGGGTTGACGGGGTTTCTGGATGGAGCCTTTCAGATGCCTGGTGCAGTCTGGCTAGAGCGAGCCCAGCTTCGACGTATCCAGCACCCGGGAACACCACTGAATCACCGACCTTGTGATCAATGACCCAGGGGAAGTAACAAGGACCGACCTCCACGCTGAACTGCTGATATCCAGGCGCAGACTCCACCAACGTGTCGAAGTACACGTGCGATGCATTGTCTTGACCGTACAGCTCTTGGCGCGCCAGCGGAGACAGGCGACGATACGACACTCGCTCAAACGGGTAGGGAGGCAGCGGGATCATCTTCTCATCACCCTTGAGCTGCTGCTGCCATCGAGGACTGAAGCCCAGGCCATACAGTGCACCCAGGGTACTCATGAACGTCAATGGCTCAGCGGTGTTGCGATTCAGCGTGGTCAAGATGTCGGCACCACTAGCCTTGGCGTTGGGCTGCAGATCAGCCAGCGTACGCTGGATCGACACCTTCAGCACGGGATGAGGACCCACCTCCACAAAGTGGCAGGGACCCAGATCCTTCCAGATGGTGGTGATGGCCTCACAGAACCGCACCTCTTGTCGCACATTCGCCCACCAGTAGGCGGCATCCAGCTTGCTGCCATCACAGCGCTTGCCGTCCACCGTAGAGTACAGAGGTATCTTGGCCACGCCGGGTCGAACACTCTCCAGGCTCTTGAAGATGTCTGCACGGATCGGGTCCATGGCTGCACTGTGATAGGCCGTCTCCACCGTCAACCAGCGAGCAAACGTGCCTTGAGCCTCCAGCTGAGCATGAATGGCTTGCAGTGACTTCAGCTCGCCAGACAGTGTCACCGAGTCTGGTGCATTGATGGCCGCGATGGCGACCTGATCCTTGCCGCCGTGCTGCTTCAACAGCTCTCGAGCAGCTTGTTCAGATACACCAGCAGCCAACATACTGCCGCGTCCAGCCAGTTGCTGTTGCAATCGACCTCGATGATGGCTGACGAGTACACTGTCTTCCATACTCAGTGCACCCGACGCGAACGCTGATGCCACCTCGCCCACACTGTGACCCACCACAGCATCGGGGATGATGCCGAACGAGTGCCACATTGCCAGTAGACCGGCTTGCAAGAAGAAGTTGGACAGCTGAGCTACCGATGTGCGATGCATCTGGGATGATTCCTTGTCTTTGAACATGTTGGGCAGATGTGACTGGCCTGTGATCTTGATGAAGGCTTGATCCAGCATATCCAGTGCTGATCGGAACACACTGGACTCCTGATACAGTGTGTGTCCCATCGCATGCCACTGCGGCCCCATGCCGGTGAACACAAACACCAGCGGTAGTCTCTTGCCTGTGGCTGCCTCAGGCTTGGGCAGCACCACTCCTTCAGCAGGCGTGTTCTCGCTGAGCTGCAGCAGTCTGGTGCGGGCCTCCTCAGCAGTCTTAGCGATCACTGCACCCCTGAGCTCGAAATGGGAACGACGGAAGCTCAAGGTATGTAGCATGTCATCCAAGCAGCTTGCCGTTGCTTGAGCACCGATGATTCCTGCCAGACTTTTCGCAACCGTGCTGAGTGCTGCTGGGGTTCGAGCCGATATAGGTAGCATGTATGGCAGTCGGTCCAGTGGTGATCGAACAAAGGAAGCTTTGCCTCCGTTCACCTTGATCAACCCGGACAACGCTGGTGGCTGCTCGAGCAATGCGTGTCCATTGGTACCACCGTAGCCGAACGAATTCACGCTGGCTCGACGGATGGCGTACTCACTTGGGTAGGGCTGACCTGACGAGGCGATGCGGAGCCACTTTCCGAGGTCGATTTTTGGATTCAGTTTCTTGACGTGCAGAGTGCGCGGAATGTAACCGTGATGAACCACCAGTGCAGCCTTGATCAGTCCGGCTACACCTGCAGCAGCCTCAGCGTGGCCGATGTTGCTCTTGATTGAGCCCACGTAACAGGCGGCGGGTTGATCAGCCAGCTTGCGCGCGGCACCGAACACGTCACGGAGTGCCGAGCTTTCAGTGACATCGCCCGCTTGAGTGCCCGTTCCGTGTGCCTCGATGTATCTCACGCTGGCAGGGGACACACCAGCTTCCGTGTACACTTGCTCCACCAGTTGACACTGGGCCTCGTAGCTTGGCTCAGAGATGCCGTTGGTCTTGCCGTCTTGATTGACGCCTGTGTGACGGATGACACCCCATATCTTGTCTTGATCGCGCAGTGCATCGCTCAATCGCTTGAGCACCACCACTGCGGCGCCTTCACCACGGGAGTAGCCGCTGGCGGACTCATCGAACGCGAGGCATCGGCCGTGATCGGATACGAACTTGCCTTTGGCGAGGGCGATTGTGTTGTCTGGTCTTGTGATGATATTCACGCCACCTACCACCGCCATGCTGGTCTCTCCAGCTCGCAGACTCTGACACGCTAGATGAGCAGCCACCATCGAGGAGGAACAAGCCGTGTCGATGGTCATGCTGGGACCACGCAGGTCGAAGATGTAGCTCATGCGATTGGAGAGCATGGTCATCATCGAGCTGGTAGCCGAGGCGGTATCTTGCAGATGGCGGTTCGCCTCGGTGAAAACCTGTGTCATGTTGTCGATGGTGAAGGCGCCCGTGTACATGCCGGTTTGGGAGCCTCGCAGATCCTCAAGCCGGAGCCCAGCGTCTTCAAATGCTCGATAGATCTGCTCCATGAGTACTCTCTGCTGCGGATCCATGCTCTCAGCATCACGCGGGGAGATGCCGAAGAAGAGAGGATCGAAGGCGAACACATCATCCTTGAGGAATCCACCCTTGGGAGGATAGTACTTGCCCGGTCTGGCTGGATCTGGATCGAAGAAGCGGCTGTGCTTCCAGCGACTATCCGGCACCTGAACGACACCATCGCCTTCTTTGAGGAGGAACTCCCACAAGCTGGAGATGTCTGTGGCGTCCCCGGCAAGCCGGCAACTCATGCCGATGATAGCGATCGGTTCCAGAGATGCATTGGCAGGGCTGAGTGAGGAAGTTGCGGCGATTGATGGCAGCGGCTTTGCTCGATCAGCTTTTGCACTGGGAGCAGGTGCCGCTTGCGGCCCGACGGGCGATGCCTGATGTTTCAGCATGGTTCGTAGGTTAGCTTACAAGACCTTTGCATTCGGCGATGTGAACACCCAGAATGATGATGTCATACGAACAAAGAGATATCGCTTATAACCGTACTTGTATATCAATGGACTGGTGCAGCGGGTGCTCGCCTTGTCGACCTTGGCCGCAGGGTGCAGAGATACTGAGTGGTTGACCCATGTTTCGGCAACCTGGACACGGTAGCTGTCAGACCACGTCCTTACGTCAACTCGACCCCTCGTCCTTACCGACAATCTGAATTTGCCCGCAGATGCTTGTGATAAGCTGCCAGTGTTCGACAAACGCTCAAACACTCTCTGATTTGCAGGTTTGGTTCAGCTATCTTCCGGTTGCGATGTTATGAAGCGTCACCGTGAATGCTAGATGATTCAGATGGACCTCTGGCCGCTTATCCTAGCATGCCATCTCACGTCGCCTCCGGCGGCATCACGTCCATCAAGTGCGTGAAGATGACCGCATCACGTCCTGAGATGCTGGCTCGAGCACGAGATGGACGTGACAGCTCTCTCTCTCTCTCTCATCACATCAGCACGCCTTTTGCTGCTGTATGGAAAACGACCACCAGCTGAACTTCAAACAGTCCAGTGGCCCCGGACTCAACCCTACCACGAGCAGCATCAAGAAAGACTGCAAGTCGCGGTCCATCCACACCAAATTGGAAGCAGAAAATTCTCTCAAGGTCCCGATGATCAAATTTGCATTTTGAGAGGAAAAAAACTGTACCAGCACTGAGCAGTGCTGAGGGCGACAAAGGGAATGAAGTTGCTTAATTACTACACTAAGGCAACTGTACGAAGCTTAGGATACGCAAGCCGAAGCCTTACAAGGGTGCCACAGTGATAAGATCGTGCCATACGCGAGCACACACGCATCACCACAGAGGCAGGTTCTCCTTGTCTGTCACCAAGGAGGGATTTTTCTCGGCCTCCACGAGCCAATCCTTGTAGAACTTGGGTTGAACATCATACTTTCGGAACGTCTTGAAGTGACGGTCCCACCAGGAGAAGAACAGTGCGAAGTTGTACGAGCGGTAAGCGTGGTGGACTTGATGATCTCCCGGAGTGAGCATCCACGTGCCCGCAACGAAGGTGATGGGAAATGCCAGCGGATGCAGAACCGTGAGAATGCTACAAAAAGATGCACGTACAGATATCGTCAGCTGATGATCGGGCGCAACATGCAACATTAGCACGTGTAGGACGTACGGGTGCATCTTGAAACCGCTGTGGCCCAGCAGCGTGGTGAACAGACTGAACGACAGAGGGAGGATCATCAACCAGAAGTGATTGCCGCACAAGATTGTCCAGACGAGCCAGCCAGGGCCGACCTGTGTATCATCGCAAGAGCAGACTTGAGAAAAGAGTACTCGTTCGGTAGCTCAAGGCAGACGATTGTCACAAACCTGGAAGGTGTTTTCAATGACCTCCGCGTAGCCGACGTGGAAGACGTTAAGGCCTTTGACGGCACCGTGATGGTGCTCATGAAGCCAATACCACAGGAACTTGAATCTGTGTGACGACTTATGCATCAGGAAGAACCAAGCGTCGTGGATCACCATGTACACCAGGGAAGCTGGCAGCAGCGCAGCGACGGTGCCCAGATTGAAGGAGAAGTCCATCGGAGCTTTCGTAAAGTTGAACCAATAGAAGGCACACACGAAGGTAAAGCCGGCAGCGTTCAGGTAGTTGCTACAATACAAGTCATGTCAACCGATTCGTCAGTACGATTGTGTCGTTTGAGCCGGTTGCAAGAGCACGTACATCAGATAGTGCCGGGAGGTGGGCATGGGGTAGTGATAACGCTTGATGACGTTGTTCTTGAACAGGTACCAGGTAGCTTGGTACATGAGCTCCGCGTAGGCGATCGCAAGAGCACCGATGATCAGAGTCACCTGTACACGACAGACGCAAAGTGAGGTTTCTCGATGTACTCATCAATGATCCGAAGCTTGCAAACACGTACCACTGCTGCCTTCACTGTCATGCCGATGAGAGGCCAACTGCGTGCATTCAACATGCAGCGATTCGTGAGTTGCAAAACTCCGAATACGTATGAATGGATGGGAAGTACCTGACGGTGATGAGCAAGACTGCAGCCAGTGCGCCAGCTCCCATGGTCTGTTTGGTGTTGGAGTCTGCCGCCTCGTATCGCTTCCAGGCATTCTTGGCGAGGTCAATGACATTGAGGTTATCCAACCATTCTTCCATATCCCTGTCTCTTATACACATCTGACGCTGCCGACGAATAGAGAGGTGT
>ENA-ORBV01014394-ORBV01014394.1-microbial-mat-metagenome-genome-assembly--contig:-NODE-14394-length-11843-cov-3.897161_pt1 | contig 11843 bp, 10 predicted proteins | sample MGYA00237777_ERZ505514 | MGnify/ENA primary metagenome ERZ505514 (study PRJEB26160, sample SAMN06269048) | microbial mat metagenome | isolation source: Oligotrophic lake microbial mat | place... | reverse complement strand
CCAAGTAGGTCAATTGCGTTAGCAATCCAAGCTCCGATGGGATAGAGCCTGACAATTGATTATGATAAAGGGCGAGTCCACCCAAGGATGGCAGATTTCCTAGGTCTGTTGGAAAGGCCCCGCTTAGGTTGTTGCCATTCAAAAGTAGCTCCTCAAGAGCCATCAGAAGACCAAGTTGACTTGGAATTGATCCGTTTAAAGTGTTGTCGAGCAGTGCCAAATGTGTGAGTTTGGTGAGCAATCCGAGTTGAGAAGGGATGGATGACGCAAGTTTGTTCATGGCAGCTGAAAACACTTCCAATGATTTCAGATTGCCCAACTCTGGTGGTATTGAACTCGTCAAACTGTTATTGAAAAGCCCCAAGTAGGTCAATTGCGTTAGCAATCCAAGCTCCGATGGGATAGAGCCTGACAATTGATTATGATAAAGGGCGAGTTCACCCAAGGATGGCAGATTTCCTAGCTCTGTCGGCATTGAACTCGTCAAACTGTTGTTGTAAAGCCACAAGAGGTTCAGTTGTGTTAGCATTCCAAGCTCTGATGGGATGGAGCCTGACAATTGATTTTGACCAAGGTCAAGTTCACCCAAGGATGGCAGATTTCCTAGTTGAGTGGGAAGAGCGCCAGAGAGCTCGTTGGCAGCCAAGTTGAGTTCAGTCAGTCTTGTCAAGAGTCCAATCTCAGATGGCACGGTCCCAGTTAGACCCTCGGCCCAAGAAAAATCAATAACCATCAAGTCGGTCAAGAGCCCTATCTGAGTTGGTATTGTCCCTCTCAATGGGTTCGACCAAGGTTGCGACAAATGCAGGATTTTGAGAGTAGCCATATTTGTGAACAATCCAATTTCTGTCGGAAGACTGCCGACAGAAGACCGAAAAAGACGATCAATATCATCGTCGGTAAGGTAATCTGACAGACCAAGATTTAAAATATCCTGCAACACAGGGCCCGAAAAAGCGTTCGGGAAAAGGCTCAGGTGCGAAAGGCTTGTCAAAAGGCCCAATTCAGTTGGAACGGGGCCTAGCAACTGGTTCGCGGCCAATCTGAGAAGCCTCAAGTTTGAGAGAGCCCAAAGCTCACTAGGCAGAGTCGATAGCTTGTTGTCACTTAGATGGAGTTCTTGCAAAGCTCCACAGCGACCAATCTCCGAAGGGAGAGACTCCATGTCATTATTCCGCAACGTTAACACTTTCAAGGACGTCAGCAACCCAATGTCGGAAGGAATCGTCATATCAAGTTTAGTCCATTCATCGAAGTCACCTCATCGAGCACGACATCTGTCGTTCTGAACTTCGACCCTGTAGTAGCATTTCGCAGTGGCGGCTCACTGCTCGACCCAAAACAAAGCGACATAAAAGACATCCTGCGTGCGCGTTTATGGTCATCACTGTTTCTGCGCCGTAAGTAGTTTTTAGTCATAGGAAAGACGGCATCCGTCTCCCTGCCACGATCGGTCGACGTCTGCCCTTGGGATGTTGGCCGGTCGGTTTTTTTTTATGGGAACCTGCTCACCATTAGTACCATCGTTGGCTTTTGTCATGGGAGACACACATGAAGACAGCCTTACTGATTTGCCTGATCGCCTTAGCTCACATCGCTGCTCAAGCACAAGGTCCACGCGGAAAAGAATTCGGTTTTGGAATAGTACTCGGCGAACCAACCGGCGCGACGGTTAAGTATTGGACCAATAAGCAGAACGCACTTATCGGCAGCATCGGCGGAACGGCATTCGGTTCCTTGCGCATTCAAGGCGATTACGTTTGGCACTTCAATGCATTCAGCAGCGACATCGTAAAGCTGTATATAGGCCCAGGACTTGGTGTTGGTTTCGGTAGCGGTGGCTTTGGTCTCTTTTACAAGAAAGGCAGAGAAAGCTGGTACTACCGCGAAGACGGCAGTGCAGTTATCCTCGGTCGCATGGTACTTGGTGCGAACATCATACCGCGACGCAGTCCACTCGAGATCTTTGTCGAGCTTGCGCCTGTTATCGGCTTCGTTCCCGCCGTAGGCTTCGGTGTCGAGGCAGCCGTCGGTTTACGGTTTTATCCGTAACTCGCAGGCCAACGACCCCCGGACACTTTCATGCGCATTTGGGATATCGACCCAAATCACCTCTGCAGACAACATCTCCTCGGTGAACACCGCGAGTTACATGGCTTGTGGAATATCCTTACTGTACACGGTGGTGTAGGGGGCTATGCCCATCATCCAGAAACACTACGCTGGGTAGGCAAGCTCAAGGCGCTCTTTCTGCGTCACGAAGCACTCGTCGAGGAAATGAAAACCCGCGGCTACAACCACCACAGCCCCCTCGACAAGACCCTTGCCAAAGGGTCCGCTTCGCAAGGCGCTTTCATCGATACCGTTGCTCAACAGAAGAAAATTCTGCGCGACAAACCGTGCGAGTGTTTTAGATCGAAGTAAAATCGGTGGCCGCACTCGCTATAACTCGGTGGTAAAACGAAAAAAGAGGTCACCGTAAAGTGACCTCTTTGAATCTGTGTGCGGAGGAGGGGACTTGAACCCCTACGCCCTCACGAGCGCTACCACCTCAAGGTAGTGCGTCTGCCATTTCGCCACCTCCGCAGAGCAACAAAGATAAAGGGTTTGCCGCGATAAATGCAGTTGCGGCAACTAGCGGGTGACGATAATAGTTAGCGGGTGACGATAATTTTGCCTGCCGAGGATTCTTTTGAGGCGGCACTGACGACGTGGACGATGTACACGCCGGGGGGGACGACACGGCCTTGCACGTCATTGCCATCCCACAGGGCTTGGCGTCCCCGCGTTTGCATGGCCGCCACGAGCGTTCCATCGATGGTCATGATGCGCACATCGGAGTCGGCGGCAAGGCCGTCGATGGTAAGCGAGCCGTCTTGCGATGGACGATATGGCTGGGGGGCAAAGGTTACGTTGTATGTTGCTTCGGGACGGATGCTCTGCGTACGAGCGGTCGATAGTCCAGAGCTTGTACCCAGAAACACAGTGCCCGTGCGATCATCAATGGCAACCGATCGGATATTGTCATCAAGAATCGGTGCATTCGCCATTGTGATGGTTGCAAGCACTTCGGTGCCGTCTTCGTTGAGCACAAACACGCCGCCCGTTGTTGCAATCCATTTGTAATTGAGTGCATCAATGGCAATGTCGTTCACCACGACGCTCGTTAACGCCGTGATGCGACGCAAGAAGGGGATGGATGTGCTGCTCACCGACGATGGACCGGATATCACGGCAACACCTTTTGCGGTTCCAATCCACAACGCTCCGGTGCGATCGATGCGCACGGTGTTTACACTGTTGTCCGGCAACTGTGTGTTGCTCGAGCGCACGGTTGCGCATACGCCGTCGTTAAGCACGAGAATACCATTGCCGAAGGGGCTGCCTATCCACTGATTCCCAGCGCCGTCTACAGCGAGTGAGCGGTAGAGGTTACTACGAGGGTCGGTGCAGTTAATAACAGCCGACGTACTTCCATCTGGATGAAACGCCGCTAGAGTGCGCGAACCAGCCGCTTCGTTTACAACGTAGGTGTTGCCCTGCCTGTCTATGGCAGCATCGCCCGATAGCACGTAGTTCGGATCTGCAGCGATGCCCTCGAGCGATGAGTTTGTGTTTGTAAACTGTGTTAGTTCTACGATGCCGTTCTTTCGCTCGGCACGCACTGCACCTTTACCCCATGTTGCAATCCAGACCATGCCGTTGCTTAATGCGGACACGCGGTGACATGCGTTGGTTTTGATTGCACTGTTCGTAGCATCGGTAAAGTTCTGCCACACCGCGCCATCGTAATACGCAACACCCGTGCCGGAGCGCGGGGGGTCGATATCGGTTGCCACCCAAAGACCACCGTCGGTGTCGACTGCAAGGCTTGCGAACTGATTTGAAATGGGAGAGTTTACCTCAACAGCCGACATGGTGTCGTTCTTCCAGACTGCTAAAGAACGGTCCTTGACGAAACCGATGTACGCAGTTGTGTTGTTCATTGAGACGGCGGTGTGGCCGACTAACGGACCCGGCCATTGCGCAACAATCGGACCTTCTGGTGTACGCACACCGTTTTTGTCGGAGAAAGACAACGAGCCATTGATTGATGCTAGCGATAGAATTGGATCGGACGATCCGTACAGAAGCGAAAACGTGTGTCCGTTAGCACTAAAGACGCCATTACCAACCGAAACGTAGACGGTGGTGCCCGTTGCCCGTATGCCGCTCACGGGTGCGCGAGGCAGGCCCGAAGCGGTATCAAGCAGCGTCCACACAGAGGGCAGTCGCAGCGTTGGTACGTTACGCGCCGCAACGGCAACGCCGGCATCGGTTGCCAACCAGATAGAATCTCCGAACAGAGCGATGCCATGAACGGGAGTTTTTGCTTCCATCGTCGCAATGCGATCGACGGTCTCGATAAACACGCTGCGGTCTACGTCGTACGTAACAAGTCCGAATCCAGCGGCCATAAACAACGTCGATCCGTCGAGTACGAAATCAACAATGCCACGACGCGGATACTGTGTGGCTCGTCGTATGTCCGTGATTACCGTCCAGACAAAATCTTCGCTAACAATGTGCAGTGCACCGTCGCCACATCCAACAAAAACACGTCCGCGTGCGCGGTCGCATAGTATGGCCGTTACGTCGAGCGAGGCCAACGCCCCAATGTTGCGGAACTCAGATACCGAATCGATTGCGGGGTCGTAAACAAATACACCACCCGACGTTGCAGCCCAAATGCGGCCTTTGCTGTCGACGTCTGCGGCTGTTACGGTGCGCATAGACGAGAACGTTCGCCAATCACTCACTTGCACGGTTTGTGCAGTTGCAGTCATCGATGCCAGCACGAGCGCGCACAGCACGAACGCGCAGATGAATGCTGAATGGGCGCTTACTGAATGAGCGCTTACTGAATGGGCGCTTACTGAATGGGCGCTTACTGAATGGGCGCTTACTGAATGGGCGCTTACTGAATGAGCGCTGATGAAGTATGCGCGAGACCACGATTTCCGAAATAGCATATATAGTCCTATTGTTCGCACATAACGATCAATCCGATGTTGCTGTTAAAGCATCGACTATGGCGGCCATTCGCAGCGCCGTTTCTGCGGCTTCAGCCCCCTTGTGTCCGTGCACGCCCCCGGTCCGTTCCAAAGCCTGCTCTTTTGTGTCAACCGTAAGCACTCCGAACACAACCGGTACGCCAGTGTCAACTGCTATCGTCTGCAGGGCTTGGACGGCAGATCCTGCAATAAACTCGAAATGGGCTGTCTCGCCTCGAATTACCACACCTAATGTTATTACGGCGTGATAATCGGTTGAAATGGCCATGATGGACGCGGTGAGGGGAATCTCGAACGTGCCCGGACAACGAACGATAACAATGTCCTTCTCGTGTACGCCAAGTTCAATTAGTGTCGAATGACAGCCTTCGATGAGCTTTTGCACGACGTCATCGTGCCACGTAGCGGCTACAATGCCTATACGCCGACCTTTGCCGCTGGGTTTATCGGACCACCGCATAGCGCCGACAGAACTCATTTTCTACTCCTGCGTGAATAGTCTGCCGAACTCATGTGTCTCTCTTAGATCGTTGTTCGATGGCTTCGAAGAGTTCGATGGTTACACCGAAGATGCCGAAGTTGCGTTCGTCATAATCGCGTGTGCCGTGGAAGTCAGAACCGCCGGTAATGAGCATGCCGTGTTGCAAGGCAAGCACACGGTAATACTCGCGCGTTACGTGCCAATGCGATGGATGATAAACTTCTATACCATCGAGTCCGGTAGCCATCAGCGATAGAAAGAGTCTCGGATCGGTGTACGTTTTTGACGGATGCGCGACTGAAGCAACACCACCGGCACCATGGATGAGATCGACGGCGTCTTTTACCGCATAGGGTGAGCGGGCGACGTAGCCCGGACGTCCAGTGTCTAGATACGTGTCGAATGCTTTTTGAATGGTCGGAACGAAGCCCTTGCGCACAAGCACACCAGCAACGTGCGGTCTGCCGATTGGCGCCGATCCGGCGGCATCTTCGATTTCTGCGTATGTAATGTTTACGCGAATGCGTTGCAGACGGTCGACCATCTCATGTGCGCGACGAATTCTGTCAAGACGAAATTCTTTCGAGAGTTCCGCCAGACGCACGTTGTCTGTGCTGACGTGATAACCGAGCATGTGCACTTCGCGTCCGTGCTCGTAACAAGAGATTTCGATGCCGGGGACGACGCGGACGGGACCGTTATAGCCATCTTTTTTCAAAAGGTGGTGTGCGTCGATGCAATCGTGGTCGGTAATTGCAAGACACTGTACACCAGCTTTTTCTGCTTTGTCGATGAGTTCGTATGGTGTTAAGCGTCCGTCGGAGCATGTGGTGTGGCAATGCATGTCCGCATAGATCTGCACGTGATCGTTCATGCGCGCTCCTTCACAAACCAGGCGCGTTTGATGAAGCCACTCTCGACTTCATAGATCGCGATGGCGTGGACTGGCGCTTCGCCCGTGTGGCCGACAACAAATTCTTCATCGATGACATAAGGGGGACAATTCATGCGTTGGGTAAGGGTGCAGTGTAGACCGGGACGTGATGCAAACAATGCACCGTATCGATCGCGAAGCGCATCGAGTCCACTACAGAAGACCGTTTGTGTGGCAAGGTCTATAAGCTCAACGTCATCGCTGTACACGCGAGCAAAGCGCTCGATGTCGCGTTCATTGTATGCGTCGAGCTGTTCTTGGGCACACCAGATAGGCGAGCGGTCTTCACGTAAGGGCAGGGTCACGTGCAAATATACGTTTGCCTATCGCGCGACAACGGGTTCGAGCATCTGCGATAGTGCTGTCTGCAACACCGTGAGCGCGTCGGACGACGATGACTTTAACGTTGCGTCGGCTTGAACGAGTAGCGAAAGTGCTCGTTCGATGCGAACTGGGCCAAGACGATCGATTGCTTCCAAGTGGTCGCCGACAGCAAACATTGGAATCCCCGCGCGCTTTGCTACCTCGGCACGATCGGTCATTCCTCGCAGATCGATGAGTTTGTACAATGCCAGGAAGTACCGCGTAAGCATCGCAATAATTAACATTTCTTGACGCTCGGCTTCCATCATACGGGTAAGGATGGTATACGACCTTGCCATGTCGGCACGTCCGATTGCGCGCTGCAGTTCGAAAATGTTGTACGTCTTACCCGCACCCACCACTGCATTCACATCGTCGATGGTAACATCGTTTCTATCACCCGCATACGTTTTAAGCTTATCGAGCTCCAATGCAAGGTCGCGTAGCTGCGTGCCACATCGCAGCAGCAGAAAGTCTATTGTAACATCGTCGATAATCATTCCGATAGACTTTGCACGTGCACGCACCCACGTGCGCACTTGTGCTTCTCGCATGCGTGGATACTCGTGCCACACTGCGCTCTTGAGTAGGGCGCCAATAGGGGGCTTCTGACTTGCGATCTTGCGTTGTGCTGTGGTTGCACTTTTCTGCATCGACGCTTGAAGTCCGTCGAGACTCGACAACGACGCCGTTAACATCAAGAGTGTCGAAGGCGATGGCGATGCCAGGTACGCCGCCATTACATCAGAACCTTTTTTGTCCTTGGCTCCGGTAACCTTGTCGAATCGGCGAACCCATACCACGCGCCTGTCGCCCATCATTGGATACGATCGTGCAATGGTTAGGATGGCATCCAACGACATGCCCTCGCCTTCGAGAGCGTCGCTATTCATGCCGCTCACATCGTCGGCCGATGCCGCAGCGTACAGTTTGCGCGCAGCTTCGTCTACCAACATCTCTTCTTCGCCGAACAACAGCACCACGGGTGGATAGACACCCGACTTAATCATAGCATCGATCATCGCTGCGTTGTTTTCGGATCGAGGGCGTCACGTAAACCATCGCCAAACAAGTTCAGCGCCAGTACTGCCAGCGCCATGGCAATGCTCGGGAAGACTGTCATGCCCCAGTTCGTGCCAAGTGCGATGTATCCGTAACCATCTTTAATCATCTGTCCCCACGATGGAGTAGGGGGCTGAACACCGAGGCCAATAAAGCTCAACGACGCTTCGGCAATAATTGCTGTGGCAAAGCCTGCGGTCGACAACACGATAATCGGACCCGCTGCGTTCGGAAGCATGTGTCGAAAGATTGTGCGCATCGAACCAAAACCCAACGCGCGTGTTGCTTCGACGTATTCCTGCTCGCGAATCGAGAAGAACTGACCTCGCACAATGCGCGCTATGTCTACCCACGAAGAAAGTCCAATGGCCACAAACGTCTGCCAATAACCTTTGCCGAGAATTACACTGAATGCAATTACGAGAAGAATGGTAGGGAACGACCACACAACGTTTACGAGCCACATAATTACATCGTCGATCCAACCGCGGAAGTAGCCGGCCATAGAACCGAGCAGAATTCCAATCGACAACGCAATCGATTCTGCAATGAGTCCGACGCTTAGTGACACGCGCATACCATACACGAGTCTGCTAAACATATCACGTCCGAACCGATCGGTGCCGAGCAAGAACAGCGGCTGTTCGTGCCAATCGTCCTTGGTTTCGCCATGCAACGATGCAACCGCAACCTTGTAGGGCTGTCCCGCGGGATCGGTGTAATACACGGTGTCGCCCCGCTGCTCCCACGTGGTTACCGCAACGATGGATGGATGACCTTCGTCGCTTGGATTTTTCTTTAACAACACACTGCCTCGAAACCCTGCTGGTTTAACAGCATACTCGAGGATTTGTGTAGTCGGGTCGAATGGTGTGATGAGGGGTGCGGCAACGGCCATCACGATCATGACAATAAGAACCGTCATGCCGAAGATGGCGCCCGGATTTTTGCGCAGCCTGCGCCATGCAACTCCCCACAGGCTTTCGCCCCCTTCTTGCCCCTTAACAGACTTGCTCATAGAGTTCCTTAGTTAAGACGGACCTTCGGGTCGATGTACGCATAGAGGAGATCGGCGAACACGTTCACAACAACAAAAACAACTGCTGTTAGGAGAACGGTGCCCTGAATAACTGGGAAGTCGAGTTTTTCGATGGCGTTGAATGCCGTTAGACCAACACCAGGCCAGCTAAAAATGTATTCGATGAAGTACGTGCCGGCAAGAAGTCCGGCGAACCACGCGCTAACCGTTGTGACAACGGGGTTCAGCGCGTTGCGCAGTGCGTGCTTCGTGTACACCGTAAAGTCGTTCAGGCCTTTTGCGCGGGCGGTGCGGACATAATCTTGTCCGAGTACGTCGAGCATGCTCGAGCGCGTAACGCGCGCAATGATTGCCATCGGACGTATAGCGAGGGTGATCATGGGCAGTATGAGGTACTCGGCGCCGCGATCGACGTAGCCGCTGTTCGGAAACCATTCGAGCATTACGCCGAAGAGCAACACGAGTAATAGACCAACAACAAACGCGGGCAACGATATGCCCAGTAAAGACATCGACATTGTTAACGTATCCGTCCAGGAGTTGGGCTTCCACGCAGCAATAAGCCCCAACACAATTCCAAGAATTGTAGCGATGGCCATGGATGTGCACGCGAGCAATGCCGTCGCAGGCACTCGTTCGATAATTGTCTCTTTTACAGAGCGTCCCGTGGCAATGCTGCGGCCCATATCGCCCTGCGCGAGGTTCACCATATAGTACCCCATTTGCACTACCAATGGTTTATCGAGTCCGAGCTGTTCACGCAGCGCGCGCAACGAAGCTTCATCGGCGCGTTGGCCAAGCAGCACGCGTGCGGGGTCGCCGGGTGGACGTATGAAGAAGGTGACGGCAATTACGCCCACGAGGACGAGAATTGCGTAGAGCACCTTTCGCAATAGATACGTTGCCATACTTTATCCTCTGATGCGATGATCGACATCACCAATGAGATGATCGACACTTACTCGAACTGGCTCGTTAACTGTAGTTCCGAGGAACTGTCGTGCAACGAGTTGAAACTGCGGCGTGTTATCGGTTAGATAGAAAAACGTCTGCGACTTCTCCGATCCGCCACTCGGCGCTGAGATTGTTTTGCCTACTTCATCTGCTGCACACTTTCCGCAATCGATTAAAGCAACCTCGGGCAACAACGACTCAAGCATGGGCGATAACAACGGGTAGTGCGTACATCCCAGTACTAATGTGTCGATACCGTTTGCAACAAGTGGACGAAGATACTCTTCTGCAATGAGTCTCGTTGCCGGAGTGTCTAGCCAGCCTTCTTCTACAAGGGGCACAAACAAGGGGCAAGGTTGGCTATGCACGAACACGCGCGTCGTGCCTTCGGCACCCGAACCGCCTGCGGCTGCCGAACCGCCTGCGGCTGCCGAACCGCCTGCGGCTGCCGAACCGCCTTCGGCACCCGAGCCGCCTTGCGCGGCACTCGCACGCATGATGGCCGTTGCATAGGCGTTCGATGCAATTGTTGCCCGCGTACCAATCACCCCAATGTGTCCGTTGCGTGTTTGGCGCACGGCCTCTGCAGCGGCGGGCTCAATAACACCGAGCACAGGCACCGTACAATACGTGCGCAGTTCGTCGAGGGCAACTGCCGACGCCGTGTTGCATGCAACAACTATCATTTTAACGTTATGCTGTTCGAGGAATGCGGCGCATTGCTTTGAATAGAGCTGCACGGTCTCAACCGACCGATTACCGTATGGTACGCGCGCGGTGTCGCCCAGGTAGATAAACCGCTCGTTAGGGAGCGTCTGCAAAACGTGTTTAAGCACGCTAAGACCGCCGATACCCGAATCAAAGACCCCGATGGGGCGCGTGTCATTCATCATTATCAAATATAGGGGGCTATTTTCACCTATGCCCTTGTCGCTTCGCGCACGCCTTACACTTATGTACAGCACGCTTGTCGTGCTCATCATAGCAGCCTTTGCCATTGCCACGTATGTGACGGTGTCTTCCGAGCTCTATCAGAATCTCGATGCGTCTCTGTCGCGAGCAGCAACCTCGTTAGAAGCGGTCATTCGTCAGGAGCAAAAGCAAGCCAAGCGTCCGCTCACCCCGGCTCGCCGCGAGCGACGTCCGTCGGCAAACAAAGACGCCTTCGAATTCCTGAACCGCGAATCCTCGCGGTTTATTGGTCCGGTGATGCCGATCGAAGGTGCCGATGCCGAAGAAGACCGTGTGTGGTCGGCGGTGTACGAGCACATGCTTCTAAACTCCTCGAGCTTTCTATTCCAGGTGCGTGACCAGGCAGGTAGGTTGGCCTGGACGTCGAACTATGTGGTTATCGATTCTACGTCGAAGGCATCGCGCGAACTTCCGGGCTTTGCATACTTCGAACGACAGGGTACACCTGTTATCGACAATCGCATCTATACGTATTACACATTAAGGGGCGAGCGCTACCGCATCGTGTTACTCCGCGGTACCGCTGCAGAGGTATCGGCGGCGTATCCGGCAAGCGAAGTCGATAGCACGCTACGCGGACTCTTCTCTGTCATGTTATGGTCGTTGCCGGCAGCTCTGCTCGTGTCTTTACTCTCTGGTTGGTTTCTTGCGAAACGCTCATTACGTCCAGTCGACCAGCTAACATCCTCCGCGCGGCAAATCACCGCACAAAACCTGTCGTTGCGATTACCGAAGCCTATAACCGACGACGAGCTCGGACGCCTCACCGAAACGGTGAACGACATGATAGCGCGCCTCGAGACCTCGTTCGCGCAGATACGTCAGTTTACATCCGACGCATCGCACGAGCTGCGGACGCCCCTTGCCATCATGATGGGGGAGTTGGAACTCGCACTACGCAGACCCCTAACAACCGATGATGCTCGGAAGGTTCTTGAGAGTTGCCTCGAAGAAGTTGAACGGCTGAATCAGGTTGTGCAGGGC
>ENA-ORBV01014393-ORBV01014393.1-microbial-mat-metagenome-genome-assembly--contig:-NODE-14393-length-11843-cov-4.528982_pt1 | contig 11843 bp, 9 predicted proteins | sample MGYA00237777_ERZ505514 | MGnify/ENA primary metagenome ERZ505514 (study PRJEB26160, sample SAMN06269048) | microbial mat metagenome | isolation source: Oligotrophic lake microbial mat | place... | reverse complement strand
CTCGAGAACGCATCATGGGCGCGGCTCGCGAACACCGTTGCGCGCTGTACATTCGCCATAGTTTTTCGCATCCCAACCGCCGCCTCTCCCACCGCACATCCCATGACTTCCTCCCGACTCGGCGTAGGCTTCATCGGCTCCGGCTTCAACGCACGCTTTCACATGCTCGGGTGGAAGGGCGTTCGCGATGCGGATATCCTGGGTGTGTGGAGCCCGAACGCGAAGAACGCCGCGTCGGCGGCGAAGTATTGTCGTGAACTCGATGTCGGCGAATGCAAGCCGTACAAGAGCATCACCGACATGGTCGCCGATCCCGCCATCGACGCGATCTGGCTCAACGGACCGAATCACGCGCGGATCGAGAACGTCGAAGAAATCTGTGATGCGGTGACGTCAGGTAAGGGCACGCTCAAGGGCATCGCCTGCGAGAAGCCACTTGGTCGCGGTGTTGCGGAAGCGGCAGAGGTGCTGCGGCTGGTGGAGAAGACGGGCATCATGCACGGCTATCTCGAGAACCAGTTCTTCTGCCCGCAGGTGACGACGGGGCACAATCTGATGTGGAAGCGTGGTGCGGCGGCTACGGGTCGTCCGTATCTCGCGCGTGCCGCCGAAGAGCACAGCGGTCCGCACATGCCGTGGTTCTGGAACGGCGCGAATCAGGGCGGCGGCGTGCTGAGCGACATGATGTGCCACTCGCTGCTGGTGTGCCGTCAGCTGCTCACACCGCCGGGCGAATCGTTGCGCACGCTCAAGGTGAAGCGCATCACCGGCCACATCGCGTCGCTCAAGTGGTCGCGCAAGGATTACGCTGCGCAGCTCAAGAAGACGATGGGCATCGACTACACCAAGACCCCGTCGGAAGACTACGCAAGCGTGAACGTGGAGTTCGAAACACCGGATGGCCGCATCGCGATCGGTGAAGCGACGACGAGCTGGAGCTTCATCGGACCGGGCCTGCGACTGAGCGCCGAGTTGCTGGGGCCCGAGTACTCGATGAAGTGGAACTCGCTCGAGTCGGGACTCGACCTCTTCTTCTCACGCGAAGTGAAAGGCAAGGCCGGCGAAGATCTCGTCGAAAAGCAGAACGCCGAGGTCGGCCAGATGCCCGTGATCGCCAGTGAAGCAGTGGCCTACGGCTATGAAGCCGAGGATCGTCACTTCGTGCGCGCGTTTCTGGGCAAGGAGAAGCCGATGCTGACGTTCCACGATGGACTCGATGTCGTGGAGATGCTGATGGCGGCGTACATGAGCGCCGAAAGTGAGAAGACGGTGCTGTTTCCGCCGCGGGGGCTGAAGGGCTTCATGCCGGCAGTGGCGAAGGGGGAATGGAAGCCACGGTGACAGGCTGAGGAGCGTGGCCGGAAGGTCGTCAACCACCGAGTTTCCGACTTCGGGTACGGGTTTGTGGCTTTGAGATGAACGGCGATTGCGCCGCCCGAACCCACCACCAGAAACCTGGTGGTTGCCCTTACTTGATCGCCGGCGGCGAAAACTTCCGATAGTTGATATCCATCGCCTGCATGCGCTTTTCGTGCGTGGTCATGCGCGCCAAGAAATCGCCGTAGTCGCGCCGGCTCTTTGCGCTCCAGAGCGCCTCGGCGAGTGCGCTGAGTCTCGGCATCAGCATGTACTCGACATCCTTGGGCGTGTGGAGGTACTCGGTCCACATCTGCGACTGCGCGCCGAGTATGTGTTTGGCCTCGTCGGGTGTGAGGCTCGGCGGGACCGGCTCAAACGCGTACACCGTATCGAGCGGGAGGAATCCGCCGATCGCCAATGGCTCGCTCTTCTTGTCGAGCGCCTGATAGTGATCGAAGTACGTGTGGCTGCCCGGTGCCATCACCACATCGTGTCCGGCTTTCGCGGCGGCTATTCCGCCGTCCATGCCGCGCCACGACATAACGGTCGCGTTCTCAGCCAGTCCACCCTCGAGAATCTCATCCCATCCGATGAGACGTCGTCCGCGCTGGGTGAGGAACGTGTCCATCTGCCGGATGAACCAGCTCTGCAACTCGTGCTCATCCTTGAGTCCGAGCTGCCTGATGCGCGCCTGAATCTGCGGGCTCGCCTGCCACTGCGTCTTCACGGCCTCGTCGCCACCGATGTGGATGAACGGTCCGGGGAAGAGCGCGAGTACTTCGGTCAGCACGTCCTGCAGGAACGCGATCGTGCGGTCGTCGGCGTTGAGGATGTATTCGCTCACGCCCCACACGCCGAGCACGCTGACGGTGGTGTCCGGGCGCACGCCGAGTTGCGGATACGCGGCGATCGCCGCTTGTGCATGTCCCGGCATCTCGATCTCGGGGACGACGGTGATGTATCGCTCCGCCGCGTACGCCACGATCTCGCGCACATCGTCCTGCGTGTAGAAGCCGCAATGCTTCTTGCCATCGAAGACACGTTTCGCGGGATCAGCGACGGATGGCCCGATGAGCGTCTGATCGCGACACGAGCCGACCTCGGTGAGTCGCGGATACTTGAGGATCTCGATGCGCCATCCCTGGTCCTCGGTGAGGTGCCAGTGAAAGCGATTGAGTTTGTGCAGCGCGAGAATGTCGATGTACTTCTTGACGAACTCCTTGGGCATGAAGTGCCGGCTCACGTCGAGATGCGCGCCACGCCAGGAGAAACGCGGTGTGTCTTCGACATGCACCGACGGCACCGTCCACGTTGCACCGGCCACGCGTGCACTGCGCAGGATGTCCGGAGGCAGCAGCTGCCGTACCGATTGCAGCGCATAGAAGGCACCCGCCGGCGCTCGCGCACGAATGACGATCCCGCTGGCCGTCACATCCAGTCGATAGGCTTCCTCGCCATTCTCGTCTGCCCTGGCAGCGAGCGTGCGATCGCGAATGAGACGAATGCCACCGGTGCCTGCGCTCGTGGCGCGCACCGTGAGATCGAATCCGGTCGCACCGCCGATATCACGCGCAAAGCGCCGCGCGGCGGGCACGAACAGCGGATCGGCGTGCACGATCGTGCTCGCGCGAATGGTATATGCGCCGCTGCGTGCGGTGAGAACCTCCGGGCGCGGAATGATCGCGTAGCGCAGCGGATCATCGGAGATCGCGGATGGCCGGGCTTGGGCATGCAACGCATTCCCCGCCCGCGACGGCGCGAACATCACGTCAGCCGACGTGACGTCGAGCCTCGGCAGCAACATCGTTGTCACGCACGCGAACGTCGTGATGCGCACCGGGTGGAGGCGCATCACGACTGCCCGCGAATGGGTCACGACTCGGTCAGTGCCAGGAGAACGCCGCGCACGTTAGCCGGATCGGTGGCATTGGCGTGGATCTCCCGCACGCCTGAGCGCGCGACGACATCGCGCACGTTGTGCGGCCGCACGCCGCCGCCCGCCAGCACGGTCAGTCGATTGCCGGCCTGCCGTTGCAACGCGTGCAATCGATCGACGCCGTCCAGTGCCGTCGGCGCGTGACCCGCTGTGAGCACGTAGTTCACGCCGAGTTGCAGCAACGTCTCCATCGCCTCGACCGCGTCGGGCGTGCGATCGAAAGCCCGATGGAAGGTGACCTTGAGCGGTCGCGCCAAGTGGATGAGCGATGCCATGCCCTCGACATCGATGCGGTCGTCGCTGTGCAGCACCCCGACCACGATGCCGTCCACGCCAAGGGCGCGCGCGGCGACGATATCGTTGCGCATCACTTCCATGTCGTCACTGCTGTACACGAAATCGTTGACGTGGGGACGAATCATGATGTGCAGCGGGACGTACAGTTCATCGCGACAGCGCGAGATGAGCCCGAGCGACGGCGTGGTGCCACCGGTTCCGGAGCCGCACAACTCCACGCGGCCCGCCCCGAGATCCTGCGCAGTGCGCGCGCTGAGAATTGAATCACAGCACGCTTCGAGCAACGGCGTAATGGTCGTGATCAGCATACCCGGAGTCAGTGTGCCAGAACGGTGGAAGGTGCGTCGGCTGTGGCCGACGGGCGAAACAGCAACAGGAACACCACAAACACGCCGATCGCGCCGATGGCCGGCACCACCCACACCGCCGTCCAATCATGCGACGTTGCGCTACCCGCCACCGTCGTCACATAGCGATCGACCACGTACCCCGACACCGAGGCACCGACGAAATACCCGACGCCGTTGGTGACCAGATTGAGGAAGCCCTGCGCCGCGGCTCGCACCTTGGGGCCGGCCACTTCATCGGTGTAGATCTGGCCGGACACGAAGAAGAAATCGTAACAGATGCCGTGCAGCAGAATGCCCGCATAGATCATCCACATCCCCGAGCCGGCGTCACCGCGGCTGAAGGCGAAGTAGCGCAACGCCCAGGCGAGCATGCCCACCAGCATGATCCACTTGATGCCAAACTTTCGCAGTGCGAACGGCAACAACAGCATGAAGAAAACTTCGGAGCCCTGACCGAACGACATGACGCCCGCCGCGTTCGACACGCCGATCTCGTTCATGAACGGATTCGCGAACGCGTAGTAGAACTGGAGCGGGATGCACAGCAGGAAGGAGCCAAGCACGAAGATCCTGAAGTCGTTGCGCTTGAGCAGGCTCAGGGCATCGAGTCCGAGCGCGTCGCGGACGCTGAACGGCGCGCCGGCGCCCTTGGGGGGCGTGTGCGGCAGCGCCAGCGAGAAAAGACCGAGGGCGAGCGATCCCGCGGCGGAGATCTGCATCGGAATGGCCAGTGCGTCGGCGTGCAGCACGAAGCCCACCAGAATGCCCGACGCGACGATCCACCCGACCGTGCCGAAGACGCGAATCTTGGGGAAGTCGCGCGCCGAATCCTTGACGTTGTGCAGCGAAATGGAATTCGTCAGCGACAGGGTCGGCATGTAGCAGAATGCGTAGGCGAGCAACAGCGGGTAAAAGGTCGCGAACTCCGTCTGCAGCGACAGCAAGTACATCAGCGCGGCGCCAAGGAGATGCAGCACCGACAGCAGCTTCTCACTGGCAAAGAACCGGTCCGCGACAATGCCCATGAAAAATGGCGACACGATCGCGGCGATCGCCGTGGCCCCGAACGCGCTTCCGATCTGTGCACCCGTGAAATTCAGCGTCTGGCCGAGGTAGGTGCCCATGGTGACGAACCAGGCACCCCACACGAAGTACTGCAGGAACATCATCACGGACAGCCGGCCCTTCGTTCCCATCACGAAAGCTCCCGAAGGCGAATGTTATCGCCTTCGGCGGGGCCGAGGGGGCCGCCACTGGCAATGAGCGAGAGTGCGAAGGTCGGTCGGGCGCGACTGACACCAGTACCTGGTACCACGGACATACGTCGCTCCGGAGGGGTCGAGCGGAAGGGAGGCGGGCGCGGGTATGCTACGGTGCGTTCCGTGAGTGCGAAAGACGCAATTGACCACCTGCCGGCAAATTCGTGTCGCGCCGATTCCGCCATGTCGTCCCGGGGCGCACCTTCTTGCCGTCGCCTGTCACTTGGCGCCAGTCCGGCCAACGAGACGCCTTTCCGTCATCCGCCTACGCGCGCTCCCATGGATCATTCACCGGGTTTCCTCGCCCACGTCGAGTCGCGACGGGCACAGGTACGCGAAGTCTCCGTCCACGAGGCGCTGCAGGCCCTCGCGGGCGACTCGCCGGCACGACTGCTGGATGTGCGGGAAGACCGCGAATGGATGGCCGGTCACGCGGTCGGCGCCACACACGCGGCGCGTGGGGTGATCGAACGGGACATCGAGAAGCTCGCGCCCGAGAAGGACGCACCCATCTATCTCTACTGCGGGGGCGGGTTCCGTTCGGCGCTGGCGGTCGACTCGCTCCAGCAGATGGGCTACACGAACGTGCACTCGGTGGCGGGCGGATGGCGGGCGTGGCTCGACGCGTCGGCGCCCGTCGAGAAGCCAGCGGTCGGTGAGCGCGTCACCGGCCTTGGTGGAGTCTTCTTTCGCTCACCAGATCCCGCTGCGCTGCGCGACTGGTACGCGCAGCATCTCGGCATCAAGAGCGAGAGCTGGGGCGCGGTCTTCCCGTTCCGCGAGAGCGCCAATCCGGCCATCGAAGGCTCGCAGGCGTGGAGCATCATGCCGTCCAACACGGACTACATGGGCGAGTCCGGACAGACGTTCATGATCAACTACCGGGTGCGCGATCTCGATGCGTTGCTCGAGCAGCTCAGGACAGAAGGCGTCTGGATCGACAAGCGGCCTGATGATTCGGAGTACGGTCGCTTCGCGTGGATTCGGGATGCCGATGGCAATCGCATCGAGCTGTGGCAACCACCGGGGCCAACATTGCCGTAGATCGCTGATCGCGCCAACGAGCTCGCCCCACGCCGCAGCTTCGCGACGGCACGGGCATGGTCCTCCCGGCGCAATGCCGTCGTCGCACTGCGGGCCGAAGTGCACGCAGCCGGTGGCCGTCCCCCCCCCGGGAGCTGGTTCAGCGACGCACAGCAGTGTGCTGGAAGGCGCTGGCATTGGATGTGCATAAGCGCATGTCGAAGGCAGGTGCCTGCGCTCGCCTCAGGCAGGCGCCAGGCCCGATCTACGCCGCATGAACGCTGAATCGACGCTGGAGCATGTAGCATGGGTCTGTTATGGTCGGCTCTCATCGGACTCTTGACCGGCGCGCTGGCGACAGCACTCATGCCGGGACGCGATCCGGGTGGATTGATCGTCACCATGCTGTTGGGCATCACCGGTGCAGTCGTCGGCGCGGAACTGGGCCGAGCCTCGGGCGTGTACGAGACGGGCGAAGCGGCCGGACTCATCATGGTTGTGGTGGGCGCAATGGTCGTGATCTTGGTCTATGGTCGCGTTCGCGGGAGTCGGCACTCGAGCTGAATGGCCGATGGCGCGTGCACGTGCGGCGTATTTGCTTTCGCCATCCGCACGTCACCCGTTCAGTCTGTGGAGCGCGACCAATGTCCGATGCACGGAGCGACTCGCAGAGCGACTCGCAGCGATTCCCGATCGGCAAGTTCCAGCGGAGCGACAGCTATTCGGCGGCTGATCGCGCGGCGTCCATCGCCCGCCTCGCCGCGCTTCCGGCGGCCTTGGCCGCGGCGCTCGGCGGGTGCAGTGACGCGCAGGTCGACACGCCGTATCGCGAGGATGGCTGGACCGTGCGCCAACTCGTGCATCATGTCGCCGACAGTCACGCCAATGCGCTGATCCGCCTCAAGCTCGCGCTCACGGAAGACAACCCCACCATCAAGCCGTACGATCAGGATGCCTGGGCGCGCTTGGCCGACGTGCGCGCCGTGTCACCGCTGGTGTCCGTGGCGATGACGGCGGCCATTCACGAACGCATGACGGCCGTGTTACGTGCGATGAGCGCCGACGATTTCGGGCGTGGTCTCCTGCACCCCGAGAACGGCCGCATGACCATTGACCAGCTGCTCGCGTTGTATGCGTGGCATGGTGACCATCACGTGGCACATATCCGCGGTGTGCGGTCGCTCACGGCCGTCCCTCGATGATGCGTGCGCTCTCGCCGACGATGGCGATGTCCGAGCTGCCAGGTACGCCAACGATCGAATAGAGAATCTTGTTGGTCGGCACCGTGAGCGATGCCCACGTCGATCCGTCGTAGCGCAGGACGGCGCCGCTGTCGCCCGCGGCATAAATCTCCGTGGGGCCACGTCCCCAGATTGAACGCAGATCGCGACGGGTCGGCACCGCCAGTGGCTGCCAACGTACGCCGTCGAAGCGCACGATGGTGCCGCTGTCACCGCCGATGAAGACGTCGTTCGCTGCCGTGCCCCACACGGCACGCAAGCGCTTGGTGTTCGAAACGGGCACGGTCACGTTGCTCCAGCGTCCGCCGTCAAAACGCAACACCACGCCCGAATCTCCGACCACATAGACGTTCGACGGATCGCTTCCCCAGACGGCGCGCAGGAACTGCTGCGTCCCGCTGGCCTGCGGTGTCCACGCCGTACCGCTCGAACGAAGGATTGTGCCGCGCTCGCCCACGACCACGTATTGACCGGGGCCACCGCTCCAGATGGCGCGCAGCAGGTTGGTGGTCGGCGCCGTTTCACGTGTCCACGCGCTGCCGTCGTAACGCAACACGGAGCCCGTATCTCCGACGGCGACGATCTCGGTGGCGCTGCTGCCGCTGATGCCGTACAGATCGTGGACGCCCGGCACCGTGGCGGGGCTCCAGCCGCTCGCGTCCCGCTTGAAGACCGCGCCACCGAGTCCGACCGCGAACATCGGGCCGCCGGTCGCGCCAAATGAGGACAGCAACGCCGGATCGGAGATCTCGGTCGTGGCGCTCGCGACGGCGCCGATGCCGCGCAACGTGAGCACCGTCCCCCACCATCCCCCGACGCGCAGCGTCCCGTCCGCCCGCTTGGCGATCGCGCGCAGGTTCTGACCAGTGCCGACGGACAGCGCATTCCACCCGCTGCCATTGAAATGCCACACCGTGCCGGTGTTCCCCACGGCGTAAATGTCGTTGAAGGAGCGACCCGTGAGTGCGAAGAGATTCGCCCGCGATGGCACCGACATCTGCGTCCACCCAAAGCCATCGAAACGCACGATCACGCCACCGGCACCAATGGCGAACACGTTGCCGACGCTGGTGCCCCACACATCGAAAAACGGGGCGCCGGTGGGCACGCTCATCAAGCGCCACGACACGCCATCGGAGCGCATGATGACGCCATTGTTGCCCACGGCGAACAGGTTGCTGCCGTTGGGCCCCCAGATGCCCCACAGATCGTCGCTGACCGGCGATGACTGCGGCGACCATCGCGTGCCATCCCAGCGCAGGATCGTGCCGCGATCGCCAACGATGTACGCCTCGTTGGCGGAGAGCCCCCACACCTCGAGCAGCGCGGCGGTCGTGCCGCTGGCCACGGTCTGAAACGTGGTGCCGTCGCCACGCAGAATGAGTCCGTTGGTGCCAACCACCCAGATATCGGTGGGTGAGGATCCCCAGACACCCACCAGTGTCTCGGTCGTGTTCAGGGATACGCGATCCCACGTGCCATCCGGCTTGGAGCGGAGCAGCACCCCATTCTGTGCCGCACCGTATGTCGTCCCCTGGCCGTCGTCCCAGATGCCCAGCAGCGTCGCGTCCGTCAGACCGGGTCGCGTCACGCTCCACTGCTGCACGCCTGGCGCGATCGCCGTGACGCCCACCTGCACGAGCGCGTTGAGCGGGCCCGTCGTGCCGGTCGCGCTGGCCGTGATGCGCGCCGAACCTGGTGAGATGCCGCGGACACGACCGGTCCCATCGACGGTGGCGATCGTCGGTGCGTCGCTGCGCCAGGCGATCGGCACACCGGCGATGAGCGTTCCGGCGCTGTCGCGCGCTTCGACAAGGACGGCGCGATCCTGCCCGGCCTGCAGAAAGATCGATGCGGGCACCGCAGCCAGATTCACGATGGGCTTGGGCGTCGGCAGCGGCGGCGTGACTTCGGTGGGATCTCGGCGATCACAGCCGCCGAGCAGCAACACATTCGCGGCGCACAGTGCCGTGAAAGCCGCAGTCAGGATCAGACGGGAGGGGCGCATTGCGTGCAGCCTAGTCCAGCGCCGACGTTTGGCGCAACGGGCAGCGCTGGCGCTGCGCAGGGGCGACGCACCGTCGTAGCTTTCCGCACGCAGTGCCAACTCCCCGTCGCTCCCACCTCGCATGTTCACTCGTCGGTTCCTCGCCGTTGCGCTCGCGGCATCGCTGCCGTTGCCGGTCGCGCTCTGCCTGCCGCTCTCGCTGCTCGCCGCGCAGCGCAGCGTCCCAAGCGGGACCGCACAGGGCAATACCCCGTCACCGGGCCCGGAGATCTTTCTCGTGCCCCTCGTCACCACAAACGGCGTGGTGAAAGTGGGCGCGCCGGCCAACCTCACGCGGCGCGATGGCTACGACAATCAGCCGGCGTTCGCCTCCGATTCGCGATCGCTCTTCTACACCTCCAATCGCGGCGACGGACAGAGCGACATCTATCGCTACGACCTGAGCACTGGACTGTCGCTTCCGTCGCCCAGGACCGCGCCCGAAAGCGAGTACTCGGCGATGCCCACGCGCGACAGCTCGGCCATCACGGTCATTCGTGTCGAGGCCGATTCCGCGCAGCGTCTGTGGCGCATGCCGTTCGGCAGCGCCGCGCCCTCGGTGATGTTTCCCGAGATCAAACCGGTCGGCTACTTCGCGCAGGCCGATGACTCGACCTGGGTGCTCTTCGTCCTCGGCTCGCCCGCCACGCTGCAGATCGCGCGTACGGGTCGCGTCGGTGGTGAGATCGTGGCGCGGAACGTGGGGCGGTCGCTGCATCGCATTCCCGGTTCCGCGAAGGTGAGCTTCGTACAAAAAGGCGGCACGACGTGGCGCGTCATGTCGCTCGATCCTGCAACGAAGCGGATCGACACACTGGTGACGACACTGTCGGGCAGCGAGGACGTGGCGTGGATTGACGGTAACACACTCGTGGCGGGGCAGGGCTCGAAGCTGTTCATCTGGCGTCGTGGCGAGACGGAGTGGAAGCAGGTGGCTGACTTTGCGTACGCGAACATCGCGGGCATCACGCGGTTGGCGGTAAGTCCGAGCGGAACGTGGCTGGCCGTCGTCGGTGATGTGAAGCCGCGCGGTGCCGTGGTACCGAAGTCGGTCTTCGTCGATCGCGTCGATCCGAACGTTGTGAAGCGTGGGATCGAAATTCTCGCCGCCGACTCGATGGAAGGACGCATGACCGGATCGGTCGGGCAGGCGCGCGCTGCGAAGTGGATTGCCGAGCAATACAAGGCGGCGGGGCTGACACCGGCGGGCGATTCGGGGACGTTTTATCAGCACGTTCCGCTGCAGTCGCAGGCGCCGGCGGCGATTCCCGGTGCACCCGCTGCACGCGCGCGCCCACGCATGCTCGCCTCGTGGGCCGCGTGGGATTCGATTCCGCCGGAGCAGCGCCAGCGCACGTCGAACATCGCCGGCATGATTCGCGGCAGCGATCCCGCGCTGCGTGACGAAGTCGTACTGGTGACGGCGCACTACGATCACATCGGCATCGGTCGCGCGATGGATGGTGATTCGATCAACAACGGTGCCGACGACGATGCGTCGGGGAACATCGCGCTGATCGAGATGGCGAAGGCGTTGCGCCATGGACCGCGCCCCAGGCGCACGATTCTCTTCATGGCCATCACCGGTGAGGAAGTGGGCGGCTTCGGCACGCGTTGGTACATCGCGCATCCGTTGCTGCCACTCGCGCAAACGGTGGTCGATCTCAACGTCGAAATGATCGCGCACCCCGACTCGATTGCGGGCGGTTTCGGCAAGGCATGGCTGACCGGGTACGAGCGCTCCACGATGGGCGATCTGCTGGCCGACAACGGCATTCCGCTCACGCCGGACATGCGCATCGGACAGCGCTTCTTCGAACGCAGCGATAACGTCGCGTTCGCGCGCATCGGCATTCCCGCGCACTCCATCTCGTCGTTCAATCTGGCCACACCGTATCATCACCCGAAGGACGAAGCGGCGACGGTCAACGTCGAACACATGGCGCAAGTCATCTCGGCGACGGCCAAGGCACTGCGTCTGCTGGCCGACGGAGTGAAGCCCGAATGGCATCCGGGCGGGCGTCCTGAGGCACCTGCGCCGCGAGTCCAGCGTTAACGCTGGGAGACGCTGAGCGTCATCCAGTCGTCGAAGCACGGGGTATCCGCATCGTCAGACGCGACGTTCTGCGGGAGAATGCGATGACCGTCCTTAGCCGGAGCTGTCCCATGCCGTTGCACCATGTTCGAACCCGCACAGCGATCGCCACGGCCGTTGTGACGCTGCTCCTCGCGGCCTGCGGTGGTGGTGACAAAGGTGGTGTGACCGGTCCCCCTCCCGTCACTGTCTCTTATACACATCTGACGCTGCCGACGAATAGAGAGGTGTAGATC
>ENA-ORBV01014392-ORBV01014392.1-microbial-mat-metagenome-genome-assembly--contig:-NODE-14392-length-11843-cov-5.182135_pt1 | contig 11843 bp, 10 predicted proteins | sample MGYA00237777_ERZ505514 | MGnify/ENA primary metagenome ERZ505514 (study PRJEB26160, sample SAMN06269048) | microbial mat metagenome | isolation source: Oligotrophic lake microbial mat | place... | reverse complement strand
TTTTCAAGCAGAAGACGGCATACGAGATTCGCCTTAGTCTCGTGGGCTCGGAGATGTGTATAAGAGACAGCCTTAAACTGTTGATCATCGTGTTTTGGATTTCCTTCACGGTAAAACGGTGGTGGTCAGCATAGGCCCGGGAGTAAACAAGATCAGCCCCAAGATTCCTTAAACCTTCCTCGAATGATTCCGGTTTGGCGATTCCGGAGATCGCCCCGACTTTGAGGCCTTTGAGGAATTCCAAGGGCTTTTTCTCTTTTGTGTAAATGTCGATCAGGTGGAGGGGTTCGTGATTACACTCGATGATTTCGGCGTGGGGATTAAGCGCTTCGAGTTCCGCACGCAGGGCTTTGGAGTTATTCCCGTCGGATTTTGTGATGAAAATATGTGTGGCCCGGATGATATTCTCCGGAGGCTCGCGTAATGTGCCTCGAGGTAAAAGAAAATTATTTCCCCAAGGTGCCTGCCGGTCGACGAGGACAATATCGAAATGTTTCCGGTTTTTGCGTTGTTTCCAAGGTTTGAGGCGGAGGTATTGGAATCCATCATCAAGGACTAGTGTATTAGCCCCAAATTTTTCCACTGCATAACGGGCCGCTTTTACCCGGTCCTTGTCCACAATGACCAAGACGTTCTGGAGGTTAGTGGCGAGCATGAAGGGTTCATCCCCTGCATGCTCACTATCTAAAAGTATTTTATGACCATCTGAGACGACCCTCGGGGGGACTTCATCTGTGCGCATGAGCAGTTTGTCGATCATTCTGTCCTTGAAGGGGCGGGGTGTGCTCTTGTAACCCCGGCTCAGGATGGCCACTTTCCGTCCTTTGGCAGTCAGGGCCCGGGCGAATTTCTCCACAACAGGTGTTTTTCCGGTTCCCCCCACTGTCAGGTTCCCGACACTGATGACTTGCACAGCCATGGAGTGGTCATGGAACATGCGTTCATGGTAGAGATAGAGTCGTAACCGGACAATTTGCGCGTACAACCGGGACAGCACTAGCAGGAATGAACGGAAAAAAGCTGCCCGTTTGCCGTAGCGCTTTTCCAAAATCACATCGAGCGCAAATTGCTCGAGTTCATCCATTTGTTCGCGAAAACTCATATCCAGCTCTATCTATAACCGTGAAGCCACTGAAGATCACGAAGTTTTTTTTTAGTTCATGGACGTTTACATTTAATACTCCAGCGCAAAACAGGGGGGTTACTTTCGTAGGGTTTTGATTTTCTCCCTTTCATTTTCTGGGGGGAGTGTCGAGGTGAGGCATTGGTATAATGAGAATCGGGACTTTACCCGGTTTATCGTCCCGAGTCTCACCGCGAATATCCTGACCATCGGCACCTTGATCGTGACGTCCCTCTCCGTCTCCCGAGAAAAGGAACAGGGGACATTTTGACCGGCTGCTCGTCTCACCTTTGACTCCGCTAGATGATTATGATCGGGAAGGCTTTTGTCGGGATTTACCTCCCCGATCGATCATATGCCCCTCGGGCTTCAATATGTGACATGGTTTAATCCCGTCCGCCATTTTATGGAGATTTCGCGCGGTATCTTTCTAAAGGATATCGATATTCTATCGGTCGGTGAGAGTCTTTTTCCTCTCGTCGTTATCGCCATGATTACTTTCGGCGCATCCGTTTGGATGTTCCGGCGGAAAACCAGTTTATCATGAGCGACCGGCGCAATTTGCCTAAGATTTGAAATAAGAAACCCAACGGGCAAATAGCTTTTGGGCTAGATAAAAATGGCGGACAGGGTGAGATTCGAACTCACGGTACGGGTTAACGTACACACGCTTTCCAAGCGGGCGCAATAGACCACTCTGCCACCTGTCCTCCAGGGAAGAGGACAAAGTAAAACAAACTTTTTGCGGTTTGCCAATGCAAGAATTCATCCCAGCCGAAAATTCTTCTACAAATGTAACAATTTGTGCACCAGAGCAAAAATCGTGTCGACAAAAAAAATGTTTCTGCCAAAAAAGAAACCAACATGGGACTAGTAAAGAATTTCGTTCTCGACACTTCTGTTCTAATTCACGAGCCACGCAGTATCTTTAATTTTGAAGAGCATAATGTCTTCATACCGGGGGATATTCTCGAGGATTTAGACAGTCTAAAAACCGAACAAACTGACCGTGGGGTGCGCGCCCGTGATGTCATCCGCAGGCTTGACCAGGTCTTCAAAGACCCTGAGATAATGAGTAAAGGGGCAAAAACCCCGAGTGGCGGACGGATATTTGTGGCGACCCGTGAGGAAACCGCTCAAAACCGTGATGCCCTCGAAAAGATGCGCCGGCAATTCCCCGATTTTACAAAAATCGATAACCGGATTATCGCCACGGCCTTGATTATCCAGAGTTTGCAAGCCCCGCCGACCATTCTGGTCACCAAAGACATTAATATGTCCCTGAAAGCCCGTGCATTGGGACTACAGACAAATGACTACCTTAATGACAAGGTAGATGATCCCGGCATCTACCAATCACAAATGTCGGTGATCGAAGTTTCAGGCCATGAGATGCAACGTTTTGCCAGTTCCACCTACCTCGATATCGACGCGAAACGCATCGAGACTGCAGGACTCAATGAATATGTGCTCCTGAGATCCTCGGAAGACAAAACCATGCCGGCGAAATGCTGCAGCCTGAACGGGCATACCACCTTGCGCAAATTAAACTGTCCCGCTGCAATCAATATCCCCGGGGGCATTTCCTTAAAACCCCTGAATCTCGGGCAACAATGTTTTCTCGATGCACTGTTCGATCCAGATATTTCGCTGATCACCGGCTACGGCAAAGCCGGAACGGGCAAAACTCTTGTCGCAGTCGCCGCGGGCCTTTCGCAGGTTTACCGCCGTTCTTATCAGAAACTCATCGTGACGCGTTCAGTCGTCCCGATGGGTAATGGTGAAACCCTGGGATTCCTCCCCGGTGACCTGAATGAAAAGATGCGGCCTTGGCTCCAACCGATTTATGATGCGATTGAATTCATCATGTCCCCGCCGCCGAATCTTGACGGACGGAAAAAAACGGTGAAGAAAAAACCTGAATTCCAGATGGCCGCTGCGGGCAAGCCGGGGCAGCCTATGAAACCTCATGAAAAATTAATCGAGCAAGGGATCATTGAAATCGAAGCCCTGTATCATATCCGCGGGAGATCGATCCCAAATGCCTTTTTTATCGTGGATGAAGCCCAGCAACTTTCCCCATTGGAGGCTAAAACCATCGTGACGCGCATGAGCAAGGGTTCAAAGCTGGTCCTGCTAGGGGACCCGACACAGATTGATAATCCTTACGTGGATGCGATGTCGAATGGGCTGGTTTACACCCGCAATAAACTCAAAGGCCAAGCCGTCGCCGCCCATATCCAACTGGCCAAGGGCGAACGCAGTATCCTCGCCGACCTCGGCGCAGAGTTGATGTAGTCATATTGATATTCAGTTTTTATCGTTTACAGGGACGTATCCGGTTTGGCCTGGATTTGATTTCCCCCGGGCCGAGTCGATTTATGTCTCGTTTCAGGTTCAATATCACGGACTTTCAGCCGGAGGTCATTTATTTTCCTAAGAGGAACCGCAGGGCTGATTCGAGGGTGGGGTGGTGGAATTCATAACCGGCGGTGAGCAATTTGCGCGGGACAGCCCGTGTGCTGGCCAGCAGGAGGGAATCAAACATTTCCCCCGCGGCGAGTTTTCCGGCAAAAGCGGGAACCGGTAAAAGGGTGGGGCGCCGGAGCAATTTGCCCAGGGTATGAGTGAATTCCGTGTTTGTGACGGGTCCAGGAGAGGTGAGATTCACAGGCCCCACGATGGCATCATTCATCATCACGTAATGAAAAGCCCTGATGACATCTTCGACAGATACCCAGCTCATCCACTGTGTCCCGTTGCCGATGCGCCCGCCCAAGCCTAGGTTAAAAGGTAAAAGCAATTTGCTTAAAGCTCCCCCGCGTGGACTCAAGACCACGCCCAAACGCATGGAGACGACACGGATCCCTGCGTCACGCGCAATTTGCGCGGACTCTTCCCATTCACGAGCCACATCGGGGAGGAATCCCTGGCCGGCAGGGCTGTCTTCATCGAGGATTTCTTCCCCTCGGTTCCCGTAAAATCCAATGGCTGAAGCACAGATCAGAGTTTTTGGTTTGGTAGTACAGTGTGCCAGCGTCTGTGCGAGGAAACGGGTGGAGTCCACTCGTGAATCCCGGATTTTGCGCATTTTCTCGGGGGTCCATCTCGCGGCAATATTTTCTCCAGCTAGGTGGATGACGGTATCGAATCCTTCCAAGTCACCGGGAGTGATTTTACCTTCCGCGGGACTCCAGTTGATTTGATGTTTGTCCTGACGATGGCGTGGGGACTGTAATGGATGGCGCGTGAGCTCCCAGACATCATGGCCACCGGTGGAAAGGAATGCTTGCAGGGAACTGCCCACTAATCCGCTGGCCCCACTAATGAGGATCTTTTGCCGGGCCTGACCTGAATACCGAGAATGGGTTTGTAAATCAGATAAAGTAATCTGGTGACGGTAATGGAACATCCTCTCGAGGTCGCTGCGGATCATGTCTCCGGCCACCACCCGTCCGAGCCATCCTAAGGGTAATTGGTATCCAATAAAATCGGTCATCCGGCTTTTAGCGGGGGATATGGGCTCGAAGCGGTGGGTATGTGCCCAAGATTTGAAGGGGCCGGTGACTTGGATATCCTGAAAACGGACATTCCTAAAATAATTTTGATGCATCGCCACCCAGTGGAATTTAAAGGGACCTTTCTTGATCATGATTTTGACTTCGGCACCATCCTGAATGCCTCCATATTGCTCAATGACCCGGGCATCCACCCATGGTGGTGTCAGGCGTTCGAATGCACCGGGACGTTCGTGCCAGGCAAAAGATTCCTCGACAGGAACGGGGAGTTCGAGTGATTTTTCCAGAACAAGTAGCCCCATAGATATGCTCCAAAGATGCTCTTGATTACACCATCGTGCAAGAGAAGGTTTGAGGATGAATGATCTTGTGTAAATCTGCTCGAATTCATCCGGGTAATGGTTATGCTTTTTCTAATGAAAATTTTATTTGCGACGGCCGGATTGATTCTGTGGACATTATTTCCAGTCATGGCGGGTAATGGTCCCCTCGGGGATCAAGAGGAGACCTATATACAGCAGGCGAGACTCCTCGCCCGACGGGGGGATTATGAAATAGCATTAAAGGCATTCAATAAAATCTATGACCTGAACCCGAAGAATACCCTCGCTCGCGTCGAGGCCAAAAGGTTGCAACTGCTCAAGGAAAAGAACCCCGATTCTTTTTACCTGACTGAAAAACTCAAAAAAATCAACCTACCTGAGTTTAAAATAAATGAGGCGCAGTACAGTGCCGCATTAATGTATCTCAAGGAGACACTCGCCACAGTACAGACGGGCAAAGAAAACCCCGTCGAGATAAATATGATTATTACTGAAATCTCACCGGAACCACCCCTGATCACTTATAGCTTGGAAAATGTCTCCTGGTGGGATGCCTTTTGCTTGGTTCTCCAGGCGGGCTTGCTGGATTGCGAATTGAGTGATAAGACCTTTACTATCAAAAAATCGGAGTGAGCCCTTTGTGTTTTATCTAGCCTGGAATATCCTGCATATGGAGCAAATTGCTTCCGAACTCGACAAACAATTCTTGGTTTTTGTCCCGAAAATCATTATTGGTCTCGTCATTCTCATCACGGTTTTGATCACGGTAAAAGTCGGCGATTCTCTTTTTAAGAAATTCATCCTGAAAATCGACAGCCGCCGGGCCCATGTTTTTAATCTCATCCGCCAGACATGCAAAGCCGCCATTCTTATCCTCGGCGTGATCACTATTCTGGCCACCCTCGGGGTGAATGTCTCTGCTGTGGTCGCCAGCCTCGGACTGACTGGTTTTGCCCTTGGCTTCGCCCTGCGCGATGCCCTGAGCAATTTGCTCGCGGGAGCCATGATCCTGCTTTACCGCCCGTTCACTCTCGGTGACCGGATCGTTGTCACGAGCTTTGAAGGAATCGTCACGGATATCGACTTGCGTTATACGACCCTCTCCCTGGATGAGAAAATATTTCTCATCCCAAACTCCGTTCTTTTTACAAATCCCATCACGGTTGTCCGACGTGCTGATCACAAAAAGTGAAAAAACCCCCACAGGCAATTTACCCTTGCGGGTCATTCTAGACTTTCGCCCGATGAGTGATTCCCATAATAAAGCCAAGCTCACCATCGGTTACATCGAGCCCCAAGGATATCGGTGTCTCCTTAGAGACAATCGACAAATCCGAATAGATCAAGAGTTACTGCAAGGCTGTGGAATTATTTTTTTCACTGGGTAGGCCTATGAAAAAATCCGGAGGAATCGATATTTGATAGTAATGCAAAACGGCACCATTATGGTGTTACGAATATTACCCTCAAAGAAATCTGGGAGGAACTTCATCAATGACTCAGGCAAAGGGCGAATATGCAGGGGCGCAGCCTGAATGAGGAAGTCCTCTCCATACTGGAAACAGCCGTCAATCCCGTTCGCAAAAACCCACGGGACATCCTGCGCCAGATCCGTGAGCGGAGAGATCGGATGCCCCATATCGTTCATGAGATAGAGCTCCCGGAAATCATCTCCGGGGGGCGCGCATGATTGTCGTGGATACGAATGTCATCACCTATCTGGTTCTGAAGGGGGATTACTCACAAGAATGCGGAAATCTCTACGTCCGCAATGCGGAGTGGGCGGCCCCGAGCCTCTGGGGCGACATATGAACGCCAAGGGCTCGTCGAACGTAAAAATGCTCTCGGGGTCATTCGCCGACGCGGAAACTGTAATCGAAGCACTCGAATATGTGGTGAAGCCGGAGATCATTCTCGCTGTCGTGCTCGGACACGGTGCGATTCTTGATCATTGCCGGGAGCAGAGGCCTGCTTATGGGCTCCGACCCGCAGGATAAACACATTCCACTGTGGAAATTTTCCCCTTTGACAAATTCTATTTTTAATATACCGTTCAAATGAACGGTATAAAAAGAGTATGATGACCAAACGACAACAGGAGATATATGATTACATCCAGGATTACCAGGTGGAGAACGGGTTCGTCCCGTCGCAGCGCGAGATACAACGTCACTTCGGATTCGCGAGCCAGACGACTGTGGCAGACCATCTTTGCCTCATGGAGAAAAAAGGATTTATCGACCGTCAAAGTGGATGCGCGCGGGCAATTACACTTGCCGCTGAAGTAATTAAGTCCACGGCTCAAAGGCTGGCTGAAATCCCGGTTTATGGCACGATCCCCGCAGGACTACCGACGGATAACCGGCAGGAGAACGAGGGATTTATCCAGATCGACCTGCTGGGATTCAAGCTCCCGCTCAACCACCGCTGTTACGGGTTAAAGGTACGCGGGGACTCCATGGTCGGAGCCCATATTTGTGACGGTGACATTGTCATCATGGATGTCCGACAGGCGCGCCCCCAAGACATTGTCGCCGCACTGATAGACGGGGAGACTACCCTTAAACGGCTGGTGACAGAAAAAGGACGTTCCTTCCTGAAAGCTGAAAATCCTCGTTACAAGAGCCTGATTCCTGCTGAGGAGCTTGTTATTCAAGGTGTGATGGTCGGCCTTGTCCGTTGGCCGGGGATTTTAGGGGGGAAATGAATGGGACTGCGTTTGTTTACTCTCTTGCCCTTAGCAGTTAGAGGGATTATGATTTACAGGCTTTGGTTATCTCTTCTTGATTATAGGGATAAAGCAGCCAAAGTAGGTTAAAAGTAACCGGGAGAAATCACCATGATCATTATTAAACTCATATTCGCATTTATTTTTCCACCGATCACCGCTTTTTTGCAGGTGGGTATCTCGACCCATTTTTGGATTAATGTCGCCCTCACACTCCTTGGTTGGTTTCCGGGAACCCTTCACGCCCTTTGGCTCATTTTTACCAATAAAAAACTCGCTTAAAACTATCCAAGCTGCAGTCAGAAAATCCCCGAGATCCCGGGGGGTTACCTCGGGAAAGCTCGGGTAATGGCTTCTTCATTAGCAGGGATGATACCGCGCTCGGTAATGAGACCGGTGATCAGGCGGGCGGGGGTGACATCAAAGCCGTAATTTGAAACCGGCGTAGTGTCCAGGGCGATTTGAACACGGGCAATTTGCCCCTTGTCGTTACGGCCCTCAAAAAACTTCACTTCATCCCCGCTGCGTTCCTCAATCGGGATTTCTTTGACTCCATCATGGATAGCCCAGTCAAATGTCGAGGAGGGCAGGGCGACATAAAAGGGAATGCCATTGTCGCGGGCGGCGAGGGCTTTAAGGTAAGTGCCGATTTTATTTGCGGCATCACCCGCGCCGGTGACACGATCCGCGCCGGTGATGACCATATCGACCATGCCATGCTGCATCAGGTGCCCTCCGGCATTATCGACGATGAGTGTATGGGGGACCCCGTGTCGTCCAAGCTCCCAGGCGGTGAGGCTTGCCCCTTGGTTACGGGGTCGGGTCTCGTCCACCCAGACATGGACAGGGATTCCTGCGTCATGTGCGGCGTAGATAGGCCCTGTGGCTGATCCGTAATCCACAAAGGCGAGCCAGCCGGCATTACAATGTGTCAGGATATTGACCGGGCGATCCGGGTTTTTTGTATGAAGCTCGCGGATGATCACTAGGCCGTGGTTCCCGAGGTCGCGGCACATTCCAGAGTCCCCGTCTGCGATTTGCCGGGCTGTTTCCAGAGCGATTTGCACTTTATCAGCCGTGGATTTTCCGGTGTTTATCCGGGCAAGCTGAGAGTCAACGGCCCAAGCGAGATTAACGGCTGTGGGCCGGGTATCCTTGAGCATTTGGGCAGCCTGGCGCAGTGTGGTGTCGAAATGTTCAGTTGTCCCTACAGCAAATTCTTTTGCGGCCAGATACATTCCATAACCCGCCGTGGCACCGATCAGGCCTGCCCCGCGGATATGCATGTCCTTGATGGCTACAGCAATTTGCGTGACGGTGGTGAGTTCCTCCACCTCAAAAACAAAGGGTAACTTGCGTTGGTCGATGACACAGATAGTGTCGATGTCTTTTTCCCAGATGGTGCGGTAATGTTGTCCGTCGATATTCATTCGTGGGGCTGAGTTTTTTTGAATTCTTCCAAGAGCTTGAGATAGATGGCTAGGTTATCACCTTGGTATCCACCCATTTTTTCACTGGTCTTACTGCCGTCCGCAGAGACGAGATAGACGGTCGGATAACCGTCCACACCGAATTTCTGAGCCAATGCTTCATTGGCCTGGGTCTGGGAGGTGGAGAGTTTATAGCCGCGGGGAAAATCAATTTTCACAAGGATATAATTATCCTTTACGTAGTCCTTAAAACGCTGTTGTGAAAAGGTTTCTTTATCCAGTTTTATGCAATATCCACACCAGTCCGAGCCTGTGAAAAAGATGAGGATCGGGCGATTGAGTTCCTTTGCATAATTTTGTGCCAATGAATAACTCGTCAGCCATTTGCCCTGTTGGTAAGTAGATCCTCCGCCGCCAGCAGAACCTTCTTGGGCGACTTGGCCACCCTCGGAGGCTTCTTCTTGGAGCACACGGTTGATTTTAATCTCTTGGCCATCGGCGACGAGAATCACATGATTGGCCGTGACTTCCATGAGCTTCACATCGACCTTTTTTCCGTGGTAATCAAAGGAGAATGATTTGCCGACATCCACGGAGTAAGCCGGATTATTATTAAACATGACATTAAAGTCTTGAGTGCCTTCCTGCCCCATCATGGCGGTAATTTTGAAAGTGCTGGCACTGATGCCTTCCTGCGAGGGGGATGGAGTGGTTGGTGCCTCAGTTGTCGATTCTGCAGTTTGTGTCAAGGGGTCGCCCTCGGTGACATTCTCCTTTTTGTCCCGTGGCACTTTGATTTCCCCATGATCTGTGACTAATATCACAGAGTGAGGGGTTACTTCCTTGAGTTTAATATCGACGGAGCGCCCTTGATAATTAAATCTGAATGACTCGCCGACATTCAGCGAGTAATCCGGGTTGTTATTGAACATGACATTAAAGTCTTGTGTGCCTTCCGTTCCCATTATCGCTGTGACTTCAAAAACACTGGCGGGAATCGCCGCAAAATTCAGTTTACCATCTTTTCCGTGGAACTGGGGATCTAAACCACGGCCTCCGCTTTGACGGATGATTTCGGTGATCATTTGTTGAAAGATGACTTCATTTTTGTTTTTGGGGGCGGGTAATTCCTTGAGTTCCCCATTCTCTTGAATATAAAGTTTATTATCGGCGAGCACATATTTTTTCAGTTCTGAGGAGAAATAATAGCCTCCACCCCCGGCTGCGCCGATGAGCAGGATCATCAAGGTGATACTCAAAAGGAATGATTTGACCGGACGGTCGTCTCCCGGCACGAGAACGGCAATGAGGCCGCCAATATATCCGGTGAAAAGACAGAGGATCCCCCAGAGAATACCCCGCATAAAGGAACAAATAATAAAAATAAAAAAACTCAGCACCCAGGCAATGGTCAGGATTGCCACGGTAATAAAATAAGCTGATAAGTTAAATGTCATGTCCATATAGTTTTTGATCTCCTGAGAAAATTAGAGGGCATCCTGAAGGAATCTGCATTCGCTGTCGAGTGCGGGAAATACAATTATTGTCCCGAACTTTGTAGGGGAAGCCCTTTGTCTCCCGTCAGGACTTTTCCGGTGAAGTGGATATTAATGACGACAATCTCGGGAGGGAGCCCGATCCTTACTGGCGGGCCCCAAGTGCCTACCCCGTTGGAAACATAGATATTCATATCCCCCCATTTGGCATAACCGTAGGCGACATCAAAAATCATTTTTACGACATAATTAAAGGGCCAGAACTGGCCATTATGGGTGTGGCCGCAGAGGATCAGGTCCACGCCTGCATCCTGAGCCTCTTTTAAGGCTTTGGGTTGGTGGTCGAGAAGGATGATTGGCATGTTTTTGTCTGCGACCCCAATGATGTTTTTGAGGGGTTTGCGACTCTTACCGAAACGTTCACGCGACACATCCAGTCGCCCGGCGATTTGTAAACCATTGGCGAGATTGATGAATTCATCCCGCAGGACGTTGATCCCGACAGAGTCGAGTAATTCAAATGAGGCGTCTTCACCTGCATACTCCTCGCGATTACCCAGACAGGCAAATACACCTAAGGGTGCTTCGATCTTATCTAATGCGGCAGCTCCCCCATTTGCCACCACAGTTTTTGTGTCAATGTCAATGATATCCCCGGTGAGAAAAACAATGTCCGGTTTCTGGTCGTTGATCACTTTGATGATTTGTTCCGCACGTTTGCCATCAACGATATACCCAAGATGGATATCTGTTACCATCACGACCCGCAGATTTTGATTTTCACTGACGGCCTTGTCGATGCCGATGGACATTTCACGGATCACAATTTGACGGTTATTAAAATATCCTGCGGTGATCACCATCACGACAAAAATGACAATGGATACAACCGCCATTGCGGGGAAAGCCTTGGGCAATTTGCTTTTGGTGGATTCGAGTTTCCCCGTGAATAAAAGGAGAAGGTGTCCCGCTTCAAAGGCCAACCAGAAAAGGAAAAAATAAACAAAAGCCACAATCCAGAATGAACCGGCAAGGCTGATCATATCGAGGTAAGCTTGAGGAATATAACCCTTTAAAATCCTGGCAATCAGATAACCCAATGCCACGACGATAAATAGGGAAATAAATGATCCCATAATCCAGCGGGGGAACTTTAGATAGCGGGATACCCTGAAAAGGATCAAAAAATTCAGGGTTATATAAAGAAAGAGTATGAAATAAATTC
>ENA-ORBV01014390-ORBV01014390.1-microbial-mat-metagenome-genome-assembly--contig:-NODE-14390-length-11844-cov-3.250021_pt1 | contig 11844 bp, 21 predicted proteins | sample MGYA00237777_ERZ505514 | MGnify/ENA primary metagenome ERZ505514 (study PRJEB26160, sample SAMN06269048) | microbial mat metagenome | isolation source: Oligotrophic lake microbial mat | place... | reverse complement strand
CCTAAACGTAAACTGATGCGCGCTCGGCAGCTGGCACAATACGATGCAGCTTTGCAGAAGGTGGCCCAGTTCGCGAGCAACATTCACGACACTGACGTGCAGCTTGGTGACATCCCAGCCGAGTTTCTGGATCCTATCCTTGCCACTTTGATGAGAGATCCTGTCATTTTGCCTGGATCGCAACAACGCATCGATCGCGAAGTGATTGTTCGTCATTTACTCAACGATCGCTGTGATCCGTTTACTCGTCAACCTTTGACAGAAGATATGCTGCGGCCAGATTTAGAACTCCGCGCGCGCATCCAAGCTTGGGTTCGAGAGCGGCTTGCTGCTAATGCACCGCCTCAGTAATGGATATAATGATGTTGCATGATTGTCGAATACATCCATTACGCCTTACTCAATCAGCTCAATCCGTGGCCCCGAGCCTCGTGTGCGTTTTGCTGGTATTGCCAGCGTTTGACAGACGAAATCTGACTGGTCGCTGACGGAGTTGGCTTGATAACACGACGGGTGCTGCGGAGACCGTGGCTCGACGCAGTCTGTCACATCTAGGCAGATTTTATCTGTGGACAAGTGCGCCTCCGTCCACACACCCATGTTGACGATGGGAGACGCCGATGGAGCATGCAAGCATGACTGCAACGAGGTCAATATCGCTTGAGGCAAACGCACGTTGGAGGTTGCTTGTAGTCCCATAGGAAACTGATCGAGCCCAGAGGCAATCAAACCATCTAGAACTATGGCTCACCAATTGAAAGCAGCACTGAGTGAGCCCGCGGCTTCGCCCGTTGGCTGCATGCGAAAGGGGTTACCTTGGCGACACATCGGCTGAATGAGGTCCGATTCCGGAAGCCTGTTGCTGCTTGGAGAGCTAGAGGCATCGCTGCCGCTTGCTACATACCCGTAAGAAAAGGAAGATGCTGATGGAGCACAACTTGCCGAATTCGACATGGCGGTTACGGCGTTGAGGTTGATTGTGATGTTCGAGATTTGGGGTGCGAAAATAAACGTAGAACTAGGTCGATCCGCCTTGGCTTGCCTGCTGCGAAAACAGGAGCGTAATCATACCAAGTTCTCACGAGCAGCAGGCTTGGTTGAAATACTTTTCTTGATGTATTGGAGGAGATCCGAGGGGCTCCTCAAGGGTCGATACCGGCACTGCAAGTTTGCTTCCTGCTGCGCGCGCGCACAACCGCAAGTCGGATGCCGCCGTGTTGCTGAGGAGCGCGGCACGCTCAAGTCGCGGACATCCTGTTGAGTTCAGCACTGGAGCAACTTCTGCAGCATGCTGACGCTTCAATATCGATCTTGGACGCAGCGGTGTATCGATGATCGATGGACGTTCGTTCGACGGCCTTCCCGACGGAAACAACAAACTTTCAGAATCTCTCAGCGGAGCCTGGTCTTGAAACGACAACGGATTGCAAATGCTTGGATCTGCTGCCAGAAAGAAAGGATCGCGTGACGTGTTCGGTGATGGTGAGGGGTTAGTGGGACCGATCAGTCCCGCGGCATCTCCAGCACGGCTTGATGCGATCTGCTGGCGTGGCAGACGCTCTGATAGCAAGCTTGAACCTGCTGATTGTAGATCTGCGTCCAAGAGATGATCGAACGTCGGCTTGGAGGCCCGCGACTTGCCTAAGTGACAAGACTATGGTCGGAAACTCAGCGGGTAATCCGTCACGCGGACTTACCAAGTAACGACGAGTGCGCCGAAACGGGAGAAGACATCATCGGTCGATTCATGAGAGAGCTGTCCCCAGCGCGCTGTCTGAGAGAAAGAAAATCTTTCGAGACACCAGAGCTGAGTTCATATTGCCGATTTGTGTCGACATCCAGAACAGGATGAGGTTCAGTTGGTCGCAATCTCTTGCGAGACCCGGCCAGTAACTCGAGATCTCGTGACATCGAAGGGATGCTTGCGCTTTCGTGTTCCTTTTGCACCGAGGTCGAAGTGCTGGTACTTTCCAAAGCAGCGATTCTGCTCGTCATCGTAGCGGCCGCGTTCAGGCAATCTTGATAGCGTCAACGAGCTAGATGTCTCAACAAACCTGTTTCCTTCGAAAAATTGTCTGGCTTTCGATTGCTCTTGCTCTCTCTGAGAAAGAGCACGTCGACGAGATCCTCCCATCCAATTCATTCTCGCACTTCTTCAGATGGCGCGCCCCGCTGTATGGCATCTACTGTTGCTGCATCATCAGCCTGGACCTCCCCAAAGTTTCCCGCCAAAACTTTCATGTGCTTGTATCATTGGATAAGGTTGATCAAGATTAGTTGCGACTCTTGCGAGCTTTACGGCAGATACAGTCTTAAACGAGTTTACTTTCCAAAAGAGGGCACAAAATGGAGATCTGATTCGTCCAGTCCACACAGCAAAAGGTCGACATCTGCCGCCGCAGCACTAATCTGGGAACGACTGTAGCCCTTGGAGGATGATGCATCCAAACCACTCAATGGAGTGCTGGATAAAGCTGCCGGGGAACCGGTAGACTGCGAAGAGTCGTTGGCAAAGAGACCGAAACGAAGCGGGGTCCGAGTGAGTAATCCAGGCGCGGCAATCGACATGTCGGCCGTCTGCTGCAGTCCTGCCTGCGTCACGTTCGGGTCTTTGGAGAGCAATGGAGGCGTAAGCAAAGCTGGTAATCCTGCGACTGAGACCATGGAATCCACTGTTGTCTCTGAATCTTGCTCGGTACTCAATTGAGACGGATCAGAATCCGGTCCAAAAACCCTGACAACATTGTCTACGGTTATGTTCAAGTAATGAGAGCTGGCCGAGGCGTTGAAAATCGAAACATTGCGCAAAACCAGAACTGCGCCAACGTTGACATCAGCAGCAAAGTCATCCAACACTTTTCGATGAATAGTGCCCGGCATTTCGCCCGACGGATCTTTCACTGTCACAAATGCGTCCAAATCGCAAGCGGAAAACGACGAAACTAGCGCCACCAAGTAAGGCACCTTGCCAAGGAATCCTTCTCGCAGGATGAAAGCGATATTGGACTTGAAGTAGGGATGGTTGCTCCCGGAGCCATCCGCAAGCTTGAGAAATTTCAGCATGGTTCGCCATGGTGGGTGCGTGGGGTCGAAACAAAATGCTAGAGATCGACTGGCACGAGCCAGCTGCTTTGTTGTCGCAACAGTCCCGTTTGATAAAGAGGATATGTCGGCATTTCCTGACGCGACAATCTGAGCGCCACCAGGTGACGGGGAAAGCAATTGCAACAGCTTCCCAGCAGGCCCTGGAATCCTTCGAACTGGGGTATGCAGCTCAGCTGCAGATGCAATAGCAGAACTACCGGAACTAGCTTTGGAAATCGGTGTTAAAGAGCTGGATCCGCTAGCTGGAATGTTGACAACTGGATCGAATCGTGGCTGCTGAGATCTGCAGCAGACAATCGCAGTCAAATGGGTTGAATACCTGATCATCACCGCACCAAGGTCTTAACTACCTTTCAAATGGCACACCAGCAGGAGGCGAGTTCACGAGTCGTGCTATCTTGTTAGTGTCTTGCGCTAGTGTGCTCGTACTTGCCCGTTTGATACCGGTTCCCGCGCTGGAAATTTGAAGACTTTCGCCTTGGATCTGTACTTCGGGAACTACACGAGCATTCATTCGATGCGCATACGCATTATCTACGGATGCGCACAGCAAATCAACGTCATTGCATCCTAGATCCCAGTCCATTCCGACTGCCTAGTGGTAGAAACGAGACGCCACAGACAGGTTGTCGCCTGGCAGTCAGTGACAGACCCATGTTTGAACGCTAGTATCGTCTTAGATAGTCGCAAGGCTCCGACTAGTCAAATTTGAATTCGGAAGTTCAACGGACCGTTGAGACGACAGTACGGTCGATCTTGCGTACCATCTGTCGAAAATGAGCAAGCCATGCGAGGTCACGCTTCAATCTGCATTAGATATCTTGGAGGTACTGCACACCCACGTGCAGCACATGCAAAGTCCTGAAGCCATACTAAACTCAGCACTGGACTGCGTCAAGTCAGTTGCGGACGAAAAGGTACGTGCTTTCACCATTGCTGTCGTCCCTTCATTATTTCAATTCGAACTTTGTTTTGCCAGCGGGCACTCGCAAAAGAGTGCTACTCTCTCGCTCAGCTGGCACAGCTCCGTGAGCAAGAGTTGTCTCAGTTGGCTCAGCAGACGTCTGAGTTAGAAGCCTGTGTGAAGGATCTTGCCTCGTCGATCCATTCGCTTGAGGGAAAACTGCAGGATGCTGAACACGAAAACAAGGAACTGCACCTGCAGCTGGATCATGTCAGGTATGATGGTTGGAATGCTTCTTGATGCTTCTATGTGCACTCATGTGATGGTACCGTGACTGCGCTTTGACAGCAACAGTCTTGATCAGAAGTCATCGGCTTTCGCGCAGTTGCAAACCGAACTGGAGGTCAAGTCGGATCAGCTACAGCAATGCTTGAATGAGTTGGATAGCGTCCGAGAGGCAGAAGAGCAGGCCAGGGTCGAATACGCCGCGCAAATCAAGCTGCTCCATGGTATGCCATTTTCGCTTTCAAGGAGACGCATTCGCCACACCAACATTTCGCATGTTCCACCTTTCCGTTGTCAGAATCACTTGCCACGATGAAATCCGAATTGCAAGCGGCGAAACTCCAGGTCACTCAGGTACGGCTAGATCTTTCTGCTTCAAGGCAGACTGTAGTTTGACACGATCGTGCGCAGACGGCAGTTAGCAATTCGGCCACTTCAGAAGCTTCAGCATCCGCTTCAAACGCTCGTCTTCAAGCAGATCTGCAAAGTGCTGTTCAGCAACGGGATGCTCTTAGGTGCTGCATTCGTCGTTGCAAGCTGAATGGGCACTTGTTCTCATGTTTCGTGTCGTTGATAACAGTGCGCGTTTGCGGGAGACCGAAGATGAACGATGCAAGCTGCAACAACAAGTGGATTCATTTGTGGCGCAAGAGTCGCGCACCAAGATGCAGGCCTTTCTAGAAGAAAACACCAAAATGGAGAGGTACGTAATCTGCGAAGCGCAGATGATTTGCCACCATCTCAACTGGCGTCCATGATTGGTGTTTTATGCAGGGAGCGGAAAATCAGTCGTCTAGAGCACTCTCTTCAAGAGAGCGAGAAGGCCATGGATGCCATACAGACGCAGATGCGTGCAGCTTTGACTAACCTGCAGCGTGAGAATGGTGAACTCACGCAAGCGCTCACTCAAGCACGCGCGGCAGTTGCTGTGGGTATGCCAGCTCAGTCCATCAAATCTGGACCTGCGTCTCCAGTTGATAACGCGGTTATGGAGGAGTTGAAAGCGGAAAATCAACGGCTGTTGGCTGAGTTACAATCCGTACAAGCGACCACCGCAGGGGATGGCAGTACGTTCTGCAGTTCTGGTGGATTGTTCATAACCGATTTAGGCCATCTGGACGCTGGGTTGACGCGTATGACACACTTGCGTTCCAACAGGTCACGCGGACATCGCTCGGCTGACTGCGGAGGTTGAGCTGTTGCAGCACGACCTGAAGGAAGCACAGGCGCGTGCAGAAGAAGCGGAACAGCTGGCTGAGAACACCCGCGTCAACGCTGAAGCTCTTGAGTTTGATGATGATGCAGGTATGCCATTCACCGTCCTGCGTGTGATCGGATTGGGTGCACTTAAGCATCGTTCAATTGGCGCTTTGCTAGCGTTTATCGGCCGTGAAAGCTCCATCGGTGGTCTCAAGAGTCTGGCTGGTAACAGGCGAATGAGTATGGCCCCATCAAAGTGAGTTTATCAGATACCGCATTGCAATATTTGACTGGGCAGCAATATTTGTCACTGATGACTCTTCTAAACCGCTGCACATCGTGCATGTTGCACAGACTGATGGGACCAGCAGCTGGGGCATCGAGCGATGTGAAGGAAGCACTGCTCCAAGCACAGAAGGCCGCACGACTGGAGGCGTCAAAGCGCGAGACGGTACTGAAGATGAAGAAAGAATCTGACGCGCAGGTTATCAAGCTGCAAGAGAAGATCAAGGTTGGCCATCATGTGACTTTGCTCCAGCAAAAATCATGAGTGACGCATCTGCATGATGATCATAGACCGGTTTCTTTCAAACTCACAACGTGCTGTGTTGGAACAGGGTCTGGAGGCTAAGATGCGAGGTCTTATCACGGAGAAGACACAAGCAGTTACAGAGAAACAAGCCCTGGATAAGGACATTAAGCTGGTGAAGAAGCAGGGAGAGGCGCTGCAAAAGGGTACTTTTCTTGCTGTGGAAGTGCATGGCAAATCTACTGCACAGTATCCTGGGTGATACCAGATGCTTAACAAACGTGCGTTGGTGCATCTGTTTGAATATGCAGAAATCGACCGGTTGAAGGTGTTTGAGGCTCAGAAGAAAGAGCTCATGACTGTGCTTAGTGCATTGGAGAAGAAACACGAGACGACAGTGCAATCCTTGCAGCGCGTGAGCTCGGATCTGGAAGCTAGCCAGGCGCTGTGCGAGACCAAGGAGGCCAAGATTCAAGCGCTGACCACCAAGCTGCGCACGCTCAAGTATGCAGGCAGATTCTATTGTGATTGAGTGCTTTCAGGCCACTGACAGGCTGATTTGCTGAATGGACAGGGCTGAATTCGATGAGTTGACTGCTACTCGAGAGGCGCTGCAAGAGAAGGTAGACGATTTGCTGAATCTTACGCGAGGCGATGAAATCTAATCTGGACTATCATGTGTATGCGTGTACAGCTAACTCAGACTGCAGCAGACCTTCATACCGCCTCAAGTGCTCTGCGTGATCACAAGACGCAGCTTGCGCAGACACAGGCCACGCTGGTGAGTGTGTCACTGGTGTCGATCGGCCCGTGCAACGATGTACATTGCAAGTGTTTTACAAACTGATGCATTGCGTGTTGTTTACCTTGCTCAGAACGAAACCGTGAGTGAGCGGGACCAGTTCAAGCGCTTGGGTGAACAGACTCAAGCAGAGCTGGAAGACACCCGTGCTCGGCTGAGCGAGCTTAGATCAGCGGTGCAGCAGATGGAGCACCAGCATGAACAACTCAATGCTGATCTGGCATCAACTCGTAAGGAAGGCGCCAAGCAGAAGGATTTGGCGGAGAGGTAATATAATTCATGAAGCGTCTGTGCCATTTGCACTGCTGGCAAATTGAAATCTTAATTTCGAGCGTGCATTTGTTGCAGACTATCCATGGACCTGAAGGAGAGTCAACGCAAGGTGGAGAAGCTCCAGTTTGACCAGCGTGGGCTGGAGACCAAGCTGAATTCAGAGCAGCAGAACGTGGCTGACCTCAAATCAAAGCTAGCGGTATGTCCTTTGCGGACTACGAGCGGCTTGTATGAAATCACAACACTCACGTCTCAAATCCTTGATGAATCAGGCCGAGAAGGCCAAGAGCGAGAGCCTGGACCGGAAGCTGCAGCAAACCTCAGGTATGATTCAGATAGCAATATTAACGGTATCTTAACACCGATGAAGCTGACAGCACGGCTATGCATGTTTGTGTGCAATAGACACAGCCACTTCATTGAACTCGCAGCTGAATCAATCTCAAGCTACGGTTTCAGAAGTAATATTCTGCTCAAACTCTCGCAAGAAGATTGAGTGCCGTAATCTGATTTGTTATCTGTGTTTGTATTTGTGCGTAGCTTGAACACCAAATTCAGAAGCTGGAGGCCCAACTCAGCAGTGCTCAGCGGGACAGTGCTCAACTGGGCGAAGCGCTTCGCAAGGCCACTGAGGAGCTCCAGCTCCGAGCTGAACAGCTGCGAGCCGGCAAGAAGCGGATCGCCGAGCTGGAGCAGAGTGTGAACGAGAAGAAGGCTCAGGTATGTGTCGATCAGAGAGCTGCAGCTGCTGCTTTATTTCAGAGCGTCCAATGCGCTGAATTCAGTATTGGGTAACGTAATCTGATGATTTGATCATTCTGCGTCTCAGATTCGCGGCCTGGATGAACAATCGGTGGAGCAGCAGGCATTGTACGAGACGTCACAGCGTGAATTGAGCGTAAGCAAAGAGCTCTACGCCAAGTTGCAGCAGCAGCTGCAGGTACACGGGTCGTGACTGCTGTTGAGTGTTTGCGGCATCACAGCTGCTGAGTGATTGTGCCTCGGACATGTGCAGGCAACTCAAGTGGCCAAGAAAGAACAGGAAACTCAGTTCGAGATGGCGTACATTCAAACCAAGCAGGAGGTAACTTGAGCGAGCAGATCGATTCCATCTGACACAGTTGATGACCCTCATCAATGCTTATTGCATTACTAGGTAACCAAGCTGCAGCGCCTGCTGGAGGATAAGAGCTCTGCTTTGACTGGTTAGTACAACGCTAGTATCGATGATGGAGAATAGTGGTGGTGAAGAAAAGCTGATAACTTTTGATTATGTCACAGATGTCAATCAAAAGAAGGATGCGCTGCAAGACCAGCTAGCAGAGACACAAGCGCAGCTCGAGAGTACGTTGCTGCACCGAGGAATGTTTGAATTAGCCGCAGTATTTGTGGGACCACATCGTGTATGTCTATGCTTATCCGGTTTGTTTTGTTTTGAAAATGCGCAGCGTACACTCAGATGAGTCAGGATGTGCAGTTGGAATTGAACAAGACTCACGCTACGCTGGCGCAGTGGAAGGAACAGGTTCGTTCACACGTCACTTGATCCATCTGCGTTGGTCTCTCAGACTTACGCGTGCGTTCCAACGCGTGCTGGTTACAGGCCGAGTCTACAGGTGCCCAATTGGAGGCTACTCAGCAAACTCTGTCATCCCTACAGGGTGAACACGCGCAACTGCAGTCTATGTGTGCGCAGCTGCACCAAACTCTCAGTGACAGCACTGCACGGTATGTGATGATGTGTGATGTGTTCAGAGGATGTGAATGACAGTGGTTGACGATTGCATGGTTTGGTGATCATCAGAATTGGAGAGTTGGAGCAATGCATTGTGAGCAACACCGAGCAGTATGGTGCTCTCAAGCAAAAGTCTGATGAGTTGCAGTCTCTTCATACGGACGTTAAGCAACAGCTGCAAGAGACGGAGCATCGGTAATGATGCGCGCTTGTAGAGAGATGGTCTGCTTGCTCTGATTGTTGATGATGGGTCTGATGGTGTAATACAGGTACCAAGCGCTGCTGGAGCAATCCACGTCTGAGCTGGAGGGCATGCACGTGCAGCTGGAGAAGGAGCAGAATGCACTGGCAGATTCTGAGCTGAAAGCCGGGTGAGTACTGCTGGACACGGGTGTTGATGTTGCTCACCTCACTTACGCTTGTTGCACTGCGTATTAGTGCTTTGGCGGCAGAGTTGCAGAGTGCTCAGCAGGCTATTGCTGAACTGCAGACTAAGATTGCGGGTACCGTATTTGCACTTTAGTCCGCGTGGATGAGGTCAAGTCATGAGCGACTCTTGTGTTGGGCACCAGATCAAAATTCAGTGATTGAGCAATCCTCTCAACAGCTGGCAGCGTTGCAAGAGGATAATGATAAGCTGAATGAGCGGTAAGAAGGATTGGGTTAAGACCCATTTTATTTTGAGTAGGTAGATCTGATTGTATCTGCCATGAATGTTTGCCATTTGCAGCCTGACTGAAGTGCACTTCGAGTACGAGGAGGCCCGCACTGCGTGGGAGACCAAGGAGAACTCAATGCAGAAGGCGCTGGCTGATGTGCGGGATGGTAAGCGCTGCCCACTTGCTGGCCTGTTCCATCTTGCGGTGTGGCAAGACCAACTCAATCGTGGCTATATGTGCTTGTATCACGTCACAGCGTCCGAGAAAGCGAGCGAGGATGCGGCCAAGCTGATTGAGGAGCTGGGTACTGACCAACGAGACCTGCAGGGTATGCTAACACTCTATAATCAACAACTAGTCGATATGAACTCACACGGCTTCAATTGATTTGACAGCGGCCTTGGCCTCTCTGGACGAGGAGAAGAAGAAGCTGAGCGATGATCTTACTGCTTCAAGACGCCAAGCGGAAGCGTTGAGCCGCGAAGTTGAGTACGTAGCGTAACTCCAAGTCATCCACAGCAATGAACGGGCTTTTCTTTCACAGACTGCTTTTGAAACGCGTCGCCTGATAACTGATGCCGACTATGGCGGGTTCGTCGATGCACAGGATGCACAAGCAGAAAAAGGATGGCATGATGAAGATGATCAACGAGCTCACCACCCAACGTGACGCGCTGCAGCACAAGGAGCTGGTGCTGAACAATCAGCTGACAGACGCTAAGGAGAAAGAGCGACAGGCCCGCCTGCTGGCCCGCCAGGCGGCTGTGCGCGGATACGTAGAGGACGGTGATGGACCTTCGGCTGGTGGTGCTGCTAGTGGAGCCAAGCAGGCTGAGCTGGAGCAACAGGTGAGAATATTGCATGCATATGATGATGCCTGCATGTGTGCACTCGCCCATCATCACCTCTGGTTCCGACCATGACGGCGTGACTGCTGCTGCTGCTGCTGCTGGTGCGTTCTTAACAGGTTCAGAACCTCGGTAAAGCGTTAGAGCAAGAGCGATCAGAGGTGGAGAAGTACAAGCAGCGTTGCACAAAGCTGTCCGCCAATCTGACCAAGGTAAAAGTTGTTTATCAGATACCGTGCGAGATGGATAATGCTTTAGTTGCATCGGTGCAAACCGCGCAGTAATGCCAGCCTATTGCTCAATCATGCCTTGACTCTGTTTGTGAACGCTGCTCATGATTCAGGCCAAGCAGACTGAGCGCGAGAAGCAGATGGAAGTGTCCAAGCTGCGTGCAGTACTGGATCTGCATGATATCAGCCTGAATGGCTCCGCTGCAGTTCCCGAGCCGGTGCCCGCTCCTGCCAAGCGAGGGCTGTCAGTAGTCAGGTAACTTGAATGCAGCGTTCATTGGTATCGACGGGAAGATATTCAGCCGTTCCAAGCGCTTACTGCACGATATCCGACACATTCATGTACTGCAATGCAGCGATGTCGAGAATCAAGTCGCCACTCAACAGCACGCTGCTAGCGCCGGGCTGAAGCTGCAAGGCCTGTTAGCTTCTACCACCGCGTCCACAGCCCCCACTGCAGCTCTGAAGCCGGCACGTCGAGTGCTGGCTCCTGTAGCGCCGTGATGATATGTAAAGCTTATTTCATAACAATGAACGGCCTGCTTGTACATGTGGTAGCGCCATTATTTAACTAGTTGTGTAACGACCGCATCTTCATAAGGCGAACCTCGGACGGGCGGTGTGTAACCGAGTATCCCGGTATTTGTGTGTGTGTGCGTGTCAGAATACACCGTAAAGTAAATTACAGTACCTTATACCTTGGCAGATTTACCGAGCAACATGCAGCTATCACTTCGAGAAAAATCACTTAAACTAATTCGCAAATGAAGGTCGGTGCAAGCCGATATGCGGTCAATCGTTGAACGTAGGCCAGAAGATCCCCATACACTACCAAACTAATGGTATCCGATGTTTATGGGTTGACCAACGCAAACTGCACGACACCACGCATAATATATTAATTTTGAAAACCTAACAAACTGTTTGATCAGGATCGCAGCATTTCGGTGATGGCTTTGATCACCAGTTCCTGGTCTTCCTGGAGCACTTCATGACCTGAATACATATATCACCACACAGTTCACTTTATCGAGCGAAAACTCGATCAAGTGATAAGAAAATGCACCTGTGTCACGTAAGGTGAGCAGTTTGCTGTGTGGGATGAGCTGTTGCAGTTTGGCTGCATTACTGTACGGGCAGATTGCATCTTTGCTCCCCCCTGAACACAATGATGCGACAGTGACAAGAGGCAGGTAACCAGTGAGCGCGAGGAAAGTTGGTGTGAGTGGTTGTGTGTGTGTGTGTGTGTGTGTGTGTGTGTGTATGTGTGTGTG
>ENA-ORBV01014389-ORBV01014389.1-microbial-mat-metagenome-genome-assembly--contig:-NODE-14389-length-11844-cov-5.258860_pt1 | contig 11844 bp, 16 predicted proteins | sample MGYA00237777_ERZ505514 | MGnify/ENA primary metagenome ERZ505514 (study PRJEB26160, sample SAMN06269048) | microbial mat metagenome | isolation source: Oligotrophic lake microbial mat | place... | reverse complement strand
ATCACCCACTAGTAGTAGAGTTGACAAGGTGGTTGCATGATTTAGATGACAGTGATATCTACAGCATCGGATCCAAAAACTGAGCAAGGTTGTGCGCATGAGGACGGCTCGACGACAGAGCCAGTCACGAAGGACGGGGTTCCGCGTGAACAAGCAACAAGAACTACTGTGGCCGAGGATGAACGTCCTGGCGGCTCAAGTAAAGTCGAAGGTTCATTTCTGACGGATACTACTCAATTATTATCTTTATCTCCCATTGGCAAAGAAGACGATCCTCCCTTTTCGTCTTCTCTATCCCCCATCAAGAAGCTCAACGACCAGGATGCGCTGGATGGTGCCGCCACCGCACCCCAAAGCAATATTCACGAGAAAACGTGTGACACAACACGTTTGGAATTCTCCATGTCCTTGTTAGATTCACAAGCACCAAGTCAGCTCTTCCATAAAGATTTGGAAGCCCTAGGCTTGCTCGAGGATAAAAGCGACGATGAAGATTTGAACAACTCGTTGAATACCAACCACACGGGTCGATCGTCCGTATTTGAACCATGCAAGCTCTATGACGACATTTATGGTCTTATTTATTTTGCCAATATGAAGAATCAAGCCTTTTATTTTGCCTTGGTGATTTGTTTCATTCAGAGTTCGCTCTTGTTATTAATTTTTTTTGACATGGTCCAAGTGGGATTCTTTGAGTCCATCGACGAAACGAATGGCCTGAAGAACCGCATTGATCTTCCCGTGGCCGTACCGGTATCGGTAAATGTCGCCCAATTTTTTGGAATTGTCCTGTCGGTAATGATGGTAGCATCAGAAGGCGATTTGACAAGGAGCTTGACAAAATTTTCGGAAGGATGCAATGAAGATATATTGTTGGATGATCCCGATGCCACGTATGGTTCTTGGTTGTTGGGAGCTGTCTTGCAAACTTTTGTGGGAATTGTATTGGCAGCCGATCTTTTTGTCTTGCTCGTCCAGTCGCGAACGGTGTTGGAGGTTTGCTTGAACTTTGCAGCACTCCACTTCGTCCAGGAGATCGATGATGTGGCCTTTGCCGTGGCTCGCGCCGGTTTTATTACACAATCCATTCAAGATGAATGCAAAATTGTAGAACGGTACAAGACCTTGGAAAAGCCGCTAGAGCGCACGGTCACCGTCCGACGAGGCCTACTATTGGTAGTCCTCGTTGGATATTTAATTCCCTACTTTTGTTTGCTATATTGGCAGTGGAGTGGTCATTTTCTGTGCAAAACCCTGTACATTCAATTTGACGACTCCTTCCGAGCCGACTTGGAAGCATTCAGTGGGATATTTGAAAGCGAAGGAAATCGCCCCGTAGAATGGATTGAACAACGGATGGTGTACTATGATGAGACCGAAACAATCCGGTTGTCCTACTGCTCTTCTGAAAAAGCGTGGATCTTTTCCTATGAAGAAGACGACAGTCCTTGCGAAACGTTTTTCATGAAGTCGTCTCGCTCGGAAGATTCATTTGATGTGATCGAGATTGCCGGACAACCATGGGCCTTTCATGATTGGGAAACAGGTGAGGAATCTGCTGTGGGATGGCTCTCGCTTGGGTGCAATGATTGCGACAAGAACAAACAGTTGTGCAAGTCATCGCATGGGCAATGCATAAATCGTAAATGCGAGTGCATGGACGGTCGAATGGGAGTTAATTGCGAATATGCAGAACCTACCTGTGGGTCCCTTTATATGGACGTCGATACTCGCGCTTCTATGGCCCATGTTCCAGGAGCATCTGTCTTTCAGGAAAGTGAGTACGTGCAACTTCGAGCCAATGAAATCAACAATTGGGCGGTCAAAATAAGTCATCACCCCATCTACGTAACAAAAGAAATGGGCGATTCGACCAACTTTGCTGCCATGGTTTTTTCGGGGCGACGTTGGGTTTTGTTTGGGAAGTTGCCCGAAGAATTTTCTGCCCTAACACCCAGCGATGTTTACGGCCGATTGGTGCAAATCGTCTTGCGAAAGAAAACCGTCATTAGTGTCCTTAAGACTATTCAGCAAGAGTTGCGCCCCTACAAGCCCCTCTTTTTCAGCTCGCCCATCAATCGCGGGACCACAAAGGAGGTTGTAGAACCGACCAATTTGGACTGGGTTTTGAGCCGCCGTGATAGTGATAGCTTGTCGGTGTTGGCCTACCGTGCCGACGACCAGAAACCAGTTTCAGCCCGATTTCTGTGTTCGGACTGCGACAACAGAATTAATGTGTTTTTCAACAGTGGTAATTGCAATGCGGATACGCGCAAATGTCTTTGCTATCCGTCCTATTATGGTCCCCTCTGCGAATCTGCGTATACGTGTCGAGAAAAGGGATGCATCCATGGTGGGACCTGCGATCTAGCGTCCAATACTTGCAAGAATTGTCCCAAGCCCTTTTACGGAAGCTTGTGTCAATATGACACAACATTCCACTCCAACAGCACGATGGATCCTTTTTATTGCCAACGAACAACATGCCAGAACGGTGGTGAATGCAATCCCTTTTTGAGCCAATGCGATTGTCCTTTATTACACACCGGAGAGTTTTGCCAGATGTTGAAGGAAGCAGGCACAATCTATAGTATAATTCCCTAGCTACTTTTATATTCGTAGGAAAGGTGCAATGGCTGTGCTTATTTAAATGGAACTGTTTTGTAGCTCACAGTAAGTTGCATAGCTTTGGGTTTCGTTTCCCTGCGTCGCTTCCCTATAGTCACAGTACGCAAAAGGTACCGCGTGCTGCACCGATCCCACTAGCAGGGGGGAGGCTTTTGATGGGGACCGCAAGGGTGGGCGAAACGTACGAGCCCAAATCAAGTTTTTTAGACGCAACTAGCTAGCGTTATGGCACAATGGCCTCGACCTGTTGACGAGTTGTGCTGTGTTGTAAGAGTTCAGGCACAGTTTCTGTCTTGTTTGACACAAGATGACTCGACTTCCATAGACGTCTACAGAAAAGCATATAGCCCGAAGGAGCTGATGCGTTCTTTCAAAGGTGGTCGAATGTGACTATAGGTTTATCACGGAGCTGAGAAGGATATCTCGCAGATGCGATTACGTCGCCTCATTAGGAACTTGATCGTAACTGTATTTTGGGCGCGCCTGCTAGTTACATTTCAACTTTCTCGTCTGCACTTTTTTAATTCCAAATGTTGTATAGTGCAACCGTACTTGGTACCAACCGAAACCTTCTGACTACAGATATGTAGGGAGATCCTCAACAAGTCTCAGTAAGACGCATGGATATAAGATGCCTCGGAATAGATCGCTTCGTTGGCCAAGGCATCTGCCTCTTCATTTTGCCATCGAGGAATGTGCTCAAACCTGACATAGCATTCGACATAGCTTAGCAAGTTCACGGCACTTCGGTAGTAGTCAATGATATTGGGACTGCGGACTTGATAATATCCTTCCATTTGACGAATCACAACTTCCGAGTCGCCACATACATGGATGGTATCGCCTACACTGATGTTGTTGTCAATAATATATTGAAGACCTTGTTGGAGTCCTTCATATTCGGCTTGGTTGTTTGAAACGTAGTAACCTAAATAGGTGCTGCCACGAGCAATTTCGTTCCCATCTGACCCATCGTAATTCATCTCGCAAATCACAAATCCACATCCTGCTGGACCATGTGGATTGTGCCGGGAAGCGCCGTCAAAGTAAAGAACGATGCTGTCGTAGTCGTAGTACAGTGACATGTTTCGGTTGATTCATCCATTGGGTTCTGCAGTACTGGCTAGCAAGAAGCTGAGTGTTACTCTTCTTTATCACTCTAGTGTTGCTTTCTATTGTTTTGATGTTTACGAACTGTTATCTCTTCTTCATCATCTTTACTTAGCTAGACAATCAAAAGTAATCTAATTCCTATTATTAATCTACAACATCGCGGCAATGGTCAAAGTGCGGGGCATCTTCCTCCTCGTTGTCGTTGTTGGACTAAAGATGTTGGGTCACTGATTGATTTGAGTCCCGTCAGTCACGGGTTCAGTCGCAGCCGGTTCTGATTCAGGTTTTCAGGTAACTTTCAACAATCCATTATTTGTGCTCTTGGCAGTTCAAGTGTGGCCATTGTATCTCGCAGTAGCAATATTGTTTCATTCTATTGCTAGCAAGAAAGAGGGAAAGTGGTAAAGATGTTCTCCATTAAAAATGAACGAGAAGAGTCCATCGCAAGCGTCCCCGGGAACGGAAGTGCCGAAAACAAGGCCAGGCTAGAAGCATTTCTTGAACTAGAGGAACGGACTGGTGAGCGGGGGCCTGCGGTAGTCTTCACGAGATTGTGCAACCCTTGGGTAAGGGAGCATGCGTAAGCTTACCAGACCCCCACGATCCTACGAAACTGGAAGAACTCACTTCCGGCTCCAGTTGCTGTTTAGTTTTCCATGATTGTGACGTGATTGCCATTGAGCGTGCATGTGACGTGGACTTTGTTCAATCCGTTGGCGACGAGAAACTCTCGAAGGACCTTATTGCTGTTTGTTATGCATACCTCTACCTTGCCGGAGACAGAGTCGGCGAACGCCGCGGGGTCTGGCATCAGGGCAAGAAGGCTTTCGAAAATGCAAAGACCGGACAATTACTAGCTCGGATCTAACATCACCGAGTATTTTTCAGCATTGATTGACAGGGCACATCATACCGTTTACCTGCAGCTTGAGGGCAGACCTCGAGCTCCATAGCATACGGCGCGGCGAATGCCTTTCTCGAATGAAGCCTTGGACTTCTAACACAACGCATAGTAGGCCGTGCTGACACCCACACAACACAAGTGTAGGTTAGCCAGATAGTACAATGTAGCCAACATCTTCTCCTTGCTGGTCCAACATGGCCAGAGCTTTGGACATGAGCACGTGAGCGTCGGAACTACATTCTGGCGGTCGCTCACTTCCTCGGCAAACGACAATCATCATTAACTTCTTAAATTTAATTTGAAAGGTCTGAAACACCGACACAATGCAAGGGATAGAAGGGCTGAAACGCCAACACAATGGCATTGTTGCGAGATGATCTACCAGACTACATATAGTAGAAAGCTAGTTACAATTGTACCAGTACCGAGTGCTGTGACTGAGAAGGATCTTTGTTGTTGTTGGGCTGGTCGAGAAGAGCCCATGGCGGCCCGGATCGCCACATGTATATTTTATTAATTGAAACTCCGGGGCAAGGTGCCGAATCAGCACAAACCCGTGATGCTCCAAACCTCCTATTGTCTAAAGAAAATTACTACAGTATGACACAACAAGTATATAATGATTTCACGTTTAATAATTAAAAACACTGGCAACTTGAAAAATTTACGCCGGCATCCGCCATCATCACGGGCGGCCAAACTTCACAAGGCAAACACAAAAACACACTCAAGAACTCTTTCTAATATAAATGCTAGCACGCATTCCATTTTTAAGCCTTCATTTCGGTTCCTTCGGCGGTATCTTCCTTCTGCACATTGGCTGCAACATCAACTGGGTCTTCCTTCTTTTCTGGGGCCTCAGCATCAACAACAGGGGCATCAGCGGTGATAATGTCGGCAGTAATGTCAGCCATATCCCGCCAGAAGAACCACCAAACCAAGACAGTTCCGACGAGCATGATTGCAAGAGGAATAAGTCCATAGTACCAAGTTGCCCAGTCGTCGGGGTTGGCCTTCAACAAGGGAGCGATGGTAAGAGAAATAATACTCATGAGCTTGATAAGAATGTTCAAAGCAGGTCCACTCGTATCCTTGAATGGATCTCCAACAGTGTCTCCAACAACGCAGGCCTTGTGGGTGTCAGTTCCTTTGCCACCCTTGGCTCCTTCGATTTCAATGTATTTCTTGGAGTTGTCCCAAGCACCACCAGCATTTGCCATCATAATGGCAAGCATCATACCGGAGGCAATAGCGCCACCAAGCAATCCAGTGAGGCACTTGGGTCCAATGAGGAATCCAATTGTGATGGGAGAGAGGATGGCGTAAAGACCGGGAAGGACCATCTCTTCAACAGAACTTTGAGTGGAGATAGCCACACACTTGTCGGAATCAGCCTCGGCAGTTCCTTCACGGAGTCCTGGAATTTCTGCAAATTGTCTGCGCACTTCAATAATAATGGCACCAGCAGCCTAGAAAATACAAAAAGAATGCGATTGGCACACAAGTTAGAAAATTGCCACAAAAATAGACAACACAAAAAGGTTCTTGTAGCACTCACCTTTTGGACAGAAAGCATGGTCAAAGCAGCGAAAAGGAATGGCAACATGGCCCCAATAAGGACACCACTGAGGACAACCGGATCACCAATATCGACAGCCTTGATACCAGCCTTTTGCTTGAAAGCTGTCATGAGCGAAAGAGCAGTAAGGACGGCAGATCCAATGGCAAAACCCTTTCCAGTGGCAGCAGTGGTGTTTCCAAGGGCATCCAAAGCATCCGTGGTGTCACGGACACGCTCTTCGAGTTCGGCCATTTCCGCAATTCCTCCAGCGTTATCGGCAATGGGTCCATACGCATCCGTGGCAAGGGTAATACCCAAAGTGGAGAGCATACCAACAGCAGCCATGGCGATACCATATCCTCCCGAGAGACCATTGCAGCCAAGAATGGTAGCCACAATAATGAGCACGGGGAAGACACAGGAGATCATACCAACACCCAAACCTTGGATAATAACAGTGGCAGGGCCAGTGACACCAGCATCGGTGATGGACTTGACGGGCCAGTAAGAATAGGAAGTGAAATATTCCGTAACTTGTCCAATCATGACACCGGCAGCAAGACCGATGATAATGCATCCATAAATCCTCCACCCTCCAATAGGGTCAGTTTCTTCAAAGAATTTCCAGATGATAATGGCAGATGAGCCCAAAACGACCAAGGAGGAGACGATGGTTCCCTTGTGCAAGGCGAACATGAGCTCTTTTTGACCGGCATTATCGGAGGTTCCAACGAAAAAGAAACCAATGGCAGAGGCGAGAATTCCTGCTCCGGCAATCCAGAAAGGAAGAGCGGTCAAGGCACGGTCTCCCTCGGCAAGAGTGACAGCGGCAATGATGGATCCAACCTGTTCGAATCAAAAAAAATAAAAGAAGAAAATTAGCATGAGAGAAAAGCATCCACAAAAATTACCAGTATGATCAAATGAATCGCCACGGATACTTACAAAAGACTCGAAAAGATCGGCACCCATACCGGCGACATCTCCGACATTGTCACCCACGTTATCGGCAATGACAGCAGGGTTTCGTGGATCATCTTCAGGGATATCCATCTCCACCTTTCCGACCAAATCAGCACCGACATCGGCAGCCTTGGTGTAGATACCTCCGGCCACACGAGCAAAGAGCGCAATACTGGAAGCACCAAATCCGAATCCAGCCAAAACATCGGCAGCAAATCGGAGCTTTTCGTCTTCCGTGATATCAGTTCCCAAGTGGGTGTTCGTGTCATATCCCAAGGTGACGAGGAAAAACATGAGAGAGAGACCCCCCAATCCGAGACCGACAACGGTGAATCCCATGACGGCTCCACCGGTAAAGGCGACACGAAGAGCATGTGCCAATCCATCCTTGTCGGCAGCTTGTGTGGTACGGACATTGGCGTCCTGTGAGTATAGAGTATATGGGAGTGAGCAAGTGAGTGGATGAGTGGTTGTGAGGAGAGAAGGGCAAATAGTCATAAATACAATATAATTAATAATAGTGTGTTTCTTACCGTCGCGACCGCCATTCCACCCCATCCGGAAGCACCGGACAAAAAGGCACCCGCCAAGAAACAGGCGCCATATCGAACACCATCGGTTTCATCGCCCGAAGGAGGATCCAAGGTGTAGAGAATCACCAAGATCACAGTGACGATAATGACATACACGGTCAAATACTTGTATTCGGTCACCAAAAAGGCGCGAGCACCACTCTTGATTTGATCGCTAATCTTGTTCATGAGATCATTTCCACGGGGGTACTTTCCGAGCTGTGTTGTTCATAGATATACAATGTAGTGGATGACGAGATGGTTGAGTGGACAGTGATTGTGGCGATGTCCGGTGCATTCAAGTATGCGTATTGATTCGTGGTCGGAGCAAAAAAGAAACGCACAAATCATCACAAGAGCATAAACGAGAGCCAAAAATGAAAGACGCATTGGAGTTGGTGAGTACCGAGCTACACAACACAACAAAAGAACAAAGCTAAAAATAGTCCACAGGTACGTACCGCATGCATAAAATAGATCACCATGATGAGACCCAAACCAGAAGCGGCCAAACCCAACGCCACCAAGACGATGGAATCGGCACTGCATGGGAACTGCTCCGCGTTGAGGTAACAGAAACCGGGTCGAACAGCCGCTACGATGGCGTCGACAACTGATTCTTCCGACATGTTGTTTCTTGTATTACTTGTTTTTAAAAATAATTTCAATACTGTCCTATCTTTATATTTTTAGTTTTATGAAGAGAAGGCTGATAGTAGTCCAACGTACGATTTGGCTGCTATTCTGGATCTCGACTTCGTTTTTCTGGTGCACGTGATGGGATGAATCGAACGAGAGCAGCCGATCTTTCTTTGGTGGATGGTTTTGAGATGGTGATCGCAAATAAAATTTCTTTCTCCCGGTGTTGACACATGGTGTTCCTAAAGTTGAGAACCCTAGAATTGACACCACTATACACTTTGGAGTACTCATTATGTGAGGGCAGTATTTCTACTAGGTTGAATTTTTTAGCTTAACAAAAGATAAACCAGAACTCAAAAAGGTGGAGCGGAAATCCAATGACAATCACGTTTGCTTCTATGAAGATTCGCTTCCACTCGCTCACCTTTCCCGACTCACCTTGCTGGTCGAGTAGCATCGCTTCTACTCACGAATCATAAGAAGGCTGACAGCTGTGCGTCTAAATTGCAAGCAAACCGATCGAACCTTCATTTTGCTTGCAAATTAGAAGCACACAGTACAAATGGACATTCTTGATATTGCAGTACGTACTGGATGGTAGTAACTAATTGTACGTAGGTACTAACTAGTAAGTCGTAAAGAATCAATAGCTCTACCATGAGAAGATTCCCTGATATTTATTTTTTGTTCAACACGAAAGCAGCACTCATTTTGGATCCACCTTCATTCCCATTTGACGGTGAAAAATCAGGTTGACGCGCTGTCACAAAACTCACAATCCAACAGAAGAACAGATTGCCGTTCCACCATCCGATCACCCCTTGACATCACCTAATCACCTGCGCGCCCGGACGCCCCTTCATAATCAGAAGTGAGCTGAGAGGACTGCCTTCCTTGGCTGTTTGAGTTTCTCATGTTTAGGGATTGGACATGGCAGACGTACCGATCCTGGCTGGCCTGGCGATTTCACTTAATGATATTTGAATCTTGGGTTGAGCAAATGGAAAGCGATCTTTCTCGAAAAAGTGAGATGCATTTGTGATTGCCGAAAACGAGAACAAATCACAAGTGAGATGTGATGGCCGAATATCTTTCGTTGTCTATCAAAAATCTGCTGGTGTCGCTCTTATGAAAATACAAAATGGCATCTTCCTCGTGGAAGGGATGTGCTAGCTTGATCGACTAACTACAAGTAGCTACTGGCTAGCTAGCTACTAGCTAGTTAGCTAATAGTTGGTAGGCTAACAGATATAATATGTCAAGCGGCTGTCAAAATCAATCCAACCCGTCCATCTGGTGTTTTAATTTTTCGGCTATATTTTGGATGCAAATGATCCAGGTTGTCGAGAACCGAACGAAGGACTCAATTGATTCCGACATGTTTTTGTTGCGACAATGGCGGACGAGGTATAGACGAACGATGTCGACGCGATTCCTCGAGTGAACCTCAACATGCTTACAATCAGCGGCGTTGGCTGGCATGGCAGTTTCCAAGTTCATCTTTTTTTTCCCTTGCGCACGTCGTCCCGTTTGGGCGTGACTTTGTGCTGGGCGAGGCCAAAAATTAGATCATGACAATAGAATGGTTTTTTTCTCGGCACGGACGGAATACCGAAATATTTCCTTTCTAAGGTTTACACTTGCTGAGACGGGCATGATAGTCTCTGGTCGGCAGATTGCCGGGCGCGGTTATTAGAAAGACTTGCACATTTTTGGGCAAATCAATCTACTATTTCTAATGAACTCTATAATACTACTAGATAATGACGCGACTTCCTGGTGTTTCCATTACACTTTTTCTGGGGTTGCCCTCGGTTTTCGGCGATGAGATTGTGCAAAGAAAATTGCTTCCAGAATTAATTCCTGCGAGCCTACAATATTCTGCCTTGGCAGCAAGTGACAAATCTCTCCCAATCACTGCATATATGTTTTTGTTGGCATGGAAAATGGCCCAAGGAAATTACCGTATCCAATCATCATGGCACTTTTTATTAGCCAAAAGCTGTTGCAGTTTTTTCTTGAAGGATGTATTTTCTGGTCTATTCCATGGACCAGCAACCAGTATTACGGTCTGTCCAAGGCGAGCTACATGAATAAAGGATTTGTCGAAAATCCATCCATCAAGTCGGAAAATATATGCATGGTCCAGATCCGGTCAGAAAATCAACAAAATTGTCAAGACCTATGACACGACAGCCTGGGCGGCCACTGTGATGATAATCCTTTTTGGAGCTTGGGACATAAAAGGCGCTATATGATACAAACTTTTTTGGCGGCACAAGTCTCTCTCAAGAGGAGTAGAATACCTTGTCCGAGTCACCGTTACAGCATCTTTCACCGACCAACCTCTTTACAAGTACGTCAGTTTTGGGTGCAGCATTGCGCTATTCTGTTGGGAAACCATTTTCTGCAGCATTTTGGGTGCATTCTGCAGTACTAGATTTCCAAAAAATTCTTCAAGACTTTGAAAAAGTTGGGCCTGCATCACATTTGCTTTATACTTTCTCGCACCCACGGGATCGTTCAGCCATGCTACAACTATCACGTCGCTCTGCAGAGCTGCCGGAGACTGGGAGAATTTTCCGCACGTACGCACCGCATCCATCCCCAAGAAGCCACAAAAGTATGTGAAAAACCAGCCTCCTCGAAATCAGTAATGCTGCCAGGGCGGAAGACTTTGCCTGCACCTCATGCTGCCTCTGCTGTGGCTACATGTCCAACTTTCCAGTACATCGGCGTCGACATTCCAACTCGCAGCAGCTTGTGCAGCAAAGGCGGCGATCATCTGCCGGGTGCGTCTGTAGGAGATCAGAGCTGCCGCAAAGTTCTAAATGAAGTTGAAAAGAAGGTGCTGGCGCATTTAAGGTAATCCCTTGCTAAGCGTCCATTGGCGTGCTTCGCACTACTCGCAAGTCTTTCACTTGCTATTTGGGCATTATCGTCGCTCCAGCCCTTACCGTAACCACTCGAAAATCATCGTCCAATTTGAGAGAAATCCTATTGGGCACAATTGAGCAAATTAATGACTGTTAGATGGTAATGATTCAAGTTATCGTTGTCCTCCATATGCAAGTCACAGAGGGTTGGGTCGCAAGCGCAGCAAGTAAGTCCGACACAATGAAACGACAGCAGCGAGCTTTTAAGCAGACAGACCATTCTTTGTGTGGTAAATTGAGTTGTAAAATCCTTCAAATATCGCCATGCCATAGCAAGTCGACGATGAGACGAGGCATGCACACGTATGTATATCCAGCTAGCAAGTACAAACGGTGGTCGAATAAGTTCAATTTAGAAATATATTAAAAGTCAATACATGAAATCATAGACCGTACAACCGTTTCTACGCGAGCTCACTTCGTGAATTTCTGCAATCCAATACTTCTTCCTGTCTCTTATACACATCTGACGCTGCCGACGACTAGAGAGGTGTAGATCTCGGTGGTCGCCGTATCATTAAAAAA
>ENA-ORBV01014387-ORBV01014387.1-microbial-mat-metagenome-genome-assembly--contig:-NODE-14387-length-11845-cov-5.907461_pt1 | contig 11845 bp, 12 predicted proteins | sample MGYA00237777_ERZ505514 | MGnify/ENA primary metagenome ERZ505514 (study PRJEB26160, sample SAMN06269048) | microbial mat metagenome | isolation source: Oligotrophic lake microbial mat | place... | reverse complement strand
GCATTGGTCCTGGTACTCCTTGTACGCAGGCTTACCCGGACGCTCACTGGCTCCGTGATATTTCGTCTCTTCCAACAGGATGGATCCTTTGCTTCAAAGTGTGCTGCATGGTCAAGCCTGTCAATCAGGCAGTGTTGCCACAGACACACCATGGGGTGCTTGTGCTTGCAGTCAAAGGATGGCAGGGATCGTAGAAGCCGAATGGCATGACTGAATTCGTTGGGCCTGACAGCGCGTTTGGCTTTAGATGGAGAGCCTTCCCCGCGCACTTCGAACTTCTTTGCTTCCTCAATGATGTCATTCAAAGGAGCAGACCGAGCAAGATTCCCTTGGTTGTTGCACCACAGAACATGTCTGTGGGGCCTGCAGTAGGAGAGGGCCCGCTTGGTAGCTTCCAACATAGAAGACCGACAGTGGATGGGTCGGTGGTTGACTGGTGGGTGGATGTTGTAGTCAGGGTCACCATGCGCCATAAGAGCCATGAAACGCAGAACGTCATTGGGCCGAACATCAAGAAGTTCCTGCCGAGTGAAGGTAGTAGCCCGGCCCCAACTGTCAAATTCAACGGAGAACCTGTGCTGAAATTCTATGAACCAACAAATGCAGGGGTGATGCTCCTTCTTGAACGGCATGACTTACCCGACGGCATCGTCATCGTCGAGTTGATGTTGAGGAGGCTGAAAAGAATTATCAAAAAAGAATTGGCAAAAACGAATTTGATGTTAGAAAAAGAAGGGGAAAAGAAATAGACGAATCGACAGAGCATGGTGACACAAACAGACCAAAACAATGACAGCGCCAGGTCCAAAAGGGCAAGCCGACGGCCGCTGAAAGACTCACCATCGTCGGGTAATCAATTCGAAGTTAAAACAGTTTGTTAAAAATTGACAATAATTTCTGCATGGATTAGGCAGCAATTCTAGATTATGAGGTGAATCACCAAAAAAGTGAAGAGTTTGATCTAGAAAACAGCATGCTTTTGGCTGCAATTCGGATTTTGACATGCGTCAGCGACAATCCAACGGAGTGTTGCTCAGTTTTCGCATTCTTGCTCTCACACACATAAATCCAAATAAGTTTAGTATCGATGAAAAATCATTAATACTATGACCATCCACCTATGTACAGATCTGGTTGGTAACATTGACACATCCATTTAGTCAGAAGGTGTCATTTTTGCATAGCAAAATGTGCACTCGAAGTGTTGCTTCGGGAACACAAATGCAATCTGCAGCTGCTCAAGCATAGGATTGCGAGCACAGATTGGGTCTTGCTTTGGTCGTGCCAACCAATGTGGTATTGATGGTAAAGGTAAAGCATACCGGTTTAACTAGCTAGTGGTCATTCATGTGTTTACTATGGTGTGTGACGCAAGGTCACATTTTGCCTTCAACACAGTAGTGCGTCGTAAGAGCTGCTTTGGTTGTTGGTGTCGGCTCATTTGTTTTGTTAGACGCGCATTAGCTCCGGAGCGTTAATTGTTGCGTCATCGTCTCATCACGCACAACCGTTCGCATCTGTAATCTTTGAATGTCTGGCCGTCGTCAAAGATGGAGTTAAAGCTGCAGTTTGTTCAAGTATTATCGGCAAACTACTATTTTGGTTGTGGAAAAATTACACTAAAACGATGCCTGTATAAGGTCTGCAACACATCGCCCATGCGTTGACAATAACAATAACTCTCTCTATTGACTTCCAACAGTATCTTGGTTTGTTATCTCGGGTTTGTCGGGCATAGCTACCTATCCACCTATTATTAGTTTAGTTAGTTAACTAGAGCTACTACTTGTAGAGCCACCACAACAGCAACAACAAGCAATCATCATGTCGAGTTTTTTTCGAGCTGCCTTTCGCAAAATGCCTCCGGGCGGTCTGGTCAAAATGAACCCCACCAGCCTGGGCATGTGGGCCTTTCCTGCTCTAGTAGGCGCTACATGGTTCATTTACCCGGCCATTGATCATGAATGGTTAATGGAGATGGGATTGGCCAAGGAAAAGGATCTTCACATCAAGGCCGTAGAAGACGCAAAGGCGGCTCGTATGGCACTCAAGAAGAAAAACAAGCCTGCTGGTGATGATGACGAGGAGGAGGAAGAAGAAGAAGCAGAAGAGGAGGAAGAAGCGGCAGCTCCAGAAGAAGAGGAAGCGGAGGAAGAAGAAGCTGCTGCCGAGGAAGAAGCAGGCGATGATGATAGCGGTGACGATGCCGGTGACGACGATGATGACGAGGAAGAGTCGGCAATCCCCAAATTTGCGCCTCTGGTGGCGAAATCGGCAGGACAATCTCTTGAAGAAGCCTGGGACAATTTCACCATGAAAGCCATCCGAGCGGGCGAAGATGACGATGATGATGACGAAGAGGAGGATGATGACGAAGAAGATGATGAGTAAACACTTTTCTTTGGTACAGCGACTAGCTCGGGTGTATTGGTTATTCATCAACGGCGATTTGGATTCAGAGATTGTCGTCTAGTTCTACAGTACAGTCATCACTCCATTGCCGTGCAGTACCTCGTGCTAGTTGTTTTGGCGCGTGGAAAAGCTTGCTAGCTTTTGGCAGGCAAATTAAGTCAATCATTAACAGTTACATTTAATTTGGATTCAGCGTGTTTTAGGAGCTTTGAAAGATTGTATATGGATGAGGACGTGTTTCTCTTCACAAGTGCTGTTAAAGAGTGATTTCCTTTTCTTTCGGTGATTGTTTACGTGATGCTCCGCAAGATATATGTAGTACGTGCACGCAATGGTCATCTGCTACAAAGCTTGTTGGAGACGGCTGTAAGTGGAGGGTCATTCTCTGAGAGTCGCCCACCCGAATGAAAGAAGCCTGAAGAAGTTTCACATCGTAGGCAGGTAGCACCTTGGAAAGACAAAACCACCCACAGCATCAACTCTCTGCTCGTTAGGGTATTCAAAAACAAAGAAGCCACCCCCATCGAATAAGGCCACTACTTTTAGTGCATAGATATAGAACAAACAACACCGGTTAGGCCCGTTTCGTGGTTTGAGAATTGCAAAGCATCCAGCTCGTGGAATCAAGTGTGCCTTCTGAAAGAACTCCATCGAAATTAACATCTTAAAAAGCAACTACAGATCAACTAATCAGCACCTCCAATAAATGCAAGCCCGTTGTTTCTTTAACACAATAAAATGACTTGCGCACAGCTGATCTCAGCAACATCATGATGGAAATGCAATTTGTGTGGCTTCGAGAAGCTTGTTTCTTCCCCAGTTGTACAACCAAAATGAAGCACACAATTTTCAACATTCATTGTCTCATGTCTCATTTGCTGTCCTGCTTGGTGTCCAATTTCTCCATATTTGACCAGTTGGCTCTGAAAAACACAAGCAGCAACCACCAACAGCATCAGCTGTCCGGCGACCCTTTCTTGTCTGTAGTCCGCACTGCACCCGACAACAGCACATGCTGCTGCCAGGAGTTCTGGTGTTCTCAATGATCGCCACGGTCTGCGATGGAGTAAACTGAATGTTGTGGAATGCCCAATTGACTAAATCACGCTTAACCACATCGTTTTACCACCTGTCTGTTGCACATGTTGCAGTCAGGCCATGCAAAGGCATTTGGTTTGCATGTCACAACAAATCCAAGCAAGTCATGACATTGTGTGTCAGCTGACACCCCCATCTGTTTCTTGCATCAATGCCAACAAATCATAATCAGTGGCATTGAAGGCACGTGGGATGTGATCATGCTCCAACTTTGAGCATAGCATTGTGCTGGACATTCACATTTGTGCATCACAATTGTTGCAGGTCTGTTGCCTTGATCTGCTTCTGAGGATTGATAACTTATTTTGCTCACACCATCCACCCTCTTCCAACAGAAAATCATTTGTCACAGCTTGGTGCTCTGCATTGGGCATGGCAACAGTGATGTCTGAAATGTCATGCTGTGCGGTGGACATGAAAGGGGCAGAATCAGCAAGGAATGGGCAGGTTCATTGTTGAACATTTCATCCACTGCGTGTGCCCAATGATAAGATGCAAGTCCTTGATGCATTTAAAAATGCCCCATCGAGTTCCTTCAAGGACCTTGTGTCAACAAAGATTCCTCGCAGTGCGCACCACACTTGAAGGAGAGTTAGACTTGCATCAGTGATGGGATCCATTGACAGTGAACTCTCGGCCTGTGATGGAGCCAAATGTCATAGCTGATCACAGTGTTTCTGAGCAGGAGTGTCAGATCTGTGAAGACAAGGCTGTGTTCTGTTTGTGTTCCCCATTCTGTCTAGGAGAAGCGACGTCTGCTTGCTGCTGCTGCTGCTGCTGCAGAAATGATTGGCCACAATTGCCTTCAAGAGTTCATTGATTGTGACACTGGTGCTGCAGTGAAGACGCCGCCACTTGTGCAGTTTTGCGTGGCAGCACAAGGAAGGTGGTTGCCATTTGATTGTTTGTCTCATTGTTGGTGCATTTGTGTGATTGATTGCTGCAATTGTTCAATGCATGTGCCAGGAGAACTGCATTCAGTTTGGTTTGGTTTGGTTTGGTTTGGTTTGGTTTGGTTTGGTTTGGTTTGGTTTGGTTTGGTTTGGTTTGGTTTGGTTTTGGTTAGGTTTGGTAAATCTCCTCCGGTGTGGATGGGTAAGCCCCCCATTTTGTGGGGTTTGGGTGGCACAGTGCTATGACCGGGGTGTCGACACAACATCAATCAAAGTCGGTCAATGCAGCACCAATCCATGTCATGCTGGCATGATGGATGACATTTTCAAATGCAGCTTTCATTCATGCTGTCTCAATGCATGCAGCAGGAGAACTCGGTTCAGCTTGGGTTTGGGTGGCAGAGCTCTGGGACCGGGATGTTGCTTCAGCACCAAGCCAGGTCAGGGTGTCATGATCTTTGGTTGGTTTCATTTCTGTGTCGTTTCTGACCCTACCCCTATCATTATTCTTCCCATGACCTTCACAAATCGGTGGCTCCAAACTTCAACCCACAGATCATCACACACCCATGGCCATCATCACACAACAACACACTAATAGCTAGCTAGCTAGACTATAGCTAGAGTACATGTTTTGATGCCAGTCATCACAACAACGACAAAAGTGTACATCAACAACAACGATTGGCATCTTCCCCAATAAAGTAGCTCTACGGCAATTTTCACGAAGGGAAAAACTCGAATTTATCGATTAGCTATATATTCATAGGTATGTATGTGATTGGTGGTGAACTTTCCACTCTGGACTTTATGCGGTTGTATTGTAAGGATATGGAGGCAAAAGGAACTTGACCTGGTCTTTTCTATGCAGTGCTCGCTTCTATCGAGAAGAGTTTGCCATTATTCGTGATAAAAGATCCACATGTCGTTTTTTTTTTTAAAACTCTATCGTCACTTACCATTGCATCCATTTTTCTCCTCTTTTGGTGCTCGCAAAAAACACGCAGAATATCTACCAACGAAAAAAACCCATCAAGCATGACTTACCAAAGATCAATAATAGCACGGATTGTACTTTCAACCTTTCTCGTGACGAATGCGACCGGATTTTTGGCATCTTCTTATCCAACCAATCAGCAGGGATTTCAGGTACTAGCAGCCTCTGTCACCAAGGATATCAAAGCATCATCTGCCGAGGCATCGGATACAAGCCAAGAAACTCTGAGTCTCTTTAGTCCTTGCAAAATCAATCTCTTTCTTCGCATTATTCGCAAACGTGACGATGGATTTCATGAATTGGCCAGCCTCTTTCAAGCCGTAGGCTTTGGAGATACCTTGGAACTTGCTTGCATTGATGGCGAGGAGGATCAATTTTCTTGTAATATGGAGGGTGTTCCCGTCGATTCGTCCAACTTGGTCTTGAGGGCATTACAACTCATGCGAGAAAAGACGGGCAAGCAACAATACTTTTCCGCAAATTTAATCAAACAAGTGCCAGCACAAGCTGGTCTTGGAGGAGGATCGGCCAATGCCGCCACTGCCATGTGGGGTGCCAATCAACTCATGGGAAATCCAGCATCCTTAGAAGAGGTACGAAATAGCACTGTCTCATATACCAAATTATGGAGCAATAATCTATCATCCGCGTGTACAAATCATTGAATGATGGATGCTTTTCTGTTTGATACTTGGGCTCCCGCCTTCTATTCAATGGCTGCATGCTCCCTTCTTACATATACGTTTCGTTTCTTTTTTGTGTCTCGGCTACTATCGTTATATAGATGGTCGAGTGGTCAGGAGCCTTGGGCAGTGACATTACCTTCTTTTTGAGTCGAGGTACAGCCTTTTGTACCGGTCGTGGTGAAATTATGGATTCCATTGATCCTCCTCTTCCTACCGGTACCAAATTATGCATTGTCAAACCCAATGTTGGTCTTTCCACTCCGGCCGTCTTTAAAGCACTCCAATACGACAAGCTTAGTACCTTGGATGCCAAGGATGTGCTCCTTCCGGCCTTTCTCAAAGGAGTCGACACGGTTCCGGACGAATATTTTATCAATGATTTGGAACCACCGGCCTTTTCATGTTTGCCAGAATTAAAGGCTTTGAAGGATGAACTTTGTCAAGTGGAAGGATTTCAACATGTCATGATGTCGGGAAGTGGAACCAGTATTTTTTGTCTAGGAGAACCCTCGGACAAGGCCGCATTTGAAAAGAAATTTGCCGATCGAGAAGATATCCTGGTGTTCTTTACAGAGTTTATTGATCGACCAGAAGGTATTTGGTTTGATCGCCCTTCTAAATAAATAGCCAGCTAATTTCAGTCGGGCTGTTGACTTGTATGTAAACTACATAGGAGTAAGATGATGCATATTGAAGGTACAATTCTGTCTTGAGCCAAACTGTAGGCGACCGAATCTTCGGGAAGAGGCAAAAACACCAAAAGGAAAACGGGTGGATAAACGTAGCCGCTGCGTATCGTACCAGGCGTAATACGTGCTTCGTGTTTTCATGAAAGGTACTAGCTACTTACAGAATTCGTTACTATTTAAGTTCTGGCTCCACTGGTCGTCTAGCGGGAGCGGGTTAGGCTTGAATTGTGACGACCTCCAGGGAAGCACAAGTATGCGAAATACGCGGTCGTCTTTGTTGCAGATTGCGGCTTGTTGTTTTACCCCGAGGAAAGGCCTCAAATTGTTGGTGTACGTCGGTCTATCGTCTATTTGTCTACGTTTGGAGAGCAATTCGATAGCCCTTCCTTGGCGAGTCTCTCTCTGCCACCTGGATAATCGAATCTTTGCTGCCAAAAGTGCTGCAACTCTCTACTTTAGCACGGCCTTGACAAAGGCATCGATTTCCAGTTCCAATTCTTTGTGGTGGTACAATCCATTAATCATTTGAGGCGGAAGTGCATCGTACGTGGCCCGGGCACCCAAAATGGCCCCAAAAATGGATCCACGATGGACATTTTCTCCGCCCACATTGGCATTGGCCAAAAGACCACCCCAGACATCCTTCTGTGGCAAGTATTTGGCCAACATGTCCAACAAGGGCGGTAAGGATTGGCTTAGGTAGCATGCTGTAATTTGATCCCTTGCGTTAGCACTGGGAAGTCGTGGCAATCCGAATCCTTCCGCACATTGAGAAAGGTCGTTTTGCACAAATTGCTGTTGATTGTCATGATCATCCTCACGAATGGAGGCATATACCAATCGACTCCAAACACGACTGTCATGTTCCAATCGGGATGATTTTCGAGTCACAGCCGCACATTCGGCAGCCACGTTTTCCACGTCTTGTATCGAGGCGTCGGAATGACTCGCCGTGGCCAGAGCCGCAATGGTCGGTAAAATCAAACCATCCACAGTGTCCACATTGTGACCATCATTGTCGGGACAATCCTTGGGTGGAAAATCCTTGAAGAAACGATTGAAAAAAAACATGCGATGACACGTGGAAGCGTAGGTATCATTGTGCGATCCAGGGGTGGTCATGAACTTCATGTAAGCTTCTCGAAAGGCATCTGCATCAAATTGACCGTCATGTTCGACAATGGTACGCATCAACACACGCGCCAAACTGGCTTCCAGCGTGTTTTCTCCTTTTTGGAGTGTTGCATGATAATGAATGGATTTGGATTTGTCCCAGTACTCTTTCTTTCCGTGCAGAATTATATCACCAATGACCGTTTTCTCCGCACACTGCTTCTTGTTGCCAAAGAATCCACCAAACGTGGAACCCGTCCGACCACCGCCATTAATATCACTCTTGTTCAAGATGCTTCCACGAAGTTCCAGTTTGGGTTTGGTGTAGTCCACAATCCCGGAAGGTCCATAATCGGCTTGGACTTGGGAAAATCCTCCATAATACCAATGCGTGGGAGCCGCCACGGCATCGCCACTAAAAAAGGCCCACAGAGCACCACGAAGTCGTTGTTCAATAATGGTCATTGTTCTGGTGTTGGACGCTTGGAAAATGATTATTATGGTCTATTTCTTTATGCTTGAGATCAAGACATCTTCTCCAACGACAATAGTGTACACTTGGACCTCGATGGATAACTGGATATTATATCATTATCGTCCTATCAGTATGTACTTGCTATCGTGCTTTTACTGAGTGAGTCAGAAACTGAGTCAGAAATCGAAGGGAGCACAGTTGCTCCAAAAATGAACAGCTAGAGACTCTGCGATGACCTGAACCCTATAAAGAAAGATGTGTGCGTCGAAAGGGATGGATTGAATGACCCTCATTTTTTCTTCTTTTGGGGATAGCATGACACCGCAAAACCTTTTCGCGCTTGTAACTTCACTAACTTAATTGCTGGATGCATAGTAGTGTGATAGCTACAATTGAACAGAGGGGCGCCTCTATCACCTCTATTCAATAAAACAAAATGGCAGCTTGGCACAGTCAGTAGAAGGTAAAGATGACGCGTACTAACAGGAGAGATGGTCCTGCCACAAGAAACAAGAAGAAGAAATGGTGGTGGGGTACACTTTGGTCCATCATCTTGTGTAGCTGCCTTGTTTGCTTTTGGAACAGCCGACGGCTATTACACATGCTGGAGCAAGAAGCTGATGGTATCCATGGGGTAGGTCTATCAGTGGGGGGCATGGGAGTTGTACCAACACTGGATCAATTTATTAGTCTAGCCAAGAAGAGAAGCAAGCCGTTACACCCTCCAGTGAGAATGCCCCCATTTGTTCCCTTACCAAAAGAGATTGTCCAGCAAGCCCTTGAGCGTCAACACGACAACAATGGTCCTCTGGACAATTGGAGAGAAGAACCGAACCAGGAGATGGAGCACGTGAAAAACAACGACGAATTGAAATCTATGTATCCCGGGATTGCCTCTTGTCAACATAGCCCTAATGGAACCTTGGTTCGATATAACAACTTTTGTCCTTTATGGGGGATAAAGGAGATCAATTCACGAGTACCGCATCAGAATGGTACAAAGGCCTTGCTCCTGTATAACCGATTCAACAAATCAAGAATAGTCTGTGGGAAGACAATCCAACCAAGCTCCGCTCTCCTGGTATCCTTTCCAACAACCAACGAAAACATCCAGAGAGATGACGCTCCCATATTGGAGTGCCTCTCAAAGGCGAGTCCACATTTTTCACATGCCATGGACACTCGCTTGTTTCCAGTTACCCCTTCTGCACAAACCAGTGAACATTTGCCTCCCATTGAGATCATGCGTCTGACCAAGAGCCCGTTCCATGAGCATCGGTTGAAACCTTTTCCAGACTGTGACATCCCATGCCATTATGATACGCTTGAAATGCGAGGAGTCCCACGCATCAACATTGCAGGAACCGATTGGGTGATGATTCATTCCATGGAAGGACCTCAATATTACACTGGACTTGCCTTTGATCCAGAGTCCCACAAGAAGAATTTCTTTTACGCCACAACATCCTTTCAATCGGAAGTTCCATTACCCTACTTTAGTTTTGCTGAATATCCCATCCAAGGACTACCCGAACAAGCCCCAATCAATTATACCCAAGCCGTCCATGGAGCTGTCTTTTTGGCTCAAAACTGCAATAGTCGAAATGGCCGAGAAAAGATTGTAGAGCAGCTCATCCAATCCCCGTATATTCGCGTCGATTCCGTGTCCAAGTGTCTACACAATGCCGAACTTCCAAATGGACAAAGCGGCAGAACAATGGACAAGGCAGACATCCTGCGTCAATATCTGTTTTATCTTGCCTTTGAAAATCAGAACGAAAATGATTATATTACTGAAAAGTTGTGGGGTTCTCTAAGTGACGGAGCATTGCCGGTATATTACGGGAGTCCCAACATTCATCAACATGTACCTCCCCATTCCATTATCCATGTCAAAGACTTCAAGACGACACAAGATCTGGCCGTCTATTTGGGCAAAGTCGCTTCCAATCGGACCCTCTATGCATCCTATCATACCTGGAGACGAAAACCCTTGCCCCCATCATTTCTCGACAAGTATCAATTTACAAAAACACATTCCAAGTGTCGAACCTGCCGGTGGGCGTTTTCCAAAATGTATGGATTACCGTGGCATCATACATCTCAAACCATTCAAGAACCAAAGATATCCAGAACCCTGTGCTATCAATCCAAGCAGCTTCCCCTCTTGGTTGCACCTTTTCAAGAATCGTGGTATGCACTGAAAACACAGGAGAGTCTGGTTGACCCACAGCCGCCGCAACCAACAATAGAAAACAAAAACTTGCAACAAGTCTGCGACGACCCAACGTCGGAGGCATTGTTCACGACCAAACGACGAATTGGGCTTTTGGGTGGGAAGCTTCGACGTACCGTCGTTGGACGCGATGGAATATTCGATGTCTTTGTCGAACCGGTACACCCCGACGCCCCGGCACTACTGAGCATCGAAGATCAGATCGTCTTTCAATTGGATACGCCATTAGTGATGGGTGGTAGCAATGGAACTACTAGTGACACCAGCAGTGGCCACGATGGGGCTTCCTTGATCAAGAAGGAACCACATATGTATTGGTTGCAAGACGAGACGTCGAGGATCACAATTTTGACGAGTCGAACAGGCGTAATAATAGTAGCCTCGACGCGTCCCCATGACAGCCAGAGACATGCCGTGCTTCAAATCGTCATCCCAGAGCCTTGGATACCGCTGCATATGCGATTTGTCACGGAGGATGTCAATACGTTTTATGAAACTGGGAGGGACGAGGCACAATATTTTGCATCGACCATGGTGGAGGAATGGCGGAATCCTATCGAACGGCATGTGGTGCCACTGCAAGATGGCGTGAGCGACGCCACTTTCAAGGAAGTCGTAATAAAACAAGGCCACTCTTCTGAGCATACCGAGTCGAAAAAGAAGGCAAAAATGCCTGGAGCAAGCTCTCTCGATGATCACTTACCACCGCTTCTTGGTAACAAAAAAATCAAGCGGAGGTGATGACGAGGGACTCAAATCCACGGGAAACCAAGGGCGAGCGGGTGCTTGATCAGGAAAAAGCGGGGTACGTGCATGGCGAAAAGAACAGGCAAGGATCAACCACAAATTTCGGGGTAAAACAGAGCAAACTAGCAAGGGGGCATACGTTGTGAATACAAACGACCGGGACGACACATCGTACTCGCAGGACAAGCGAAGAGCCTTAACAAGAAGTATTTATTCGATGACTTCAAGCTACCAGCAAAGACATACTGGAATGTTTTCTAGATTACAAGAGAAGTAGCAGAACCAGAAGATATATTTATTGGAGCATCGCTTCCAGGTGCTTCTCCTAATAATCCAAGTCAATAATGAATGGATCTACTTTTTGTGTGTGTGTATGGACTTGGTGACTAATGCATGTAGTGTCGCTTGGATATCCTGCGCGTATTTCAAGGGCTGTCTCTTATACACATCTCCGAGCCCACGAGACTAAGGCGAATCTCGTATGCCGTCTTCTGCTTGA
>ENA-ORBV01014386-ORBV01014386.1-microbial-mat-metagenome-genome-assembly--contig:-NODE-14386-length-11846-cov-5.469963_pt1 | contig 11846 bp, 7 predicted proteins | sample MGYA00237777_ERZ505514 | MGnify/ENA primary metagenome ERZ505514 (study PRJEB26160, sample SAMN06269048) | microbial mat metagenome | isolation source: Oligotrophic lake microbial mat | place... | reverse complement strand
TTTTCAAGCAGAAGACGGCATACGAGATTCGCCTTAGTCTCGTGGGCTCGGAGATGTGTATAAGAGACAGGTACCGGGACCGTCAATTCCGCCGTGACGATTCGCAGCGGCCCCTCCTTGCTGAGGCGCATATAACGCGTGGAACGGGTGTAGTTCAGGGTCGAGTCGATTTTCCATTTTCCATCGTCGAAGCGGAAAGACAGCGTGGGAGAAGTGTTCTCACCGACAAAGCGCTGGAAGCGTGAATCAATTGTAACCGATCCGCGACCGGTCGCTCCATTGGTGAAATCCTCGCCGTAGGTATGCGGGGTGCCGCTGGCGGGTGTAGGATTGCCATTGGTGCCGGTGGCATGTTGGGATTGTACTTGATTGGCTGGCTCTTCCAAGCCATGTTTTTAGCCGATCCCATTTTAATGGCCGCCGATTGTGGCAATACCTTCTTGCGACTTGGCAGTAATGAAGGGAGTGGCGACAGCAGCAGTAGCAGTAGTAATACTGCCGTGGCCAATATCGACATGGATCCTGCCGATATTATGAATTTGCCCGATTTTGTGGGCAGTGGTCAAGTGGACTGCGCCGAATTGCAGGCCAACGCCAAGAGCGGGGACCTCCGCGATCCCAATGCGGGAGAAATGTATTCGAGAGAGCTCCGCTTAAAACCCGCCTTTCAAATGAGCGTCCACAATGAACAGTACGATCCGGTCCGATGGAAGACCATTTACAAAAAGGGGCGTTATTATGAGGGACACGTCCACGATCGCTTTGTCAAAATATTGGAGGGGCATCCCAATTCCATCTTGTTGGATGTGGGTGCCAATATTGGATATTTTACCCTCCTCACCAAATCTTTGGGCCAGCACAACAAAGTCGTGAGTTTTGAAGTCAATCCTTTGAACATTTTGAGATTGTGCGAGTCCCTCGACTTGAACCAATGGCAGTCAGATGTGGCCATTTTTCACAATGGCGTCTTTAATAAGCACGGCGAAAAATTAATGATTGATATTCCGGCGGAAAATCCCGGCAAGGCGAGTTTGATGACGCACACGACCAAACGCAACAAGGGCAGTGGGACTTATACAACTACCGTCACCTTGGATCAATTTGCCCAAGAACGGAATTGGTTTGTCGATCGGGATTTGAAAATTGCCATTTTGAAAATTGATGTGGAGGGGAGAGAACCCGCCATTATCGAAGGTGCTGCTACCTTGTTAAAATCGGGATTGGTGGAAAATATTTTGACGGAATTAAGGGATCTCAAAAAAGACGAAAAGGTCAAGGCCGCCCTGCAAACCATTTTGGAGGCGGGATATGTCCTGGTCAATTACGATGCCAAAAAAGGAGGCAACAAAAAAATGACCACGGAAGAAACCGACGCGGAAATTCAACAAATGCTCCAAACTGCCAAAGGACGCGGGACGGTCGATTTGTGGTTTCAACGAGAGGAATTGCCCAATCCATTTTAAAGAAAGAACGCGTGGATGGAAAAACAATATTCTACCTGGAGTCGTGTCGACTACTCTACAGGCGGAATTTGACGGTGCGTGTATGTGCAACGTGGTGGTATCTGTCTATGCGCGTGTTTTCCAACGTGAAAGCACCACAGCTACAATTTAAAAAAAACCATCTTCATAAATAATTATAGGAACGGTATTGAGAACCGCTCTTTTTGAATCTTTTTCTTCGGACTATTATTTCCTTTTCACTGGAGCGAAAAACAATGGACACAAGCGAGATCCCATATTCACATTATCTTAATGGCTAGCTAGCTAGCTAGCTACTAGTCGGAGAGCGTTGCGGTACATCCTTTGGAGATTGCTTGCCAATCTTGACATTTTCCTGGCGCCCACAGGAAAAGGAATTGGCATACCGTATCCAGTGATGCATAGCACTTACAATACAGACTTGTAAAGGCCGTTCATACTACTAGTACCACAAGAATTGCCCACAAAAAGTTGTTTCTTCTTGTACTGTGCTGTGGCCAAAGGTTGGTGTTTCCAAAAATTATTACTTTCCATTGCCATCCTGTGGCAACCGCTTGGGTTGTTGATTCACAGACAAATGAAACCCAATGCTGCACAGTGCTGACCAGGAACATGGAAAGGCCTATCTTACAACCTAGTCATTGTCCTGGCGATAGACGTGGAAACATTCCTTTGCTGCCATCGGAAACGGTTTGTCTCTTGTGCTCCACTTCACTACGTACGGGTTTCGTAGATGATTGAGGTGATGCTTAGCAAGCAGCACCAATACCCTTACTGCTACTACTGCTGCTGCTGTGTGCCTTTTCTTGTTCTTGTTCCAAGTCACGTTGTAATTTCAGGTGCGTAAACAACAAATGATTCCACCAATCCAGTGGCCCAGGTGTGTGCCGATGCAAACAATCTGGTCCTCCCATGTAACCATCTTGACGTAGAAGCGTCATGTTGACCACGGGAAGGAGTTGCACTCTTTGCTGTTGTTGGTGGTGGTGTTGGTCGTCAAATTGAAACAATTGGTGAGCGTAGGCATTGTAGGCATCGAATTGATCCCAGCCATGCATCGCCGTGGGTTGAAACTGGCTGTAGTTTTGGAGCGGTACCATTCGAAATCCATGCGTCCAATTGAAATCTTTGGGGGACCGGGGTTCACAATGAATGTGCCCGGACGGTGTAGGACGCCAAAAGACCAAATCATCGTGGATGATAGGATGCATTTTATTAGGGTGCTGCTGCAGACGTTGTGGATTGCGGTGTTGATGAAGTCGGTCCAAGACCTGTTCTTTGAACCAATGCAAGTCGAGTTGATACTTTTCCATACTTTTGTAATGGGCTCCAATATTAAAGACAATTAAATATCGAGAGGTATCGGAATTGTGAATGAGTGTGTCGTACCAATGGGTTGCATTGTTGAAAGGATCGAGCAATTGGTAACCTTCCGCACAAAGCGACGAATTGTAGTGCTCTTTGGCTCCCCCCGATTCCTTGGAGGCACCGAAGAGAATGTTACTATAACTCTTTGAATTGTTATGAGTGCTTTTGCACCGAAGCATGTTGGACAGGAAGGGTCGATTGGGCACTGGAAATGTGCTTGGGAACGTTTTGATACGATCGTCCTGATTCAACTTGTTGATGAAGGATTCAAAGGCCGCTATACCCATGGAATCTCCCCAAAAGAGGACCCGTGTGATCTCAAGTTCTGCCAAAAGAGAGCACAATGTATCAGCGTCCATGGTATAGTCGATTTGGCACTGCCTGGTAGTGGTGCTTGCATTAATACTAGTAGTACTATTCCAAAAGCGGAGGTTGTTGTGATCCTGCCACTTCCAACTGGTTTCCCATCGATAGGGAGCATCTGGACTGGGATGGAATCGACCCATGGTTCTTTTCGAAAAAGTAGCCATCTCGTAGATTCGTGGTTCTGCATATTGTCCATACTCCTTGGCATAGTCCCAATCCTGAACCCAGCTTCCATTGTAGCCCAAGACAGAGGCACACTCCTGTATCTTCTGAATAGTAGCCAGGGATTCCTGGATATCCTTTGAATTTCTATTTGGCTGTGCAGTTTTGCTGCAGTTGCCCGATCTGGCAGTGCTTCTCGTGATTATGGTAGGTTGGTGGACGGATAACAAGGGTAGCACACACAGTACCGTGCCAGCCACCCTCCGGAACAACTTGTGAGCAGCAGTCGGTGGTCCTTTGCTCTTCTTGATCGCGTGGCCCGGACGATTGCGGCGGGGCCTGCGCCTGCTAAACTCCTTCTTGACCATGGTCGAATTATTTTTAGGTGGAGCCGGTCATCTTTTGCATCTGCTGCACAGAGCAAGTGTTGCATGCTCCGCTTCTATAATGCTATCTGAAGAGTTGGAGCAGTTTTGTCCAAAGAAAGTGATCATCAATAAGATTTCGCAAAGTGTGTCAATTCATCTGCACGACTTTTTTGGGGCGACCCCACTGTGTTGTGTCATTGATTGTCGTTGACAAAGACCGAAGATGACCGGGTTTTCGGGGCAGCTGTGCGCGCAGCTTGCCATGACAATGAAAAAATGCACATGCTGTGCTCTAGTAGGTGTTTGGAGCAAATTGCAGGAATGGTGCCTGCTTGCGCACATTGGCCCCAACATATTTTGAGAACTGCCTCACTGGCACCTTCCCTAATGTGAGAACTGTTTCACTGACACCTTTCGTTAAGTGGTCGTTGTCTCACTTGCACCTCAAAAAGCATTCCTTCATGTGAGTCGACAAGTTGTGTCAACTGATGGTCACAACAGAGAACAGAACAAAAAAAACAGCCCATGAGTGAATCTTGAGGGAGTCCTGTTTTTGGAAAACCAATGTACACGTGCATTGACCCCATGAACATCAGAGGTTGCAATGTGCAAAAAGCTCGGCTTTGAGTCATTGCGGTCGCTCTTGAAAAATCAAATGAACAATGACACATGTGCTGTTGGAAGAATGTTGAAAGTTCATTGGGCTTGGATGCTAACAGATTCCAACAATGGGGGGTGCCTCCAATGATGTGTGAGTGAACAGAAGAACATTTGAATTCTGTTTAAAAAACTTGTTTACATTTTGGGGGGCAAAACAATAAAAAATCAAGTTTGCACGCGGATGACAAGGTGTCTGCAACTGATTCATCACAGTTGTTTCTTCAATGATGTGTGATTGTCTCTCTCGACCAAAAAACAAAAAAGTCATCAAAAATCTCAGTGGTGAATCCACTAAGAAAAAAGATTCGGACTTGCAAACTTGCAGGCGAACATGAATTGTTCACACAATCATCAGACATCATCATCATCTGTCAGAACAAAAACCTTCCAAGACGATTTCAAGTTCATCCATGAGACACCAGTCAGTTGACCTGTGCTGCCACAAGGATTGGGATGTCTTCCTACTAGGATGAAAAAATCAATTGCTGGGGCAAATTGAACATGCTGGATCTCATCGGAAGGGGGCAGTGCATGAAGAGCTTTGGCCACTGAGCCTCTAGCTAGCAGCTAGCTAGCAGCTAGCTAGCAGCTAGCTAGTAGGGAGGAACAAGTCGAACAAGTTCTCGGTTGCGGACGTAGCTCTATCGTCACTTCTTCACGCAGCGATTGGTTCGCACTTCGAACATTATGATTGGTTGGCAGAAGACTAGACCCGCTTCAGTTCGTAATTGTATCTTGTCTGTTAAATGCCTCTCATAGCGAGTGGTCATCGTTCTGATTTTCCAATACCGCACGCAGTTTTCTTTCACTTTCACTTTAGTTGTAGGGGGCCCACACTCTCATAACTGTAACATTGGAGTTACACAGAGGATTATCATAATTACGAACGGTTAATACCTTCGTTTCTGCACTCGACGGTTTTTTGGTCATTCGGATTGAAGTTTTTAAGAATTAACCGTAATACCCTTGAAGATATAGAGCGAACTGTCATCCACCTTCTTGCCTTTGCGAACCATTTCGTGTAGCAACTAACGATCAATACTCTAACTATCTATAGTGAAACTACTAACAGTGGTGTTGTAAGCAAAGCAGTCATCGACTACTACTTTGATTCTCAATTAATCACTTGCTTTACTAAAACTCCCAACAGTCATTCCTCGAGGTTTTGAACGTCAGCAGAATTGATACCACTTACAGTATGTACTACTACTAGCTAGCTAGTAGTAGTACCAGTTCAATTGTACATGTACTAAAGCTATCGATCGACAGGATTGAGCGAGGACAAACGCTCAACCCAATTTTTCCGTACTGGTTACTACTAATATGTACTACTCTCCACTTACTACCATAGGTTCGACTTGCTTTGTCTCCCTCCATAGAAAATCATACTAGTCTAGAACATTGCAAAACGAGATACAGTAACAATCCACAAGAAACAGCGCAACTACTACTAGCTAACTATAGCCAGTACAATCAGCTTATTAATACTACCGTAGCTAGCTAGGTAGCTCTTTAGACTAGCATATATTGCTACAGAAGTAATACAAGAATAATTATGATTTCGGGTTTGATGCGGATCAACCGTGGAAAGGCCAAGGCGCCGGCCAAAAAGAAAAAGGGCACCTTCAAACAACGCCTCGAAGAGTGCATGCTGCTGCCCGGAAACGACAAGTGTGCCGATTGTCCTGCTGACAGACCCGTCTTTGCCTCTCTGTTAGTCACCACGACGGCCAGTGGCAAGACGGTCAAGAAACAAGGTTTTTTTGTCTGTCACAAGTGTTGCAGTTATCACTACCAATTGGGCCGGGAGGTGGTCGAAGTCAAGAACATCAAAATGGCCCACGATTGGTCGGACGAAGAAGTACGGGCCATGGAAGAGAGCGGGGGCAATCAAGTCATGAATGACATGTACGAAGCCAATTTGTCGCAGACAGCCAAAAAGCGATTGTTGCATTTGAAGGGAGTGGACGAAGAAAAAGCCCGGAATGAATTTGTCCAAGACAAGTACAAGGTGTTGGCGTATTATGCCGAAAGCAACAAGAACAAGACGGCACGAAAGTCACTGGCGGGACCACATTTGGCCATGGCTTTGGAACAGTTTGAGGACATGTCCGACTCGGACAACGAGCAAGAAGACGACAACAAATCGCTCGAAGACACGCCGTCGTATTCTCCCTTTGGTGCGGGCTATGCGGCGCCCGAAGAAGAAAAACCCACGTATTCTCCCTTTGGATCGGGCTATGCGGCGACGGCGAACGATTCGAGCTCCAACTTTATGGATCGCCTCATGGAAAAGTCCATGCAAGGGATTACACCCGGTCGAGGATCGGCACGACAATCCGTGGGAAAACAACATGCTCCTCCAGAACTCCACTTGACGCCCGAAGACTTGGGATATGGAGAGGACCACCACTCTCACAACCACCATCCCAACAACACAAGTCAAATACCCGATGCCGAGGAATTGGGCTATGGTGATAATGACTCGGAGGATGGTGCTCATGGGTATAATGTCGCACAAGAACTCGCGCGTCGTTCCATGGGTGGTTCTCTCGGAAGAGGGTCCAATGGCAGACACTTGCAGAATGGAAGAGTCCGAGGATCCATCGGAGGTGCATCGGCTGCCAGTAGTGATCGAAGTTTATCCATGAACCATAGTGCCCGGCGTGAATCCATGGGGGGTGGATCCGAACACGGTCATTCCAAACGACGGGAATCCATGGGCAGGCGCGAGTCGATGGGATCCGCATCGGAACGAGGTCATCGGTCGAGTGGAAGTAGGCGTAAGGAGCGAAGCATATCCATGGGACCCGGTAGTTCACGCGACTCTTCTACGAGACGAGAAGATCGAAAACAGGGAGCCTTGCGCATGAGTACTAAACACAAACAATATGATGGCGAAGAAACGGATAATGAAGAAGAAGAGGTCGATTTGCTATTGGATTGTCCAAAGACCAGCAGTCGGACCAGTGGCAGCCGCAAGATGCCCGGACGACCTGCCAAAAAACCTCTCAAACGGCATGTCAGTTTAGACGCAGACAAGCCCAAGCGTCGGCCGGGTGGGAAAGATGGTATGGACGGGTCCACGGGCCGATCGGAACGACCCAAGCGTCGTCCTTGCAAAATTTTCGTGGACAAGTCCGATAAAAGCAAACAAAGGCCCAAGGGCCTTTCCAAAAGTACCCGAGAGAATCCCATGATGGACGGATCCTCCGGAAAACGTCGGTCCGTGAGACGATGCGTCTCGCGGGATACCTACGATGACGATGTGGTGCCCGATTTCAATTGGGCCGAGGAACGAGCCAAGCGCATTGCGGCATTGCGAGATTCCGTGCCTGGCAAGCCCTTGGAAAAACGAAAGAGCAGTCGCAAAATGGACAAGAGTGCGAGTAGTAGTAGTAGTACCAGCACTCACAAAATGGACTCGATGAAATCTCCCAAAAAGAGCCCCACCAAGGAACCACAACGACAAAGTGTGTATTCCGCCGACAATCCCTTCTTTCAAATACTGCAAACGCAAGGTGCCGTCATGGAAGCAGCAGCGTTGTCTTCGGACGACGACGACGAGGCTCCCAAACCCAAAAAACGAAGCAGCAAAGGCAAAGATTCCAAACTGCGGTCTTCTTCGGCTGCAAGTAGCAGTGGTGACTCTTCCTCGTGTTCGTCGTCCTCCGATGAGAAACCAGTCAAGACCAAAAAGAGCCCCAAAGTAAAAAAGAGCAAGAGCGCTCGACAGGTTCGTAGCTCGGCGACCAAGAGAGAGGAGCGGGAGGCAATGTTTTTTTCGACGGTCGCTGCCTGAAGCGAGGGCGGGTGTTCTGGAATGGCACCCGCCTAAAATAAATTCAGAATTGTATATTATATTGTCATTCCACGGAAGGGCGCTCATGGTTTTATCTTAGCCTAGTTAGTTAGTTGATCCATCAAGCACTACTTCATTCTACTGGAAGGGCTTTTTCTCAGATATTTTAATACCTATTCTCTCCCATCCACGGCATCCTATGCCTATCCCAAATGACATTTACTACCATTCATTGGGGCCCGAACCAACCCAAAATAAATTTGCTCTTGCCCAATCCATGACTGCAGGCTCGAAAACTACAGGAGTGCACTGCACTTGCCAACATGGCATATCATGCACGTGTTTCACTCATGACATCCATAAGGCAGGGAGCCTATTGTAGTATTCTTTGGACCCTTCCAAGTTCCCTTCCAGCGGCATTTGCGCTTCTCAAAAAGAAAATGTCCCACTCTGTTTTCCCACACGTAAAGACTTGCTTGTTTGTAGTTCAGTTATGCCTAGTTAGTTAGTTAGTTACTAAGAAAGAGTGTGGAGCACTTGACTTTTTAAGATCAAGTACGGAGAGCCACTACTGTAGTGCTACAATGTCTATGTCTACTTACCAGTGGCTTGAGTTAGTACTGATTGGAGACACGAGCCTGCACTGGATGTGTGTCCACTACTACTACTAGCTAGTAGCTAGCTAGTACAAGTACGTCGTATTAGCTAGCTAGTAGCTAGTAGCTACTAGCTAGGGGTGGTAATTTCTTTCCTATGGATCAGGTCATGGTGACCTTGCATTGTGGTTTCAAAATCAGTCACGGGTAGAAACCTATATCGATTCTAACTTTTGTTGGCACGTTTGAACGCGAAAGGAAGAAAGAAGATGCCAATGCGAGACGACACGACACATATTTTAACGTATCCGTGCCGATGGACTTCTTGATTCGATGGATAGATCTTTCCAGTACTACAGCATAGTTGCTCTTTGATATACTACTACTATTAGTATTAGTAGTTGAGTAGTACGCAATTATCGACATTCAAATAAGAAATGCTCCGTCGCCTTTCGCTTCTATCCTGGACAGGTAATCTCATAAAAGCGACTACTAGTACTAGTAGAGGAAGACCTGCTTTTTGGATCCCCATTATATCTTTCCAGTTCACCGCCAACAATACTTGCCATAGAAAGATGAGCGATAACAATACCACCACCACGAAAGTCGACAGTGGCAGCGGCGGCGGCCCCAAAAAGAAAAAGATCACCATCTTTCCCATTGCGGCCAAGGACGTTGCGGCATCCGTCAAGGGAAGTTCGTATCCGTCTCCCTTTCGTGGCTTTGTCCAAGGACGGACGAAAAGCAAATTGGGCGATGCCTACGGACTCTCCAATTTCGGTGTCAATTATACCACCCTCAAACCGGGTGCCTTTTCGGCCTTGTCGCATCATCACTCGAAACAAGACGAGTTCCTTTATATCATCGAAGGCACCGCCACCTTGTATTTGGGCAGTGAGTGCGACACTACCAAAACCAGTTATACCATGGAAGCGGGCGATTGTATGGGATTTCATGCCGGACAAGGAGTGGCGCATCGTCTGGCCAATGAATCGGAGGAAGCCGTCGTGTATTTGGAAGTGGGGGATCGAACACCCGACGATGAAGTGGAGTATCCCGACAATGACCTGAAAGCTGTACCCGGAAAGGAGGGTACGTGGAAATTCCTGCACAAGGATGGAACACCCTATGTGTAGAAAAAGATGGAAAATGTATGCATGGAAGGATAGAGAGCGATTCGCTGTGTAGCCGTTCAACTACAATAAAAAGTCGCATGGGTTTGGATTATCATAGGGTCTCGTGGCAAACGCCCTGCTGTCGCAAATGGCAGTGCCAACGCTCACACCCATTATTGGATGGATGGATATTACAATCATGTACTGTACTGAAGTGTCAGAAGAATGACACAAATCGTAAAATAATGCTCCAACAAGTATAGCTCTACAGTATGACACTTTCTTTATTGGCCAATATTTTTGGTAGTAGAGCCTTCGGGCACTACAGTGCCTATAATTATTATGTAATGAACCTTCGGTTTCATTAATAATTTATATTTTGGAAGAGTATGACAAAACGACAGGGACGATCCGATCACGTGAGAATTGTGTGGCTGTCGTGATTACTAGTATGCCGAAACAAAATGCCAGTATACCCACCACGCCACGCAGCAAGGGGCGTCCAAAAAAACCAAAGATAGATCGTTGAACCAATTCCCAGAATAAAAGCAAAAATTAAAGCGGCCAACGGACTCACCAATCCTTGGGGAATTGGGCGACGCGATTTAGTGCGATTCATAAGCAGATCGATATCTCGATCTAAATATTGGTTGAAAGCATTGGCCGATCCCGCTGCCGCCCCAATTGCGATAATAATATAGAGAGAATTTTTCCAGTCTTGAAAAAGAAAACCTTCCCCCGCCAGTGCCGCCAAAGATGTGATCAATACCAAGAAGACGATGCTTGGTTTAGTGAGGTGCAAAAATGGGAGGACTTTTAGAGACACACGCTTTTAAACCCGATTTTCCACTATTTTTCTATATCTGCTTCGTCGCCTGCCTACTCGATCCCCCCTCCATCTCATCCCGCAATTGCATCCAGTCATACGTGGCCGTGTGCCGGAACAAGCTGACAATCGTTCGAGCTGAAGACCCGTGTTCCTCAACCCTCCCCAGATTCTCGTTCCGCTCCACCGACTTTTTAGAGGGTCGGGCAGCACCCGACCACGTATGACTTACGCAATTTCGGCACGAGCGCATGGAATGCGCAAATCGAACGAATCTGTGCCGGTGCACTGTCCGAGCTCTAGTGAAAACCGGTTGAAAAACGAAAGGATCTAGCGAGGACTGAGGAACGCAAAATTACATGTGAAATGAAGAATCACTTGTTCCGGTGTCACCGGCATAGATTTGAGCGATTTGGCATTCCATAGCGTTGAGCGCAATCGAAAAGCTGAATGAAAAGTGCTCGCTTAGACAATTCGGGCGCAACGGAGTGAGCCCGCTTTATTTAGTCTCTAAATAACGTTCAACCGCATAATCAACTGGGATGGTTTCACGCACCTCTACCCCGGTCGACAATCCCGCATCGTCCTTAGACGGGTCAACACCCACCCTCTTAAAGCTTTCGGCGTCGTCACTAGGAGGCGCTTCTGGATTAAAAGTATGAACGTAATGAGCTAAGGCCAGCTTGTCCGTCACGGTTAAAGTTGGGAAAGAGTTCATCAGTGGGGGAATTCCATGTTCCAGGGTGTAAACAATATCTGATGTACGACGGCCATTCTTCCAACCCTCAGACTTAGCAAAGCTTCGCGCTTGGGGAAGAACCGGAACTCCATTTTCACCATGGCAAGTGTAACAGGCGTTATCTTTAAAAAGTTTTTTTCCGTACGCGACAATTTCGGGAGAAGATTCGAAAGGTCGATTGAAGGTTGGACCTTGTCCAGGCGCCATCTTGAGCACGGGCCCCATCACTCGCATCTCGGTAGGACGCGACCAAATATCGGCACCCGTCAAAACTAAAAATACTCCCAAAAATGCAAATCCGCTGAGGAAGAATGCTCGATTAACCCCGGTGTCGTACTTGAGACCCATGAAGTACGTCATTAC
>ENA-ORBV01014384-ORBV01014384.1-microbial-mat-metagenome-genome-assembly--contig:-NODE-14384-length-11848-cov-4.486110_pt1 | contig 11848 bp, 9 predicted proteins | sample MGYA00237777_ERZ505514 | MGnify/ENA primary metagenome ERZ505514 (study PRJEB26160, sample SAMN06269048) | microbial mat metagenome | isolation source: Oligotrophic lake microbial mat | place... | reverse complement strand
GATAGCTTGCGTCGCTAAGCTCCATTTGGTGATCGCCATCGCGTCGGAATGAGTGATCGACATCATCGGAATCAGCAGAGGGATGGAGTTCGAAAGGGTTTCGCGTGGTGGGGCTGGCCACGAAGGAATTGGCGGAGGGAGCAATTCCTGTAGAGGAAGATCTTAAGTTTGAAGGCTTTCTCCTGTTTTTTGATCCCCCGAAGGCAGGCGTCCAGGATAGCCTGGCGGGACTTAAGAAGTTGGGTGTAGATGTAAAAATTATTACTGGCGATAATGCGTTTGTCAGCACTTACCTGGCGGCTCAGGTTGGGCTATCGGTGGACCGGATTCTAACTGGGACGCAGATCAGGGCACTATCTGATGAGGCCCTTTGGCATCAGGCTGAGGTGACAAACCTGTTTGTCGATGTGGATCCGAATCAGAAAGAGAGGATTATTCTGGCCCTCAAGAAGGTGGGCCACATCGTCGGGTATATGGGGGACGGCATCAACGATGCACCGGCGCTTTATGCTGCTGATGTCGGGATATCGGTTGATAGCGCGGTGGATGTCGCCAAAGAGTCTGCCGATCTGGTGTTACTGGAGCATAACCTGGAAGTGCTGCGAAAGGGGATCGTCGAGGGCCGCAAAACTTTTGCCAATACTCTGAAATACATCTTTACAACCACGAGTGCCAATTTTGGCAATATGTTCAGCATGGCGGGTGCATCCCTGTTCCTGCCTTTCTTGCCGCTGCTTGCAAGTCAAATCCTGCTGAACAATTTCCTGTCGGATATTCCAGGGATGGCGATTGCTGGAGACAACGTCGATTCCGACTGGACGGACCGCCCGCATCGCTGGAACATCACATACATTCGGAATTTCATGGTGGTCTTTGGGCTTGTAAGCTCGGTCTTCGACTACTTGACCTTCGGTGTGCTGCTTTATGTTGTCAAAGCATCTCAGGAGGAGTTCCGTACAGCTTGGTTTATTGAATCGCTGTTGACAGAATTAGCAGTGGCACTGGTGGTTCGGACTCGGATGAAGTTTTACTCCAGTTGGCCCGGAAAGTGGCTGTGGGTAAGCACGCTGATGGTTGCGATCTTGACTCTTTTAGTTCCTTATCTGCCATATGCAAACAGGTTAGGATTTGTGCCACTGCCGCTCTCGCTCATGAGTATGGTGGTTGGCATTACTCTGGCATATATGTTGAGCGCGGAGGCCGCTAAGCACTACTTCCATCGACATTTCCCTCTAGCCTGAATGCTGGAGCGATCGCTATTGATCGCGCGCGATGCGGAAGCCGACCATGCGGTAGGCCTGGAAACTGGGCCACGCGCCGGAGCGGGCGTAGCTGCGGTTGTCGAGGGCTTCAAAGAAAAAGCCGGGGCCGCGCAGGACCCGGTATGCGCCTGCTGCGGGGCCCTTGGGGTTTTTCTTTGGGCTTACCTCGTAGTAATTGCGGCTGTACCAGTCGCTGCACCATTCCATGGCGTTGCCAGCCATATCCATTACGCCGTATGGGCTGGCACCTTTGGGGAAAGAGCCGACCTCCATGACAGTGTCGAACTGCTGTTTGCCGACGTAATTGGCGAATTCGTGGCTGATTTCGTTGCCCCAGGGGAAGCGTGTTTGTTTGGTTCCGCGGGCGGCCTTTTCCCATTCGGCTTCTGTTGGCAGGCGGTACTTCTTGCCGGTCTTTACGCTTAACCAATTGCAGTAGGCGGTGGCACCATCCCAATTGACGCCAATGACGGGGTACTTGTCTGACCCGGGAGTTGCGCCGCCATGGTTATTAGCCTGGGTCCAATACGGGATCTGGTCTTTCGGCATGACACGGCCTTCGGGCCAGAACCTGGGGTCGTCGTAGCCTGGGTCGTCGCGGAATTTGCGCCATTCGGCATTGGTGACTTCGAACTTGGCGATGTAGAAGGAGTCGAGATCGACCGTGTGGACAGGGCGTTCGCGGGATTCGCCGTCGCCGAAATTGTCACCCATTTTGAAAGAGCCGGCCGGGATGAGGATCAGATCGCCGAAACCGTCGCTGGTGGTTTTGGCTTGAGCGAGAGTGATTAAGAGGATCAGAGGCAACATTTACTTTTTGCTCCTAAAGAAGTTGTTCACGTCGAGAAAGTGTTTGAGAATGTCAATCCAATGGCCGTATTCCGGGCTGGTATAGGCTGAACCAAAGCCATGTCGGCCTCGCTGGAAGAGGTGGAGTTCTACGACACCTCCACCTTTGTTCATATCGAGGAAGAGTTGAGCAGAGCCGTTGGCGGCACCACGGTCCCAGGCGGCGGCTAGCAGGAAAGTAGGCGGGAAGTTTTTGAAGTTCTCGTTTGGTGAGGTGTTGCCGGCGCTGTAGACCATGACTAGCGAATGGGCTTTAGAATCGAGACGATCGATGGGGTCTGGGGCGTTGGGGTCGCCGGGGCCAGAGGCAGCGATCACGTTGCGGCCCATAGATGAGCCGGCGGAGTAGCCGGAGAAGAGGATGCGGTCGGGATCGATGCCGAACTCTTTGGCACGGGATTTGAGGAGGCGGATAGCGCGGTTGCCGTCGAGGGTTCTGGCGTCGTTGTGATATTTGGGCTCCAGCCGGTAGGTTAGGACGAAGGCGGTCGTACCCCAATCGTTGAAGCGTTCGGCAAGTTCGATACCTTCGACGCCGTACATGAGCATGATGTTGGAGCCGCCGGGGGCTATGACAACGGCGGAGCCGTTGCGCTTTTCTTTTGGTGGAAGGAACGCAGTTAGGAAGGGGACGTCGAGAGGGCCTGTGCCAACTGCAAGCGGGACTTTCCCTGCCGGCCATAGTGGGATGTTGACGTGTGGTTCTTCTGCTGACAGGGTTGTCGCGAACAGGGCGGCGAAGAGAAATAGTTTTACCATTGCTTAGGCAGTTTCTTACCTTGGGCAACCCTGTGTCAAGTCGGTTAGAATTGTTTCATAATCGTGTGTAAAGTTTTGATAGTGTTGGGATTCGTATCTGTGCTCGGCATGGCTCAGACGCCAAACCCTGTCTTTGGGTTTGCTAAAAAGAATTGCTACGGCTGTCACAACAAGGCGAACCCATCTGGGGATGTGGATTTGACTTCGATGAAACTGGAGTCTGATTTCGACGAGCATCGCGAAGTTTGGGAACGGGTGGTGTCGAAGATCAAGAGTGGGGAGATGCCTCCGTCGTCATTACCTCGACCTGCACTTGCGGATCGAGATGCTGTTACGAAGTATCTGGAAGCTGAGTTTGCCCGGCAGGACCGGACTGCGAAACCTGACCCGGGCAAGGTCACCGCCAGGCGGCTGAACAAGGCAGAGTACACGAATACGTTGCGGGACTTGCTGGGTGTCGATATCCAGCCTGCTGAGAGTTTTCCGAATGATGAGGCGGCTTACGGGTTCGACAATATCGCTGATGCTTTGAGCCTGTCGCCGGTATTGCTTGAGAAGTATTTGTATGCGGCTGAGCGGGCTGTGCGAACGGCTGTGTTTGGGCCTGAGAAGCTGAAGCCTGCGGGAGTGCACTATCCTTCTGCCGTTCGAATTCCGGTATTACCCAAGGATCTTCTCAATTACGACAAGACAGGTTTGAGCACGCATCATGCGGCGCATGTCATGCATCGTTTCCCGGTGGATGGAGAGTATAGTTTTCGGCTTGTGCTGAATGGTCACCGGCCGCAGGGTTCTGACCCGGTGAACCCGGCTTTGTTTATTGACGGCAAACTGGTGAAGAGCTGGATCGAGGAAGGTGAGGATCTCGAAGGGCGAATCGTTGAGGCCAGGACGATGGTGAAGGCTGGGGAGCATCTGGTGTCGGCTTCTTATCTGAATCTTTATGAGGGCTTGCCGCCGAAGTATGGCGGGCCAAAGCCATCAGACCCGAAGGAAGTGCCAACGCTGTCTTCGCCTAAGGGCAAGTTGACCGAGAAAGACATCGAACTGTTGCGAAAGTATGGAACCAAATTGAAGACCGACCGGGCGGAAGTTCGTGTCGACAACCGGTATGAATCGATTGATGTTGGTGGGCCGTTTACGCAGACGATGGGCCCGAATGTTGCGAGTGCGCAGCGGATTTTTGCTTGTGGTTTGCAGACGGATGCCTGTGCGGGAACGATCGTCCGGACCTTTGTTCGCAGAGCATACCGGCGCCCGGTGACTGCTGCGGAGGTGGATCCTTATGTGAAGCTTTATGCGCTGGCGCGGAAGTCTGGAGACAGCTTCAAGGAAGGCGTCGCTACTGCTTTGCAGGGCGTGCTGGTGTCGCCGCACTTTTTGTTTCGGGTGGAGCAGGATAGGCCCTCGATTGCTGGCAAGAATTATGCGCCGGTGAGTGATTATGAGCTTGCATCCCGTTTGAGCTACTTCCTTTGGAGCAGTATGCCGGATGAGACGTTGTTGCGATTGGCCGGGCAGAAGGCATTGCGGCAGCCCCTGGCTCTGAAGGCGCAAGTGACACGGATGTTGCGTGATGAGAAGGCACGGTCGCTGGTTGAGAACTTTGCGGGGCAGTGGTTGCAGTACAAGAACGTCGACGTGATTAAACCTGATGTCGAGAAGTTTCCGGATTTCGATGAGAGCTTGCGTTACTCGATGAAGCGGGAGACAGCGTTGTTCCTGGAGAATCTGATTCGGCAGGATGGCAGCGTACTCGACGTGCTGGACGCGAAGCATTCTTATTTGAATGAGCGACTGGGTCGGTTCTACGGAGTACCTGGTGTTGTAGGGCATGAGTTTCGTCGTGTGGATATGAGTGGTTCCAAGCGGGGTGGAGGCATTCTTGCTCAGGCAAGTGTTCTTACGACTTCGTCTTACTCGACTCGGACCTCACCCGTGTTGCGTGGCAAGTGGATCCTTGAGAATTTGTTGCATGCACCACCACCACCGCCTCCACCAGCTGTTCCTGGACTGGATGAGGCCAAAGGCGATGGGAGTTTGAGTTTGCGGCAACAGATGGAGGAGCATCGTAAGAATCCTGCTTGTGCCAGTTGCCATTCTCGGATGGACCCTCTTGGCTTTGGGCTTGAGAATTTTGATGCGATTGGGAAATGGCGCGATCTCGATGGGAAGGTCGCCATTGATCCAACTGGAACGCTACCTGGGAATCGCAAGTTTGCCGGGCCGATTGAATTGAAGGGTTTGCTTGCTCAGGACAGGGAAGCCTATGTGAAGGGCTTGACTGAGAAGTTGTTGACCTATGCGTTGGGGCGAGGTCTTGAGAGAGCCGATAAGCCGGCAGTGAATGCCATTGCGGCAAAGGTGCCTGCGGGGCAATATCGATTTAGTGCCTTGATTGAAGAGATCGTGAAGAGCTTGCCGTTTCAGATGCGGCGGGCAGGAGATGCATCATGAATTTTGTAACTGGTAAGAGTGTTTCGCGACGGACTTTGTTGCGTGGTGCTGGTGTGGTGATCGGGCTGCCTTTTCTTGATGCGATGCAGCCAGCGCTGGCTGCACCTCGGGCCACCAAGCAGGCTCGGCGGTTGGCTGTTGTCTACGTGCCGAATGGTATGACAATGAAGGACTGGACACCGGCTGGAGAGGGTCTCGAATTCAATCGAATACTGAAGCCTCTGGAGAAGTATCGTGAAGACATTACGCTTGTCTCGGGGCTTTCAAATCTTGTGTCTGACAAGGCCAAGGGTGGCGCCCATGCCAAGGCTAGCGGGAGTTTCTTGTCGGGTGCGATTCCGAAGTATACGGCCGGTGCCGATGTTCATGCTGGCACGACTTTTGATCAGCTAGCTGCACAACAGTTTGCTGCCGAGACGCGGGTTTCGTCGTTGCAGCTTGGGTGTGAAGATTCCCGGATGATCGGCAACTGCGACACCGGATCGAGTTGCGCTTATACGAATACTTTGTCCTGGAAGAACCCGGATACACCGATGGCTGTGGAAGTGAATCCTCGGTCGGTGTTTGAGCGATTGTTCGGTACGATGGACCCGAGTCTTGACGATGCGACCCGGGCTCGCCGTGCCCTCTACAAGAACAGCATTCTTGATTTGACTCGCGAGAGTACGCAAGCGATGGTGAAGGGTTTGGGTTCGCTGGATAAACGTAAGCTCGATGAGTATTTGACTGCTATCCGAGAAGTTGAGACTGGGATCGCCAAGGCTGAGAATGATCCGCAGCTACCTACCGGTGAGAAGCCGAGCGGCATTCCATTTTCATATGCTGCGTACGTGAAGTTGATGTTCGACTTGCAGGCGATTGCGTTTCAGGCTGATTTGACGAGGGTTTCGACGATGATGTTGGGACGTGAGGGGAGCGTCAGAACCTACCCGGAGATTGGCGTGCCTGACCCGCATCATCCCTTGACCCACCATCGTGGGCACCCCGACTTTATCGAGAAGGTAGCCAAGATCAATTGCTTCCATGTGGAGCTGTTTAGCCATTTCGTAGCGAAGCTAAAGAATACGCAGGATGGTGATGGCAGTTTGCTCGATCATTCACTGGTGCTCTATGGCGGTGCGCTGAGCGAAGGAAATGGGCATTCTGTGCATGACCTGCCGCTGCTGCTGGCTGGCCATGCTGGCGGGCTTCGTGGCGGGCGGCGGGTGATGGCGCCGCTGCAGTCTCCAGCAACGAATCTGTTCTTGAGTATGCTCGATAGAATCGGGGTCGAGAAGGAATCGTTTGGCGATAGTACCGGACGAATTGATCTCAACGCCTAGGCTGATGTCAGTTCAACCCACTCGCCTACTTTACGGCACTGGAATATGCGGTTGCCTTCGAGCGACATAAGGTGAATCCACTCGTTTTCTACGAGGTTACGGACGTCGGTGCTTGCTCTCATTACTTCATCCATTCGCTCTCTTTGAGTGGCCACGAAGACTTGGAGGCGTAGGGGCTCGTGCATCCACTTTTCTCCATCGTGCAGGGATTGCATGGGTAGACCAGTGCGAAGGTCTCCGGCGTTGCCTTCCCAGACCCCGAATGTGCCGACGACATTGTGCAGAACTTTATTGCCTGAGCCGAAGAGCCGGTTGTTGACCGTGGAACCGTAGTATTGCAAGTTGATCCAACTGGCGACTACAACGGGTGCGTTGAGGATCAGGCTGAGGATCGACCCATCGGTGTCGGCCGCGTCATTGTAATCGTGAAGGAAGACGCGCCCGCCCAGGTTCAGGCTTGATGTTCTTTCTCGTGGTGCCGCGATGAAGGCTGCGTTTCCGGCGAGGCCCCATTCGGGTCTGACCTCAGACCAGTCGGCGCTGCGGCGCTTGACCTCTGCGTCGATGTTGCCCTCGAAATTAGAGTTGCGTTCGCGGCGGGCTAGTTTCGATGCGGCATTAAGCCAGTTCTGGATATGATTTGCATTTGCGGGAGCGTCGAAGAGCGTTACTTCGTCGGTGGTGGTGTTGTGGAGACCGGCGATGAAGACGGTGTCTGCCGGAATGGGCAGGCTGGCCCGTACTTCTGGGTCATTCAGGAGCGCGACGGCGAAGCGCGCGTTGATGTCGCCAGCGTGGCCTCCGCAGGCTCCACAATCGAGGCCGGCAGCGTAAGGATTGTTTTCGGTTCGGCTGCCGTGGCCGCAGAGCAGAACTGCAAGGGCGAGCTTGGATGGCTCGAGACTCATGCCTTTCAAGGCACCGGTGGCGAGATTGATGCGCTCTTCAAGCGGGATATCCCAGTGAAGAGGTTCTATTGAAGGTGGATGGTTGTGGGCACCGGACCATGCGCTGCGAATCATGTTGCTGCCGGAGAAGAGCCCCGCTACTTCTACTGAGGAGAAGCAGCCAACGGTTGACCTGCGCAGGAGATTCCAGGCATTGGCTAGTGAGGAAAAGAGGTTGCGCGCCTTGGTTGGGATCAGGCCTTCTTCGACCTGATAGCCTGGCGATAGCAGGACGGGGCAGCGAGCGGTATCGCCCACTCCGATTGGCATTCCAAAAAAGCCAGCGAAGCCGGTAGTGGCGATGGTGGTGTCCTGTGACTCAAGAGCACGACGATAGACCTCTGAACGTACATCGATGCAGAAGACGGCCTGCAGGGCGGGGCGGGTGTTGCGTTTGGGCTGACTGGAAGAGATGAGGTTTTGGGTCAGACGATTGCGGTACGCATGTTCTGCCGCTAGTTGGGCAATTTCGAGCGTCGCTGTTCCACCCTGTTCATAAAGTGCCGTTTCTGAGCATTTCCATGCTTTGGCTGTGGGGAGGAGGGCCAGGTCGTAGAGCAGCCTGATGGCTAGCAATTGGGGCAGAATCTTGGGCGATGCACCACAGCGATCTTTGTAGGCAGCGTATGCACTCCAACCGCTTACGCTTAGCAGGAGGCTGTGGAGATATTCTTCCAAATGCGCATCCGGGACTGGAAGTCGATTGAGCGCCCAGAGGATCATTGCTTCCGAGTCGTTAGTCTTTATGGCCGCCTGCTTGAGCAAGTCGCGGAATCCCTTCAATCCAGCAACTGAGGTGTTTGCATCGACTGAGGCAGCTCGCATCCAAGCTTCGAGAAGCGGCAGATTGCGGAATGGCATTTCCCAGGCGGATTGGCCCTCATCGAAATAAGATGAACACCATTTTGAAATCTCGTCGGCTATAAAATTGGACCAAGTCGTGGCACGAGTTGAGTCGAGCCAACTTGCTACCGACAGGACTCGAGTTCCTTCTGAGGGCAAACTGAGCTCTGCGGTTAGCCACGCGACAGCCATTCCTTTCGGGATAGCCATCCCTTTTTGACGAGCTGACGCCTGAACGTCGGCTTCGACGATTTCGCCTCTGCTGATTTTGCTTAGATAGTGGTCTGCTGGGGCCAGGATGCCGCCGGTTGTCACGCGCTCGAAGAGTTGTGCGGCTTGGCCGAATGACATATTCATAAGGCCGAGAAAGGGGTTTACAGCGACAAAGCTCTGGAGCGGCCATAGAGGGGCGATTCTGCTGCAGGCGTTTTCGATACTGGAGATCATTGTGTTGGGTGTTTCGAGTTGGACCAAAGTGGTGCTCATGTTAGACACTTCCTTTGTTTGAGACCGCTGCGGTGGGCCAGAGCCACGTGGTGAGACGGTTGGCCAGAGTGTTCAAATAAAACCCGTTGCGGGCGTGAACAAACAGATGCATGCCGAAGGTGGATTGGCTAATTCTGGGCATCTGTGTTTGAAGCAGGGCAACGACGGTGAAGAGAGTGAGTAGTGGCCAGACTAGCCACTGCGGGCCTGGGGTGTGCGGCAAAAGAAGTTGGCTGGCAAAGCGATCAAGGGCGAAGTAGCCGAGGGCAAATACGATGCCGAGAGCTACGCCAGCAGGGATGAGCCAGGCAGATTTCATTCGTGTCCAAGATGTCCAGAGCAGCTGCGCCATGGCGATGGTGAAGATCCCGCTAAGAACCGGTTGCTCCGCTACTTCGATTCCCATCCAGCGTGCCGATAGAGCTGAAACGATGAGCGAAGTTGCCACGGCTAAGAGGATCGCCAGCGGATGAATGGTTTGAATCGTTGTGTTCGATTTGCCTTTGACTACGCCTCCTGTCGTAAGGAAGGCATGTGCTTTGTAAAGTGAGTGGGCGACGAGATGAAGCAGGGCAAGGTGGAAAGCGCCGAGCCCGCATTCGAGCATCATGAAACCCATCTGGCCGACCGTTGAGAAGGCGAGGCAGCGTTTAACGCTGGCTTGAGTGAGCATGACGATGGCGGCAAAGGCGGCTGTGAATGCGCCGACCAGGCAGAGGATTGTCATAGCGGCTTCCGAGAGTGTGACCAGATCTCGAAGGCGCAAGACCAGGATGCCACCAGCGTTGATGATGCCTGCATGCATGAGTGCAGAGACTGGGGTGGGGGTTTCCATCGTGTCCGGCAGCCAACTGTGGAAGGGGAACTGAGCGCTCTTGAGGAGGGCAGCGAAGACGAGGAGGATGCAGATGAGGTTAACTTCTGTGGTGTTTCGCATATTGGCCGCGGCGGCAAACATTGTGTTGAAGTCCCAGGAGCCAAAGGCGCGGTGAGTCAAAACCAGAACCGAGATGAGGCAGATGTCTCCGAGTCGGCTGATGATGAATTTCTTTCTTGCGGCCATGATTGCGGCCGGGCGATCTTTGTAGAACTGTAGGAGGTGGTGCAGGCTGAGGCTTGTGGCTGACCAGGCGAGTACAAAGAAGAGGAGGTTTTCCACAAGGATGAGTGCAAATACACAGGAGCCGGTAATGCAGAGCCACAACGTGAAGTGAGTTTGTCTTGGGTCGCCTGCCAGGTATCGCTTGGAATAGCGCGTAACGACTGCGAACAGCAGGGTGGTCAACAAGAGAAGAACGTTGGTGAGCCTGTCGAGAAAAGGGGAAGCAGCCAGAGCTGCGATAAAGCAACCGATGCCATAGAATTCTCCCAATCGTGCGCCATGGTCTTTATGTACAACTGGTCCGGTAGACATTCCTTGCAGGTTAGCCTTCTTTTGTCGTTGTTTCCAATATAAGTTTAGAAAGTAATCGTTCTGTTTTTTATATGATGGTGTTGTGCTGCTGAACTATCATCATCTTCGCTATTTTTGGGCTATTGCGCATGAGGGGAGTCTGACTAAAGCTGCTGCCCGGTTGCATGTGGCGCAATCGGCATTATCGATCCAATTACGCCAACTGGAAGAAGTCTGTGGCCATGCTTTGTTTACCAGGAAGAATCGGTCGTTGGTGCTTACTGAGGCGGGGCATGTTGCGCTGCGGTATGCGGACTCGATTTTCCGAACTGGAGATGAACTGATTGATGCGCTCAAACATGGGCGGCAGAAAGCTCGTCAGATTCTGAGGATTGGGGCCGTATCAACGTTGTCGCGGAATTTTCAAGGTGAGTTCCTGAAGCCGCTCCGCAACCGGCATGATGTTGAGATTGTATTGCGGTCTGGGAGTATGAGGGAGTTGGCACTGCAGTTGCATAATCACTCGATTGACGTGATGTTGTCCAATCAGGCATTGCGTCGCGATGTTGAGCAGAATCATCACAGCTATCTGCTCGATGATCAGCCTGTGAGTCTGGTGGGGAGGGCTGCGAAGGGGCAGGCCAGGTTCCAGTTTCCTGAAGATTTGGGCAAGACACCACTGTTGCTTCCTACGCTCGAAAATGAACTGCGTGTAGCATTCGATGTCTTACTGGATCAGGCGGGGATTCGACCTTTGATAGCGGCCGAAGTAGATGATATGGCGATGTTGCGTGTACTTGCGCTACGCACCAAGGCGGTGGCGCTTGTGCCTCGAGTTGTAGTGCAGGATGAACTTCGATCAGGGATGCTTGTAGAACGGTATCGATTGGATTCGATTCACGAGAGGTTCTATGCGATTACGCCGGGAAGAACCTTTCCGAACCTTATGGTGGGGGAACTCATAGAACGAGCACAACAACGGAGGAAATAGTTAGAGTTTGCGGTGGAAAAGTTCGAGGGCGAGGTTAAGACTTTGGAGGGCCAATACAGGATCGTATCTCGGGCCTTCGTCGCGGATGAAAGCGTGGGCCGCGTTAACTTCGTGCCAAGAGTAGTTGAGGTTGACTTCCTCGAGGCGGGCGCGGATCTTGTTGCGGCCTTCGAGGGGGACGTGCGGATCTTGACGTCCAAAAATCATGAGGAGGTCGCCTTTGATTTCTGCTGCGCGAGTGAGGGAGTTGTCGTTGCGGCCCTTGCCGAGGGTGCTTGAGTGAATGTCAGTTGGGTAGAAGCAAGCGGTGGCTGAAACGTTTGAATTCATTGCGGCCCGGAAGGCCAGGTGGCCGCCGAGGCAGATTCCGATGACGCCGAGTTTGCCAGTGCAGTTGGGGAGTGAGGCTAGATGGTCGAGGAGGGCGCGGGCATCGGTGTCGTAGGACGTGACTTCCTTTTCAAACTTGTTGAAGTTGCCTTTGTCGGCTCCGGCCTGGTCGTAGGCGAGGACGGTGCCGGGATATTCGAGTTCATGAT
>ENA-ORBV01014383-ORBV01014383.1-microbial-mat-metagenome-genome-assembly--contig:-NODE-14383-length-11848-cov-5.247473_pt1 | contig 11848 bp, 4 predicted proteins | sample MGYA00237777_ERZ505514 | MGnify/ENA primary metagenome ERZ505514 (study PRJEB26160, sample SAMN06269048) | microbial mat metagenome | isolation source: Oligotrophic lake microbial mat | place... | reverse complement strand
GTAACCGAATGGGTAACATGCCCCTATGGGAGTATGAAAACCGCCCAACAGCCCTCGCCTTCCACGACCTCACCACTGCTATGAATCCCCGGCCCTACTTGCAAAAACTACTGCGACTCGGACTCAAGTTTTGCCCCACCCCCGACATGCCCACTCCTTCAGAGATCTCTAGGCACATGATGGAGATTTGGTGCATGCTTGCTCCTCTTTGTCTTGCTTGGTGTGAATTTGTTGATGATGTTGAACAGTTTGTAGAGCTTGGATTTGTCAGAATGGTAGCATGTTGTCTCCACTTCTGCTTATTTTGGTTACTTGTTTGTTGCTGTTTTGGGGCACAATGTCCACTGTGGAGCTCTTGATTCCAGGTTTTGTTTGTTGCAACTCTGCTGTCAAGCCCTCGTCATGGTTGAATGAAACTGTCTATCAAATGTCAAAGCAACTAATAATAGTCTGCTTGCAAGCCCATTTCATGTAGCCGAGTAGACACAAAACAAAAGACATGACATTCACACCATTGTGACATTGTGTGACACCCTCGATCATGTGTCTGAAACCTTATTTTTTAACGAGGGTTTTGTGAAAACCCTCGCCCCGTGTAAAGATTCCATAAAAACCCTAGACTGGAGTGTTTTTCAGCACAAAAGGTCAGACCCTCGAGAGGGTTTTTCAAAAGCCCTCAGATGACGCATCTGGCAAGGTTGGTTGGAAATGGCCTGCACGCTTCTTCATTTTGTTATTGACACTGTTAAAAATTTGAAAATTTGGGTCGCCCGGTGGTACCAGGTAGGTACTAGCTAGCTAGCTAGTACGCAGCGTAAGTACTAGACTAGCTAGTGTTGTACAATGTAGTTGTGGTAGGTACCTTGTGGGCCAGACGACTGGGGACAGGTTGAATCTTGTGAAACACTCGTGAGTCCTGTTTGGAGTCAACTACGGTAATCTCAGTGGCTACCACGAAAAAGCTACCAGTTACAGTACGTACCTGGTAGCCTAGTTAAGCAGCGGAAGCAACCCGGCCACAAGGACCGCTGTACTTAACTCGCTACTAGCTAGAGTAGACCCTACCGCTACTACAATTGTAGGGGTTTTCTGAGCCTACTACCTACCGGTACTAGCTAGCTAGCTAGTAGCTAGTAGCTAGCTAGCTAGCTAGTAGCAGCTACCACGACGTACGACCGTAGCGCTGTTGTAGTACTGTAAGTAGAGCCGCTGGGTGCTCTGACTACTCTACTACGTCGTAGCTAGCTACTAGATAGAACTGGTAGCACTATTACTAGATATCTAGCTACTAGCTAGCTAAGTGAGTATTAATAGCCTCAGGTACTGGACTAGCTAGCTAGCTAGCAGCATTAAGGCACAGATAATAAAGCAGACGTGCTTGTGCACGAGGCTCACTACAATAATACAGTGAGTACTAGCTAGTACCGTAGTACAAAACCTGGTCTTGATGCAAGAAAATAAGAAAATCTAACCTTGCGACTACAGTTATGCATAAATGTTCTGCATTGATAGGACAATAACGCCTTCGCGCTAATCACATTGTACAATTTGCTATCCGCTTCGCTTGATTTCTCATTATTATCCTCCTCATAACAAAATGAGTCAAATGAATCCGGTACACGCAGAAAAAACCATGAGCCAACAATCTGCTGTTGCTGACGACGACTCTCGTAGTGGAAGTTACTTTAGTGACGACTACGAAGAAGGCGCACATTCCAATGGTGGCGGCGTCGACAATGACGACGAGCCAAGTTATGGCAGTCAAGACAGCCATAGTTACCACGACGATGGCGAAGGCGGGGACCAGGAAGGAAGCTACGGCAGTCAAAGTCATGACAGCCGAAGCTGTGACAGCCAATCCCAGATAGAAAGATCCCGAGATGTCGATCAGAGGAGCCATGGCGACGGAGAAGGAAGCTACGACAGCCGAAGCTATAAAAGTGGAAGTATAGCAGACGAAGGTTCTATATCACAACACGGGGGTAGCCTTGGAAGCGGCGAAAGTGGATCCATCGAGAGCCGGGGAAGCGTAAGCTATGACAGTCGAGGGCAGGGGAGTTATGACAGCCAAGGTGGTTACAGTCAAGGCGCAGGGAGCTACCACAGCAGCCAAGAAGGGAGCTTTCGCAGCGGAAGCCGCGAGGGTAGCGGTCGAAGTCACGAAGGGAGCCTAGGAAGTCCCGCTGACGGTCAAGCTGTTGATGGTCCACAGAACGATGGAAGCCTAGAGCTATCAAACGCCTTTGATAACAGCGAAGAAGGGACTCTCTCCCCAGCAGCCAACCAGGAAAAGAGCCTGAGCCTTTCCCAGGCGTTCTCGCAAGTATCTGTTTCAGAATCCGAAAGCGGTTCTGGAGAGTATTCCGGGTCCTACGAGGACGAACGCAGCGAAGGGTCGCGCTCTTCACTGCCATCTTCATACTATGATAGTGATGAGCACTCGGGGTCATATCAATCAGGGTCATACCGTTCAGGATCACAAGGCTCAAGGTCCTATGGGGACGACTCTCGTGGCACACGATCGCATGTTTCAGGTTCTTACGGTGGTGGCGAGGAACAAGTCGCGGGTGCTAAAGATCCTTATCCACCAGAAAACGATGATTCAAGATCTTCAAATTATGATTCATTTGCAAATGAAAGTGGTAGTCAATTCGGTGAATCACGAGCGGTACCTCCTCCTATGTTACCAAATGAGCTAGAGACTTACGACAATCAGGAAGACCTGATGGGTAGAATCGGCGGTGACAATGCCAGTGTCGACACAACCCCAACTAAAGTAAGACGCCGTTTGTCATCGACGATGAACTCGGAAGTAAATGAAGCTCTCGAAAAGATGGACAATCGCGCGGATGGCGACATAAGCCAAGGTAGCTATCACAGCCAAGGTAGCTACAGCAGCCAATACTCTGGTGCCGAAACAAGGTCGCAAGATGACTCTGATGACCACGCCCATGATGATTGCAGCTCTTACGGTGATGAGAAAGAAAGCGGATATCAGGAGAACACCTCTTTTGAAGACCAAGGCCAGCATTCTCTTCGCGTGGATGATATTGCAGTGGGAAGTAGCAATCGCCCTGGACAATCGAGCACTCCCTACCATGCTAGCAACAACAACAACAAACAACCCTCTGGATCTGTATCAAGCGCCGAAAGTAGTGGTTTCTCATTTGCACAAGATTCCGCCCTACCAGGCAGCTCCCAAGCTTCATTCTTGAGTAGCAATGCTGCCTCGTTCGCAGATGACAGCTCAGATTTTCGTAACGAGACACAACGACCAGGACAATCGGGCGATGTAGGATCAGCGCCGATCGGTAGGTCTCAAGAGAGTTTCTTGGGCGCAGATCACCACAACCAGGAAACCGACGATGATGTTCAGTTTAATTCATTGGCAAATCTCCCACCGTCAGATGCTGCGAAAGGAGAAAGCAGCGAAAACGCTCCCATCCCTGATGCAGTAAATGGCGATGCAGATAATGGTAGCACTAGAAGTCAGAGTTCTCTTGTGGACAGCTTTAGTGCAAAGTCTGGGGGTAGCTATTACTCTGAGTCAAACTCGTTTGAGTCAAAAGGGGACACCGAAGAGGATGCTTTGAGCCCTGGTGAAAGGACTGATGATGCAAGCTTTAGGAGTAGGAGTGAGAGATCAGGGGATGACGATTACTCTGATGGAAACTCATTTGATTCTGGAGAGGGAGATCACAAGGATCCTTTGCCCTATGCAGGTGATGATGGTGGAAGCTTTGGGAGCCGGAAAACAGGAGACAGCTTCAGTGCTGGGTCTAGTGTTAGCTATTATTCAGATGAGGACAAATCGGCCAATTTATATCATTCAAAAGAGGATATGACGAGCCCTGATAAAGGGGCTGATGATGCGAGCTTTGGGAGCAGGAGGTCAGGGGGTAGCTTTTACTCTGATGAAAGCTCGTTTGCTTCTAGGGAGGAAGATAAGCAGGATCCTTTGACCCAAGTAACAGGTGATGATGCTAGAAGTTTTGGCAATGGGAACAATGGAGACAGCTTCAATGCTGGGTACGGGGATGGGGATGGTTTTTCTTCACATGAGGGTAAACCAGCCAGTGCTTTTCACACAAAGGAAGGCACCAAGAAGGATGCCATGAGCCCTGACAAAGGAATTAATGATGCAAGTGGGAGTAAGAGAAGTGAAAGATCAGGGGTGGGCTACGGCTCTGATGGAAACTCATTTGTTTGTAAAGGAGATAAACAAGATCCTTCGACCACAGCCAAAGGTGATCAAGATGGATCCTTTGGCAGCAATGAGAGCTTCAGTGCTGGTTCTAGAGTTAGCTATTACTCAGATGAGGGCACATCAGCCAATACATTTCACTCAAAGGAGAATGCAATGAGTGCTGATAGAGGAGGTGGCAGTGCAAGCCTTGGGAGTGGGAGGAGTAGTAGCGAGAGATCAGGGGGTAGCTGTTATTCTGATGGAAACTCATTTGATTCTAGGGAAGGAGATCGCGAGGATCCTTTGAGCCCCAATCCAGGTGATGATAGTGGAAGCATGGAAGGCGGAGACTGCTTCAGTGCTGGCTCTGGTGGTAGCTATTATTCCGATGAGGGGATATCAGCCAATTCATTACACTCAAAGGAGGACGCAATGAGTCGTGATATAAGAGCTGGTGATGCACACTTTGGAAGTGGGAGTAGGAGGAGCGAGAGGTCAGGGGGGCGCTGTTACTCTGATGGGCACTCATTTGATTCTAAAGAGGGAGATAAACAAGCTCCTTTGAGCCCTGCTCCAGATCATGGTGGTGGGAGCAGGAAACCAGGAGACAGCTTCAGTGCTGGGTCTGGGGGTAGCTATGTTTCAGATGGTAGCTATTTTTCAGATGAGGGCAAATCAGCCAATTCAATGCACTCAAAGGAAAATGTGATGGGTCCTGGTAAAAGAGCTGGGGATGGCAGCTTTGATGGTGGGAGTGGGAGGAGTGAGAGATCAGGGGGTAGCTACTACTCTGATGAGAACTCGTATGTTGCAAGAGAAGGAGATAAAGAAGATCCTTTGAAGCCTGCAACAGGCGATCATGGTGGAAGTGTTGGCAGTAGGAGTGATGTAGACAGCTTCAGTGCTGGGTCTGGGGGTAGCTATTATTCGGATGAGGGCAAATCAACTAGCTCAATTCACTCAAAGGAGGATACAATGGGCCCTGATAAACGAGCTGGTGCTGGTAGCATCGAGGGTGGCAGTGGGAGGAGTGAGAGATCAGGGGGAAGTTATTGCTCTGGTGAAAACTCGTTTGTTTCTAGAGAGGGAGACAAGGAAGACCCTTTGAAGCCTGCAACAGGTGGTGATAGTGGAAGGGTTGGCAGTAGGAAAGATGAAGATAGCTTTAGTACAGGGTCTAGGGGCAGCTATTGCTCTGATGAGAACTCTCTTTTTTCAGCAGAAGAGAAGATGGAAGATGGCTTATCCCCATCTCTGGGAGTCAATAGTGAAAGCTTAGGAAATGGTGAAGATAGTTTCCGTAGTTCCTACTCAGAGTCAGACAGGTCCTTCCACTCCAAGAAAGAGATTAAGGATGGTGCCTTGGACCCTGATACAGGGGCTGGTGGTGCAAGCTTAAGGAGTGGGAGCCAAAGGAGTGAGGGGTCAGAGGGTAGCTTTTACTCTGACGATAACTCATTTATTTCTGGAGAAGGTGATACAAAAGATCTTGTGAGCCCTGACGGAAGCGTCGATAGTGGGGGAGATGGAGACAACTTCAGTTCTGGTTCTGGGGCCAGCTATCACTCCAATCAGAACTCATTTATTTCAAGAGAAGAGAACAAGGAAGATATCTTGAGCCCGCCACTGGACGATCCTGGCGCCACTTCAGGCAGTGGTAGCTATCATTCCGAGAGAGAGAGACCGGGCGGAAACAATGTTTCTGGGGAGCATGCTCCAGCGGATCAGGTTTATGTGGCCAATAGTCTTCCAAGAGATCAATCTGAATCTAAGTCTGTTGGAAGCGATACACCGTCTCTTGCTTCTAGCGCCGTGGATGATATCCAAGATGAAGGAAGCGGCGAAGACAGCCTACTAGAGCACGGCAGTGCTGCTGATTTGGATGCTTCAGGCTTGGATTCGTTTGAGTCGGACTTCAGCGATCGCGACGAGGACGACTTCGATGTTGGCGGCGAAGGCATTTCTGAAAATAAAAACCTCAGCGGAGAAGGCTTAGGGAAAGCCGAAACAAGTAATTCCACATATGCTGGTGTCGACAAACCTCTGGATATTGCTGACACAGAAGGGACAAGTTTTGCTGGGGACGTATCACCCGGCGAAATTGAAGAGAGCCTTGGCGGCGAGCTTGGATCCGTGCTATCTCATGCCGAAAGGGAGAACGGCGAAGGTCTGGCTGGAGACGCTAGCATTGGTGATGTTAGTTCAGAGTTTTCGGGAAGTCGAGGAAGCATAGACGACGATGAAAGGAGCGGAAGCAATTTTTCGGGCAGCAGTGAGCGGAGCTCCATTGGTTCTGAATTCTCAAACGATGATGCCGGGATACAGGTGGAGCAGAAGGGCCAGGTGGGCGATAGAGAAGGAGAGTCGTTGGAAGGAAGTCTTGGAGCATCAGGTGATGGTCTCAGCGTTGATGAAGAAGGAAGTGCCAATGATGTTAGCCAAGAAGATTTCGACGAAGGCAGCATTCACGATAGCCAGGGTGATTACTCAGACGGGGACAGCAACGGAGGCGATGTCGGTAGCTGCCACCATTCAGTAGATTCTAGTTACCGAGACAACGACGACGACTTCTTGAAATCGCCAGGTCAAGATAGCCATACAGGTGGCGAAGAACCTGCTAGCCCTGGTGATATGCTTTCGCCACGAAGCATGGACAGTGAAGGTGGCTCTGTCGGCTATGACAGTGGGGACGACGGTATATCGCAGGGGGACGGCCCCTCTATCGGATCGAGCAGTGGCGGTTATTCCGACGAAGGAAGTATTGATAAAAATCGCAGTCTTTCAGCTATTGTTCAGGGCCACGATAAAGCAGTTCAAGATGGCACTATTGAGGATAGCTTTCCTTCCCTCGTAAGCCACAGTGTCGCGGACTCGGAAAGCTTTTATTCCAAAGCGCAGCCCGGTCAAGACGGCGGGATCGACGAGGGTGACATTGAAGCAGGGGTTGGCTCTGGTAGCGAGGAGAGCTTGTCGGCGTCCGAGATCTTTCATCAACCTTCTGACGAAGAAAGTGGGTCTGGCTCTAACGATGGCGAAGCTGGTGCGGGCAATGAGGACGAAGACAGTTTGTCTGCGTCAGAGTTATTTGAATCAGGAAGCTACAGCGACGAGGGTAGCTACTCAGGGGAGGACCATAGTCACGTTGAGGAAGGTAGTTATGAAGGTGAAAGAAGCTACGCCGAGGGAGGCAGTTATGAAGATGAAGGTAGCTACGTTAGCGGAGAGGAGAGCGGTGAAGGCAGCTACGTCAGTGGAGAGGGGAGCTACGAAGGTGAAGGCAGCTACATCAGCGGAGAGGGAAGCAATGGAGAGGAAGGCAGCTACGTCAGCGGAGAAGGGAGCTACATTAGCGGAGAAGGGAGCCAGGGAAGCTTCGATGAGGAATACAGCGACGAAGGTAGCTATGACGGTCTCAGCTACGAAATGGGGGGCAATCTTCGTTCCGAAGTGCTAAAGAGCCCTGGGAGCTATGGTAGTTTCGATGGTGAAGCTTCAGCATTAGAAAGCATAATAGAAGCACCAAGTGACGACGAACGAAGCTCTGCCGATAGTGACAGCCGGAGCCAGAGCGCTGACGGGAGTCAGAGCTTGGATGTGAGCCATAGTATGGATGGAAGTCAGGGTATGGACGGCAGCCACAGTATGGATGGAAGTGATAGTTTGGATGATGAAGGCGCCAGCATCGACGAAGAAAATGAGTTATCTTATGGCGACGACAGCGAAGGCGAGGACGAGATCCCAGAAGGCTCGTTGCAAGGCGAGGACAGTATGTTCTTTCCGGACGCGAGCGTTGATGGTACAATCGCTTCGATGCACGAGAGCCAGCACGCTTCCAAGCTGTCCAAAGATCGTGACCTCCAGCTCGGGGGAATTTCGGAAGGTAGCGAAGAAGAATCAGGGCACGTAAGGGGCGATCTTGCCGAAGAGGACCTTCTTGCAGAGGCCGAGAAAGAGGAACGGAAAAGAAAGAAGAAACGCAAGAAGAAGAAAAAGAAGCAGAAGAAGAAGAATCGCCCGAAAGTAAACGTCAGGAGTGAAGCGCTTCTGGATCTTGTGGCCAATGTGAACGACGCTATGCTTGAGTTGGAGGAGGAGGAAAATCGCAGTGACTACGATGAAAAAGAGGCTGATCTAGATTCGTCCGCCCGTCGGCTTCTATTAGGTTTCGAAGCTCTTTTAGGCATCTTGCTGCAGTTGTCTGACGAACTTGAACTTGTCTCAACATTCGCGCACAAGAAAGATACAGTGGCAATCGACGCGCTGCAGGCTGTACTTGACTTCGCACCGGAGCTCGACCACGTGTTTTCGCAACTGAAGCCAATCCTACAAAACTACCTGCATGAAGAACCAGACGAAGAAATGGACGATCTACTCTACAGACTGAATTCATTAATGGATCTCCTAGTAGAGTCGACCCATCGCGTTGGGGAGAGACACGAATGGAATCCTAGGGCAGAAACTGCTTATGTAACTCTGCTAGAAATGCTCGAGCGCGACACCCTTGAGGTGACTTGCTTGTATGACGATGTCGAAGTACCTAACTTTCCTTTGTCGGGGCATCTAGAGGAAGCATGGACTGAAACTGGGCACGAGGAAGAGTTTAAGACTCTGGACGTAACGGATGATATTTGGATGTTTCGACAGGTTTGCTATGAAGTACTGGTCAGCACCGATCAGTGGTGCCCTGATGTGCAAGTCTTGATGGATATTTGTGGAATCGATCCTGCAGATATGGACGAGGACCGAATCGAACCTGATGATTACGAGTTGGCGCCTGTCCCGGATGCTGCAAAGCAAGTGCTGGAGAAGGTGCATGGTGATCCTCTCCCCCGAAAAGCCGCGATGGCCAGCATTCTTCGCCGCATTCTACCACCACGGGCCATAACAGATACGTCGCTTCTGGACAGTTTCGCCAGTATTCGAAACACAATACGAAACCCCCGAGGTCTTTCTGCTACCAATCTCGTTGCTGTCTCATCTGTTCCCGAGGTGTTCACAGATCCTGAGTCTTTGGGGTAAGTGTCGCAGGCTAGTTCAATGCCAATGCCCTTTGTTTCTACAGTGAACCTTATGTGGACGTCTTGTTTTATATTTATAACCAAAAAGAGTTGATGGCGTTGGGAAGACAACGCTGGCTGCTATGGTGGCACATCACCCAGATGTGAGACGTTTTTTTCTTGATGGCGTCATCTGGATTTACATCGGTCAGATGGAGCTCAATTATACTAGATATACTCAATGTCTCAGAGAGCTTTTGGCCCAGCTGTACCTTGAAGACGGTAGGTCCAATTGACAACATTTGTGATGAATGATCACGAAAGAGGTAGAGAAGCTTTTCTCATATGCTTCGTGCTGATTCGATAGGATGTGATCCATCATGCTTACCTGTTCTCGCTCATCATCAAATATCTTTGTCCTTTTACCTGGCCTTGCAGACGAACAAGTCCCCATGTTCCCAGATTTGATCCACACTCCTGGTGAATCCAAATCAAAGCGAAGGCGCAGGGAGGAAGGGTTCATGCTCCACGTCCGAGAAACAATCGCAGATTTTTTGCAGTACAGAGATGTCCTCATAATTTTGGACGATATTTGCTATGAAGCGGATCTCGATTGGTTCGATTTCGCGCCGCTTCAGTCGGAGAATCCAGGTGAAGAATTCACTTTTGCACTGCTTGTCACAACTAGATGTCGGTACCTCCTTCCGGCGGCAGATACAGTTGAAATTGATATGCTCGACGAAGCCGACGCTGTGCAGTTGTTAATTCAGGAGTCTGGCGAGAATCTTTCGCAAACTTTGATGGCAGAATCACCCGAAGCTCGATCCGTTGTTCGGGAGTGCGCAAACCACCCGCTTGCCGTCAAAAGTGTTGGAAGGTGGTTGAACCTTAAACACGCTACGGCAGGCGCAGTGGGCAGCGTTGAGGAAATTCATGAGGACGTTGTCAAATCCATGGACAAAATTTTGTCGAGCGGCGAGCAAGATGATGCAGATATGATGTATGAAATTCTGAATATGAGTCTTTCCCCGGCCATCAACGGGGAGCCGACGAACATAATCAAATTCTGCTTCTCGGCCTTTGTCATTGTTTTCTGTGACAGGGAACACATTTCGGAATTTGCACTGGTAGGTCTTGTTTGGTGAATGGGGCTTGTCATTAGGTACTTCACACTTTGACTCAATTTTTCGGACTGCTATTTTACTGCGTGCCTCCAAATAATCAAAGATCGAAGACTTTGCAATGATACCACATCGAATGGCGGAGCTCTTCTTCGAAAGTCTCTTGGAGCTTGAGGAAAACACTCTGCTGAAAGAAGGCAGTCTTTTTTACGCTCAGAAGAAGGATGCCGCAGTTCTAATCCCTGAAGCTCTATCGGCGCTGGGCGTTTTGAAAGTGATTGCTACCTATTCAGAGCCACCAGAGGAAGGTGGCGAGGAACCTGAAAACCAAGGCGAGGAAAAGTATTTGCAAGTTATGCATTCGATTCAGCAAGAATACGGAGAATCACTGAGCCGGGACGATGCATCACTTCGTGAACTCACAAAAGATGCCGAAACACGTTGGAACAACGCTTTTGCAGAGGCTTTTCTTGCCGGCGAACGAGACTGGGATTCTGAAAACCCGGATGCGGCACTTGATTATGCTCTTGAGATGCTTCCTTCTCACATGATCCGAGGAGGTATGCACACAGCAGCCGCAGATCTACTGTCCTATGGTGCTTTTGTCCGTGGCCGTTTATTTCTTTTAGGGTAAGAACATCCTTCTAAGTTGCTCCTCGTGTCACCTCTAAAGTTTGAGATGTCTAAATCAATCCTTACTCAATTTATAGACGCGAGAACGCCACAAGGCGACACATCAAAGATTGCGAACATTTGTTCAATGTGATGCCCGACACACGAGGTAGATCAAAGAAGAAACGGGACAGGAAAGTTGTGATGCAACAGTGTTACGAGACTCTTGGAAATCAGCTAGACATGGATGAGGATGAAAATGGCCCAGAAGACAACCGTGTGAAAGGTGTCGAAGTTGGACGTGCACACTATGATATTGGGTTTTCTTTGGCAGACAAAAAATGCTGGGAGGCGGCTATCGCCCACTGGGAGAAGAGCCAAGAGTTACTCGTGTCGTCCATTGGAATGGTTGAAATTGTCGCCGCTATTCTTTTCAACGTTGGAGTTGTATATGCTGAGATGACTGACTACGAAAGGTCTCTTGGATCGCTTAAACAATGCCTTCGAATCCGCGGGGCCCTCCATGGCGAAGATCACTTGCTGTACGCACAGACCATCCAGAAAATCGGCGACGTCTTCTTGATGATGAGCGACTATCACGAGGCCATGGAAAGTTACAATTGGGCTCTCGATGTAATGAACTTGGAACCTGATCTGCACCTAGTAGATATTGGAGATATACAAGAGAATCTGGGCAACATTCATTACAGCAAAGGAGAGATTGACGATGCTCTCCAGTGTTTCCAGGAGGCTTTGAAGTCGAAGCAGGCAGATCTCGGGGATGAGCACCCAGAACTTGCAACGATCTACCATCACATTGGAAACTGTCTTGCAGACCAAGATAACAGGTTTGAGGGTGAGTGATAGGCGCGGATCATTTTGTTACGAAAATGAAAGTTCGCACTGATACTCGTGTTGCCTGGATTTTTAAG
>ENA-ORBV01014382-ORBV01014382.1-microbial-mat-metagenome-genome-assembly--contig:-NODE-14382-length-11848-cov-12.517033_pt1 | contig 11848 bp, 12 predicted proteins | sample MGYA00237777_ERZ505514 | MGnify/ENA primary metagenome ERZ505514 (study PRJEB26160, sample SAMN06269048) | microbial mat metagenome | isolation source: Oligotrophic lake microbial mat | place... | reverse complement strand
TTTTCAAGCAGAAGACGGCATACGAGATTCGCCTTAGTCTCGTGGGCTCGGAGATGTGTATAAGAGACAGGTCTGGGAGGTCCCTCCGGCGGGCACCTCGAAAACTTCGGGACACAGGTCTTCGCACAGGTTGCAGGAGATGCAGCCTTCGACGATCCAGACGCGCTTGATGGCCATGGGGCAGGGGGGGGGCGGCGGAGGCGGGTCAGCCTACTAGTCGGTCCGCCCTTCGTCCTAAGTATGACGTGGACGTGAGGTTTTGCTAGAACTCCGGCTGGCTTCCCGGCCGAAATCCAGCGAGGGCTTGTGGTCCTTGGCGGGTCGGCCGAAGAGGCGAGCTCGTAGTACGCTGCCGCCCCCATGACCGAACGCCTGATCGAGATCGTCCGCCGCGAGGAATTCAGTGCCGCCCACCGGCTCGCGAGCCCGCACCTGTCGGACGAGGAGAATCGGGCGCTGTATGGCCCGTGTTACACGGACCATGGGCACAACTATGGCCTCGAAGTGGCGGTCCGGGGGCCGGTGGATGAGCGCACGGGCATGGTCATGAACCTGGCCGAGCTCGCCCGCATCATCCGCGAGCGTGTGATCGACGCGGTCGACCACCGCCACCTCAACCGCGACGTCGACTTCCTCCGCGGCGTCATCCCTACCGCCGAGAACGTAGCCGTCGCCCTTTGGGAGCGGCTCGCGGGCGAAATCAACGCCATCCCCCGATGCCAACTTCACCGGATTCGACTGTACGAGAGCAGGAACAACTTCGTGGACTACTTCGGGGGGACACCATCGACACTGCCGCGCTGATCCGCAACCTGCTTGTCAACCTTGGCGAGGATCCCGATCGGCCCGGCATCGCCCGCACCCCGGAACGAGTGGAGCGCAGCTTCGCGGAGCTCACCGCCGGACGCCACCAGACCGTCGAGGAGGTGGTCGGCAAGGGGGTGTTCGAGGAGGACTGCAGCGAAATGGTCCTTGTGAAGGACATCGAGTTCTACAGCCTGTGCGAACACCACTTGCTGCCGTTTTTCGGCCGCGCGCACGTCGCCTACATCCCGAATGGACGCATCATCGGCCTCTCGAAGCTGCCCCGCATCGTGGACGTGTTTGCACGTAGGTTGCAGGTGCAAGAGCGCATGACCCAACAGATCGCGCAGGCCATCTGGGACATCCTCCAGCCCAAGGGTGTCGGCGTCGTCACCGACGCATCGCACCTGTGCATGATGATGCGCGGTGTGCAAAAACAAAACTCCTCAACGATGACGAGCTGCCTCTTGGGCTCGTTCCGCGAGGACGGCCGTACCCGCGCCGAGTTCTTCGACCTGGTCCGCTCGCTGCCGCGCTGACCTCCGCCGCTGAGAGCGCGGGCCTCCAGGCCCGCCTTGGAGCGCGCGCACCGTCGCTTCCACGCGGCAATCGCGTGGGTTCCGCGCATGCACGCCGCGCTCCCGGCCCGCGCCCTCATCGGGCGGAGCCCGCCGAAGGATGCAAACGCGCGGAGATTTGCGGAGTGAATGCGGGTCGAGACGGCGCGGAGAAGGCCCGCGCAGCGCTCAGGCCTTGGGCGGCACGATCACTTCGTCGACGGGGTTCGCCACCGCCTGCCACACCGCTTCGGCGATGACCTCCGGCGCGAGCATTTTCGAGCGGTCCCATTCACCTTCGACACCGTCGAAGATGCCCGTGTCGACGTTGGGCGGGTAAACCGTCGTGACGCGCACGCCGCCCGGGCGTTTGCCCTGGCCCTTCATTTCCTCGCGCAGGGCGTCGCTGAAGCCGCGCAGGCCGTACTTGGACGCGCAGTAGGCGGTGTTGCCGGCAAAACCCTTGAGCGCACCCTGGGACGCGATGTTGACGACGTGCGCGCGTTCGCTGGCGAGCAGGTAGTCAATGCTCTCGAGCGTCACGAGGAACGGGCCGTTCAGGTTGACGTCGAGATGGAACGTCCAGTCCTGCGGGCGCATCTCCTTGAAGGTTTTGACGTCGAACACGCCGGCGTTGTTGATCAGGACGTCCAGCCCGCCATCCATGAACTCGATCGCGCGCCACACAGCGGCCTCGACCGAGCCGTAGTCGGCCACGTTCATGTTCGCGGCCATGCCGCGCCCGCCCGCGGCGTCGATCTCCTTCGCCACATCGTCGATCTGGTCGGACGAGCGTGCGGCGACGGTCACGAAAGCGCCCTCGCGGGCAAAACGCAGCGCGATGGCGCGGCCGATGCCGCGGCCGCCACCGGTGACGAGGACTCGAAGTCGGGACATGGGCGTGGGGGTGGGAACTTCGGCGCGGAAGAAGAGGGGGGATGCGTCGCCGACGGTGGGTGCAACGCGCGTCGGCGCGGAGTGTAACGCAAGCGCGTTTGGGGCGCTTGGGCTTCGTCGACGAGCGCCTTAAACGCAAGGACCCCGCGGCGCGCGCGGGGTCCTTGGGGTCGCCGTCACCGCGACGCGCGCGGTGCGGCTCACGGGTCAAATCAGCTGTTGAGGCCGATGACGAGACCCAGTTGGATCGCGTCGCCGTCGGCAGCATCAAGATCGCTGTCCGCGATGATGTAGTTGAGCTGCCACATGGCCGGGCTGCCCGGCTGGTGCCAGTTGACACCGGCGGTGAGGATGGTCGTCTCGGCGTCGTCGTCGAGGTCCTCGTAGCGGACGCCGATCTCCCATTCGTCGGGGACCAACATGTAGCTGGCGTAGAGCGACCAGGGGGTTGCGTCGTCGAACGCACCCGGGGTGCCAACGACGCCGGCGCCGTCGAGCCCGAGTTCGCCGTCATCGACGCTGACCAGTTCCGCACCGACGCCGAAGGCACCCATGGTGAGGCGGGCGTCGGCCCCGAAGGCCGTCACGTCCGCGTCCGCGCCGTTGTCGTCGGTGAAGCCGAAGACACCGATCGTGGCGTCGAGCTCTTGGCTGCGCGCGCCTTTGGAGCCGCCTTGCATACGACCGCCGCCGAGATCGAACTCGACGCGGCCCGACAGGCGGTACTCCTCGGAGGCTTCGTCCGCGCCGTTTTGCAGCGCGAAGTTCCAGCGGATCTGCTCATAGTCGCCGCCCACCATCACACCGAGGTCCCACGTGTAGAGGGCCTGGCCGAGGGCCGAGCGGTTGATGAAGAGCAGCTCCTCCGGGGTATCGGAGTTGCTCATCAGCGTCGGGAACTGGAACTGACCCCAGGTCAGTTGGAACTGCTCGGCGATGTTCCAGGTGGCGTACGCGTCGAGGAGATCCGGACCGTCCGTCGGCGTGTCGTTTTCGACTTCTTCGCCGAAGTCGAAGCTCAGGCGCCAGCCGAAGTCACCGGCTTGGCCCTCCGCCCACAGGCGAGCGTTGTAGAGTTCGAAACCCGAGATGTCTTCCGTCGGCGTGGCGCCGAACACTTCGTCTTCACTGTGCGTGTAGACGGTCTTGATGACGGCGCCGAAGGTCGGCCCGCCGGTTTGGGTGGTGAGGTTCGAGGAGAGCGCGTGCAGCTCCTCGTCGAGGCCGAGCCAGGTGCTCTTCGCCTCGGTGTTGGCCGTAGCCAGGGAACCGAAGGCGCCAAGCGCCAGGGCCCCGTACAGAATCGTCTTCATCGGTGATGGACTCCGAAAGAGAGAACGGCTCTTTTGAGGGATGGGGATGGGGAATGAGCCGGAGAGGATGACGCGCAACCTCCCGTGTGCCAACTTCGAGGCTCGAGGGATCGAAGATCCCGCGGCCTTGGTGTTTCATCGGCGGAGGTTTGCAGCCCCTTGCCAAGCGGGCGGCACGGGTTGGGATTTGCGCGTGTAAGTGTTTGCGAATGATGGACTTGCGCGTGAACACGCTAGTGTTTTTCCAGACCCTCGTGGGGGGCGTAGCGCCGGTCCGCGGCCGCAAGGATCAAAAGTCGCTGCTCTGGGATTTCCATGTCCAAGAGGTCCCAGGCGGCCAGCCGGGACTCGATCTGCAGACGCGCTTCGCGGGTGTAGTCGTGGTCGTAGTCGGCCCGGTCGAGGTGCCGCGAGTCGACGGAGGTGTCGAATTCCCAGACCGCAAGTTCGAGATCGCGGGCGATCGCGCGGCACCAGGCATCGGCGCGTTCGCCGAACAGCGCGCGGACGTTTTCGAGGAGCGCCGCGGGCAGCTCTTCCTCCGCGGCGAGGGCGGCTTCGCCGAGCGCCACCGTGAGGCGGCGGCCGTGGCGCCACTCGGGTAGGCGGATGCCAGGATCGACGGCGAGCTCGCGCAGTGCGCGCAGGAGGTCTTCGCCAGCTTCGCTCAACGCGCGCTCCCGCCGCCGTCCGTGGGCCCACTCGCGCGCAGGTACCCGAAAGGGTAGATCCCGGTTCTGTGGCCGTCGCTGAAGGCGATTCCGAGGGCATAGTGCCCGATCAGGTGGACGTCCTTCGTGACCAGGTCCGCGGGAACGCGGGCCGTGTCGTGGACCCGCACGCCCGTGTTCTCGTCGACGCACAGCGCGCACGGGCAAAGGTCGCGGAGCTGCTTGGAGCTGAACACCGAGCGCGCCCCGTCGGCCCACTCGATCTCCACGCGCGTGGGGTCGCTCTTCCTGATGATGCGCGGCGTCGTTTCCATGGTTAGGCGCGTCGGCGCGCGCAGCTCACGATTCGGCGCGGATGGAACCGCGCGCCAACAGACCCACGCGCGTTCCGCGCGCAAGATGCCCAAACGCGCGCGTTCCGCACGCCAACAGGTCACCAGCGCGCGTTCCGCGCGCCAAAATGCCAGCGCGCGTTGCGCGCGCCAAAATGCCAGCGCGCGTTGCGCGCGCCAAAATGCCAGCGCGCGTTGCGCGCGCCAAAATGAATGATGGTGGCCAGAGCCGGATTTGAACCGGCGACCCCATGATTTTCAGTCATGTGCTCTACCAACTGAGCTATCTGGCCCGGGGAGGACCGCGGGATCGGGGGACCCTCGCCGCGCGGCTTCCTCGGCGGGAGTTTCCTCCCGCGGGGGCGGGCGATTCTGGCCGCCCCGGGCCGCGGCGTCAACGGGCGGCTGGCGGAAGCGCGCGCGACTCGCCGCCGGGGTCCGATCCGACCCGCCCCGGCTCCCGTGCGGCGAGCAGCTCCCGCGCCCGCGCGCAATCGTTCGCAATCTGCGCCTGCAGGGCGTCGAGGTTCTCGAAGCGCTGTTCGCCGCGCAGGCGCTCGTGGAACTCGAATTCGAGGCTTTTGCCGTACAGGTCCTGCGCGCCGTCGAGCAGGTGCACTTCAACGCGCACGTCGGCAGCCCCGGCGGAGACGGTGGGACGCCGGCCGATGTTGGCGACAGCGGCGAGGGGTGGACCCAGCCCGCCCTCGCCCCGGGGGTCCGCACCCGCGACCCGCGCGAAACCGGCCCAAACACCTTCGGGGGGGTGCAGCGCGTGCCGGAGGTCCAGGTTGGCGGTCGGGAAGCCAATGCGGCGGCCGAGGGCCTCCCCGCGGACCACACGGCCAAGGACCGCGACGGGGCGTCCCAGCATCGCGGAGGCGCTAGCCAGATCACCCAGATCCACCGCCTCGCGGATCGCGGTCGACGAAACGGGCCGGTGGCCCACCACGACCTGGGGGACGATGTCGACCGGCCAGCCTTGCCCGGCTAGCCATTCGGGCGTTCCCTGGCGGTCGCGTCCGAACTTGCTGTCGAAACCGAGCACGAGGTGGCGCGTGTGCAGGCCCGCGACCAAAAAACGCGCGACGAACTCCGGTGCTTCCATCTGACTCAGGCCGGCGTCGAAATCGAGCGCGGCCACGAGTCCGATACCCGCGCGCCGGAACAACTCGAGGCGGTGCTCGAGCGTCGTCAGCGCACGCGGCGCGCGGCCCAATAGGACGCGTTTGGGGTGGCGGCGGAACGTGACGATCGCCGAAACCGCGCCCAAATGGCGCGCGCGCTCCACGTTGGCGATCAGGATCGCAAGGTGGCCGAGGTGGACACCGTCGAACACTCCGACGCTGACCACGGAGCCCGCGGCGGGCGGCACGAGCTTGCGCGCTTCGAAGACCGTCTGCAAGAGAATGTGCCGCGGGGTTTACCGCTTGGCGGTGGCCTTTGCGAGCTTGCGGCGGTAGTCGTCCTTGAGATCTTCGAGCGCGACGCGGTTGCGATGTTTGTCGGCCGCGGACATGCGATCCACGAGCAGCACGCCCTCCAAGTGGTCGTACTCGTGCTGCACGATGCGCGCGACAAAACCTTCGAACTCGACCTCGTGCACGGAGCCGGTCACGTCCTCGTAGCGCACGCGGCACGTGCTCGGCCGTTCGACTTCGGCGTAGATGCCGGGGAACGAGAGGCAGCCCTCTTCGTAGATCACGGGCGCACCGTTGCGCTCGAGCACTGTCGGGTTGATCAGCGCGATCTCCCCGTCCGCGCGCTCGGGATCGCCGTGTTCGTTCAGCACGAGGACACGCTGGCGCAGTCCGACCTGGGGTGCCGCGAGGCCCACACCCTTGCTCGTGTACATGCGTTGGAACATCGCGGCGATCAGCGCGGCGGTTTTTGCGTCTGCGGCCACGGGTTCCGCGCGCTTGCGCAGCACGGGGTCGGGGAACAGGGTGAGGTCGTACTCGAGGGGCTCGCTCATGGCTCGGCGCGCGCTGTGTGCCGCGGTGGCTGCGGTGGCTCAGGCCCGCAGTGCGTAACTTATAGGATGCGGGGTGCGTCCCGCCTGCCCCTTCGCCGACTACAATGCCAAGTGGCCCCTGCGCGCGGAGCGCGGGGCCGCGACGGAACCGCCGCGACCCGAACCGAACGCCGACCTTGGATTTTTCGAAACATCTCCAAAAAGCCGCCGAGGCCGTGCGCCGGCGGAATTGGGACTTCGCTGTGGAGCTCTACCGCCAACTGCTCGACCTCGACGCGGACCTGGCCGAGGCCCGCGCGGGGCTGCGCCAAGCCCTGCGGCGGCGGCACGAAGCAAAACCGCGCTCGAAGTTGATGGGGGCGCTGGGCGGCGCGCTCCCGCTTGGCAAAGCGCGCACGCTGTTCAAACTGAAGAAGTTCGACGCGGCCGCCAAGGCCCTCGAGGACTACCTCGCCCACGCGCCCCTCGACGAGGACGCGAACCTGCTGCTTGGGGAGTCGCTGGAGTTCGCCGGGTACAAAAAAAGCGCCTGTGCCGTGTACGAGTTCCTGGCCGAGATCGCCCCGCGCAACGCCGCGGGGTTGAAGCGCGCCGGAGCGCTGATGATGGCGCTGGGCGAACACCCGCGGGCGCTCGGATACTTCGAGCGCGCCCTTGAGGCCGACCCCCGCGACCAGGAGGCGCTCAAGGCGCGCAAAAACCTGGCGGCGGAGGCCGCGCTGGTGCGGGGCAACTTCGACACGGTCAGCCACAGCCGGGAGCAGCTCGCCGACGCCGACGAAACGCGTCGGCTTGAGCGCGGGCGGCGCTCCCACCTGGGCGAAGGGGAGCTGCGCGACGAGTTGACGCGGCTCGAGGCGCGGTTTGCCGACGAACCCAAGGACGTCGCCCTGATGCTGGAACTCGCGTCCGTGCACGAGCGCCTGCGCGATCCCGCGGCGGCGCTCGATCTTGCGGAGCGTGCGCTGTCCTACCGCCGATCCGATTTCGAACTCGAGGCACGGGTCGCGGACCTGCGGGTCAAGGTCAAAAAGCTCGAGCTGCGCGCCGCGGACAAGGCCGGCGATCGGGACCTCGCCGATCGCCTGGAGCGCGAGATCGACACGTTCGAACTCGCCGACCTGCGCCGGCGGGTCGAGCAGCGCCCCGCGGAAGCGGCGCTGAGGGTGGCGCTCGCGCGGCGGCTCGTGCGTGGCGGGGAATGGGACCAGGGCCTGGCCGAGCTCCAGCGCGCCGGGGGCGACCCGCGCCTCGCCCGGGACGTGTCCCAGCTCAAGGGCCAGTGTTTCGAGGCCAAGGGTTTCCTCGACCTCGCCGCCAAGGAGTACGGGGTTGCCCTCGCGGGGCTCCTCCCATCGGAGGACCGCGCCAAGGAACTCGCCTACCAGCTCGGGGTCATCGCCGAGCGGGAGGGCCAGCGGGGGGCTGCCCGGGGCTGGTACGCGCGGGTTTTCGAGCAGGACATCGGATACCGGGACGTGGGTTCGAAGATGGAGCTCCTGCGCGACGGCCCGGGCTAACGGGCTGAAGGGTGCCGACCGCCGGCGCGGCCGCGGCGCGCCTCGCCAGGGGCATTGCGCGGTGGGGATGTCAAGCCGCCCGCGACTCGCTATATTTGCCGCCCCGTCGGCCGAGGGGCCGGTCCCCGCCGATCGACTCCCGTCTCCGCCGACTGCGATCTCACCCCATGCCGAACAGCAAACAAGCCGCGAAGCGCCTCGTCCAAGACGAGCGTCGCCGCCTCGCGAACAAGGCCACCCGCACCGCGATGAAGAGCGCCCTCAAGAAGGTGCTCCGCGCGACGACGGCGGACGAGAAGTCCGCCCTGCACTCGAACGCCGCAGCGCGCATCGACAAAGCGGCGAAGAACCGGGTCATCCACCCGAACGCGGCGGCGCGCCTCAAGAGTCGCCTCGCGAAGAAGCTCGCAACGACTCCCGCCTGATCCGCGTAGCGCGCCGCGCACCCCGCGCGGCGCCGACGCAGACCCCGCGGGTCGCGCACCCCCGCGCCCGCACGACCCCTAGCCCTGGAGCCCCCGTGGGCGGCAGCTTCGAGACCAGCGATCGCGAATCGATTCAGCACCTACGCCCCCTGCGTGTGCCCAGCCTGAAGCAAGGCATCTACTCCCGCGCCAAGGAGATGGTGGCCGACTTGGACGGCTGGTCCCTCGTGTCTGAAGACGAAGCGACGGGCACGCTGCGCTGCGAGCGCAAGTCGCGTCTGCTTGGCGGCAAAGCGCGCATCACGATCACTGTCGAGGGCCCCGAGGGCATCCCCTCAACGACCGTGTCGATTCGGTCCGAAACGGACGGCGGGCTCCTCTCCCACGACAAGGTCAACGTGGCGGAGTTCATGAAGCCATTCCACCGTCGCGTCTGCTGACCGACGCAGAGCCGTCGTGCAGCGCGCCTTCCGCGAACTCGTCGCACGCCCCAAGGCGGGCCAGAGGCCCGCGCTCCCCGCTTCTTGGCGCACTGCGCGATCAACTCGGCTCGATCTCAGCGCGCCCCGGTGAGACGGGTGTAGCGGAAGAACACTTCCAAGCACAGCACCATCAAGGCGGTGCTGTAGACGCGTCCACCCGAGTAACCCCACGGACCATTGGGGTCCCAGGAGCCGAGAAAACAGCCGTCCTGCCGTTGGTTGGGCAGGATCGCCTTCTCCATCGCCTTCTCCCAGTCGCCCCAATAACGGCCGCCCATCTGGAACATGGCGTACGAGCCGTAGTACCAGTAGTACATGTCGTTGGTGAGGCCGTTGGCGCTCCACACCGGCAGCTTCTTGCTCATGAGCTCCGCGCCGCGCTGGACGATCGGGTCCTTTGTCGGATCGCCGGACTTGAGGGCGTTGGCGGCGAAGATGCGGCCGAGCACACCCACCGCGGTCATCGTTTCCGCGGCTTCGCGCGGGTAGTGGCCGTTCGAGGCGGAGCGCGAGCTTGCACCCCCGCGGCTGTCGTAACCCACCCGACCGCTTTGCGGGTCGGTGGCTTCGTCGAACCAACTCATCGCGCCGCGGAAACCCTCGATGTCGACCGTCAGGCCACCATCGAGCGCCGCGGCCATCGCGAACACCATCCAACCGGTGACCGACGTGTCGTTTTCACCGTTGGCCGGCACGGCGTAACGCCACGCGGCATAAGGGTTGCGCGCGCGGCTGATGTAGTTGATGGCAGCTTGGCAGTTTTTGCGCAGCAGAGGGCGTTTGCCAGAGGTGTAGTACGCCTCGCACAGGGCGAGCGCCGCGATCGAGTGGTCGTAGAGGAACTCAAGGCCAATCTCTCCGCCGATCAGGCCCGAATCTTGCTGCTGCAAAATCAGCCATTGGACGCCTCGGCTGATGACGTCCTTGTATTGGCCGTCGTTGAGCGTGTCGCCGTAACCGAGAAACGCGAGCAGCGCGAGGCCGGTGACACCGACGTCCTGGGCGTGTGAGCCCGGCCCGTCAGAAAGCGGCATGCCCGCCTTCTTGCACTCGACCATGAAGTTGTCGACGTCCCAGTAGCCGGCGACGTTCTGGTGGTCCTTGAGCCACTCGAGGCCGTCGGAGATGGACTTCGCGATGGGGGTCTTCACGGCGCCACGGCCACCCCTGCGGCCGCCGCCCTTGCCACCGCCGCCACCGCCGCCGATGCCGATCTCGGTGTTTGAGTTGTTCGGGTTGTCGAACGGCTGGTCTTCGGAGACCTCTTCGGGGGTGATCTCCTCACTGACGACCTCGACGACCGGCTCGACGACCTCGACCTCCTCGACCACCTCGATCTCCGGCGGCGGGGGTTCCTCGAACTCCTCGACGGTGGGCACTTCGAGGTTGGCGATGATCGTCTTGACCTCCTGCTCGTCGAAGGCGTTCCACGGGACGAGGTTCAAGAGGAACAACGCGAGCAGGTGCAGCACCAGCGCGACCGCCAGGTAGGGCGCGCGGCCCAACCAGTCGTAGAGCACGTCGTTGAACGTGCGCTCCTCTTCCCACGACTTCGGCAGCGTCGTCGTGATGTGGATGTCTTGATAGTCCTTCGGGTCGCTCATCGCGGAGTCCGGTTGGGAGGAGGCGGGGCCGTGGGGGGTAGCGGTCCCGAGGGTGCCGCCGACAGGGACAACGCAGGCCGGAGTGCGAGGTTCACGGGAATCCCACGCACCCGCCCGTGGCCGCAGCGCGCGCCCGCGGGGCGCCGACTATAGCGGCGGGGAGGCGCTGCGTCGCCGCGCCCGAGTACGGGGTGCATCAAGGGCGGCGGGCCGTCGGGCCGGGGACACCCCAAACCGGGTGCAACCACACGTGGGAGTCTGCGAGCCGTTGGCGGCCCGCTTCGTCGACGGCGAGCCGGTCGGAGCGGCCAAGCAACGCATCGCGCAGACCGCGTTGGGTCTCGCGGTCCGTGAGGGGCGGCGGCGGAGCACCCCCCGAACGGCCGAGAAGTTTCACCACCCGATAACCGATCAGGTTGCCGCGGTCGCCGGGGAGGGGGCGAGGCTCGCTCAGCTCGCCGATACGGGCCGAGACCGCGAAGCGCTTGAGCACGGGGTCGTAGATCTGGTCCGCGGCGACCGGCGCCACACGCCCTGCGTTTTCGCGGGCTGTGTATCCGTTGGCGCGCACGATGGCGTCGAAGTCCGCACCGGCGAGGGCCTCGTCCCGCAGCCGCCGCGCTTCAACCAAGGCTTCGTCGAGCCCGCCCGCGGCCGCGCCGAGGATGTCGAGGACCTGGAACTTCACCTCGGGCGGGGTCCCGAGCGTGTCCGAGCTCTGCAGGTACGCGGCGCGGATCTGGCTCGGGCGCAGGTAACGGTCGATCCGCTTGCGCCGCCCGCCCGGCCCCTGGCGGCCGGTAATGGTCCCGGAGTAGATGCTCTCGTACATCTCAAGGGTCGCTTCGCGCTCTGCCCGCAGGGGATCGGAGCCGCGGTCGCGTATCCGTTGGCCGTATTCCAGGGGCGAATACTCGCTGCGCTGCTCCGCGAGGTAGTCGCGCACCACCCGCCGCACATCCTCGGGCGCCAGGCCGAGTTCCGCGCCAGCCTGGGCCTGCACCCGGCGCCGCAGGAAATCCTGCAAGATCTGGAACGAGGCGCGCTGGAGCGCGGACTGATCGGAGCGGTCGATTCGGTCGAGGCCGGACAACAGTGCTTCGTCGACGGTCGCGAAGGTCACGGCGCGGTCGTCGACGGTGGCGGCGATGCCGTCGAGGAGCTGGAACCCCGGGGGTGGAGCGCTGCGGGCGCGCTCGGTCCCCGATGTCAACGCGGCGCCCTCGGCGCGGATCTCGGGGGTAACGGGGGGCGCCGCGGAAACGGGG
>ENA-ORBV01014379-ORBV01014379.1-microbial-mat-metagenome-genome-assembly--contig:-NODE-14379-length-11851-cov-14.521573_pt1 | contig 11851 bp, 14 predicted proteins | sample MGYA00237777_ERZ505514 | MGnify/ENA primary metagenome ERZ505514 (study PRJEB26160, sample SAMN06269048) | microbial mat metagenome | isolation source: Oligotrophic lake microbial mat | place... | reverse complement strand
GTCCGAGGACCTGCGCAGCCGCATGCTGGGCTGGCGCTACAGCGGGTTCTCGGTGCACAACCAGGTGCGCATCGCGGCCGAGGATGCCGAGGGCAGAAAGAAGCTCGCCGGGTACATGCTGCGCGCCGATGTCGCTTGCGAAGATGAACTACGACGCCGCCACCGGCACCGTCATCTACCGCTCCAGGATGCACCTGGGCCTGAAGCGCAATTTCCAGGTGATGCCCGGGGCCCAGTGGCTCGCGTTGCTGTGTCGGCACATCCCGGATCGCTATGAGCACCTGGTGCGCTATGTCGGCTGGTACTCCAACCGCGCGCGGGGAGCGCGCCAAGGCGCAGAAGACTCAGGATGCGCCGGCCCTGGGAGCGTCGCCCATCGAGCCCGTGAGCGAACCTGCGAGCGCGTTCGCCGCGCACGCCAAGTCAGCCTGGGCTCGGCTCATCCGCAAGGTCTACGAAGCCGATCCGCTCGAATGCCCGAAATGTCACGGCCCGATGCGCATCATCGCGTTGATCGACGATCCACCGGTGGTGCAGCGCATCCTCGATCACCTAGGGCTCTGGCAGCCCGAGGCGACCGAGCGCCCGCCACCCGTGCCTCTGGCGCATGGCCCGTGAACAGCGACAGCGAAGAGCAAATAATGCTACGAATTTGCCACGGACAGTCACCTTCGAACACTGCATGCCCGGCTTGTTTATGCTGCAAGCGGCTCTGCGAGATACCGCCCATGACGCGACCGTCGATGGCGTGCCATGCTTCGTGCACGACCGGTTAGTCGGCTGCGGTCCAGGGGTCAATCACGGTTAGGCCAGCGGCCGTAAATGCGCTGGAGTCACGGGACGCCACAGCGAAATCGCGCGAGGCGGCGATCGCGGCGATATAGCCGTCGGGCGTCGGAAATTCTCTTCCGGCAGCGCGCGCGTTGACGGCCAAATCGGCATAGCGGCGCGCCGCATTCGTGTCGAACGCCAGGATCCGATCAGCGAACAGCGTGAGCACGCCATCGAGCGCGGTCGTCAACTTATCCTTGCGCTTGCCCTTGGGGAGCGCCGCGATGCCGAACATCAACTCGGCGATTGTGACGCTGGAGAGATAGAGCGTCTCCGCCGCCTGTTCGTCGAGCCAATTGCGGACCGCCGGATCCGGCTCCGGCTTCATCGCCTCGGAGACGACATTGGTGTCGAGCAGAATCATTAGACACTCAGCGGCTCGGCGGGTGTCTTGTCGCGGGTTTGATCGAGGGCTTCGACATCAGCGTTGGTGAGCCCGATCTTCCGGCTCATGTCCGCCAGCGAAGTGCCGATACGCAGCCGCCCAGCCGGACGCACGGCAGCCTCCAGAATTGCGCGCATCTCCGCTTCCGCGCTGCGATTGTGCTGCGCCGCGCGGACCTTCAGGGCACGATGCGTCTCTTCCGGGAGGTTGCGAATGGTGACGGCAGCCATGATGGCGGTTCTCCATACTTTGATTGCAATGCTGGCACTATAGATTGCATGCCATCAAAAGGCAATGACCGCACGCGGCGGGGTTGCAGCGACCTTCGCAAAATGTCAGTTGGAGAGCCCGGCGAGCTTTTCGACGAATGCCGTGTGCGCCGCCGCGTCATTCGCCAGGTGCCATGCGGCCTCGTCGCGAATCGCCGCGAATCGCCGCGAAGCCCTTCTCGCAGCTCAGCTCGAAGATGTCGCGGAACTCGGCGTCCATCTCGTTCCGCTTTCCGTCAGGCAAATCATTGACGGAGTGAATTGCAATGCTCGATGGCAAGACCACGGCCACCGCCCCCGCGCGGAACAAAGGAAGACGCTTAAGCGCCCCGCCGCACAGCCACCGGTGGGGCTGACGCGCTAGGCTTTCAAGTATCCAAGCAGTTTGGGGATTCCGGAATGTCCGCGCACGAAACCCAACCTGGCCAACAGCGGGCCGTTGCGTTGCTGTCGAAGCAATGCAATGTGCCGGTGGCCGAGGTCACCAGGCTCTACGAGCATGAATGGGCAAGGCTGGCCGTGGGCGCGCACATCACGAAGTTTCTCCACATTTTCGCATTACGCAACGTCCAGGAGATCCTGCGCAACCCCATCCTCGACAAGGAGGCCCTGCCGTTGAGAGGCGGCCTTTCGCTGCTTGCTACCTGATGCTCGTTGCGGCGCGGCGCGAGTTCAGAAACACGAGGCGCAGCATGACGATACGTAGACGAGTTTTCCTACGCGCAGCCGCCTGCGGGGTCGTCGCGCCTTACTTGGTCGGCTGCTCATCGGGTGACGGCGAACAAGACGCCGCCCGCGCCCTGCGGCGCTCCGTGTCGCTGGCAAGCGGCGAACGGGGCTCGCTGATGCGCGAACTGGTTCGCTGCGCCACACTGGCGCCATCGAGCCACAACACCCAGTGCTGGACTTTCCGGCTTCAGGATCGCACCGTGACGATCGGTCCCGATCTGTCGCGGCGCTGCCCGGTGGTTGACCCGGACGATCACCACGTCTATGTGTCCCTCGGCTGCGCCACGGAGAACCTGGTGCAGGCCGCGCTCGCCAGCGGGCTCAAAGCCGATGCCCGCTTCGACGCGACCGGCGTAGGTTCAATTGCATTGAGCTTGGAACCAACGCGGGCGTTGGTCTCACCCCTGTTCCAGGCAATTGCCGAGCGGCAATGCACCCGGGGAGACTACGACGCCAAGCCGCTGTCGAGCGAAGAACTACGCCTGCTCGAACAGGCGGGCACCGGCAACGGCGTGCGCGTCGTGGTGCTGACCGGACGGCAAGCCATGGACGGTGTGCTGGAGTACGTCGTGGCCGGCAACACCTCGCAGATGGGCGATCCGGCGTTCGTCGAAGAACTCAAGACCTGGATCCGCTTCAGTGCCGACGAGGCCTTGAGCACCGGTGATGGCCTGTTCGCTGGAGCCACGGGCAACCCGGCAATGCCGCGCTGGCTGGGCAGCCGGATGATGGGCCTGTTCCTCACACCGAAGTCCGAGAACGAACGCTACGCGCGGCAGATTCGCAACTCGGCCGGCATCGCAGTGTTCGTCTCCGAGCGCAGTGACAAGGAACATTGGGTCGAAGCAGGGCGCTGCTACGAGCGCTTTGCGCTGCAGGCCACGGCACTGGGCCTCCGCAATGCGTTCCTGAACCAGCCCGTCGAGGTCGGCGCAATCCGGCCGCAGTTCGCCTCATGGCTCGGTCTCGGGCCGGGCGCCTCCAGGCCTGACCTGGTGGTGCGCTTCGGGCGTGGCCCCGCCATGCCTTATTCGATGCGGCGGCCCTTGCAGGCGGTCCTCGTCTGAAGACGGGATGCCTGGCGATGGTCTCGCCGCCGCGCGTCCCGAGCCGATTGGCTTCGCAAAAGGAACACTCAAGATGAAAGCAATGGAATGGACGGCAGTGGGCGTCGGCCTCGCAGTGGCCACCGGCATCGGGCTGGTCGCGCTCGGAAGCTCGCGCTGGCGGGCCTCGACAAAGGCGCAGATGGCGCGGCTCGAAGCCGCCCGGGTGCCGACGCCTGCGGGTCGCTACGACGCGCGCGAAATCGAGGATCTGCCCGCACCGGTTCAACGTTATTTTCGCGCGGTGCTGAAGGACGGGCAGCCCCTCATCGCCGCCGCAGAGTTCGAACTCGCCGGCACCATCAACTTGTCAGCCACTGACGTGCAATGGAAACCTTTCACCTCGACGCAGCGGGCCGTCACCCACCGCCCGGGCTTCCTGTGGAACGGCCGGGTGTCGATGCTGCCCGGCCTCGATGCGCGAGTGCATGACAGCTATATCGCCGGCGTTGGCGCGCTGCACGCGGCCATGCTGGGCCTGTACACGATGGCTGAAGTGCACGGCGGCGGCGAGATTGCCCGCGGCGAACTGATGCGCTACTTCGCCGAGATGGCGTGGTACCCCACCGCGCTGCTGCCCAGCCAGGGCGTGCGCTGGGAGGCGGTGGACGATCGTTCGGCCAAGGCCACGCTGGTGGACGGACCGATCACCCTGACCTTGCTGTTCAGGTTCGACGCGGCCGGGCTGATCACGTCAGTGCACGCCGACGCGCGTGGCGCCGGGGTGGGCAAGGATATGGTCATGCTGCCCTGGGAATGCAGCGTTTCCAACTACCAGCTGCGCAACGCGATGATGGTGCCGACCCGCGGCGAGGCCGCCTGGATGCGGCCGGAAGGGCGCAAGCCGTATTTCATCGGCAGCCTCACTTCGCTGGTTTACGAGTTCTCGTCTTGAACCACCTGCTGGACTGGTTGGCACCATGACCTGGCTGTACGCAGTTTAGTTCGCCGCGCGCCATGACTAGTCCGACGAGTGCCGCGCAATGAAACGCATCCTCGTGACCGGCGCCACGGGTCAAGTCGGCTCGGCCGTGATTGCGGCGCTGCGTGCCTTTGACCGCATCGTCGTTCGCGCGGCTGTGCGCGATGTCGCAACGGCGACCGCGAAATGGAGAGGCGACGCGAGAGTGCAGCCGGTGGGCTTCGACTTTCTCGACCGTGCCAGTCAAGACGCTGCGCTGGCCGATTGCGACAGTCTCTTCCTGCTGCGTCCACCGCAACTCACTGGCGATTTCGGTGACTTGATCGCGCGGGCGCGGCAACACGGCGTCACGCACATCGTTTTCTTGTCGGTGCAGGGGGCGGAGCACAACTGGTTCATCCCTCACCACAAGATCGAACGGCTGCTGGTGTCCGGCGGCGTGCCGTACACGCTGCTGCGGCCGGCCTACTTCATGCAGAACTTCACCAGCACGCTCCACGATGAATTGATGCGCCGGCACCGCATCTTCCTGCCGGCAGGGAGCGCCCGGTTCACACTCGTGGATGTCGATGACATTGCCCGTGTGGCAGCCCGGGTGCTGACGCAACCTGGCACGCAGCACCACGGGCAGGCCTACACGTTGACCTCGCAAACGCCGCTGAACTTTCGGCAGATGGCCGCTCAGTTGACGACAGGTTTGGGCACGCCCATCACCTATGTCTCGCCCGGCCCATGGCGTTTCTACCGTACGCTTCGGCGCGACGGTCGCGAGCCCGGCTTGATCCTCGTGATGCTGCTGCTCCACATGCTGCCGCGATTCACGGGCACGCCGCCCGTGACGCGCGTCGTGGCCGACTTGACGGGCAGCGCGCCGATCGGGTTTGCGCAATTCGTGGCGGCCCATCGCGACGAGCTGCTCGTTGCGCCGATTCGCTGAACTGATATCGCCTACATGTTGCCCTTCACGCGTGAGCAGTTTCCGGCCGTCTTCGTCGCCTACAACGAGGCGGTATCGCCCATCCAGTTACTGGCGTCGATCGAGGCGGGTGTTCTGCGTGGGCGCCTCGCCTTTGGCCGCTGCGAGGACTGGACCGGGTGGATGGGCTGGGCGCTGGTGGCCAACGTAAGCGTCGGCTATCCGCTGCTGGGCCAGATCAGCGGATCTGCAAGTTTGGTGCCAAATGCAGCCAGATCTCGTTGCGGCGCATGAACCAGGGCGTAAAAGGCGCGTTGTAGCGCGCGTAAACAGGATCGCCCGTCCAAGCCACGTTGGCCGCGCGCAGCGCCGCCTGCAACTTGGTCAAGTGTTCGTCGTAGTTTGCTGTCGACCAGAAGCCCGAATAGCGGATGACAGCCACTTGACTGGGCACTACCTCGCGCAGCCGGACGCGCGCATCCAGGGGTTCGGGCGCACTGGCCACCGTCACGCCTTTGGGCAACACGAACTGCACCACGAAACCGTCGGGAGCGGCGGTCTGGGTGACCGGCGCTGTCATCTCCATCTTCACCGGAACGGGCGCCTGCGTCACTGGTGCCGTCATCGCGAATTTGCGCTCGCCCTTGTTCTTGCCAAAGATGTAGCCCGCCAGAATCGGGAACGCCTGGTTGCCCGCGTCAGCCGCTGGGCCAGCGACCACGACCTCGGCCACGGCGTAAGCGGCGTACTGGCGTACCTCGACATCGCCGATCTGGCGAACGACTCGATACTCAGGCTCTTCTGTGGCTTGACTGGTCATAGCGAACGAGGTCAATGTGAGGGCCAAAAAAACCGCAGTCCAAAATGTTGTGGCCGGACCGAAAAATTCGAACAATGAACGGGATTGCATGGGCTGGTCAGCTACGGGCGGACGGATTAACCGGCTCATCGCGAGCAATTTTTCCATCCACCAATTCGACTAGTCGGTCACAGCGCGCACCTAGCCGCGCATCGTGAGTGACCACAATGAAGGTTACGCCAAGCTCGGCATGCATGCGGCGCAGCTGGACAAAAACCTCGTCGGACGAGGCCGTGTCCAGGTTGCCGGTGGGTTCGTCGGCCAGCACCAGCGGCGGTTCCTGCACCAGGGCGCGGGCAATCGCCACGCGCTGCTGCATGCCGCCCGAAAGTTCGGCGGGCCGTTTGTCCATGGCTTCGGCCAGGCCTACAGCGGACAGCAGCTCACGTGCGTGCGCCAATTGTTTGGCGCTGACACGGCCTTCGCGCATCAGCGCGGGCATGGTGACGTTTTCCAGCGCGGTAAAGGCGGGTAGCAGGTGGTGAAACTGGAACACGAAACCGATGGTGCTACGCCGCAGCAGAGTCAGCTCCGCGTCGTTCAAGCCGTTCACTTCCTGGCCCTGCAAGCGGTAGCTGCCGGCGGTCAAGTGTTCGAGCAAGCCAATGATGTTGAGCAAGGTACTCTTGCCCGAACCGGACGGCCCCATCAGCGCGACAAATTCGCCGTGGTTCACCCGCAGGTTCAATCCATGCAAAATTTCGGCTTCGCTGGGCAAGCCCTGGTTGTAGCTTTTGCGGATGTCCGTTAACTCAATCAACGGGGCGTTCTTGTCGTGGGTGATCTTGTCGCGGGTTGCCTTGTCTGGGTCCATAGCCTGCGCCTTAAATCCGAATGGCTTGAGCCGGGTCCATCGCAGCCGCGCGGCGTGCGGGCGCAATGGCGGCCAGCACGCTGCAAACGGTGCAAATCACCGCCACCCGCACAGCAAGGGCGGGTGACAGACTGATGTCAAACAGCGGCAAACCGTCCGCGCCGCGCACGAAGCGGGTAAAGAGCCAAATCATGCCCACCGCCATCACAATGCCCAGCACCGAGCCCAAGGCACCCACCACGGCACCTTGTACCAGAAAGAGCCGCAAAATTTGCGCACGGGTGGCACCCATGGCCCGCAAGATTCCGATCTCGCGCTGCTTTTGCACGACAGACACCACCAGCACGCTGGCAATGCCCAGGACCACTACGACCATAACCACGCCACGAATCAGCGCCGTGCTGACCGACTGCGCATTGAGCGCAGACAACAGCTGCGCGTTATTTTCCTGCCAGCTTTCGATCTTGTAGGGAAACTGGCCACGCAAACCTTGTGCGAGTGTTTCGGCCGCCCACACATCGTTCACTTTCAGGTCGATACTGGTCGCGCCGCCCGGCAAGCCCAGTAAGTTTTGGGCAGAACGCAAAGACACGATGACGGTGCGCCGGTTCAGGTCTTTCACACCCAGATCAATCAGGGCCGTTACGCGGGCCGCGTCAGTCACGGTGCCGGTTTGCAGGGTCAGACGGTCGCCTACGCGAACGCCCAGGTCACTGGCCAGTTCGCGGCCCACAATCGCCTCGCCCGGCAACAGCCGCGCGGTGCCGCTGACCACCTTGCCGCGCAGGCCAATGATGCCGTCATAGCGGTTCAGCTCCACACCCTGCAACGCGATGGCCTGCGTCGCTTCGCCGCGCAAGGCCAGGCCGCCGCCCGCTACCATGGGCGACACGGTGGTGATGACAGTGTTGGCTTCCAGCAAAGGCACCAGCGCTTGCCAGTTGGCAATTGAGCGTAAGCGCTGGGCACGCGGCTGCGCTTCGCTCAATACATAGGTACCCGATGGGTGGGGCATGGCAGGCGTCACGACATCGTCGGGCACGCGCACGCTGATGTGCGCCTGCGTGCCCAGTGTTTTGGCTATCAAATTGGATTGCAGGCCACTGATCAGGGCCGATATGTAGGCGACCACGGCCACACCAGCTGCCACGCCCACAATAATCAATACAGTCTGCATGCGCCCCTCGCGCAAAAAACGCACTGCCACCCGCCATTCAAAACCCAAGTTGAATGTCATGGCCATGCAGCCTGTCAGCGCCCGATGGCGTTTGTCATGGCAGCCCCGGCATCTGGCGCGCGCGCACCGGGCACGGCCGATGCACCTGGCGCTACCAATACGCCAGGACCTGCTGACACGCTGGGCTGCCAAGCTTGCATTTTCACGCGTACGTGTTTGCCCGGTTTGGGTTCGCCACCCAGCAGCACTATGTCGCCTTGCGCCAAGCCTTCCAGCACTTCTGCCGCATCCAGCGTGCGTAAACCCAAGCCCACGGGCCTCACTTGTGCACGCCCCTCTTGCACGATAAGCACGGTAGCGCTGGTGCTGCCAGCCTGGCTGCGCAGGGCACCCAGCGGCAATGCCAGGACGCGCTCGCGTTTGGCGGTGACTACTTCTACCGACAATGTCATGTCTTCGCGCAAAAAAGCAGGCGGCTCCTTGTCCAGCGAAAACTTCACTTCGATCGCGCCCCGCTGCGCATCCACTGCGGGCGCAATCGAAAGTACACGCGCGGTAAAGCGCTGGCCGGCAAACGCATCTGCCACCACGCTGGCGTTTTGCCCGGTTTGCAACTGCTCCAAAAAGCGTTCATCGACCTGCGCGTTCAACTGGGTCGGCCCAGCCAGCGCCAAGCTCATCAGTGCCTTGCCCGGCTGCACAATCTGCCCCGGCTCTACCTGGCGAGTCAGCACACGGGCGTTGGCTGGGGCGATTACCTGCGTTTGTGCCAGCCTGGCCTGCGCCGTGGTGATGGCCGCGCGAGCCTGGTCCAGCTGTGCCTGGGCCTGCACGACATCGGTTCCCGCATCTGCGTTGGCCAGCGACTGGGCTTGCGCGCTGGTTTGCTGAGCGCGGGCCACGTCCACGGTGCGCTGCACCTCGTCCAGCCGCGATGCGCTGATAAAGCCTTTCGCCACCAGTTGCAGGCTGCGAGCCAACTCTGCCTGTGCAGCCCGCAGAGTGGCGTCAGCTTGCATCACGGCGGCGCGGGCCGATGTTCTGCCGGTGCTGCGCAGCCCAGCCAAGCGCGCCTGGGTCTGGCCGGCGCTGGCCTGGGCCTGGGTGAGTGCTGCGCGCAGCTCGTCCGATTCCAACTGCACCAGCACATCGCCCTGACGCACCGCCGCCCCATCGCGCACCAGCACCTTGACCACGCGGCCGGTGATGGTGCTGCCAACATCCACACGCGACAAGGTCGCCACGCGGGCTGAAAACTGCAAGCTTCGCACCAAGGGCGCATAGTGCATTTCCATGGCGGCAACTTGTGGGCTGCGCAGGCTCGACCATGCCAATGCCGCCGCTGCAATGACGACAACGATCCCGCCAATCCATATCCAGCGACGTTTCATGGTCTGTCTTTACTTCGTAAATTGTTGCTCAGTGCAGCCACGTTGCCGATCGGGACTTCGCTGTTGAAGGTCATCGTCTGATCGCTTGTATGCATCGCCGCGAAGTTGCCAAATTGTCGCGAGGTTGCACTGGAACCGATTCCATTGAGCAATCGAGTAGCGCGCCAGCCTTCTCAAAGGCTTCGACGGTGAGCTTCCAATACTTCTTGTGCCCAACGTCGAGCGGATTCGAGGCAATCATCGCCGACCGGTAGTAGGTCGAGGCTCTTGGATAATTCTCTCTGGCTCTGGATAGGTCTTCGCGGGCCTCAGCGGCAGTTGCTCGTTCTGAGTTCAGGCAGGCCATTGAATGCCATTCTCTGGTAAGTGATTCGTAGTCGCCATTCTTGGTGTTTTGCACGACATATCGCGACCGCGAACCTTCTCGACCGCACGGCGACGCCGATCCTCAACCAACGGTAAGACGCATCAAGCAAGCTGTCTGTACGACATCGAACACAGGAAGGGACGGCAGAGGCACACCGAACTCCGAGGCTTCCAGAGTCAGCGCATGGGCGCGGCCACTTGCCGCCGGTTGAACCGCTGTCACCACGCAAGGTCAGGCAGATCCGCGTATAACGTCATATTTTACCACTTTATAGTATATTTGGTGTAATATATGACACATTATGTCACGAGTCTCACCGTCCCTCCTGCCGCGTCTTTCTCGCCTCTTGGTGAACACCGGCGCCAATCTGAAGCTCGCCCGATTGCGCCGAAAATACTCGGCCGCAACCGTATCGCAACGCGCCGGGATCTCGCGCAAGACGCTATATAGAGTCGAGCAGGGCGACCCGGCCGTAGCGCTTGGAATCTATGCGCGGGTGCTGCAGGTACTGCGCCTCGAGCAGGACCTCGCGCTCCTGGCCGCAGACGATGAGTTGGGGCGAAAACTCCAGGATGCCGGGCTCGTTACCAGGCAGCGTTCTCCAAAGCGTCGAGCCGCCTCGCCTCGAGAAGTCGAGCCCAAGAGCGGCTGATGACCGGCTTCACGACGGTGGAGGTATGCGCCGATCTGGAAGGCTTCACCGAGCCCGCGCTCATGGGCTCCTTGCATCGCCAGGCCGCAGGCTCAGGGGAGATTTTCTCGTTCGAGTACGACCGCTCGTGGCTGCAGCGCGACGAGGTCTTCGCGTTCGATCCCGATCTTGCCCTGGCCCACGGCCCGCAGTACCCCGCGCCGAACCGCGCGACGTTCGGCATCTTTCTGGACTCCTCGCCAGACCGATGGGGCAGGGTATTGATGCAGCGCCGGGAAAACATGCGGGCGCGGCAGCAAACTCGAAGGCCTCGTGCCCTGACCGAGTGGGACTTCCTGCTCGGCGTGCATGATGAAACCCGGCTTGGGGCGTTGCGCTTTCGCACGGCCCCCGGCCAGCCGTTCATCGACAGCGACGCGCGCGCTGCCGCGCCACCGATCGCGTCCCTGCGTGAGCTGCAGGGTGCCAGCCTCCAGTACGAGGAACATTTCGACGACGAGAACCACCCAGACTTCGAGCGCTGGTTGTCACAGCTTTTTGCGCCCGGTACCTCCCTTGGCGGGGCAAGGCCCAAGGCATCGGTGCGTGATGAATCGGGTGCTCTGTGCATGGCCAAGTTCCCGAGCCGGCAGGACACCCGGGATGTCGGCGCCTGGGAACTACTGGCCCATCGCCTCGCGGCCAACGCCGGCATCGTCGTGCCGGAGGCGCGCCCATTGCGATTAACGGGCAGCCCCTATACGACCTTTCTAGTGAAACGGTTCGACCGCACGCCGCGCGGCGGTCGGCTGGCCTTTGTTTCGGCCATGACACTGACGCAGCGAACCGACGGCGAGGCCGGTACCAGCTATCTCGAACTGGTGGATATGCTGCAATCCCGGGGGGCTGATACCAGGACCGACTGCGAGCAGCTGTTTCGCCGCGTTGTCTTCACCATACTGATTCACAACACCGACGACCATCTGCGCAACCACGGGTTCTTCATTGACGCACAGGGCATCCGGTTATCACCGGCCTATGACCTTAATCCATCGATTGAACGCCGCGATCTGTCCTTGGCCATCAACGAAGTGGAGACCGCTTGCGAAATCTCCATCGCCATGGATGCCTGCCAGGACTATGGCCTGACCAGACAGGAGGCGGACAGCTTGCTGAAACAAGTGCGTAACGCCGTGGCGCAATGGCGCGGCGAAGCCGGCAGGCTTGGCATTCCAAGATCAGAGCAGGAGTTGATGGCGCCAGCCTTCGATTCGTAGCTCTTAGTGCATGACCGGCTGCGGCGGCAGGATCCTGCGTTCCGCCGTGATGTTCCTGATCTTTTTCGCCGCGCCCGCGGCCTTTCGCACGATCGCGGCCGGGGATGGGGGCCGGGCTGGTGGCCACCATCGTCATGTCGATGATGATGCTGGTGAAGGCCAAGATGGGGCTCATGC
>ENA-ORBV01014375-ORBV01014375.1-microbial-mat-metagenome-genome-assembly--contig:-NODE-14375-length-11853-cov-7.837551_pt1 | contig 11853 bp, 8 predicted proteins | sample MGYA00237777_ERZ505514 | MGnify/ENA primary metagenome ERZ505514 (study PRJEB26160, sample SAMN06269048) | microbial mat metagenome | isolation source: Oligotrophic lake microbial mat | place... | reverse complement strand
AATGAGAGCTACCGAAGCCAGCGAAGCAACGGCCGTCACGGCACTGTACTTCATCGCGACGTGGCCGCCGCGTTGCCAGCAAGCGCCTCTTCGCGAGCTGCGGCGGCCGCCTCGTCGATTGCCGCGTACATCCGCTCGCGTGTACCAGACACGTATCGAACAGTGAAGTAGATGACCGCCGCAACTATCAGAATCAGGGCGAGAAGAGTCCACGAGATGGCCAGAGTGGTTGAACTGGCCGACACTGGAACAAAGTCGACTGTGTCATCCAGATTGGATGCATCGATTGGCGACGCTTCGCCGGTGTCGGTTGGTGGCTCTGATGCCGCGGGCTCCGCTGATTCAGTCGGCTGCGCTGACGCCGGCTGTTGCGCTGAGTCGGTTGGCTGCGGACTGGAGGTCTCCGACGGAGCATCCTCGACGGTCTCCCCGGCCGTGCCAAGGGGACCCGGCACGACCGTGACATTTGAGAACGCCAAGAACAGCGCAGCGATCTGCGGTAAGTCTGCTGTGACCTGCACGGTCTGTCGCGGGAGAAGATCCGAGAGGGGTTCCGGGGTGATCTCTCCTAGCGGAATACCGAAAGGTCCAGTGATCTGCATCGTCTGATTGACGTCGACGCGAACGTTGCCAGTGTTGCGCACGTTGTAATCGACGGTCATGCGCCCGAATGCGAAAGGGTTCAGCTCAGGCGAAAACGAGCTCGTCAATCCCGTGATCTCGGTACTAGCTGAAACGGCACCTGACACTCGCAAGTACATTCGAGCGGCAACCCGCTGCTCAAGGTTGACAGTGGTGCCCTCAGCGCTTTCTGCGGTCGTCGTGATTGAGGCGATGACTCCCGCTACATGGTCACCCGGTGTCGCATCGGAGGGAATGAGGAGGTTGAACGGAATCGTGGCTTCCTCCCCCGGCTGGAGAAGGACCTTGTCAACATCCATCGTGATCCACTTGCCGAGATCAGTGGGCGGAACATCGCTCGTAAGCAAGCCGAATGCCCCGGTCTCCAACTCGTTGATGGCATCTGTCGCGTAGATTGCGAATTCAGCGGGCGTTTCACCCCGGTTGGACACGACCACAAAGTCGACTACCTGTGTGCCTGGGTCTGTCGAGTACTCGAACCTCTCGCGTGTTCCCTCAGTCGTGCTTGCTGGCTGCACGCTCCAGGTGACGTCCCCTTCTGCCCTCTTTAGCGGGCCTGTTTGCGCAGCGACGACACTAAGCCCCGAAAACGCGAGCGCAAAACTGAGAAGAAGGGCACCAGAAACGAGGGACTTGGGCGAGCGCATCGAAGTAGCCAATCAGCTAGAAACGTACTAATGGTTAACGGGAGGTGTACAGGATCGAATCTTGTGATGCGCACCGTTCTACGTCAGTGTCACCGTCATGAGTGCCGAGTAGTTACCCGACGCGGTGTTCAACGGTGCACGCAACTGCAGGATCGCAGATGCGCTCGTGGTGGTCGGCTGCGGGTCAGCAGCCGACGGGGTACCCGTCGCCCACGTCTTCGTGCCAAGCAGACCATCGGTGACAACCGGGCCACCCACAACGATCGGTCCAGCCGTTCCAACACCGGTCACTGACGGGGTCCAGCCCAAGTACCGCGAGCTGAGCACCTTGGCGCCGTCGGTGAAGTCGGCAACTTGACCGGTCAGCAGGAACGCCGGAGCGTTCGACTGGCGGGAGTCGTCAACAACAGCCGTCACTGTGCCGGAGGCAGTCAACACACCACCGGTGCGCACCACAGGACCGAGGTTTGCAGTCAGCGACGACGCGGTCAGCACGAGCGCGCCACCACCAACACCCGCAGCAACCTGGAACTCGATATTTCCGGAAGTGGTTACGGGAGCCGTTTGACTGCCAGAGACAGTCACCGTTGCCGGTAAGGAGTCGGACGCTGAGAAGCCGAACGAGAAGTCAGGCTCAAATGACGCTTCATACGAGTGGGCGCCCGCTGTCACACCAACGAGCACCAGCGTGGCGGCCCCGTTGGTTGTCGGAACTGTTCCCACCACCGATGCTCCTTCGCGGAACACCACCTGACCGGTTGCCGCAGTTGCCGCGGTTCCATCACTCAGTCGCTTGACGGACGCGGACAGGGTCACTGTTGACCCGCTTGCGCTGGCGGTCAGTGACAGGGCTGTTTCGACCGGTGGCGGCAGCACTGACCACGCGCCCGTAGCCGCGTTGTATGTCATCGGAAGGTTGACATAGGCATCGTCAAAGTCCGGCACGGTGGCGGAGGCAAACCAGTAGTAGCGGAGCTCGAATGGTCCGCTCGCGAGCGGAGATGCAAGCGCGTTCAGCAGCTTGTCGCTGACAAAGGGGTTCGCGGGCGAAATCACGCGATCGGCCAGCGCAGGGTTGCCGTCAAGTCCGAACGTGCCGAACGAAGCCGGGGTGCTGGGAGTGCGAGCGGTCGAGATTGGACCCTTACTGACGCCTCCCTGAAACACATAGGTGGCTCCGCTTGCGCGAAACCCCAGAGGGGCGCCGACGTTGGTGCCGATCTCAGACAGAAACACAGCATCCGTGTTCACGTTGCCGCTCGTCGGGGAGATAGCGAGGTTGCCGAAGCCGAAGCCGAGGGCTGCGTTGGCGGTGGATGGCACGGAGACCAAGACGCTAGCGAGCACGGCGGTAACGCCGAGAGCAGCGAGTATGCGCTTCATGTGAGACTTCCGGGCCGTCGTAAACGAATAACGCTGAGGGATGGCGGGTTGGGCGGCCGAAGCTGCCCAACCCGCCTAGGTGGTACTGACTATTACGTCAGTGTCACCGTCATGAGTGCCGAGTAGTTACCCGACGCGGTGTTCAACGGTGCACGCAACTGCAGGATCGCAGATGCGCTCGTGGTGGTCGGCTGCGGGTCAGCAGCCGACGGGGTACCCGTCGCCCACGTCTTCGTGCCAAGCAGACCATCGGTGACAACCGGGCCACCCACAACGATCGGTCCAGCCGTTCCAACACCGGTCACTGACGGGGTCCAGCCCAAGTACCGCGAGCTGAGCACCTTGGCGCCGTCGGTGAAGTCGGCAACTTGACCGGTCAGCAGGAACGCCGGAGCGTTCGACTGGCGGGAGTCGTCAACAACAGCCGTGACCGTGCCGGAGGCAGTCAACACGCCACCGGTGCGTACCACTGGACCGAGGTTTGCAGTCAGCGACGACGCGGTCAGCACGAGCGCGCCACCACCAACACCCGCAGCCACCTGGACCGTGATGTTACCGGTCGTCGTCGCGGGAGCCGGGATGCTACCGACGTTGACCGATGCGATGCCAGAGGTGGATGCACTGAACAAAGCGGAGCTCGGAACGAACTCTGCCGTGTAGCTGTGCGGTCCGTCGCTGACAGCAAGCAGGGTGGTGGTTGCCACGCCCGCAACGACAGGAGCGGAGCCGACTGTGACGGCACCTTCCTTGAAGTTGACGGTACCGGCAGCAGCCACCGGAGCAACAGTCGCCGTGAGGGCGACGCTGGTTCCGGTTGCGCTGGCGACGAGCGACGTGGTCGTGGGGGTAGCCGCGACCGGGATCGACCATGCACCCGTAACCGAGTTGTAGGTCAGCGTGAGCGAGAGGAACTTGTCGTTGACGTAGTCAATAGACGTGTTCACCGCGTGGTAGTAGTAGCGGTACTCGAACAGGCCCGAGACGAGCGTCGAGAGCGCAGCGTTGTTCAGCTGCTTGTTGCTCACGAAGTTGTTCGTCAGGATGTTCGAGCGGTCCATGAAGGCTGGGTTGCCGTCAAGGCCGTTTGTTCCAGCCGTTACCGCCATCGACGTCGTGCGCAGGTTGGAGATGTTTCCAACCAGCACGCCGTTCTGGAAGATTTGGCTGGTGCTCGCTCCACGGAATCCGACCGGAGCCCCGACGCTTGTGGCGACGCTGGTCAGGAAGAACTGGTCCGAAACGTTACCGCTGGTCGGCGTGATCGTGATCGTGCCGGGAATGAGGTCTGCCTGAGCTGACTGAACGGCACCAAGGCCGCTCAGGACCAGCGCGCCGGCAACAGCCAGCGAGGCGATCTTCTTATTGAGCTTCATTAGATTTCTTTACTCTTTCTGTTTGGTGTAATCGGAGTGTCGAAACGACCTAGCTGACGTAGCCGCGCTGCTGGGTGGTGTCACCGCAGAGCGCGCCGATGGTCGCAAAACCGTACGCTTTGATCTGCACAGATGCTGCGCAAATGCTCGATGTCGGCCCTACGAAAGCGTCACGAACGGCCTGGTCGGTGCCAACGAGGGGGTTCGACGTCAGGGCACGCGTCTCAACGACGTTGTACACCAAGCGGCTCGGCAGGAAGTCCGGGTTTGTGGTGGTAACTGCTCCGTCGTAGATGATCGGCTTCACGGTGTCGATGCTGCCGAGAACCGCTTGACCGCGACGCTCAGTGACCGCGGTCGGCAGGGTGGAGTAGTTGCTCTGTGCGAGCCACTGTCCGACCGAGAACGGCACGATGTCGCCATCAGTGGTCAGGAAGCGCCCGTCGTGCTCCTGAACAGTGTTCCCGAGGTCGGTCGCCTTTGTACCAGCGGTCAGCGCGCCCTCGGTGGTGCCGAGAACGCTTACCCAGTACTGGCGCGTGCCCGAGTTAACCTGCGGCAGGAGCGGACGAATGGTGATCGAGTTGCCAGCAGAGTCAAGGAACGACGTCACGGTACCGAGGTAAATGTTGCGCAGCGTGAATGTGCTCGTTGGCTGTCCCGCAAAACCCAAGTTGACGTCTTTCGGGAAGTCGCTAGAGGCGTTGAAGGCGATCGTGACAGCATCCCGCGCGAACGGGATGTACGTGAGTTGCGTGCCAGAGTCGCTGCGCAGCGCCGAAGCACGAGCCCACTCGAGCGTGCCGACAGGGAGGATCGGGGCGGTGATAGCGGGGGCGATCGCGTTCCCGTATGCAATACCCTGAAGTGACTTGCTGAGCGCGCGGATGCCGGCAGTCGAACCGATCGGACGGTTGAAGGTAACGCCATCGACCGTGATGTTGCTTCCGGCCGGAACGGCGTCCCAGTTGCCGAGACTAGTCACGACGGAAGCGACGCCACCCATAACGTCTTGGGTGGTGTCGGAACCGGAGCCGTTCAGGGTCTTGACCCCCGACGGGTCGGCGTAGGCCGGGGCGGCCGTGCCGATTGCGAGCGCCGCAGCGGCGAACGCGGCAACTACGCCAAAGCGCAGCTTGGTGTTCTTTTGCATCTGTTTCCAACCTTTGTTTGGTAACTTGCTCCTGTAACCCAGTCCTGATGGACTACCCCCTCCACCTGTTCTTTGCGGTCCAGTTGGGGGGGTTTCCTTTCGGGTCGGAGCGGATGCCCGAAAGAAGCTTGTGGATGTGTTTAGAGCAGCCCTCTCCCTCGGAGGATGAAGGGGGCAATGAGGAATCCGAGCAGACCGATGACCAACGCGATCGCAAGACTTGCGTTGAGCGGTCCGGACAAAGAGATAGGTGTACGCTCGTCGCTCAATTGATCGGCACCCGTCGTGACGGTGGGGTCAGTGGCGCCGTCGACCGCGGTTGGATCGGCGAGGCCGTTTTCGCCGGCGAAGCTGCTCGCGAACCCGGAATTGTTCGTATTCGTATTCGTGCTTGGCGTGCCGGTGCTCGTAGTCGGTGGCTTCCAAGTTTCGATCCGACTGGTGGCTACTGCGGCCTGAGCTGCCAAGCCCGTCGTCAAGGGCAAATAACCCGCTGGAAGGCTGCCGAGTGCTGTGCCTTGCACTTGACCCGTCGTGGTCACTTGCTCAAGCATTTTAGATATCGTCGCTCGAGAGGCCACCGTCGATTTGGTGAGGTTCACGCCGGCGTAGGTGACCATCGTGAGCGGATAGGCACTTCCCGTAACCTTTGCAGGGTCGACCTGGAGCACTGTGTCGAGCGACGACGGCGTTAGGGCGGCGAGCGCCGCACCCATCGTTTCGGGAGTACTCCGCACGGGGGCCGTGGCGTTCACCGGGGTGAGCGACGCAGTGGTCAGTCCGTACCGAGCAGCGTTGGCAGAATCCGTGATCGAGATCATAAATCGGGCACCAGCATCTTGCACCCCGGTGCTTACATACGCACCGACAGTGCCCCCATCGTTGAGCCGGTTCGCGTCCCACAACGTGCGTGAGTTTGGATTCCCACGGAATGTTTGAACTGCCGCTGCTAAATAGTCTGTGGCGTACGGGGCGAATTGGATCGTGTCGTACCGACTCGTGCCGCCCGATTGGGACAGCTCGAACGGAAGCAAGCTTCCATCATCCTTGGGGAACGCGTCGAGGGCAGTGCCACTGATCTTGAGCGGCCCGCCGTCGATCGCAACTTGGCCCACTTCGCGGGTGGTTCCGGTCGGGAGGAAATTTAGGTTCCCGTCGTAATACCAAGGAATGAGGTTGGTGGCCGTCTTCGGCAGGTAGTACGGATTGATCGTCATTCCGTCAGGATCTTCTTCGCCGTTGAGAAACGCTACAGCGTCGGTATCGGCAAGGATCCAGCGCCAGACCTGCTTAATACCATCAGCCGCGGCTGGCCCGGGAAGCACAATCGACGGAGTTTGCTGGTCAAACGCCTGCCAGTTCGTCGGGTTCGCTCGGCGGAAGTCGGGATCGTTTGTCCAGTAGTTGTAACTGCGCGCCTTTTCAGAGAGGTGAGCAACAGCCTCCGTCGGGTTCGCTGTCGTTTGAGGAACAGTAAAGGTGTACGACTGAGTGAGGAGCTTGGCCATCAGCCTGGCCGTCAGCACGAGGCTCTCTTGGCGTCCGTTCGCGAACTCCGCGTTGTATGCCACGACAATGCTCGACACAGCGACCGGTACGTACTCGAACCTTGTTTTTGTGAAAACGGACCGTTCTTCCACTGTTTGCAACTCGGCACTGGAGACGGGATAACCGCTGTAGATCAATCCGGGCGAACCAGCGGTGGTTTCGAGCAGTTGAACTCGTGCGATGCCATCGGGGTTAGTGGCAAAGTTGAATGTGCTGCCGGCGTTCTGGCAGAGCGAAGGCTGCCAAGAGCTCATCGCGGAGATCATGAACTGCGACCCCGACACCCGAAACTCCGGGCTACCTGAGGGGCAGGTCACCGCCGTCGATGTGAAATCTAGCGGAACGACGATGCGGTTCTTGAAGTAGTCGCACCTCGGATTGACCGGGCTACCGCCCTGAATCGTTGCGATTGCTCCGTACTGGTACGCGACACCAAAACGATTCGTTAGATTGCTGCAGTCGGATGCGACGGTCCCAGGGATGGCGCCTCCGAACTTGGTGCCCCGGGGAACGATGACCAGCCAACACCGAAGCTGGCCGGGTGTGCCGCATCCGAGATGCGGCGACTGGCTCGACGACTGCGTTTCAAAGTCGAAGTATCCTGATCCGCCAGCACCAATTCTGGCCAATGGCACTTCGTTCGTCGTCGATGGGCTGAAGTAGCTGAGAATCGGATTGAAGGTGTTCCCGTTGACAAGAGTGGCCTTGGCCGAAACCTCCGTACCACTCACGGTGACGAATGGGTTGTCGTAGGCGGTAGCAGGGGAGGGGGTGTAGTCCTTCGAAGACACTCGGAAGATGTTGTCGAAGTAGACAGCGTTGCCGATAATAGGCGGTATCCGCCCGCCCCATTGACAGGTCTCGACGAAGTCGGCAGCGTTGGGGTCGGCGCCATAGCACTGCATCGCCTGGATGAAGTTGCCGCCGTTCTGTACTCCCTCGGAGATCGCAGACCTCGTTCCCGCGAAACCCGAAATGCTTACCCGAATTGACTGGTCGATGATGTCTTTCGTTTGGCTGACCGTGACCGAGATGCCTTTCATCTCGTTGTAGTGGGGGCTACTCGAGTCACGGGTCGGCTGAAAGGTTCGAGCAGAGGAGGTGTCGCCGTCCCACTTAATTGTGATCTCGGAGGGGGAGGTCACCGCTTCGGCTGGGGTTGCCGGAGCAACTGCCACCAGCGCGCCGAAACCCAGCGCTGCCATGGTCGCGAACGCGATCTGAGCGAGAACGACCCGTCGTCTAAAGTGGGGGGCTTTTTGTCGGGGGCTTGACACAGTGAGCACGTTACGAGTTCTCCTTCTGACCTTCGGCACTACCAGATTTCGTAAAGCGGGCCGGGAGGTGAATTTTTGGCATTGCTAACTTCTTGCGGGTTGCGGCCTTGTTGCGCTTGGTTGTGGGCGCAGCGCGACCTGCTGATGCCATCGCAAGCGCTGCGGTCGCTCGCCGCCGCGCAATGATGGGCGGCAGCAGCACTGCGCTCAAGGCGAGCACCGTAGCGAGGATCATGAGCATTAGCGACGGGAAAGGCACGGTTCGCGAACTCAGAGTCAAGGGCGAGCCTGAAACAATGGGGCTTCCGCCCGCGGTGAGGCCCGTCACACCACCAGACGTAGTCTGACCGAGGGTGCCCGAGCCGTCTACGCCAGTAGTGCCGGCTCCGCCAGTTCCGCTGGCTCCACCCGAAGCCGACGACGACGACAACCCGCCGCTGCTTGCTGCCGTGGTCGTGTCAGAGGCACCGCCGGTGCCGGTGAGGCACTGATCAGAACCCCTCTTATCGCACGCTTGAGGCTGTGGCGCCTCATTGGCAAGTTTGTTCGTTCCGTCCGGCGAAAACGTTGGGTTGTTGCAGGTTGATATGTTCTTGTTTTGGGGATTGCCCCCCGGGATTTTTTGGGCCTGATCCAACCCGCCCTGCACGAGGTTAATGGGAAGCGGCGAGTATCCGAGCACCTCGGCCTGCTGCTGACCCTCGCACAGAAAATACGACACGAAGTCGGCAAGGGTAAGTCCTTTGTCTAGCGTGAAGTTGCCTTCGATCGCTGTCGGCACAATGATGTATGAGTACGAGGAGAGCGCGTAAACACGAGGGTCCGGGTTGTTGTAGACGGGGCTGAGATTTGCGGTCAAGTACTCCTGTGAGTTGACGTCACTGTTAATAACCGCGGAGAGCAGCGAGACCGCCACGTTCGAGGCGGTCGGTTCGGTGTAGTAGCCAGCAGCGTTGAGCAGTTTCGCAACGGGGAATCGCGCGTTTTTCGCATACGAGGATTCGACGTACGTGATTGCGCCGACCGAACTGTTCTTTGCGACGGTGCTCGCGACCTGATTGGAACCCTGTTGAGCGAGGAATGCCGAACCAGGCACCACGGGGTAGTTCGACGTGATTCCGCAGTTCGTGCGGCCCGCCTTGGCACAGTACGCATTCCAGATCGAAGGGTGCTGCGCAATCATCCAACTGGTTAATTGCGCGGTTGTCCCTGATCCGTCAGATCGCACGACCGGCACAATCGTGATGGCCGGCAGAGCGAGCTTGGGATTGTCGGCTGCAATCGCCGGATCGTTCCATTTGGTGATCACGCCCGTGAATATCTTGGATACGGTCTCACCGGACAATCGGAGGTTAGTGACCCGTTGACCACCAATGATGAGGTTGTACATGAGTGCGGTTCCGCCCGCGACGATCGGGAGGTACGCGAATGGGCGGTCGGGGCGTGGGTCCGGACTGTCGCTGTTTGGCAATGCGTACGGAATCTCTGAAACGCCGAAGTCAGTTGTCCCCTGCCTGAACAACTGTCGACCAGCTGAGGAGCCCTGATCGTTGAAAGAGATCTTCCAGCGGAAGTTGTCGAAGACGTTGCGGATCCACTGCTGAAGTGCATTCGCTGACCAGGTTGACCCGGCCCCTTCGATCGGCTGATACACGACTCCGACTGGACCGTCCGCACTCGCGGTAGAGGCGTGGCTTACAGCCGGCGCGATGGCGATGGTCGCGATTAGGGTGAACGCAAATGTGGCGCGCAGGACGCGACGTCTGATGATGCTCACAAAGATCATTCCTTTTTCGAAGGGGCGATGGGTTCTGGCGGGGGTAAGGCCGCTCGCTTGCGGGACTTGGCACCTGCGGCGACTCCAAGCTCCCGCCCGCGGAAGCGGTAATCGTCGTCGCGGGATGCGCTTGTGCGACGGCGCTGCTGACGCGGGCTCAACTGACCGGGACCGCGGCCCCCGATTGCCCGCGCAGCCAAGAACAGGACCACGACGACAACCATAAGGACCGCTGCGGTTCCAAACCCGCGGGCAATGAAGTTCAGTTCTGGCGACTTCACGAATGTGAAGGTCGTCAGTGGCAGGGACGTCATGGGGCCGCTGAACGGGTTGAAGTTGAAGAACGTGGTGGCACCGGCGGTGAGCAGCACGGGCGAGGTTTCGCCAATGCCACGGGCGGTGCCAAGAATTACCGCGGTCGTGAGACCCGATCGGGCGGTTGGCATCGTGACGGTCCATACGGTGCGCCATGTTGAGGCTCCCAGCGCACGAGCCGCTTCCTTAAGGCTCGATGGCACGAGACGCAACACCACGTCGGCCGAGCGAACCACGATCGGCAACATCATCACGGTGATCGCGCAGGCCGCCGCAAAGCCCGAACGAGTGAATCCGAATTGCACGATGATGGCGTACACGAACAAGCCAGCAACAATCGATGGAAGCGCGGTCATTGCCTCGACGACCGTGCGCACGAAACGGGCGAACGGGCCCGGGTACTCGGTGAGGAAGACTGCCGTGAGGATGCCGAGGGGAACCGTCAGGATCAGGGCGATGGCGATCATGATGAGAGTGCCGACAACTGCGTGAAGCACTCCGCCGCGGTCGAGGCCATCCAACGGCCCGGCGTTGCTCATGTCTTCGGTGAAGAAGTTGAAGAAGCCGAGCGGCTCGAGCCCTCGTCCGAAGGTGTAAATGACGACCGAGAAGAGCGCCAGCAGCAACATAAACGCGAGCGAGTGCATAACAACGCTGGCCATGCGGTCACGAACCGTCGGCCGGTTCTCGTCAAACGCGGTCAGGATGCCGAACAGCAGGAGAAACATCCCATAGGAGATGAGCACAAAGCCCAGCTCACCTTCGAGCGGCAAGGCGAAGAAGAAAAGCCAGGAAGTGAAGCCGACAGCCGCCAGCGCGGAGCCGATCAAGCGAATGATGTCGACCGCGCGAATCGTCGCCGTTGACCTTCGGACCTCGGGGCCAGCCGCCCCCGGGTCATTTCCGGCGCGGGTCCATGTGGTCTTGGCCGGAGCTGCTTCTGGGTCAGTGAGCGGCACATCCGGCGGCGTCTGCGTTACCTGCTCGGTTCGGCTAAGAACATCGGTCATCAGTCGCCTAGGCTTCCCGAACGGCTGCGCGCGACGATTGTCGAAGCGCCGAAGTTCACAATGAGGGTCACAATGAAGAGCGCAAGCCCCGCCGCCATCAGCGCGGAGATCTCAAAGCCAGAGGCCTCGTTGTAGCGCAACGCGATCAGCGCTGAAATCGAGTTGCCGCCTTTTTCTAGAATGAGCGGCTGGATAACGAACACTGGCGAGATGATGAGGAATACTGCGATGGTCTCGCCGAGTGAGCGGCCAAGGCCGAGCATCGTGCCACCGATGATGCCGCCACGACCGAAGGGGATGACGACGCTGGTGATCATCCCCCATTTGGTCGCTCCTAGCGCGAGTGCACCCTCACGCTCGCCGAGGGGCGCTTGCTGGAACACTTCGCGCATGATCGAGCTGGTAATCGGTGCCACCATCAAGGCGACAACGATTCCCGCGATAAACGTCGACGCTGAAAACACCGTCAGGGTCGCAAGCGGGTCGTTCGGGTCGAAGCCTGATACCGAGAACGGCGGGAACCACGGCCCGATGAAGGTAGCGAGCCATTGCGACAAAGGCAGAATAATCGGCGACAGGAAGAAGAACCCCCAGAGCCCGTAGACAATGCTTGGAATCGCGGCCATCAGGTCGACCGTCGTGACAAGCAACGGCTTGATCCGCTCGGGTGCGTACTCGCTGATGTCTGTCTCTTATACACATCTGACGCTGCCGACGAATAGAGAGGT
>ENA-ORBV01014373-ORBV01014373.1-microbial-mat-metagenome-genome-assembly--contig:-NODE-14373-length-11856-cov-5.805841_pt1 | contig 11856 bp, 13 predicted proteins | sample MGYA00237777_ERZ505514 | MGnify/ENA primary metagenome ERZ505514 (study PRJEB26160, sample SAMN06269048) | microbial mat metagenome | isolation source: Oligotrophic lake microbial mat | place... | reverse complement strand
TCACAGTACAAGCCAGCCAACACTTCCAAGACAATGGATCCAAAAGTAAATGAATTTTACAAGTTTTGTGAGCATGAGTACCCCAACGACCCATACAAGTACATCCTCGATGACGAGAAGTGCTACATGTTCATGTGGTACGTTGCTTTCCGGGAGAAGAAGCCCGCCAGTGGTCGCACGGGCACAGGAGGTAGCTTCAATGTTGGGGAGTACAATCGCCTGCTTGATGAGTTCAAGGAGAACAAACACCTTGAGGACTACACCCACCCAAACGCCATTAAACCGACAGGACCCACGACATTCTCCATGTACAAGGCAGTGCTCCGCAAAATCTACAAGGTGGAAATAGCCGAAGAAGTGCAAAAAAAAGATTGGGATCACATTTGGACTCAACAATGTGACGAGCTGCACCAGTTGGTTAAGGATCGTGCCCCCATGGCCAAGAAACTTACCTACCAGGAGAAGGTTGACGGGGAGTTCTCCTCGTACACGTTGGTGGAGCACTTTGACACGATCAAGACAACCTTGTGGGAAGATAGTCGGCATGCAGTTGGGCAACGATCTCTCTGTGCCATGCTTCGCCACCGTTACATTTGTCTGCACCTCACTTCCGGTGTACTTCGTTGTGAATCCCTTCACCGCGCGGAGCTGTCAGATTTCAGTCGCTTCATATACCAAAAAAGAACACGGACATTCATCCGATGTATCTTATGATCAATCAGCTGGCATTTGGGAAGACGAATCACGGTCGTACTCTGTATGGTAGGGCTACACGTCACCGCAGAGTCGAGCATTGTTGTATTGGAGCTCTCGCTTTTTATTTGAGTTACCGCTTTTTGCTCACTGGTGAGTTTTTGGAATTTACCGATGAAGATTGGGTGAGGAACGAGCGGTGGTTCAACATCAAGTTGTTGGTGGATGTCAATGGATCGGATTTGTGCAAGGAGATGCAGAACGATTTGTACGGTAAGCATGTCAAGCGTGTGCTTACCAGCAACAACCTCATGTGTGCAAAGGTTTTACACCTTGGCCGGAACATGGGAGCGAAGATTCTTGATTTGCTTGAAGCAGAAGGAGACAAAATTAGACGAATGGGCCAGTGGAATCCTTCTGTCTTTGACAACAGCTACTCCTCCAAGCTGCCAATGCCCGCAATTCGGAAACTCGCCGGTTACGAAAACAAAGTGTACTTCAACACAAGGACAACAATGTACCCGAATGATTTGCTGCGTCAATCTACACCCATTGGACGGTGGTGCTATGCCCAGTACAACAATCTCGTCGCTCGTATCGCTGAGACGGATGAGAGTCTATCAACAGCGCTCAGCTTTTTGCGATTTATGTGCGACTTGAACGATGTGTTTCTACAAGACACCGCGGCAATCTTTGTGAAGCTTCCGGATCGTTGCAACCACCCACTTTTTCAATGCATGCAGGTGTTTGATATGCCCGAGTGGAAGGAGTACGTTTCTACAATGAAGAGGGCTTTAGAAGGAGAAGACAATCCACTCGATGCTTCTTTAGAAGCCGTGATGCGGGGAATACAGCAATATCACGCCGCGAACACTATGGCAATCAATCAACTCGCAACTGACGTACAAGCATTGAAGGTGACAATGAACGAAGTGGGTCAAGACATTCAGGATCAGCGACTCGATCAAAAGCGACAATTAGCCTCTACGTTTATGGGTGTCGCCAAGACCTTGTTGGAGTCAGCAAGCGGTGGGGCAGTCACTCTGCAAGCAATCGAGAAGGGAATTGAAAAAGAATCCAATCAACTCAACGAAGAAGAAGAACCAACGGCATCGGCAACCGCAACCAGAGAAAACAGTTGGAACATTAAAGAAGGCAAGTACTATTTAACACCTAGGCACAAGACCCTCTACGATTTGTGGGACGAATGGCACGGCCAAGGCTACTATTATGATCCAGAAGGAGGCCCAGACGGACGCGACAAAGAACACGGTAGCAAATGGCGAAAGCACATTGATGGGCAGCACTACTCTCGCACAAAGCGTGTGGTGGCTGCAATCAAGTGCTATTGCGAACGGAATCGTTTGAAAGTGAATGAAGGGATCGCTCATCTGGATGAGTGCTACCAATCTACGAACAGAAGCGTCGCAAACTTAGTACGCGACCTCCAGAAGAAGGGTTTGCTAGAAAAGAAAAAGACGCGCCGCAAAACCGTGGCTGCTGTTGCTGCTGCGGCGTCAACCAATGAAGAATCAGTCTAGTTCTTTTCTTTTTGTCTTGTTCTACTCGTTCTTTTCTTTTTGTCTTGTTCTACTCGTCTCCTCGTTAATCAATTAATTAATATCAATCATTTAGCCTATCATTACTTCTATCTTCTAGCTAGCTAGCACAAACAAACAAGAAGCGCAGTAGTAAGGAGAAGTAGGATCTTTTGCTTGTATCTTTGATTTCATTCAAATTGTGACTGCACTTCCTTTTTTTCAGTCTTGTCCCGCAGAATCAGAAGTCTGGACGCCACGGCCGACCAGATTTTAATGGCACGTCAGCCAAACGTCAGCCTTACTTAGGGGGATCTTGCCTAAAATTGGTTATTCTTCACTGGTCAAAAAAAGGCCTCAGGGTCTTGACCACGTTTGATTTCCAAGGAAACTGCGTAGTGCTCAGTCAAAAAATGAAACCTTACCCTTAACGCGAATTAATAACAGATAATTTACGAAGTCGGAGGAATTTCGCACTCAGCTGTTGAGATTCGCACCGTTACCGTTTTAGGAGTGCTCCGGTAGCGAGAGCCCAACACAATCAAGTGCCACAATCAATCGTAATGATGATGCAAGCGCCAATGCTAATGTCCAAAACATGTTTTCCGTTGTTTTGTATCTTGCTACTGCTCTGCGTGGTGTTGAAAGAGGCGACATGTGAAGATGCCAAACCAATACTCTTTCAATTATCTCAGTTTATGGAGTCGACAGCTCTGGAGCAATGTCGAGAAGATCTTGTTGAAACGGACGAGGATGGAGATATGAAGATAGACCGCGACGAGTATTTCACTTTTTTGAATTTACAAACAGACAGCGCCCTAGGTGTTGATCGTCAAGGAATCCCTTTTCGGTTGGAAGCCGTGTACTTATCGGCGGCTTGCTGGTGCGAAGTTGTCGACCCAAACGACAACCAATGCTGCTTGCATGGAAATGACCACATTCCACTGAACGAAAGTATGTCCCCCCTGGTGGCTCCGTATTTGGATTTTCTCTGTGTGAATGTCCAGCAGGGGCTTGCTGAGGCAGGGTTGGAAGTTGGGCCAGAAATTTCGACGCAAACTCCATTTATGGATCCTTTGGATGCATCATCATGGCCCAGCGATTCGCGATCAGATGTACCCTCCCAATTGCCTTCTGATTTCCCGAGTGTTATACCAACCCTTCGACTTTCCGACATGCCAACTATTGGTCCCAGCATTTATCCCACCATGGGCCCCAGCGATTTTCCTTCCCTTGGGTCCACCGAAAGTCCTTCGGCGCTCCCCACAACCGCTCCAAGTAATTTTCCTACTCTTGATTCCACCGAAAGGCCTACGGAATTTCCTTCCCTGGTTCCTAGTGCATTTCCTACCATGGGGACTTCCGAAAGTCCCACGGAAGCGCCCTCCTGGGCTGCCACTGGCTCATTCACCAACAGTCCTACAGACAGGCCATCTATTGTCTCGGAAGAAATACCTTTTACTCCGTCTCACACGATATCGCCCCTCCCAACCCTTTGTGTTGACTTTCAATGTGAGAGCACTAATCGATTTTGCACTTTTGTTGCTTGATTGGTCACGTGGATGTATCAACCAGTGTTCACTGCTCTCATTGTTGCTGTTCCTTCGTGTCCTTCCTGAAATCTTCCTAAAAATACACGCAGATGTGGTGAGAAATCAAGTGGGCTTGGATGCGGGTGCGATTTTCAATGAAGAAAACAACAATGTTCTACAAGGTTTGAGAATAGCGACAAGAGAGATTGTAAGCATGTATATCCATTAGCTGCACTTGGGGCACCACTTCTTATAACTGGGGTGACTAAAACAAATCGTGTTTGTTTTCATTTGATAATGGTGCTGCTATATGGCAGACCATTGAAATTCTCAATGGTACATATCCTCCACAGCGAAGGTTACAAACGGAGAATGAGATGTATGGGAATCACAATGATGGAGAAAATGAAGATAACACAACTACGCACGCGAGTAGTAGTCGACTAGGGCACCATTCAAAAGCATATGCTGTTACAGGAGGTCCCTCCAAAGTCTTTCTACGAAGAGGAAAGCTTCAGCAAAATCGACAATATCCATTGAAACGACACGGGCTTCGTATTCGCGAGCGCCGTCTTTCCTATTACACGGACTACATCCCTGTGGCCATAAATTCGGTTACTGACAACCCCTTGTGTGCCGGGGCGGCTCAAAATCCTCGTATCATGTGCGCCATTGTGTCTTCCACAGTTTGTGCAGTACTCGAGGAAGGGGATGATCCTAATGAAGAACGGGCCATCATTGTAAATGGGTTGCGGCAAGCTGTCGATTCTGGAGATTTTCTGAGACGAATTCCAGCCGAAAAATTGACTATGACCGGAGAATCCTAACACTCCATATCATCGACCCGCAGGGTTCCCATCCTATCAGGTGTCAAGCTCAGAGGTTCAAGAAAAATTAAAATTTCTGGCATTTTGCGATGACCAAATATAAAATGCATACAGCCATGTATACATTGACCTTCAAGTAGCACATTTAATGAAGTAAAAAGCTTCATGTAATGAGATAAATGAATGATGCGACTTATTTTTGGGGTATAAGCAGGCCTGCTCTCAGTACCGCTTTCCAGTCATTGCAACTACAAACTGTTAAAGAACGATGACATTGTCAATGGTCATTAGAGTATAGAGATAGGGTTATGCTTTAATTATCCAGGCAGAATCCATTTAACAACAGATTCCTGGAGGATAATTTAGTTAAAGTTACAGGTTAGGGTTGTCTGTCATGTCAGTCTACAAATCTAGGCTGGTCATGGTCGAGTAGTAGACCAGGTGTAATGGTAATAAAGATTAAGCTAATCAGACAACGTGTGGTGTGATGTATCGAAAGAGTGAGCTCTTGTGGAGCAACCCTCCTAAGATCGAGTCAATGCCGTTGCCTCGTCCACGATCGTGCGTCGTCCGTAGATAGCCGTTCATGGTGACAGTGCATGAGTCCCAACAGTAGGTCACTCAACTGGCCGCTGGTACTTCCGTTACCTCAAGCCCCCTTGTGCAACGACGGTTTGACAATGTCACAGCCTTGATCGACTCACCAAACCAAGCTCCGTCCGTTTGTCTTGTCTGGGATCCAGACATCTGGCTAGCTCCGGCTTCCATGATGTGGCAAACTTGGGGTCTTAGTCTTGCGCGTCCGTTGACTTGGCATTGACCCATGATGGTGCCCCCCCCTCACCCTTCTCGCAATCGGACATCCATTGCCGCGGCTTTCTGATCCAGGAGGTATGGAGCCTGCTCTGCCTGTTGATTAAGGGTTGATGGCACAGTTGCAATTGAATCTGCTGCAGGTTGTTGTGTCTCCATCAACACTGTGGTCTGCTCCTTGTTGGGCTCGACTGCAGATCACTTATTTGGCCCACTGACACCCTCCCTGATGTGAAACCGCAGGTTGCATCATAGCTGGAAAGATAGGGCCAGCCAAAAAATACAAAGGACAATATAAAATCATCATCATTAAACTACTGAAACACAGGCCCGGAAAGAAACAAAAGTAGGAAGTTGAGCCAGAAGCCTATGAATTCTGCCGAAGGGCAGTTTACTGACAAGGATTGCCATAATGACCCATGAGATAGGGTGTATGTCGATGGTGGAGAACCCACCCCAAAGCTTTGGTGAGCATGTCGGCCGGATTTGCCACACCGGGTAGGTGGATCAGAATAATGCTGAAGTGCAAAATATCTGATGTTGCCATGGCGAGAACAATCAATGGGTTGCTTTTGATTCACAATCTTGATTGCCAAGTTGTTGTCCTCATAGATGAGAGTAGGCTCCGTCTGAGTGTAACCCAATTCATGAAGCATAAATCGAAGACACTTTGTGACTTTAGCTGTAGCATTAGCTGCAATGAGTTACGCTTCAGTGGAACTCTGTGCACAGATGGATTGTGTGCAAGATTGACATGCCACTCCCCCCCTGCAAGACATCATCCATAGCCGGCAGTGGATCAGCACTGGTGCAATTCATTGGCATGGGACATGGGCCGCATCAACATGGGTGATCAATTTCCGGAGATTGGCGGGCGGTGGGATCACCGCGGAAGAGAATTTTCAAACTTCAGCAGATCGCATGGCACTTCCGGGAGAGTCTCAAGTGGAGTAGAACACCAATGCAAAACTCCCCAATCCTGCGTCTGGCACAAGTAAATAGCCAAATGCTTGAGAGATTTGTAGCGCAAAGCGTTCAAAGCTGCAGAGAACTTGGCGAGTGTGGTAACCACACATCCAATGTCAGGCCGACAGAGAATGTACGCAAACAGGATTTCTCTTAGAACACTGCGATATCCAAAATCTTGTTCTGCCTGGAGAGTCTGGTGCTAAATTGAATAAATTAGCAACATCACTTTCATGAAGAGGTAGCTTAGACTTGTTTGAGGTTTCACGAGTGGAAGGATTATCCCAGCCATGTGCTTTGAGCAGACGTCAAATGTAGGACTCAGCAGACAATTTGATGTAGTTGCGAGAACACCGTATCCGTCAAATGAATTAACAAGACCAAGACTCTTGAACGGAGCTTCAGCTTCACTGTGTGTAGCGTCAACTTCGTTCCAACAGTTGAACATACACTTTTCGCCACAGATTCGTGCTTGCAGCCCAGAGCGAAATTGCCAACTTGACACAGTGGCAGGACGTTCTTGTCACGGAACTTGCCCGTGTAGACATTCTTCTCATGGGTGGCATTGCAAAATCCAATTTCAAGAAGCATCTTGCTGATATGCTCTTCCCACAGACGTGCTGCTTTGGGATGACCTTGTAGCTCTTGTAAGACTGACAGTACCAGATCCTTGTCCAGAACTGCACCTGTTCATTCTAGACACCAGTTGCTGAATGCATCATCCAGTTTCATGTGCGTGGGCATCGATGGACCTCGAGAGTGCATTAATGCATCCTTGCATTGCCGCCATAGATTGTCAGATTGCCCGCCACACACAACACAATAAACAACCAAAACACAGGGTGTTCAAGGCATGATGCATAAGTGTTTGACGAGAAATGAACTTCTGGAGCCACACGTGGAGAGCCATCACAGCAGAGGTGTGATCTCCACTTCCCATTAACCTTGATGCGACAGGGTCAACGGAATCACATCAATGTTGCCACTTCAGGTAGCTTGACTGGGGCACCGGGCACACGCCTTCATTTGATCCAGCTGCTCTGGTTCATTCTTTTGCCACTGATCCCAAGTCAGCAATTGTTTTAATCCTCTTTGAATCTTGGTAACGCACGTTCCTCGGGGGTGATTGCCTCTGATTGCAACGCACTCACGTGAAGTTTGCCGAAGTCTCCATCCAGATCCAACAGTCAATGTGTTGCTGCCAGCACCACCAGGTCTTGAATAAGTGTTTTCACTTCATCAGCATTGTTAAGTAGCTCCTCGTACGGATTGTCATCACTTAGATGGATCCAACAAGTAGCTGCTTTGTACATCCCAATAGAATCCATGAGTAGGTATGGATTGCTACCAAGGAAATTGACACGCACCATTTTTGACAGATGAGTAGACCGTCTCTTGTGGGTATCAGCACTGGCATCCTTTCCCGGTTTTGGTAGAGCATCCTCCAGCTTGTCTGACCGATCTCCTGATGGTTTTGATGCCACTGTCTTCTTTGGTTGCTTTGGTCTCGATCTTGCAGCCAAAGTCTGCATGTCCTTCATTGGCATCTTCCAATGCTTGATGTCTGATGCTGTCATCTCTTCGTGATCTCCATCCTTTGTGCAACATACCTTCCATGCTGTGATCCATTTGCTGTTGGCAGTAAATTTGTGTGGTCCCAATACCACCTTGCCTTCAAAGACTTCATTCCCAAAATCTTTGTAGATCTTGGTTCCAATGGTCAGTACATACAGCAGTCTGTTTCTCTCAGAGCCATTCCCTGACTTGCAGTAAGAGATGATTTTCCCTCTTGACCTTCTCCTGAGGTAAAGTAGTCCAGTCCGAGGTTCTTGTCAAGATTGAAATCTGACATTTCCAGTTCATCATATGCCCCACAAGTCATAGACTTGCTTGGCATCAGTTCACCCATCAGCATCATGGTAAACGAATCCACCTTCTTGCTTCAGAGCTTAGCAAACTTCTCATTGGCCTCATCCAGTGTCACGATCTCTTCATCATCAATCGTGGTCATGTGCACTCCATGACACTTCCTCCTTGCTGCTCTCTGCCTGGAACAGATGTCGTTGCAGCTGCGTCACCCTTTGGTTCCTTTTCCATTCTTCGCAAACCCTGACATGTGGATGCGTTTCATGGAATCATCCTCATGAAGCTCAAATCCGCATCTAGGAGAATTGCACTCTACATTGACGGACACATTGTCTTTGTGGAAGAAGGATGTTTGGATGTGATAAAGGTTGGTATCATGACAGTTAAAGATTCTGATGCCACTCTCTCTTTGTCTCAATCCACAAGCACCATGTTTGGTGGCAAACTTGCCAGTGGCAGATTCTTGAACCCTTCATCGAATCTCACATGACATCCATGCTCGACTCAATCAATGAGTGGGTCATACCATGCCACATTCTTCAGAGTGTTGGTCTGGTATCCTAGAAAGATCCCCTTCTTGGTGTCTTGGATGTGCTTTGCCCAGTTTTGAAATGCCAAGATCTTCACCTAAAGATGACAACCGAACGTCTTCAGCAGGCTGAAATCGTCCTTCACTCCATGGAGCTCTTTGATGGGCTGATTCGGTTGCATCCCGGCAAGGCAAGGCAGAATTCTTGACACACAAGACGTGTCTAATGCATAAGGCCAGAACTTCACCGCCAGACCAGCTCTGATCAACATTTCCCGCATGGCCTTGCCCATTGTTTGATTGGCTGACTCCACAACTCCATTCTGATGATGCTTCGCCGTGCCAGTCATTGGGATTTTGTAATCAAATTCCTTCTCAAACAAATCCCTGGTCGCCTTGGATTTGAACAATTCCCCGCCTCAATCCTTCACGCTCTCCTCTACATTCTTCTTGGGCCATTTCCTTAGCCACACTGTTGGCAGTGCTTTTGATTGCCTGCAGACACTGTCCAATCTTTGGTAGCATGGTCATGCAGCAGCATGCAGTGCTTCTCTCCATGTGTTCCCATGTAGCCATTGCCACACAATTGCTCTGGATTCTTTGAATTCTTTGAATGTTGTCCGGCAAACAAGAAGTCCAATGAGAGTCCTCATCCTGGCTCTGTCGTTATGCAAGTCCCTATGTCTCCCCTGTCTCTCGCCTTCATATTGGATGCTAGGCACACAGGGAAATTGTCTATTGGCGTTGCCTTGGATTGTATCGATTTCAGCATCCCATTGCTAAACAGATGCACACGGTAAAAATGCTCATCTCCGCAATGCCCAAGATGCTGATGCCACAGCAGTCTTCTGCCTTAGCTGACATGGCGTGCAAATTCATTTTGTTCTGGTAGGAATTCTTCCGATGATCCTCCACCATCGTGATCGCTGCTCAATCAGCCGCATCTAACAACAATTCTGTCGTTCCTTCTGAAAGAGGCATTGGTGGTGTTGCCAAGCGCTTCAACAGAGACCTCCATGTGTCATGTTGCATAACAATTCCACTTCACTATCGCGTTTCTTTTGTCAAACTTGGAACTGAAACATCTTATTGTTGTTATCATAGTTCAACGTGCACCCTTGATAGTTCTTTTTATGCACCGGCTTAAAGGAATTGGCAGACAGAATGAAGTTTGGGATGTCTGGGGTGTAACATCATTTTACTGGCACACATTCTGCGTCATCATCTGTCAGAACTCTCACTGTTCTGTGTCCTTCTGGCATGATAGGGTTCTTTCCATCTGCACACATCAGTTGGATCTTGCATGGGTTCTTGTTGGAGAACGGGTTCAATCCCCACAGCAGAGATTTATCACTCATTGTGGATGCCTGTGAACCACCGTCCAGATGTGCTTCATGTCAATTGGTCTCTAGCAATGAGCATGTTGCCATTTCTGAGAGCAGCAATTCCTGGTTGTTTTTGTAGGATTCATCTGTGACAAACTTTTCATCTGTCCATCTTCTTCTTCGAGGTCATCCACCACTTAACTTTGTCAGAGATCCATGACAACATGCTGTTTGATTGCAATGAAATGAATTCTTGGTCACTGCACATGGCCGGAGGCCAAATGACTGCACCTCCACCATCAACAACTGCTATGCCAGCATGGTCAGCTGAGAGTCTGTTCAAATTGTTTTTCCAATCCCAGCCTTAAACGACTTGGACATTGAGGCAGCAGACATTGGCAACATTTGCCTAAATGCACCTCCAAGGGAGAAGGTTTACATCAAGTGCAGACCCAAGTTTGGTCCAGAGCACAAAGGCAGATGTGTTGTCATAGTCAGAGTGCTTTGTAGTCTCAAAAGCTCTGTGTCTTCCTGGAGATAATTTCTTGTGCATGTGCTTGCTGAAGATCTTAATTTCACAACATGCAGAGCCAACAACAATGTCTGGCTTAACAGCAAAGAAAGCCAACGGGACCCACTGTAGCATTTTCATTTTGGTTTGCACAGACAACATTCTGTGCCTGGAAGAAAATCCCAAGGCAACACTTGACAAATTGGATCAACACTTCCTTCTGAAACCCAAGTCTCGAGGCAAGCCAAAGATTCATTTGGGAGCCAAGTTTGACACTTGCGTTTTCAAGAACAAGCCAGGGAAATCTTGTTGGAGCATGGGTTCACAGACTTGCATCAAGGAGTCAGTGAAGAACATCAAAGCCCACCTTCAAAAGCTGCATCAAGAATTGAAATCTAAAGTGTTACAACGATGTGAGTAAACACCACTCAAGGATTGGAGTCCTTTGTTGGGCAGTCAAGCTTGGAAGGATTGACATCTGCACTGAAGTGTCGATCATGGCAGTCTATGCAGCAAGCCCCCGGAAAGGACTTAGAAGCCGTCTGCCACATCTTTGCTTACCTGAAGCGGCATGACAGATCCAGACTTGTCTTTGATGCAAGATGCCCCAACAACATTGAACAGTCTCTGTTGGACTGAACATACTTTTACAAGGACACCAAAGAGCAGACTCTCAAGGACACTCCAGAACCCTTGGGCAAATCCATTGAGATGACTTCCTACATTGATTCTGATCACACCGGAGACAAAGTCACACGCCAATCCCGCACTGGAGCATTGGCATTAACATTTAACCTTCCCTCCAGTGTCCGAATGATGGAATGCCCAATCAGTGCTATTGCTTCACTGAGGGGACACCCATTAGTGAACACACCGTGTAGTGTAGGAGCTTGGCAATTGGTCAATTAAGATCCAATTGAGTGGTGTCAGCGGGCCAGTTGTGCAACCTACAGTCGAGACTCATACACCTTTCATCACGAACGACTATCTACGGATGAAGCACGGTCATGGACAATGCAACGGCATTGAGATGATCTCAAGAGGGTCGCTCAACAAGAGCTCACTCTTTCAATATTTCATACTGTACGCAGTCTGATTAGATTCGTCTTTATTACATCACATCTCGTTTACTACTCGACCATGACCAGCCTAGATTTGTAGTCTGACACTGCAGTGGCATCAAGGATGTTGATACCTCCACGCTTCTTGTGGGATTCATGATGATAGAAAGCCAAGAATGCTCGTAGGATCATCTT
>ENA-ORBV01014370-ORBV01014370.1-microbial-mat-metagenome-genome-assembly--contig:-NODE-14370-length-11859-cov-4.815481_pt1 | contig 11859 bp, 8 predicted proteins | sample MGYA00237777_ERZ505514 | MGnify/ENA primary metagenome ERZ505514 (study PRJEB26160, sample SAMN06269048) | microbial mat metagenome | isolation source: Oligotrophic lake microbial mat | place... | reverse complement strand
TTCAAGCAGAAGACGGCATACGAGATTCGCCTTAGTCTCGTGGGCTCGGAGATGTGTATAAGAGACAGGTAGAGTACCACTACTACATGTAGCTGGCTGCGTCGTAGCTAGATAGTAGAGAGTAGAGAAGATGATCAGCTTGGCTTCACAAATCACCGAACAAAACCACGGGCACCTCTACATAGTGATGTAGGAAGGCTCCACCAGCGCGGCACAGAGACCCGGCTATGCCGACCACCAGCAGCAGATAAGAAACGACAATAATAGAAGCTAGTGATAACTGGTAAAACGTAGCGCGCGTCTTTGCTTGGCGATTACCAAGAGCTTTCTAACAAGTTATCACATGGCTACATATCAGAAACAAATGATATCTTGCGGACATGACATCACACTGGATGGCCTCTGCGGCTGCCGATGGAGGAAAGGGGCAAGTTACTGCTGCCCACGAAGAGGGGAGCCAGTCGGGAGCGTCATTGCCCACATGTGGTGCGGCTGGACCGAAGGGACACCGTTGGACGTCTCCTCAAACAGCTCAAATCCCATGACACCGGTCACGAGTTCCGAATCGCCGCTCACAGGGGGATTCTTGTATTTCATTGTTACAACCATCGGCACCTTGTTCAAGCCCTTCAATCTCTCCAGATTGTCTCCGCCGAAGAAGTCTTCCTCGAGGATTTCCGTTCTGCCGGTGAGGAACCGCACCAACCATCCATTGTATTCTTTTGCAGCATGGCCGCCAAACCCGCTAGGACCATACTTCCAGCCGTCTCCGACCATGAACATGTCCGCCCAAAAGTCGCAAATAGAACGTGCTCTACCGCGATGCAGTAGAAGAGCCTTGAAGCATCTTCCCACTTGGCGGTTGTCGGCGCCATCCTCGGAAGACGCAAAGGTCTGGGCGAGTTTGCGAAAGACAATTTCCACATGATCAAACCAATCGCTGCCAAGACTCCAACGCAGCTCGTTCATGATGGGCTTCAGCTGCTTCTTGAGCTCTCGGAGCTTTGTCACGAGATGATCCCAATCTTCCTGCTCTCCGTACATTTCAACGCTCTTGATTCCGCATCCACACATGCCCATTTCGAACGAGAAAAACTGCTGCATACTCGCCATCAAATTGATCTGAGACGAAATTCGATGAGTTACCGTCGATGTGGTAAAGTCGTTTTGCATCGTTTCTGCGTACTCTGTTTATCAGCAGAAATGAAAAATGGAAAGGCATGTTGGTAACAATAGGTGTAACCGAACAATAAACACGCCAGGAAGATAATAAAGGCCCGGACTATGCTTACCTGGGACATTTATACGGCTTTTGATCTGAGAGGCAATCTGGGAAAAGAACTGTTCCGTGTTGACTTCGTAGATTGTGAATACATCGACATCAACGCAAATATTTTCCTTCCCTTCGTGATTCACAAAATGCTGCCGTACTTTTTCATTTTTTTTGGCTTCTTTGTCGATAGCCTTCGCAACAGTACAGGCGACGGGGAACCACCAATCTTCGGGCGAGGTTCGCAGGTTCCAGTGATTCTTCCATGCTTCATAGACACCTGCAAAGAGGCCCAAATCTTGTCCTTCGTAATAAATTTGCTGGTCCGGGTCAGATGATCCAATGGCATACTCGGCACCGACCAGCTGGGAGATGGTATTAGGTCCTCTGTAGCTGAAATCGGCTACGGGCGTGGGCTTCTTGTCTTTTGGGAGAGCCAGGTCGATGGGACGGGGCGATTTATTCATGGCGGTGCTCATCGTCTTTGCTTTCGTGTTTGGAACTTAGTGTGATTTTGATGTTTTTTGGTTTAGGTATTTTTGTTTTTGTGAGGGTATCGGATAGTGGCAACCCCATTCGGCCAGACGTGGATACTGAAGGGTACGACTGGCTATCGGCCAGTCGTCATTGCCCAGGTCAGACTCTGTTCGGGTCCAGTCATGAATAGGCACTAGCACAATAGACGAGTGTGCTATTGCACTATTGCATGGTATTGATTGCTACAGCACCTCCTACTGTTAGCGGGCGGCAACCGCTACCTCGGGTTACGACACCCAGAATCCAAACCTTGGTTTGAGTTCCATGCCGTGACCTAGCATGACGCATTACCGGCAGGTTCGCTTTGCAGACTGAAGTTGAAGTGGCATTTGGGGCGTTGCTGAGACGCGGGCGCTATGCTAGCTAGATGAAAATGCACAACTTATGGGCTGAAAATAATGATTCAACATTAGTAGTTTCTTCCCTGGAGCAAGAGTATAGCTACAATCACAGACAGGATCCCCACAGCAAACACCAAAAGAATTGTTGGGTCTTGTACGGACAACGACGAGGATTTGTTGCTTGTTGATTCAGCTTGCTCGGTGCTGGCGTAAGAATCGCCAAACACCCGACATTCAATCCGATAGATTTCATCGTTGCCGCGAGGGTACTGCATAACCAGAAAGTCGCCAACCTCCACAAGCATAGATTCTCCCCATGGGGCGATAAAGAAGGCGTGATTGGAACCGGAGATTGCTGCTACTTTCCCGTGACGAAAAAAAAGCATATCATTTTCATCCACTTTCCGGGCCCAGACTTGACGATTTGATCTATACTCAGCAAAGCCTTGCTGCCGTAGTCGCTGGAAGCGGGGTGAAGAAATGGGAGATATTTCTCTCGGGTTATCAGTGTCGTAGCTTGCTTCAAGCTGATCCTGAGACAAAACATAGTATTCTCCTGCAGCACGACCGCAAACTACCCAGCTGGTGTCATTGTCTACTTCGTATTGTGTTTCTTGCACGCCATCTATGGTTGTCACTACCCGCTCACCCTTGACAGCTCGGCGAATAAAGCTCGTCACTTTTTTACGAAAAATACTTCCTTCTTTCCTCAAAAGCGGAGCAAAGCGATTGTAAACTTCAATTTGAGACCGGAGAGGAGGAGTTGTTGTTGTTTCTACAACAGGTGTGTCTGTGAGGTTGTTGTCATCCAATACATTTTCGTGGAGTTCTTCGGCGCCTCTGCAAGAGTTAAATCGGCGATTATTCCCCTCAGTTTCCGCGTTATATGCTAGTTGGGTCAGCTTCAAGCTTTCATTGAAATAATCTACTTCTTCTTCGCTTTCGAAAACTTGTGTATACTCATTTTTTGTCATATTCTTTGCGACAAGTAAGATTTGGGCCGGAATACCGTTTCCTAGAAGCTTGTAGAGACTTTCGGAGTCGTTTTGCTCTTTTCTACCATGGGACTGCCGGCTGCATGGGGTATGGGGACAGAAATATTCAAATAGCATTCTTGTGTCGATGTAGTTGAGCGGCGTAATCGTGTAGCTGGTTTCGGCACAAGGATACCCATTTAAGGCGCCAGCGATTCGCTTGGACTGTATCGGGGCACTCAAGGGGAGGTGCACAATAATGACCTTAATTTGTTTGGTTCCTTCGAACACATCATCAAGAAAGATAGAGAGCTTGGATAATGCATTGTCAGTGAATGTGCTGACATTGAATATAAGTACTGCCTTCTTGTTATAAAAGAAGCTGAGAATGTAGGAACGAATGCGCTGGTAGGTATCGCTCGATTCAAGACTCGCCCCGTCCGCACTTTCGTTTTCGAGCAGACACACGAGATTATACCATTGGGAATAAATACCTTGTCCTTTGTACGTAGAAGGCAACCAATACACTTCGCCCCACATGCTTCGTTTTTCCATGTAATGTCCCAATGCTTTTGCAATAGATGTCTTTCCTACACCCCCGGGACCTGTAATCCGAACCAGTCGGATTCCTTTCAGAAACATGGATTTGAGAATCCAGTACATCTCCAACTCGCGACCCAAAAAGTGTTGTGGGGGAACGGGCAACATGGAAGGCGGTTTCGTTTCTTGAGTCAATGTGGGTATCTCGGGAACCAGCTCGGAAATTGTAGGAGCGGGAAATAGCAAAACATCATGATTGGATTTCTCTGGAAGCAAAACAAACTTTTCAGCTTCTTGCTCGGGCCGCACATGGTTCTTATGTAGAAGCTCGGATGAATACATGACAGCGTATTTGGCCAAATCAAAGGCTTGTTGAATTGTTTTCCCGTGCGCCACGGCCCGATAAAAGTCCCGGGAAAAGATCATGGCCGCCGTATTGCTCAATAGTTGATTGTCGTGTTCACAGCATAACACATGAGGGACGCCTGCATCCACAAAAGCATCACCAGCCGAGCGCGAATGGCAGGCGGAGACAAAGACAAAAGATAGTTGTTGGCCTCCAGCACGAATCCATCCCTTCAAATTCTCATCCACCAACAACAGCTGCGCTCCTCCAGTGATGCCATCTTCTATAAATAGATATTCCTTGTGGCCATGGCACGAAAAATGTAACATAGGATTCCCCTGGCAGAGAAAGGCACCGAGGCTATTGGCCGTGGCGGTTTCAAAATGGACTTTCACGTTGGTGCCCTTGACAGCTTCCTGCAAAATGTTTACTTCAGTATCCAAATCAATATTTTTCATGGGGTGCAGATTGCCCAAGAAATCTTCGTACGCCAAGGGACATGCTTGGAAGATTCGCAATGTGTATGAATGAGTTTTATCCGTTATTGGTGTGGCTGTTGTCGCAGCTGTTGCAGTCGACCCTTTTTTGCAACAAGAGCCAGTAGGTTGCAAATTTTGTGGTGTTTGGCTTTGGGTTGTTGCAAATTGATGGGGCGTGGTTGGCACTATAGATCCTGCAGGCGGTGTACTGGTTTTGGGCTGCAAATCTGTTTCAGGAACAGACTGAGCCGTAGCGTTGCGAAGATCATTGCTTTTGCATTTGTCAATATCACTACTTTGGGAGAATTTTGTGGGCGGTGACAACGATAGCTCTTTGTACCGCTGCTTCCATTCATGGTACACTTTTACCGGGACTTCTTCGTGGTGACAACGAATGCAAATGCCTCGATGGACATTCCGATTGGTGAGTGCTTTCTTGCCCAAGAGATGTATGTGATGCGTGGGGATACCACAGGCAACACACATTCCCCTCCGTTGTGCAACTTCGGCCCGCTCTTGGGGTGTTCGCACCGTGCCTAGCTTGCTGAAATCTGTGATGCCTGGGCCCGAGGTGACTTTGCGTTTCTGCGCCATCGTACTAGCTACAGTAGCAGCTGCCTTCGTGGTCTGTCTATTACCTGGTTGCCTATTATACTGTTATTACGTTCTTATTATAGCTCGCTAGTAGCTAGCTGGCAGTGAGTATTGGAAGGTGGAGTGTGCGTTATGACCGAAGCGGCATGGCTGCCTCCCGGCACAATGTACTTGCACATTCGATTTCAGTACTCTAGCTAGCTACTACTAGTAATAGCTGCGCGGCGGACCAATGGTGCTCTACTAGCTAGCTAGCTAGTAGCTAGCTTGCTAGCTAGAGTTGCTGCTGATACTGGTAGCTAACAGCTACCAGTAGTTAACAGCTAGCTAGCTAGCTACAATTGTAGCTATTTGTACCGTACGGTATGCACACAAAAAAGCAAAAAGCACTTACACAACTTCTTTATTATGCAAGACTGGACTGGACCCGAACCCGTCCGACCCGAACCATGAAGCCGTTGACATCTTGGTCCGATGAGAAGCGCCTGCTGCTGATGCGCGGAAGCAAGCCTTCCGGGGCCCGCCGCACATCTGTTTGCAACAGGTAAACACCCACAAATTCAACAACAAAGCAAGTCTTGTCCAACATGAATGGGTCTTCTTCTTTAGATGACGAAGAGGCCATGGAGCAGGAAACGGAACACCAAGCTGTAACCAAAAAACCGCGGCTGGCAAAGGAACGGTTGCGTGTTTTTTTGAGTTACGGCCACGATGACCACCGCGAGGTTGCTGTAAAACTATGCCATGATCTGAAAGCGAACGGCCATGAGGTTTGGTTCGATCAAGAGCGGCTGATTCCCGGATGCGATTGCGAAAAGAAAATTGAAGAAGGCATTGCATGGGTCAAAGAAGCCGGTAGCAATGGGCGAGTTCTGCTGCTTATGGCGCCCATTCAGCGCGCAAGCCCAATGGATGCTGTCTCAATGAGCTGGCTCGCGCACTCGATTGTCAAATCAGCATTGTTCCTGTCATGGTCATGGAAGTGGAACCCCCTCTCTCCACATGTCGCATCCAGTGGTTGGACTTGCAGGACTGCATACCCATTCAAGAACGTGAGATGCGCTACAAGGAGCGATTTCAGCAGTTACTAGGAGCACTGGAAGAGCGTACCGCTTTGAATCATGAAGGCGTACAGTCCAAGGTCCGCTCCTGCCTAAAGCCCTTATCCTACCAAGGCGATTTTGCTCAGTATTTGCCTCGCTTCGTAGGTCGGGCTTGGCTCTTCAAGAAAGTAGATGACTGGTTATCCGACACCACTACACAAGCTTCCCGTGTCTTTTGGATCACGGGAGATCCTGGCTCTGGCAAAACGGCATTTGCGTCTGTCCTCAGTACCACACGACCACAAATCGCCGCCTATCACATTTGCCGCTACGGGGATAAGCAAAAGTCTGACCCCAGATGGGCAACACTCTCGATTGCATGGCAGCTTTCCACGCAAATTCCAGAGCTGCTAGATCGATACAATTCCATAGTGGACTTGGGAGAAGTATGCAGCTCGCCCGATGCCCATGCGATATTTGAAAAGCTGATCGTAGAACCGATGAACAGTAGAATGGTAGTTCCTACGAGAAAGCCTTTGGTGATCCTTTTGGAGGGGCTCGACGAAGCTACGAGAGACAAGCGCAACTCTTTGGCTGAGTTTTTGGCTGAAGAAATCGATCGATTACCTGACTGGGTGCGCTTTATTTTTACTAGTCGGCCTGATCAAGAAGTTATCAAGCCCCTACAAGCATTCTACAAACCTGTGTCAATCAAAGTTGACAGTGAGGAAAACCAGCGTGACGCAGAAGACTTTCTCAGAAAAGAGCTCGGGAAGATTGATGGTGATCCTAGCAGTCTAAAAAAGACGATTGAGGTTGTGGTCAAACAAAGTGGCAGCCTCTTCCTGTATGTGGAAGCGATTCGAAAGGGCTTGGAAGAAAATGATATTTTGTTGGGCGACATCAACAGCTTCCCCAAGGGACTGGGAGGAATCTATTTGCGATTTTTTCGTCGTCGTTCCCCGACACCAACATGTATGACGACGTGCACTATCCGGTTCTGTCAACAGTTGTTGCATCATTTGAGCCGCTCCCAATTGAAACTTTGGCGAAAGCCTTTCACTGGAACAAGAAGAAGAAATGCAACATTGTCAAGCAATGGGGTGCTTTCTTTTCTTTGGTAGATGATTGTGTCAAGCCCTTCCACAAATCCCTGCACGACTGGCTTGTTTCCGAAGATGCAGATGACTATCTTCTTGACCCACAGGAAGGCCATCAGATCTTATCACGAACAGGCTGGCTGGAATTTGAGGCTGGGCCATCTGCGATGTCGGACCATGTGATTGCCCATCTTCCGGGGCACTTGGAACGAATGGGATCGACTGACAAGTTGAAAGAATGTGTGACCTCTTGTGAGCACATTTGTCGCCTCGCAAAGACGGATCGGCTCTGCGATCTTTCTCCGCATTGGAAACAGATTGAAAAGGAGCAGCTGGCTTCACTGTGCCGAGAGTCGTGGGCGAAGATGACATCGCCACTTGAAAATTTTGGGTTGCTAGTGTCAAGGAGCATAGGCAAGCTGTTTCTGCATGCTGGGGATTACCAAACAGCGCTTGAATTCTTCGAAAGGGAGCTAAAAATAGCGGAAGAAGTTCAGGATCAAGAATCGGCAGCTGAAGCTTTTTTTGATATTGGATGGTGCCATCGGCACGCTGATTGCTTTGATCAAGCTATAGAAAATGTTTCGAAGGCGAAGCGATTCTTCGAAAAGGCGGACAAAAAGCCGGGATTGGCCAAGTGCCTCTCAGTTATTGGTATTTGTTTCTGGCATAAACAAAACGACAGTCTTGCTATGGAAAACCTACGCTGGTCCCTTAAAGCTTATCAAGAAACAGACGACTGTCGAGGCCAAGCTGAGGCTAGCAATCATCTGGGGATTGTCTTGCGGAGCGTCGGTCGTTTTGGCGAAGCTCTTTGTTACCTGACTAAGTCCAAGCAAGCTCATCAGACACTGAAACACAGAAATGGATTTGGAAAATGCTGCAATAGCATGGGTACATGTCTTTGGTGGAGTGGCGATCTTGAAGGAGCCCTTGCGAGTTACGAGGAGGCAAACCAAGCCAACATTGAAACGGGGAACCTTTATGTTCTTGGATTGACTGCCAATAATTTGGGCTATATTCATTTGGAAAAAGGCGACATGCAGAAGGCGCGTTCAGCCTTCAAAAATGGATTGAAAATTCGACAGCAGCTTGGCTCAGAAAGCTATGAAATGATGGATCTATCAGGTCTTCCCAGGGTTGAATTTCAAGAGGGAAACGTGGCCCTGGCAAGAGAGCTTTCCTCCAGAGCTGTGACGACGCTTGCTAAGCATGACACAGTTGAAGACCTCAGACGCGCCTACTACAACCACCACCTGACTTTGAAAGGTGGGAACGACGAAGAGCGAGGCTGTGCGGAAAAAGCTCTAACAAAAGCGAAGGAATTGGTCAAGGCCAGGCTGGGGGAAATTACGGACGCTGCTGTTAGAAAGAATTTAGAAGAAAAAGTCCCGGTTGTGAAAGAGATCTTGGAAGCGCCATCCATGCATAGCACCGCATCAAACCTAGCAGCAGCCTTGTTGCAAAGCCAGCAGCCCGTCTAATCAATAAAACTGGATGCCACTGATGTGGTTAGCCCCCAACATTTTGAGAACTGTCTCACTGGCACCTTTTCTTATGTGATTCCTGTCTCACTGGCACCTTTTTTTAAATCATTACTGTCCCAGGGGCACCTCCCCTTATGTGACATACATACAACCACACCATTTTCAGTCACTTTTGAATCCCTTTTGTCAATAAAATTTGGATAGACCCCACTTGACTCACTAGTTGGGGGCAAATTTGGATAGACCCCACTTGACTCACTAGTTGGGGGCAATTTTTGCGAACTGTATGGTATGGTGGCTTTGGCCCAGGTTGCTAGCTACTAGTACCATATTTGTGATGGCTATTGAGCTTGCCTAACAATCTATTGCATATGTTTCCGACAGCTTGACCTGACATCAACGTATGGTGAATTGGTGATGCTTCTACTGGTGGTACCTGGTACTATAGATGACAGTAATGTTGTTGGCTTTATAAGCTACCAGTATCAAAAGTATTAACAAGGAATCGTTGTCCAACCAGAACGCTTTTTCATTATGTTTGATGCTCTTCTTTCTTTTGCAGGGGGTCTAGCCGAGAGTTGGAAACATCCATTCAGCTAAGCTATCGACATCGTAGCTACAATCTCCTTCGCTTTGACTGCGGAGATCCACTTTCCTCTTGTTGCAAACCACGGACCCTACTACTAGTACCTTCCAACGCGGCAGCACCAGCATTTGCGGCTGCTTCTGCCGCCACAGCCGAATCATGGCCTTGGTCACTGCTGAAGCTAGGACGTTTCCCTTCTTCGTCTCTGGTCAACGACGCCGCAGCAGCCTGAAACCGTGATTGTGAGTGAAGCAAATTGGCAATCGCGTCCGACTCCAGCCGCCAACGTTGCCCTTCTTGTTCATTTGAAAATCGTGGAGCCAACAAAGAATTTTCAAGATGCTGACGATAAAGTGCAGCACTCAAGGCTTGCTGGTCTAGTAGTCCAGATCCATGTTGACCTGCTGGTTGAGCAGCCGCCGCCGCAGCAGATCCACCGAACAGAGCAGGATCCAGCCTCGCAGCAGCAGATGACATTCCCCTTAGGCTGGGCGATAGTGACGACCCTGTTTCCGATGGTAGCGAGGCGGCTCCTTCTGCGGCCCTGTTCCTCATTATCATTGCTTGCAAGACTTGTGCTTGGAGATTATCATTGCCAGAGGCGCCAGCCCCAGCCCCATAGGACAAGCCACCGCTGCCCATTCCCAACAACCCCGAACTTGCAGCAGCCCCCAACGACGACATGGCACCAGCACCTCCAAGAGACATGGCACTTGCATAAAGCGATGGCGACTGTGCTGAACCGGCAAGAAGAGCGGCAGGGAAGAAGTTTTGTCCTACAGGATTGGGCAGGTTTTGCTGTCCTCTGGCGAGACCGGCAAAATGTGCCCTGGCCCATCCCTGTTCTAGCTGCTGGATGGCATATTCTTCTGCGATGCTACGCCTAGCATCCACACGAGGCAGGCCCAACCCAGCAGTTTGACCGTCCAATCCAAGTCCATATCCCAGTGCCAGAGACCGGCTGTCCAGCAAACTCTGCTGCGCCTCTGACATGGATGGATTTCTCAGACTGCTGCTGTTGCTGCTGAGGAAAGGATCACCGGCGTGTCCCTGACCAATCATGGTAGCAGAATAAGAGCCAGCGCTAGAGGATGCGTGCCTGCCTGGAGCACTCTCCGTGGCGAGGCCATTGACAACCCTCTCGCGGCTTATCAAGAACCTTTGGCGCATGCTTTCCTTCTGTGCCATACGCCTCTCTCTTTCAGATACTGCCATGAGATTCGCCCGGTTCACATACTGTTGCTTGCCATTGTAGCCTGTCCCTTCGTATTTCTTTGAAATCCTAAGATAGAAAAGACAGGGAACGAAAGTGAAGTAAGTCATTCCATCACAAGAGCTTCCATGGCAGGCATGTCTGCAGTCATCTGATATCTACTACAGACAAGACACAAGCTATGATCTTACCTTTTGGCACCACATTGGAGCTCCTTGGCTAGGAAGCCCCTCAAACTGCCGCCCTCCTCCATGTTGAGACTTCCAGCCCGAAACTCGTGCATGAGAAACTGTGCATACTCCTCTTCTTCCAATGTCCACTTCCCCGAGTACTGTTGAGCTTGAAGCGCTGCACAGCCGCCACCTTGGTTGTTGATATGATTCATGGTTGTTTGTAAAAAATATATATATATATTCTAATTTTGTGTTCCTTTATTTTCACGACTATCCGGCTGGACAGCTACTAGCGAGTAGTAGACTAGTTAAGTAGAAGTGGCAGTAGGTAATGTCGGCTGTTTGTTTTGTGAGGTCTTTTTAGCATCTTCACGGAGAGAACTAAATCTGCCAGACAACCCAAAGCAATCCCTTGCCTTCTTCGGTTCGTTTCATCGTTGCTCTTGTAGGTAAATAGCACGGCCAACTTAGGGGGATTCAATTCCTGATGGTTCCACACGGCGAAGCAAACAGGTGTGTTCCCCGAGCTCTTCGCTTTTCAGCCATACTAAGCATTACGTACCACACCGTCAACACACGGCTACTCCTTCTTTGCCGCTACTTTTCGCAACCCAGAGTCCCAGATATACCTGTACTGGACAACCATCTCTAGAATCACTTAGGATGACTTAGGGAGATTTAAAATGGAACATTCCTAACGATTCATCAAAATTGGCTACTGTAGTTCAAAATTACGTGATGTTGTCGCATTGCGAAGAGGAATCTGCCCCTTAAAAGTTTATCCTTGCAAATCCTTTTTGGATCAGTAGCGAGCTATACCTGCGACATCTACCATAACTGAATAGGCCATGTGGAAGTTTGCTACGATTCTTTAGCAATTCATCCTAGAGGGGTCATCATATGTAAGCAGAAAGAGTTCGCATTCTTTAAGCCTATGCAGTCATTATTTTTCGCACTGGGTATGGAGACTGCAGAGAGCATCCGAGTGGTATCCATTCAGTTTACTTTCCGAGCTACGGTAGACTGTAGAGGAGCACGTGCTCTGTCGTCAGCAGCTAGAGTTCCAGAACAAAGCGAAGCCCAACACCAGAATTGTAAAATCATTAAGCAAGCAGGCTATTTGGCTGGTTGCCGGGTAGTGATTGGTAATGCTAGCATTAGCATTAGCATTAGTTG
>ENA-ORBV01014369-ORBV01014369.1-microbial-mat-metagenome-genome-assembly--contig:-NODE-14369-length-11860-cov-4.526436_pt1 | contig 11860 bp, 11 predicted proteins | sample MGYA00237777_ERZ505514 | MGnify/ENA primary metagenome ERZ505514 (study PRJEB26160, sample SAMN06269048) | microbial mat metagenome | isolation source: Oligotrophic lake microbial mat | place... | reverse complement strand
GTGGTAAATCGTTTCCGACATCCCGAGGACTCCGCCCGTGGCGATCCGGACTACAAAGGTCCTGATCGCGCCGGCGAGCCCGCCGCGACCCCGGAAAGTTGCACCCCGCCCGGTGGTCGCTTGGGTCTGCTCCTTTCCTGTGCTGGCTGGCAGCAGGATCCTTGGGTGGATCGGCTTCCTCGCCTGCTGGAACCCATGGGAATCATCGCCCATCGCGCGGCAAGTGGGCGCCAGGCCTCCGAAGTCATTCGGACGTTCACGATTCATGTCGCGGTGGTTGATCTCGGCCTTCCGTTAGAGGATTCCAACTCCGAAGCGGTTGACCCGGCGCTGCAAGAAGGCGGCCCTCGTCTTTTGGAATTGCTGTCTCGTCTGGCGGTGCCGCCGCCGGTGGTGGCCGTGAAACGGGGTCGAACGCAGCGCGATGACTGCCGCGATATGTCCGCCGCGCTGCGGTTGGGTGCGTTCGCCGTGATCGACCGTCCGCGGAACCCCTCCGACATGAACACCGTGCTCGATGTGCTGCGTCGGTGCCTCCTCAAGCATTACCAAGGAAAGTGGCCGGAAAGAATTCAGTGAAGTGACGAGACGTTATCCGAAGTTCGTGGAAGTCGATCAGAAGCCACATCCGTGTTTCATCTCGCCCTTGCCCTGATGCCGCTTTTCCCAGCCCGCCGTTGTTTCTTCTCTACGCCTCTCTGGTAAATGTTTCACGCCTTTGTTTCCGCCTTTCAACAGATGGAGTTTCTCAATGTCCAAGACCATGACCAAGTCGTCCTCCCCCCAGTCGTCCTCCAAAATGTCCTCCACGACTTCGGCCAGCGCGGGCATCCGCCCGCTGGGCGACAAAATCCTGGTCAAGCGTGACGAGGCCCAGACCAAGACCGATAGCGGGATATTCCTCCCCGAATCCGGCAAGGAGAAGCCCAAGACGGGCGTCATCCACGCCGTGGGCAGCGGCGCACTCAACACCGACACGGGCGAGCGCATCCCGCTGAGCGTCAAGCCCGGCGACAAGATCATCTTCACTTCCTACGCCGGCACCGAGGTCAAGCTCGGCATCGACGAACTCCTCATCATGTCCGAGGACGACATCCTGGCCGTCATCGACTGAGCGGCATTAGGCATTGGGCATTAGGCATTAGGGTCGGAAAATCCGCTGACGACTGCCCACTGCCAACGTCTTTCCGCCTTCCCGAGTGCCGAGTGCCTTCCCCCGATGCCCAATCTCTGATGTTTTCTTCCCCCCAATGACCCCCGACCAACTCAGATCAGCGCTCAAGGAACTCAATGGTGAACGCGACGTCATGTTCGCGTTTTCCGGCTTGCCCGAGCACGAATCGCACCTTCACGTCTCCCGGGCCATCCTCATCCCGGATGAACCCGATCACCTCATCAAAGTGACCGACGGCAAACACATCTACGTCATCGAAGCCGCATCGATGGCCTACATCCGGATCACGCTCATCAAGATCGCGTAGCAGTTCGGTCTTGGGTTTACCTTCAACCTGCTCCCCCGGTCTCTTGCGTCCTTCTCTGTTTTCTTCGCGACCTCCGCCCTACCGCCTTTGCCTTTCCCCCGTCTTCTGTCTTTGCCTTGAGCCCCTGCTTCTTGGCTTCCTCCTTCTTGCCTTCCTCCGTCTTTTCTTCCCCCAGTGCCTAGTCCCTAGTGCCTTTGGAGTTTCAAAATGGCCGCAAAATCAATCGCGTACAACACCGACGCCCGCGAACGCATCCTCAAAGGCGTTCAGAAACTCGCCCACGCCGTCAAGGTCACGCTCGGCCCCTCCGGCCGCGTCGTCGTCCTCGAAAAATCCTTCGGTTCGCCCACCGTCACCAAAGACGGTGTGACCGTCGCCAAGGAGATCGAGCTCGAAGACCCCTACGAGAATCTCGGGGCCCAGATGGTGAAGGAAGTTGCCTCCAAGGCGTCCAAGGACGCCGGCGACGGCACCACCACCGCCACCATCTACGCCGAAGCCATCTACGCCGAAGGCCTCAAGGTCATCACCGCGGGCGCGAACCCCAACCTCGTGAAGCGCGGCATCGATCAGGCCGTCTCGGCCATCGTCGCCGAACTCCAGTTGATGTCCCGCAAGGTCGAGAACAGCAAGGAAATCGCCCAAGTCGGCACGTGTTCGGCGAACCAGGACGCCGACATCGGCAAGATCATCGCCCAGGCGATGGACAAGGTCGGCAAGGACGGCGTCATCACCGTCGAAGAAGGCAAGAGCCTGACGACCGAGGTCGAATTGGTCGAGGGCATGCAGTTCGACAAGGGCTACCTCTCCCCGCACTTCGCGACCAACATGGCGACCATGGAGACGGTCCTTGAGAACCCCTACATCCTGATCCACGAGAAGAAGATCAACAGCGCCAAGGACATGCTCCCCATCTTGGGCCGCATCGCCGAATCGGGCGCGAGCCTCCTGATCATCGCCGAGGACATCGAGGGTGAGGCCCTCGCCACCCTCGTCGTGAACAAACTCCGCGGCGTGCTCAAAGTTGCCGCGGTCAAGGCCCCCGGCTTCGGCGACCGTCGCAAATCCATGCTCGAGGACATCGCCACCCTCACCGGTGGCCGCGCCATCATGGAAGAACTCGGCACGGAACTCGAGAAGGTTGAACTCGCCGACCTCGGCCGCGCCAAGAAGGTGACGATCGACAAGGACAACACCACCATCGTCGAGGGTGCGGGCAAGACGGCCGACATCAAGGGCCGCATCGAGCAGATCCGCCACCAGGTGGATATCACCACCAGCGACTACGACCGCGAGAAACTCGAAGAGCGCCTCGCCAAGTTGGCCGGCGGCGTCGCCCAGATCAACGTCGGGGCCGCCACCGAAGTTGAAATGAAGGAGAAGAAGGCCCGCGTCGAAGACGCGCTGCACGCCTGCCGCGCAGCCGTCGAGGAAGGCATCCTCCCCGGCGGTGGCGTCAGTGTCGTCCGGGCCCGCAAGGCCTTGGAGAAACTCCGCAAGAAGTTGGACGGCGATGAGCGCGCCGGCGTCGACATCATCCACCGAGCCCTGACCGCCCCGGTCAAGCAGATCGCGGCCAACTGCGGCCTCGATGGCTCGGTGATCGCCAACAAGATCGAAGAGAACACCGAAACCAACTTCGGCTACAACGCCCTCACGCACGAATACGGTGACCTCATCAAGATGGGCGTCATCGTCCCGACCAAGGTCGAGCGCGTCGCCCTCCAGAACGCGGCCAGCATCGCCGGCCTCATGCTGACGACCGAAGCCGCGATTGTGGAGATCAAGGAGAAGAAGAAGGGTGGCGGCGGCCACGGCCACGACCACGGCGGCGATGATATGGATTATTGATCCGCGGCGATCCACGTTGAAACAAGAGAGCCCCGGGCGCAAGCCCGGGGTTTTTCGTTTTGACTCAGGAAGCGTTGACAATTTACGGCAAGAGTGGATCGTGGCTCTTGCAAGGAAGCTCCGGACTTGGTAGAATCTTTAGGATGGCAGAAGCCACCAACGATTTTTCTGAAGTCCGGCCCAGTTCCCTCGTTTCTCGGCGAGGAAGCCCCATAAAGCGGCGGGGCGATCGAGCCATTTTATGCCTTACTATTGCGTTTGCATGTCTCACGGTCGCCGTCTTGGGATTTGCGATTCTCAGATCTCGGAGCGGCCACCATCCCGCTATAGCGGCAGAGCGGCAAGCGGTCCAAGCCACCGGTCATTTCCGTGCAGTACGCGTGATTGATGGCGATACGATGCGCATCGTCGGGAGCGACAACGTCGAGCTAACGCTGCGACTCGCGGGGGTTGATGCACCAGAGCGAGATCAGCCCTACGGAAATACCGCCACTGGAGCGCTTGAGGCGATCGTTCGTGACGAGCATCTAACACTCGTTGATACCGGACGTGACAAGTATGGCAGAGTGCTCGCAAATTGCTTCATCGGGAACGAGTGGATCGAGCTGGAACTGGTGCAGCAAGGTTTTGCGTGGGCCTACCCCGAGTTCGCGGAGGCAGAGCTTGTCGGAGCTGAGAACAAGGCGAGAGCTGCGGGCGAGGGACTGTGGGCAGCGGATTCGCCCATTCCACCTTGGAAGTGGCGCAAGGGGGAGCGATGAACTGGCGTGCGGCAGGAAATCACGCTGCGTATATGCAGTCAACCCAGTACATTCGCAAGGAGTTCTTCGGACTCCCACCCGCCACTCTCTCTGAGGTTCTTTCCGTCTACGAAGAAGAATATGGCGCCGGTGCACGCGATTATTTGGTCCGAACACTCCCCAATTGGCGCACCGGGCGTGTTGGCATGTCCGGTCAAACCCAAACTCGGATCCTCCATTGTGTTCCAAAGTTTCTGTCTCCTGCAAAGCAGTTCGCGATCTTGAGCTTCTACGTCCCGGAGTTTGAGCGGCGCGTTATCGGGACGGCAGGGACAAGAGGGATTTCCGTGAGTGATGTGCCTTCCGTGTTTGCCAGTATCGCGAAGCGCTGTCGCGAAAGCGAACCCCAACTTGACTGGTTCGTACAAGGCGTTTTCTCGCGTTCCGAGATCGCCGCATTTGCAAACGTTTGCAGGTTCACCGTCCTCGACCGACTGCAAAGGTCGTATGCCGCTGTTCGCCTCGACTTGGTCACAGTTGCACAGGCGTTCACTGAACTCGATGCATCGGTACATCTCCACTACCGAATTGACGAGATTGATGAAAAAGTCTCGCTGGCAGGACTGATTCCTGCGCTGCCCCCCCACGGGTTCGACCTCCCGGTCGCGCCGCAACTGATCGTTCAAAACCGCGGTGAGTACGAGCGGCTGCTGATCAACCACCACTGCCAGATGGTCACCCAGCAAGAGTCCGGTGCATCGAGGAACGCAGTCGCGCAACTGGACATCGCGATCATTGGAAGGGCGATCCATTCGCTGTCCCTCAGAGAATCCATGGAGTCCACGATTCAACTGCGCGGGGCGGGAGGCACTTTGGAGGGCTCCATCCGTCGGCTAAACCTCAGTTCATTGAAGGCTAAGTCGGCGGGTAGAATGGCGGTAGCAGGTCTGGGCACCTCCGCACTTCTGGCAGGTTTGATTGCTTCGATGTTTTCCGAACGATTCGAAGGCTTCGCAGCTTGCGGAGTCTTGGCACTTGTAGTGGGCATTCCAATAATGTGGATCTGGGCGACGGCGCTTCAAACTGAGGTACGCGAATATGAACGAGGGCACCCCGCGTGGGCTACAAAAACTCGACGTTGAAGCACGACTTCCTGTCGGGTTCGAGCAATTGTCGCAAGAAGATCAGCGAGCGATTCGCCGCAAGCTGCAAGACGGATTGGTAGATGTCCAGTTGGATATGCATCGTGCGATCGGGAAAAGCCGGGTCGCCGAAAACGACCTCAATCTGCTCAACGATGCCGTAGCACGGTTAGACCACGAGCGAAAGATCTACTCAAGCAAGGTTACTGCGGAAACTGGTTCTGGAAAGATCGATATGCAGGTTCGGGGCGGAGATACTCGTTTCCTCATTCCAATTTTGGTCACAGTCGGAGCAATATTACTGGCGGTAGTCGCAATTTTCGCGCTGCGCTGATCTGCGGCAGTACATCTTGTGGATCAAGCGGACACCTAGCGCTCCGCACACTCACGCTGGTTCATCAGATTCAAGAAGGGCCTTCCGTATAAATCGACCCCGCACGGGGCCTACAGCTCGTTGGGAAATCTCGCTGCCCACCGTTCGGCGTCGGGATCTGCCATGGCGAGCAATCCTGCGGCGACGCTTGGCGGGCAAGCCTGCTTGGCGTGTGGGTTCACTCTTCCGACGATTAGGAACGGGTTGGAGGAGCCAAGCGGTTCTCTCCAGTCATCGCAGAAGAATGACCACGCGCCGCTAGGGCGCGTGCGAAGGCCCGATTCAAAGTCTTTGCGCAGTCGGTTAATCCACGTCGCCGACATTCTCGTGGCTGTACAGCAATGAATAAGCACAATGCCGGGGTACGCGTGTGGAAGTTGGGTCGCTTCCTTGCGAACTTTCGCTTCAATCTCATCGTCCGTCGTTTCCATGGACACCACAAGTCTCCCGGGACCGTTCGAGTCAAGTGGAGTCCAAATCTCGACGCCGGGAGTCTCGACGCCGTCGGAAGTACCCACCACTTGCGACCGGCCGTCGACGCACGATGCACTCCGCAGGTGGCCAGCTCCGTTGGGAAGCGAAATTGTTGGCGAACACCAAGCGACGGTGTCCGACATGACGCGGACGATGTCATCGATGCATGACTCGCTAGCGTCGGGAGAAAGCGCTAGTTGGGTTGAGAGACCAGATGGAACGAGATGGCTGCAGCGAGCAAGCACCGCGTCGATCAGTTGCCTCTGACGTTCTTTGCGAGAGCCTTGTTGTCTGCGGCTGACTTCAAGGTAAAGCACAGCGCCATTATCCCAAACGAACTTGGCGTCCGGGACGGACAGGTCTGCGGGGTCAGGGCTCGTAGGCTCGTATTCCACGGCCGCTCCAGGGGCGGCGGTATCAACAAGGCAAATGGCTTGAAGTTCGGTGATCGCTGGCGGAATCTCGTCGAGGCTAAAGGGCAATCCATTTCTGCGGGAGTAAGGGTTCCTTCGGATGATTCTATAGAGTGAGTCCGCCCCTTTCATGTTCCGCGTCCGGTGCAACATCCAGCCCGTCAACGCCACATGTGCGGCATCCGAAAGTGATCTCACTCTGTCTCCAAGGAGAGCCGCATGCGCCTGAAGAATCCAGTTGGTCCCCAAGTACTCGCTCACGTGGTGGAAACCACCCGAAAGCCAAAGCATTTCGGCTTCACTCCTAGGCTCGGGTAGCCAATGCTGCGGGAGTTCAAATTTGGAGTCCACGACGAAGAATACCCACAAAGAGCCTCGGAACTCCGATCTGTGCTTACAAGAACCGCAACAGATTGCGTACGTTTGTTCGGGTATGCTGGCCCCACGGGCTCAAGAGATTCAAGCAGGTCGCCCGCGGGCAACTGCCCGTCGCGGGGGTCAGGTCCGCCGCGGACCGCCACCCTTCGTACCCATCCGCCGATTCCCCATGCCCCAACGTGGGCATTTGCCGCAGTCATTTGCCGTTCACGCCCGGTCGGCGGGGAAAGGCAAGGAATAGGTCCTATAGGTCCTATAGGTCCTATACGACCTATTCTTGAATCGTGAGCGCCCAGGGCTTCATTCCCCCGCACGGCAACTACCACGAATTGCTTTCGTACCAGAAGGCAGAGGTGGTATACGACATCACGTTTCGCTTCTGCGAGCGATTCCTGAAGCGGGGCGATCGCACGATCGACCAAATGGTGCAAGCGGCCCGATCCGGCAAGCAGAACATTGTGGAGGGATGCGCTGCTTCGGGCATGTCCAAGGAGGTGGAACTCAAACTCATCGCCGTGGCCCGCGCCAGCCTGGAAGAATTGCTCGCCGACTATCACGATTTTCTGCGTGTTCGAAACCTTCCGCTCTGGGTGAAAGATTCGAAAGAGGCGGTATACGTGCGAAAACTCGGGCACGGCACCCGGAACACCTTCGAGACGTATCGAACCTTCATCGAGACCCGCGATGCGGTGGTCGTTGCCAACATCGCGGTGTGTCTGATTCACCAAACGAACTACCTGTTGGACCAGCAGCGCCGGAGCCTTGAGGCGGAGTTTGTGAAGCACGGCGGCATCCGAGAGCGCATGACGAAGGCCCGTCTCGATGCTCGCCGCAATCAGTAAGACCGAAGCCGCACAAGCCGATCGCTCGCTCCCCCTCCCCTTTCCTCCTGAACCCAATTCCTCCCTTCTTTCCCGCCTCTCCGCTTCTCTCTGTGCCTCCGCGTTCCCCTCGCCTGCCTCGGCGTCCAACGCCTTTGCCTGTCCGATTTTGCCATTTGGCCTCCAGACTGACAACCTGCTGTCACTCTGCCAAACAAACTCCAAACTTTCCGCTTCTCACCCACTCCCTCACGCTGTATCTTCCCAGCATGAGCGACACCACCCAACAACCCGTCCCCTTGCCCCTCGTCCAAACCCTCCGCGAGGCCGTCGTCGCCCAATTCTGCTTCTGTTCCGATATGGCCCTCCAGGACCTCGCCACCGAAAACCAACTCCCTCTCTTCGAGTTCATCCAAATCCTCGAAGAGCCGGAATCCCAACCTCTCCTCGCCAAACTCCAATGGGCCATCGCCACCCGCGCGGAGTTCCTCGCCGCAGATTCGCGGCACGCCGCCCTCACTGCCATCCTGCACAAACTCCGGAAAGATCCGCACTCGCAAGAATCCCTCCGCCTTGCGAGCACCAACCTCCGAACCACCAAACCCCGGCCCGCATCGCCCGAGAGAGCCGCGAAAGCAACCTCGGCAACGCCGACAACGCGAACGACTCCGACCGCCGCGGATTCAAACCCGCGCGACGCCGAGCCGGGCAAGAGCGCTCCGCCGGATGTCTCCGCCGAAAGAACGCAGAGCGCGGCAACAGCGAGCGCACCAACAACGACCGCCGCGAATCCTCGATCCGCTCAACGCGAGAGCGAAGTGGTGGATAAGCCCGGTCCCGAGAGCACCCCGAGCGCCAGCCCGGGAGCGGCAACGGCGAACGCCCCTCAGACGACGACGAGCAATTCAAACCAACGGACCGGCGACTCAGAAAAAATCGCCCCCGCCACCCACCCGCGCCCAGCGCAGGAGGTGCCGCGCCAGCGGCTGGAAAGTGCCGCGTAACCGGGCATGACATTGCCCTCGCCTGCTCCAAATCGAATCAACAGAGCCCCGACCGCGAGATGGGGTTCGGGCGGGCTCATCGCTGGCGTGGCCGCGGCGGCTCGCGCATCGGCCTCAACGTGCCTGAACTTGCGCTCAGGGCTCCTCGTGCAGCCTAGTGGTTGCGTGTGGGCCGACGGACGCCGACTTGCACTTGGCTGCCTTCCTGCGCGGGAATGAAGGATTTATCACTCCCAGACCGGCCGGTGTTCATTCCCTACGGCTCACGATGCCTTCCGGAACCTGGCGTCCGCGTGGCTTTCGCCCCGCGACGTTGGCGGATTCGGAATGATGGCGTCTCGCTTCGATGAAGAATCGATGACGTCACTTCATAACAGAGGAGAGTTGAGAGAAATGATTCAGAAGAATAGTCGTGTTGTTGCCGGTCTCTGCCTTGCAGCCTCGCTTGTCGCCATGGCCGGAACGGCCAATGCCGAGCGGATCTACGCCACCACCGGCGTCGGCTTCCTTGTGAGTTTCGACAGCGCCACGCCGAGCCTCACGTTGTCTGGCGCGGCGATCTCCGGTCTTGATCAGAACGAGTCGATCATCGGGCTCGACTTCCGTCCTTCCGACGGTCGCCTCTACGGCCAGGGTTCCTTCAATAACCTGTACACTTTGGATACGGCCACCGGCGCTGCGACGTTGGTCGGACCGATCTCGGGCGCAACCCTCACGGGCTCAGCGTTCGGGTTTGACTTCAACCCCGTGGTTGACCTTGCACGCGTCGTCAGCGACATCGGCTTCAACGCCCGCGTCAACCCCATGACGCTCGTCACCACTGTGGACACCAGCCTCGCGTATGTCGCGGGCGACGCCAACTTTGGTGCAGATCCCGACGGCTCGTTCGCGGCCTACACCAACAACATCGCTGGCGCAACCTCGACTCAACTCTTTGTGATCGATTCCGACCTTGATGTGCTCACGGTGCTCGCCTCTGCCAATAGCGGGCAGATGACCACGCGTGGTGCGTTGGGCATCAACGTCGGTTCCCGCGGCGGGTTCGACGTTTCCGGTGCCACCGGCATCGCATACCTGGCCGCCCTCCCGGTCGGTGATTCGACTTCGAAGTTGTACCGCGTGAACCTCGCCACGGGTGCAGCGACCCTCGTTGATGAAATCGGCGGCGGCCTCGAACTGCGGACGATGACGGTTGTCCCCGCCCCCGGCGTGGCTTCTGCCTTCCTAATCGGTGGTTTGGCCCTCGCTCGCAAGCGTCGTCGCTAAAACGAGCCCTGAACAACACCCATTTTCTTATGCCGGCGGGCGCTTCGAGCGTCCGCCGGCTTTTTGCGCGCTTTCGAAGTGCGACTACCCAACTTCAGTGAATGGGTAGAGTAGCCGGCATTGCACCGGTGCAACCACGGGCATCTGCCTACCTTAACCCAAGAAAAGTTTGCCGCGGGCGCGCCGATAGCGGGTCACGGTCTCTCTCTGGTGGGCCGAATTTCGGCGCTAGGCCGTCCCGTTTCCCGCACCTTCACGGAGTGCGGCACCCGGGGCGGCCGATCGTCGATCGCGGGAGGGTTCGGTTCGCGGGGTCCCGGATGGTGGTATGTTTAAGCGCGAAGAGGAGCGTTCGGCACCCATATGAGCATCGATCACACCGTACACGACGGCGACTGCTTCGACAGCATCGCGATGGAGCATGGTTTTTTCCCGGAGACGCTCTGGAATCATGGCTCCAATGATGACCTGCGCGAGGCACGGAAGGATCCCAACATCCTGCTTCCGGGCGATGTCGTCCACATTCCGGACCTGACGCTCGGTGAAGAATCGGGTGCGACCGAGAAACGCCACCGATTCCGCCGCCGGGGGGTTCCGGCCCGCCTTCGGATGGTCTTCATGCGGCCCAAGAAGCCCGAGCCAGCGGAGGACGCTTCCCCCGCAACGAAAGAGAACGATCCATCGAACTTTGAGGACGTGCCGCGCTCGTTCGTGGAAGAGCACGAGCCGATCGTGAATGCGCCGTTTGTGCTGGTGATCGACGGCATCCGGACCGAGGGCACGTCAGACAGCGATGGACTTGTCGATGTGCCGATCCCGCCGAACGCTGCGCGTGGGAACATTCGCTTCAATACCGGTACCGAAGACGAAGTTTCGTACGACCTCGCGCTGGGGGAGCTGGCACCGGCCGACACGGTCATTGGGGTGCGGAAGCGTTTGTACAACATGGGGTTTCGAGCCGTGCCCCGGGGGGACGAGTCAGACCCGCACCTCGTCGAGGTTCTTCGGCGGTTTCAGGCGGGCAACGATCTTGATCCCACGGGCGAGATCGATGATGCGACAATCAATAAACTGAAGGAACTGCACGGCTCGTGAGCGCGAGGGATGCCCGACGCCGGGCCGATTCCGAAAGTTCTCGAGGGGTTCGTGAGAGTCTCCGAGTTGCGATAGCCAGTTAGAGGAGCGATCGACCAATGCCGGTGACCAAGATCAAGGTGAGGCTCGTCAGCGTGGAGGTGCTGGATGACTCCGACTGGCTGTGGGGAGCCGGTGAGTGGCACCTTCATGCCACGGCCGATGGACGGCCCATCGGGCGCCCGACGACCGAGTTCGCGGTGCGGAGCGGCGACGCGTTGACGCTGGCAGAGGCCGACTGGTCCACGATCGTGGATGTCTCGGCGAAGGCTCCGGGCAGCTTCGTGGAAGTCAAACTCAAGATCATTGAACACGACTTCTTCAGTAACGACAACCTGGGAGAGGTGAAGGCGCGAATCGCCTACCCGTTTGCCAATCCTGATCTGAACGTCAATCTGCTTTCGCCACTCCTGAGCGGCGGGTGGTTCTTCAGCGACTATCGCTGCTATCGGGCCCACTTCAAGATCACGATCGCCGAGGAGTTCGCCACCGCCGAAACCACAGGTCCGACCGCGGTTCCGGTGCGTCGCAACGCCGCGGGGAACGTCTCTGATTTCTCGACCATCAAGGGCACGGCGTTCACGCCCCGTGTCGAGGTGTGCCCGGTTGTTCCGGTGCCCGCACCACCTGCGCACATGCCTACCCGCCCGGTCATGCCCGTGGGGCTCGCTGCGGGCGTGGTGCCGGTTGCCGCGCAGGTCACGGCTGCACCGTCGGCTCCCACCCTCAACGCACTCCCCAACCCGCCCCTCATCCCGATTCTTGATGCGGCCGACCCGGACC
>ENA-ORBV01014367-ORBV01014367.1-microbial-mat-metagenome-genome-assembly--contig:-NODE-14367-length-11861-cov-5.312797_pt1 | contig 11861 bp, 11 predicted proteins | sample MGYA00237777_ERZ505514 | MGnify/ENA primary metagenome ERZ505514 (study PRJEB26160, sample SAMN06269048) | microbial mat metagenome | isolation source: Oligotrophic lake microbial mat | place... | reverse complement strand
AAGGATGGCCAAGGATATTGCCGGGTTGAAGGTGCAGTGGATGCAAAGAAAGGGGCGATCGTCCCCCACCCATTTACCGAACATGGATGCCAAAGAGGAGAACGCCCCTCAGTTACAACAACAACAGATGATGGAGGAGGATCTTGGAAACCTTGGATGGGATGATGAGGATGCAGCCGAAGATACGTTTGCTGCGATCTAGCTTGTTTCAGCTTTAATGGCCGGTTTGAATGGATATAGATTCGAATCAATGGCTTCATTTGAATTTGAATATCTTGTTGTGTACATTTCGCAGTAGGATTTCGTGTAGAAATCTACACGACTAGGTTGAACCTGAAATGGCCATTTAACAAACCCGTTGGTGGCAACAACTATAGCTAGCTGACAACAACTTTAGCTTATCAGAATGCCATCATTGTATTGTTTCTATCACAACTAATATATTCTAATAACATTAGCTTCACTAGCAGCTAGCTAAACTGATAGTTTAAACATCGATCCAGTTGTTTGACGTCCAAGTACGTTCGCGACTAGCTAGCTAGTAGTAATTGGTGTTGGATTCCTCATTGAGCGATGTGCGAAACGGTTGACCGTGACGAACACGCATTAGAATATCTCCAACCTTCAGCAAATAGTCTTGATGCGTTGAAACTAAATCCGAAATATCGACGTTTTCAACACCACGAACATCAACTGCACAGGTTCCACATACAGGTCTCAAAACACCAGCCAATCTCTTGAACTGAAACATGAGCGATAAGATCAAGTCTTTGCGTGAATAACAGTTCACGAGCCGCCCGCCTACTGTTCGACGGCAGGCTTTCCACGACGACAGGCTCAAGTGATTAGGCAAACCCATCAAAATGGCATCCTCCACAATACTCGCTGGCTCTCGCATTGTGCAGGGGTACTGATCGGCTCCGGAGTCGCCGCTTCCATGACCAGCAGCTCGCTTGCTACGAGTGCGGTTCTCCCGAGATGCTTCCCATTTTTCTTGATACTTGGCCAATTCCTTGAGGCAAGAATAAATAGCTCTTGCACCAAACGAAAATCCAACCAGAGTCACAGGCCGATGGCCAGCTCGACTGAACAGCAAACTTCGGGCAAGCTCGTTTCCAGCTTCATCTGCTCTCTCCACCGCCAGCGTCCAAGTTCCGTCAATCATATTTGCTGCGTTGATAAGAGCATAGGGCAGTGCCACGGCAGAAATCAGCGTAGATAGAGCCGTTTGTCGTAGTATTTGAGCTGTCGCGCCGTTGATAACGTCGAAGGCGAGATCCGTGACAGAATCACATAGCTCAATCAGCATTTCACTTTCCCACTTGACCGTGTAAACTTCGCCACCGTATCTGGCATAGTAATCCCAAACGGTGGCGAGATGCTTTGGGGGGAAATAATGCTCTTTTGTTGTTGTGTCACCGCCATGGTTGTGCGATACCCCGGCACTGCCCTGTGACAACAGCAAACTTTCAAAACCAGAAGAAGTGATTGAAACTTCGTCCATGACACCAGGGCCATGCAGCGACTCGTCCAGCACAGCAAATAGATTGCGAAAGGCCGCCGTCGGCCGTTCCGGTATTAATTGATTTTTTTTTTCATGAAAACATTGATCCTTTGATGAGTGAGACGGGGGTGCCTTGCTGTTGCTGTGATGAGCAAATGGGTGTCTTAGTCGTTCGCGGACATTGTGAAACGAAGACGCTGAGGGGGTGCCATTATCGTTTTGATGCGGCCTGGCACTGCCTGCAATGTAACCCATCTCCACAAATAAGTCATTTAAGACTTCTTCTTGTTCGCGTGTCAAGCCTCGATGAAATCCGTTTTCATGCGACGACAGGATTGGATAAAGATGGTCGGGGTCTCGGCCATACTTTTGTTTCAGTAATCCCCATAATTGCTTCTCTTCTCCCTTCCAGCTGGCAAGAATCTTTTTGCACTTGCTGACATGATCCGGCCGATACACCGAGTAGAATCGCTCCAGCAGCTCGAGGCGGTCGCGAATCCGAGGATTGGTTGGCGAGATACCCCACGGACGCTGAAAGTCGTGTTCATCCCGTAGCCATCCCGAAATACAGACAGTCGAAAATAATTCCACTTGTTCCTCTCCTTGCTCATCTGTACTGGTGCAACTATAATCACTTACTAGTAGTAGTTTTTTCTCTTGACGTCGAAATTCGAATTCGGTCAATCCTAGTGTCCGTCGGTTCATTTTGTACGCAGCAAGACTTCCGCCGCCCACCCCAAAAATGGCTGTGACGGCGGGAGTGCTCGTTACAATAGCAGCCACAGCCGCCGTGGCCGCTGTCGAACCAGCAATGGCGGCAATTCCTGCTGATATTCCCGGTGCTGCAAGGCCACCCGTTACAGCGAACAGTGTGCCCGCGACCAAACCCGCAGAACCAATCTTTAATCCACGTACAATTGATTCTCTCGAAAGAGCAGAGGCGGCAGGATCAAACTGTGATACACTAGTTGGAATAGTAGGGGTTTGTAATTTGGAACGATGATTGTGGCACTGCGATTGCTGCTGCTGTTTTTGTTGAAGTCGCTCTTGTTCTTTTGATGAGATTCGAATCAAATGTACTGCAATGGAATGCTCCAGCGCTTCAAATTTGTGAGTGGCCGGACCTACCAACTCGTCATATTTGAATCGGTGGCGCCGCCGCCGCCGTCGTTTCTTTTCGGATGGCGCCGAGTGCAAGGACAATGGTTCGTCATTCTGTGGTGAAATATTGGTATCGTTTTGCTCGGAATTCACAAGCTCCAAATCCTGTTGAAGCTCCATATCATGCAACAGAACGAGGACTCCCACCTTTTTGATGACATGTCTTATTCGGGCGTCATAGCCTTCATCACTGTGAAGTAAATGTTGCAATATGAACAGGGAAAGACATCGAAATCCAGCGCCTGGACTGAGAGATTCTAGAAAGGGTCGCAAATGATCTTCGTCATCCAAGTCCCTGGGCCAAAAACCATCTTCTTCTTTCGCATCTTCTACTGGGTCTGGTGGATGCGGTCCACAATGATGTTGAAAAATGTTGTTGTTGATGTTAAATCCATTAGTATTGGCTAGTGGAACGCTACGACTGATCGGCATTTTGTAGGAGTTTGAGAAGCGATAATGATTAATGCCCTTCGCATTCTCACGCGATAATGGTAATGATGAATTTTTGTCGCAGTTGTTGGTTACGGTTGCAATAGATGCCGCAGAGTAGGAGGATGCGCTGTTCGTAGTCGAGGGAGCCTGTCTTGGTGGGCTGGATTTAGAAGCGGAAGCCGCTGAACTGGCAAGAGTCGCACTGCGCGTTGCGTTTGCATTATTGGCGAAGGATCGAGGAGTTCTTTTTGGTTGCTGTTGTTTTGTTCTTCGTATTCGTTGTGCGTTGGTCTTCTGTGCAACGGTCGGAGGCACAAGTAGTTGCGCTAGCATGGGTAGAAAAGCTCTGGCTTGACTTTCTTCCAAGAGTAGCAATTCTGCGGAGGAGAGCAATAGCTTAGACAAAACATCGTATCGCCGTTTTCGATGTCTATGAATTGCCAAGGCACTCTTCTTTACCAGGGATTGCTGTTGATGACGATGCCGTGCATGTGTAGACTGGTTTCGATTTGACTGAACACGATGGTGATATTGGTCTAGATAATGTCGCTGGTGTGCTTCTTGTAGGCCAGAATCAGAATATGAAATGCGGATATCCGGTCGGTGTGCATCTGTGTATTCAAAACTAGCATTGCACGCCTGCGGCAAACTCGCATAGGTATTGAATTCTACTTCTTCACCTTCATCTTCATACAAGTCTAATGTATCCAAAAAGAATGTTTCGTCCAATTTGTTGTTGGTGTTACTGTCATTGTTCTGGAAGTCGTGACAGTAGTTTTCAGTGCTGTCACCATACTCACCACCGTCGTCACTCTCGTGTCCTTGCTCACTTCGGTTCAAATAGGCGTAGGATTCAGCGCGTGCGTCTTCGCCGTCCTCATCGTCAGCTACATCAAAGTCGTAGACCGAAGCCAAGATGGCTGCCAGGCAGCCCACAAATCTTTTTCGATCGTGTTCATTTGGCATGGTGGGAAGAGTTTTTCGTTGTAAGGAATGCAGTGTTGGAAGGCTCAATTTGTGTTGTTTTCGAATTTGTCGGATGTCAGAGGAGTCATCTTCATCGTCACTGACATCACTAGTACTTGTGCGTGCATAAATACTACTGTCTAAAACTGAGCGTGCCGCGGATTGGATCAACGATGCGGAGTTGATCGTGGTGGTCAACGAAGAATGAATAGAACTCGCGTGACTGATTGTGGATGCTTCTTCTGGTGCTTGGTGTGGTTTTGATGCTCTAGTTATGGTCGGTGGTCCCTGTTCCTGAAACACGGCATCATGGCAATTACCCTTACGAAGGGTCTTCGTCGGTTTGGACTTCGAAGTATTCACGATATGTTGGGCCACCGCTGGACTACACGTATTACTTCTTGATTTTAAGGGGCGATCCATGTTCTTCAGTGACTGACACTCTGAGGTGGAAATCGAAAAGGTGCTAGACTACTAAACCCTGCACTGGTGACCATATGTAGTACCAATAATGGTTTGGGTCCTTTCGTGGATTGTTGCTCCCCTTTGACGGGTTGTAGCATCCAGGCTTAGGGTTATTAACCCTACTAGATAGCCCTGATGTCTACTATGACTGTTGGTCTGGCTCTCTATATAATCCAAGAGAGCCAGCAGAGCTTGCCTCTCTAAAAGTATCCTCACATCTTCTCCAAAAGATGAGGCATCTACTGTAGCTTTAAAAGCATTAGATCACTGTTGTTACCAGAGAGACATAGCACTGTAATTACAGTTGTGGTCTCTCCGTAAGTGTTGAAATAAGAAACAGACACTTGACCATGGCGCACGCAAAGCCATGTATCGTTCACAAAGAATCATTTCATCCAGTCGATCTCACAACTGTGAAGATCAAGACGATCGTCGCAGGTGTGACTCGATCCAAGAAGGTTCCCGTGTTCAAGAGCGCGACGGGAGTCGAAGGATTGTTTCATGTCATTGACAAGTTCATCAAGGCCGGAGAACGACTTGCTTTCAATAGTCGCGAGCACTGGGACGCCTTCGAAGACGTCTTGGATACCACGGCCGAGAGTAAATGGAGCAATGTCATTCACGGTGTAGCCGTGGTGCAACAAATGAGGGCTCGCTTCAATGCATGCGTCGCTCGACTCGTGAGTCAGTGCGCTCAAGGTGACAACCCAAGGGACGTGTTGATGGAATACATCAAGGAAGAATGCAAGAAGCCAAGGAAAGTTGATCCCGGAGTGCATGCAAGCCGAGTGGAAACCCTGTGTCGATATGCAAATCGATTGCAGGGAACAACAACCCAGTTGACCGAAGAACAGATTAAGAAGTTAATCTTTGAGTCGTTTCCGGACACGTGGCAGAACGATTATTTGAAGAGTCACCGGCAGTTAGTTAACGACACAATCGATCAGGTCGTGGGCTACATGAATCTCTGCAAGAGCATTGCAGATGATGATGAGGAAAAGCGCGGAAAGAAGCGCAAGGCAGAACGCATTCGCGGTGGTGGTGTGACAACAACCACGAGCAGTATGAAACGCGACACGAAACACGCTGACAAACGCATGGATGATTGGGATGACTCATCACGGCGGTCACACCTGGGAAAAGTGGTCCCTTAATCCCAGATTGGAGAATTATCGCGGTGGCGGTCATTTTGGTTGTGGACGAGGAGGTTGTGGCGGCCGTGGTTTCGGTCGCGGCGGCTACAACAACAATGATTATCAGGGCCGAGGTGGCCCAGGACGCGGATACAATGGTGGCCGCGGGAATGGAGGCCACTTCCAAGGACGCGCCGGTGGTTGCGGAGATGGACGCAGATGCAACAACAACAATGGATACAATGCTGGGGACCAGCATTGCCATCAGAACAATTACAGTGAAGGACAGCCTGACTCTCATCACGGCTGGACGCAGTCCGAAAGTTACCACTTCGGTGGATCTGATCCGCCAGATGGCTGGCAATCCGGACGCGCAGCTCCTGACAGGAATGCTCCTTCACGAGGCGGTTGGCATTGATGTGAGTCGCAAGGACCTACAGGAAGTACATCACCCAACTACATGAATGAACTGGATGGTTTTATTCATGACACAGAACAAAAACAGAACAGAAAAGAACAAACGAAACTAGGAAGTGATCACGATGATGATGATGATGATCACACCGCAACAACAGCAGAATCAACGTATGGCAAAGTGACGGATGACAAGGACTGGGACGACAATTACGAGATTAATATCCCAGTCCCGAAGGTAAACAGCAGTCAGAGACAGGAGGATCTCACGCCGTGCAGCATGCTACTAACAAAAACAATGAACAAAGCACCGGCCTCAAAATTCCTGAGAGTATTATTCGATTCAGGGGGCACTGCTACTATGATTAATCGACGTGTGTTGCCTCACGGCTGCACACCTACAACCTTGGAGAATCCAATCACTGCAAGGACAATTGAAGGCACTTTTACTTCTCGCCTTGCTGTTTCTCTGGACAACATTATATTGCCGGAATTCGATCGCAGTAAGACGATTGATTCTCAGACGGCATTGCTTTTCGACGGTGACAGCCGATATGATGTCATTTTTTGGCGTGATTTCTTGCACAAGGCCGGAATCAAGATTGATTTCCGAAGTAAGTACGTTCAATGGATGGATCATAAGGTGCCCATGCGTGATGTGCAGGCCTCTCTTTCCACTCCAGACCACTTGTGCTTTGAATCCTGGAATGACGACGACAACGGTATCGATGATATCGACACCTTCGTCACTGAAATATTGGATGCTAAGCATGACAAAGTCAATCCGATGGAAGTTGCGGCGAAGCAGGAACATCTTTCACCAGCTCAGAGACGACAGCTTGCGGAGCTATTGCGCAACTACGGTAAGCTTTTCGACGGACAGTTGAAGGTCTACCCTCACAGAAAAATACATTTGGAAGTCGATCCCAATGCAACCCCTATACACAGTCGCGCCTATCCAGTTGCTCGCGCACATGCGGATGTTTTCAAGAAAGAGTTGCGACACTTAGTGGACATCGGAGTATTGAGTCCAGTTGGAGTGACTCATTGGGCCTCACCTACTTTTATTGTTCCAAAGAAAGATAAACAAGTAAGATGGGTAAGTGACTTCAGATCATTGAACCGAGTGTTGAAGAGACGAGTGTATCCCTTGCCGCGGATTCAAGATGTTCTATCAAAACGCCCAGGATATCAATTCTTCACCAAGCTCAACATTTCGATGCAACACTACACATTCGAATTGGATGACAAATCCAAAGAGTTGTGTACCATTGTAACGCTGTTTGGTAAGTTCAAATACAATCGAATGCCGATGGGAGTCTCCTGTTCACCAGACTTTGCACAAGAGATCATGGAAGACGTTATGCGCGGATTGGATGTGGAAGTTTACATCGACGACATTGGAGCGTTTAGTCAGGATTGGGAACCGCATTTGAAGTTGCTGGAGCGAATCCTCACCCAACTCCAAGACAATGGGTTTACGGTCAACCCGCTGAAGTGCGAATGGGGCGTCAAAGAGACAGATTGGCTTGGATATTGGCTCACTCCAGAAGGACTTAAACCGTGGAAAAAGAAGGTGCAAGGTACATTGTTGATGCAACGCCCTCAGAATGTCAAACAGCTTAGTGCTTTTATTGGTGCTGTCAATTATTATCGCGACATGTGGCCTCGTCGGTCGCATGTGTTAAAACCACTCACCACTCTTACAGGCAAAGGCGCATGGGAATAGTCGGACGTTCATCAATACGCATTCAACGAGATGAAAGCTCTTCTTGCTGTGGATACCTTAATGGCGTACCCCGATCACAACGAACCTTTCGCCATCTACACTGACGCATCGCACTATCAGATCGGGGCTTGCATTATGCAACGTGGCCGACCGGTTGCCTATTGCTCTCGCAAACTCACTAAAACTCAAAACAAATCTACTCTACTATGGAAAAAGAATTGCTAAGCATTGCATTGACAGTGTCTGAATTTCGAACCATGCTCCTTGGTGCTGAATTGCATGTTTGCACTGATCACAAGAACCTCACCTACAGCACTCTCAACAGTTCTTGAGTGCTCCGTTGGCGACTGTTCTTGGAAGAATATGGGGCTGAATGCCACTACATTCAAGGTTCCAAAAATGTTTTGGCCGGCGCCTTCTCGCGTCTGCCTTGGATGGATCCCCCAAGCTCTGAAGGGAAGGATAGCGCTTCAACGGCAGTTTCCGAAGAAACACTTTATGTTGACGGTTTGTTACTTGACTGCTTTGTCAATTTTCCTGCTGATGGAAACACGCCTAACCCATTAGACCTCGCTTGGATCCAACAAGAACAATTCAATGATCAACGACTGCAGCAATTGCGACAAGCACAGCCGCATTTATTTCCTATTAAGTGTGTTGATAATCTTCCGCTGATGTGCTTTTGTGTTGATCCTGTCCAGCCAGAAAATGAATGGTGCATTTGTATTCCAACTCACCTCTTGCAGGACACCATCAGATGGTTCCATATTATTCTGGGACACGGTGGTAAGTCACGAACATATGATACGATACGTCGGATGTATCACCATCCAGACCTGAAGCAAACAGTGGACGCGTACAAATGTCGAGTGTGCCAGCGCCGCAAACTTCAAGGTTCTGGATATGGAGAACTGCCACCACGGGAAGCAATCATGATGCCGTGGCAGGAAGTGCATGTGGATTTGATCAGACCTTGGATAGTGAAAGTCGACAACGTGGATCACGAGATCAAGTTTCAAGCTTTGACGTGTGTTGATCCCGTTACTAACATTGTTGAAATGGTACGTATTGACAACAAAACCGCTGAGCACATTGCGCAACAATTTCAGAATCTTTGGCTGTGTCGATATCCGCGTCCGCTTTGGTGCATTCACGACAACGGTGGTGAGTTCATTGGCTGGGAGTTTCAACGTCTCCTGTACAAGGCAAAGATAGAGGACGCGCCGATCACTTCAAAGAACCCTCAGGGTAATGCAACATGCGAGCGAATGCATTAGACGGTAGGTAACATTATACGGACTCTAATGCACGGCAATCACCTCAACATGAATGATCCGAACATGGTTGACAATGCGCTTGCAACTGCAATGCATGCAACGCGATGCGCCGCTTCAAGATCCCTCAGTTATCAATCACCTGGCGCATTGGCCTTCCATCGCGACATGCTACTCAACATTCCACTACAATCAAATCTATGAGCCATCCAACAGCGTCGACAACTCATCATCGACGAGAACCTTCGAAAGCAGAAGGCACGGTGCCAACACTACGACTACAACATCGGGGACCTCGTTTACATGAAAGAACACAATCCAGCCAAGCTCCAGTCGCAGAGCCACGGCCCTTTCCTTTCTTCGACAAATGTTGAGTGCTGGGTTTGGAGACTTGAGAGTTTGGTTTGCCTTGGGCCCATACACAATAGAAGCTGCGTTCTGGGTTGTAGCAGCAAATGCCTTCCTGATCTTCTCGGTTGGCACATGTAGGAATTGTCTTCGATACTTGGAGTAGTCAATAGGTTTTGGCTTGGTCTCCACTGGAGGAGTATTTGCTTCAATGTCTTCTTTAGTCTCGTCTTCTTCCTCAACGGTTTCAACTGCATCATCAGGCATGCCTTCGCCCTCATAAACATATATCTTGTTGAGGTTGATGCTTCCTGATACGCTTGATGTACTTGTCTGGTAGCATCGTCTGCATGAAAATTGACTTCAATATTGTTGCTATGAAAGTTGACTTCAATATCGTCAGGATCTTTGCTTGGAGGTCCAGTTGGATTCTCAATTGGAACACCAGCTCTGATGGGTTCTTTGTGTTTGTACTCTCCCCTATTATAGAAGGGAGAATCGTACTCTTGATCTTCATCTTGCTTTACCTTACTCACCCAATCATCGTCGTCAGTGAGTATGTGATCTAGTACAGTAGGATCCCATTCTCCACCTTGGGTTAGGATGACGTGAGGCAATGTATCAAACTCTTCGGCTGTATTTGGTTCCATTTGTATGTATGGAAGTCCTCAAATGATATTGATAGGAATGTAGTATCCATCGACAGTCTTGATGACTTGTCTCCAACCGACCTTCATAGATGTGTCATATACTTTATTCTGGTACCATTCGATTTGTCCAGCTGTATGTAGTGTCTGGTTTAGACCATGGTAGGCATAGTTCCGAAGGATAAGGATAACAGGTCCCTTATCAGTAATAGTCTTTGCGGTTGCATCGACCATCGGAAGTGCATTAAGTTCATGGTTGTCAATACCTGTAACGTCTACTGTCTTGTTGCGCTTGAAGATGACTTTGGCATCGTTGCCAAGTATGCCGCCATTCGCTCCTCGGTCAACCAATGCACCTCTCTTGCTCCGCTTGATAGCATGTTTGGATGCATGTATCTTGTTGGGTCCATATTTGGATTTCTGATTCTTCTTGGGCTTACTTGTAACAACTCAGCTAACGTTACACTCCAACTTGTCATTGGAATGTTGATCCGTTGTGTCCGAAGGTACCACCGACTTATCTATTTTGGTAGGATCTGATACCCGGAACTCCCCTTCTGTGTCTTCACTTGAATTATTGGCCTTCGAATCGAAGGAAGATCTTACTCTGATTTGGCCTTGATAAAATCCGCGTCCTTGGAGGATACAATTCCATCTGGTTGCGGATCTTCTTCTTGAGGTACAATACCTCCTTCAACTTCTGGTTTGGCAACTTCTACTTGAATGTTGTCCGGCACCTCGTTGGAATTTGCTTGTATCAAAACAGCGCCTTCTTGAATTGTCTCAGGGATTTCTCCAATGGGTAAGATGACATTTGTTGCATCGCTGTCTTCTTCTTCATCTTCCTCTTGAAGTGCAGCGAATCTATTGCTCTTGTTGCTACCTGCTGATCCAGAGTCGCTGTCAGTTTGTGGTGGTGTAGGATTGCGGAGTCCCAACATGTTGCCAATGCCTTTAGGAGTTAGGTGATGGCAAACACTCTGTGGACGGCCTCCGGATCCTTGGACAGTCCAACCACCTGCACTGCTCCCCTTTGCGTCTGGAGTAGTCATGTCACCTGACGTTTCGAAAGCATCTTGATGGAAAGGAGTCATCTCACCTTTTTTGGGGGGTTAGCTACTGTCCTCTGCATGAGGTGGTTAGATTGCTTTACCTCGGGCTTTGTCACTGACTTCTTAGATCCTTGTGACTTGTTCGAACCCTTTGACTTGTTAGAAGTGATAGTTTCCAATGACAACTCATCATCTTCATCGTCTGAAAAGTGGAGTAGACCTAGTTGTTCAAACTTCTTGGCTGTGTCTAACTTCTTCTTCTCTTCTTCTGACAGCAGTTGGTAACCCTCACCATCCAGAGTTTGGATGATTCTTTCGGCCGTTTTGATAGGCTTTGGTAGTTTGTCAAAAGGTTTCTTCATAGTTTGGGACATCCGTCCTGTCTGCTTGCTTGGCCTTGGCTATTGTCTGCTTGTTCACATCGACTATCTTTTGACTCACAGTCACGGACTTCGACTTTGAATTTCCGTTACCCTTGTGCTGGTTGGGTCCCTTCTTGGATTGTTGCTCCCCTTTTGTGGGTGAGGCTTTGTTTGTATTTATCTTAGCTTGAAGTTGCTTGTGCACTATGCCAAAGCACCATCCGGTATTTGTACAAAATGATATTTTTACCAGCCAATTTCTGGCATGTAAACGGTGTATAGCATTCTCCCCCATGCGTCATGGAGCTGTCTCTTATACACATCTCCGAGCCCACGAGACTAAGGCGAATCTCGTATGCCGTCTTCTGCTTGAA
>ENA-ORBV01014366-ORBV01014366.1-microbial-mat-metagenome-genome-assembly--contig:-NODE-14366-length-11861-cov-5.535472_pt1 | contig 11861 bp, 5 predicted proteins | sample MGYA00237777_ERZ505514 | MGnify/ENA primary metagenome ERZ505514 (study PRJEB26160, sample SAMN06269048) | microbial mat metagenome | isolation source: Oligotrophic lake microbial mat | place... | reverse complement strand
ATTCGTCGGCAGCGTCAGATGTGTATAAGAGACAGATGTGCAACTAATGCTAATGCTAATGCTAGCATTACCAAACACTACTTGTCTGGTTCTAATCAACTTTGTTTGATTACTTCAAGCCCAGGCGACCACCTCAGTCGGCGTGATGTTGCATCACGGCTAAAAGTATCGCTTTTTCACACGAGGACTATTAAAAGGAATGGCCCCTGGACATTTGAAGCCCACATTACGACCACCTCACTTGGGGCGACGCTTGGTGTTCCTCTGCCACATAATGCTAGAGGACCTGACGTAAGGTTCGATGACTGCGCTGGCAAACAAAACTGTGTTTCTCCAAGGATGGACGAGAAGAGGAGCGTCTCTCTGTCTTTCTCTCCTTTCCAATGCAAATTGCGTTGGAGGGGTGGAGAGGGAGGAAGAGAGGCGCATAACTTTCTTTCCGTCTCTTTGGCAACCCCACAAAAAAGATCTACACCAAGAGCAATCTATTCTCTACTCCTCTCACATCTATATTCACCTAATTACTATCGCCATGTCCAAGAACACTCAATTCTCCAACACCAGCAGCACCAACTTGACGGCCAGTCTTAGTGCTAGCTCCAGTCCTTTCTCGGTTGCTCAGCCATTCGGCAGCAGCAGCGGCGGCCGCCCCCAAATGACTCCGCGCAAACTGACGGACATTATCAACGAAGCACTCATGTTGCTTGACGATGAAGACTTTGCCGATATGTAAGCTGAAAAGCAAGCAAAGTTACCTGCAACAGCAGGTGCTCCGCGTTCCATTTCAAGGCCTTGTGTGTGCGTGTCGGTTCCTGGAACGGAACGCACATACAAGTACCAGCAGGCGCTTCACTCTTCGGCGCACTCTTTGAACGTGTGTGGCGGACGGTGAATCGGTCAAGTCTTTTTGCTTCGAATCCCCTCTCTTGTGGAGCAAGACTTGTTGCCACTGCCTGTCCTTATTGACTGTCTGCCTTTAAACTCATGACATGAAGCTTTCACGAAAACATTCGCTTCCATGCCTGGCAAGTCAACTTCGTTGGGAGCTTACTACTCCCTTTGGAACTCAATTTTAGAAACTCGGGAAAGAAACCATGTGAATATATCTCTTCTTTCTCTGTACTGCATGTATATACCATGAACATAAACAACGAATAGTAACCTGTACAAACTACTATAAAACAAAAATTTGGTGAACTATATACAACCTTTACGAGTCCTCTAAGTACTATTAGATATAGAACTCGTGCGTTACAGCCATAGAGGCAATGCCGAGGTCCATCGAATCGAATGTGGGTGCCCGCCAGTAATGCAAGGGTTGGCGATCCCAAGACGCCAGGATGCGCAAACTCGAGTCCCAAGCATGTTCTGAACGCGGTGGTGCAACCACACAGCTTTGAACAGTCCACTTGTCAGAGCTACGATACGGAAATCAGTTACATGCATGAGTCCTGGGGGTCGGATCACTAGTCTAGTTATGTCGTGTTGAAGGCCCTTCTAGGCTTCCGCCACATCTGGTAGTAGCAATGAATTGTGATACAGTAGATCCGCCACCCGTCCCTCTAGCAATATGCAATATGCTATATATGGGGGAACCAAGAGTTTGTGATGAAAACTCGCCTTTTTAGGTTGAGTCTAGTATGCCGCAGCCTACTAAGGATTAGCCAGCAGAGTCGAAGCAGGCAATCCGCATTTACTTCGTAGCCCTCAGCAATAGTATGCCTCGAGTCCTTCGCACCCCCGCACGAAGACAGTTAAAACAAACCAACATGCGAAGCCTACTTGAAAAGACTACTATTTAGGCAGTTAGCAAGGCCGTAGATAATGCGTTACACGACCTTGCAGACAGCAGGGGAAAGAATGGATACACGAACCACCACTCGTTCAAGAACATGTGTCTTTACTACAACTTGGACTACAGTGTATTCTTTATACATTCAAATTTAGTTTACAGAGCTGCAAGGATCTCCTCTTTGGCACTACGTCCAGGTAGGGAAGCAAAAAAGATTACCACAGCAAACTTGACACGTGGCAGAAAAATCTTTTCCAAAGATGCGCTTGCCGCTCTCTCCATCAGCAGCCATACATTCAAACTGGCTGTAAAATGTACATAGGATAATATATCTCATGTAGTTCTTTCTTTCTGGCTGGCATGGATCCACATTCACAACCACAACCATTCCTTCCTTCCTTCCTTCCTTTCCTGATTATGCCGTCTTGACTTTGGGAGCAAAGAGGGACTCTTTGATTTTGAGTCCCACGTAGGAACCCACCGCAAATCCGGGCATCCATAAGAAAATGGCATTCAAATTACCTGCGGCGGCCGCAAAGACGGCCGGTCCAGGACAAATTCCGGTCAATCCCCATCCCACCCCAAAGAGGGCGTTACCCGTCAATAGTTCCGCATTAATGACCGAGCTCGTCGGCACGGCAAAACAGGCGCCACCACTCAAAGCGGCGGGACACGACAAGGTCTTTTCCGGGGGTCGAATCATGGACCAGCCATTGACATACTGATATCCCAACCAACTCGACAATATACCTGATCCCATGACGACCATCAAGGTAGGATCATAGGAACCATGGGACATGCCGGAAATACACAAAAAGTCGTGAACTTTGGAAGCCTTGGCCATGCCGGAAATGGCCAACCCGGCCGCAAACATGGCCCCACTCAAACTGGCGCCCAACGTTTTGCGATCTTCATTTTCGGCGGCCGCTTTTTCTAATTTCGTGGTCAAGCGGTGCGCCGACAATGCGGGAGCAATCATGGCGGCCACGACACACGCCGCCATGAACAAACCACTGGCGGCGGGCGACATGCTTCCGGCGGGGGCGGATGTCGTTCGGAGAAAGGACGTGACCGAGGCCCACGATCGGAGAGGAGATGTCAAAAAGGTGGTCAACATGGAAACACCGGTAAAGGTACAAGTGGCGACCAAACTTCGTTTGCTCATGCGGGCCAAACCACAAATGCCGTGTCCTATAATTACATGGATAAAGTGGGGAAGTGGATTGTTGAATAAAGTAGAAGTAGTATGCCATTGCATAGAAAAAAGAAAATTGTAAAGATAATCAAATTGGAAAGCGGTGAGTCCACTTTCCCAACAAAATCCATACTACTCACTCTCCTACACATCTGCTGGAGGGATAACCATATAACATAAACACAAAAAAAAACGAATATATATAAGCACGTACCCGTCGTACATCCATTGCCAATTCGAGTTCCAGCTCCCACTAAAAATCCTCCCAACAAGTAGGCCAACGTCGACGACACGGGAACGTCGACATCCAACGAACGATTGTCCGCCATGAAGGAAGGAGGGGCCAAGTAATTGACAAACAAATTGACCGTCATGGCAAAACTTGCCCAATACGTATAGCGCCAACGATTGGTCGGGTCTTTTAATTGTTCAAAGGGATTCAAAATGGTATTCGATAGAATGCCGGAAGCACCCATGATGGTACCATTCAAGACCAACAAGACACTGGCCGAGCCGCCTGTTTGGGAATCATAACAGAGAGATGAGAGATGAGGATCAGGGGTGAGTTTTTCACTTGCTGATGTTTCGAACACGATGCAGAATGTCAATAATATCATATCTAAATCAAAAACCTACCAATCAATGAGCCTCCAATGAAGCCTTGAATCGGTGTAAACAACGACATTTTATATTAGTATTGTTTTATTGGATTATCTCACGTCTAACCAAATAATTATGTGTTGGACTAATAATTTCCTTTCTGTGATGTTTTTATGAACTTTGAGAACTCTTTTTTTTCTCTTCGTTCCTCGGCCTATCATCGATCATCTCAGAGGATTTTGGATTTACACTTTTACATCCGTCAGTATAGTAATAAGGCTCTTTGACATCGCGAACGGGAAGCCTTCTGGTAACTACTAGCTAGAGTACACTACTAGACCTACTAGGATATTTTTCCGTCCGTCCGTTCATATTGTTTTGTCACGGATTATTTAATCCCGCTATCTTGGGCTGAAAAATCGTAGTTTGTACGTACAAGCTATTACTACAACGTAGCTACTACGTACTACAGCGAGTCACACCAGAACACTAAATTCAACTAGTAGAGTGCTGGGACTGCTTGTCTGAGGTCAGAAGACAATTATCTACTAGCAAGTATTTTCTTGGAGTTGACATTGTCACTCTCTGAAAATACAATGGCATGAAAAAGGCCCAAACAGCAGTACACGGAAAGGTGATCTGCTGGAAACTAACTGCAAATGATACTAGCTAGTAAAGCATTACCGTAAGATTATCGTCTTCTTTTCTTTTTCGGTGCTTCGTCTTCCTCGGAGCTTTCTTCTTCTTCTTCTGACTCGGCGGAATCGGATTCGGAATCATCATCTTGACCGCCCTTTGTTTTGCGGTTGCCTCTGGGATAGTCGTTCTCTCCTTCGCCGTCTTCTGCTGGCGAATCATCATCATCATCATCATCGTGAGACGCTGGTGGAGGAGCCCCATTCTTTCCCTCATCTACATCATCCACATCATTGCTACTATCACTGTCACTATCACTACTGCCTGGTTGCTTACCACCCTTCTTTTTCCCACCGCTATTGCCATTATCATCGTCGTCATCGGAAGAATCTACAAAGTCCTCCACAATATCATCTTCTTGGTCCATATCTCCATCGGAACCATACCGATTGGCATTCTCGTCGTCGCCGTCTTCTTCTTCTTCATTCGTCTCGTCTTGGAATCTTCCTTCTTCCGGTGTCATCAAGACACAATTCAAGCGTTGTTTCAAATAGACACAATCGATAATCTTGTGGGTATTTACGTTGTATGTCCTCAAAATGCGATCACATCCCACCACCGCCAAAATGGGCAAGGTCGGATGACGTTGCAAGGATCGAATCGATCCGGCGGGGCCGACAAAGCGTCCCAAACTCGTGGCGGTCCCATCGATTTGTTTGTTGCCATGCTGTCCATTGAAACTAAACCGCAAATCCAAGGCATGCATATCCCCCGTGGTGTCGCCCAGGACGATTTGATGGGGTGCCGTTTGGCACAGGGCTGTAATGCGATGACAGTCGTGTTCCCGTAGAGGTGTATACCGAATCGGACGTCGAAGAATGGAGGCCGCGGGTTGACTTCGGACATCGTAAAGACGAACTTGTCCAAAGGCCGTTCCCACAGCCAACAAATTGTTATGGTTGCTGTTATTATCGTCCGTCGAAAGAAATTGCATGGCCGAGGGCCATATGGGTTGTTGCAACAAAGTTTGGGGATCGGGTGGTAAATTCTTGGCCTTCCAAAGCGTTTGGCAGGTCTTCAAATCGAGGACGTTAACGTCGCGTTCTCGTCCCCCAATGGCCACAATAGCATTAGCGTTGTTGACAGCCATGGCCGATGCAAATTGGGTATTGACGACTTTTCCTTTCGTGTAGGTCAAGGTGCAATTGTCGGGAGTATTGGAAAATACCGAAGTTTCATGCAAAATAGAGGGTGGTTTGTGGTCGGCGTGTGTCTGTAAAACCACCAAATTTCGTGCGTATCACAGGCCACCAATTTAGTGGTTTGGAAGCAAGCCAACGCTAAGGGTTTGACGGGAATGTCACATTCATCATCGTTCATGCCAGTGCTGATAATGGGACTTTTGGGATGAATTCCTTCAAAAATATCTCCTGTCAACGACAGTCGTTGGTATTGTGCAAATTTACTTTTTCGTCGTTGCTGTTGTTGTTGTGATGAAGTAGAGGAGGATGCTTGTGGTGCTCCCTTCCAAACTTCAATGGATCCATTGTATCGCAAACACGCAAAGGAAAAGTCGTTGCCTCCTCCTCCTTCTTCTTTGGACTCATTGCCACCCAGCAACGTCATATCCATGACACCCCGTGCTCTTGTCTGGATTTCGGCAGGATCCACACGTTGCATCCCAAATCGATGATTGACATTTTGGATATTGTCATAGTGAGCGGGCAACACAATTTGCGGCTTGGTTGTGGAGGCGTCTTTTTCTTGGGCCAACTTTTTATGGGCAATTTCCGGAACAAATTCCTTCAAGAGACCACATTCGTCCCCCGTCAATATTCTCATTCTGAAGATAGATCGGAAAAGATATAATGAATTAGTATAGACAGTAAACGAGTTTAGCTTTAACTGATATACAATCTACGCGTTGTCTTATGGCGTATTGCTACTAGTAGAGTAGAGTGTGTTGGAATCAAAGGACGGGCTAGATTTGGACAAAAGTGGGCGATATGCAGTCAATGAAACCATGATGATGAAATCTGTGGGAAAGAAGTAACAGCAAATTTCATTGGTGAGAAAGCCAAAGGACAGCGGACAGGCCGTTAGTTTGGAGAGGGAAATAACTCAAACCTTATACAATTCATTTACTTTTGGTGGATATTACACTACAGCTCCAAGTGATGTAGCTAAGCTAAGCTAGCTAGCTAGTAGGTGTCTTGTCGGCTTCAACATTGCTACTAGTCCAATCGGGGTAGTAGCTGCTACTAGTTACTAGCTACCTAGTAAAGTAGGAGTACCAGTAGCTCCATTACGGGCAGGCTGCTAGCTAGCGCCCTGCGTGAGTCGGTCGGTAGCTAGAGCTAACTGCGAGTCGGTCGGTAGCTACTACGCGGCTAGAGTAGTGGGTGATGCTGCTACGTCCGTCGCAACTTGAAATACAAGAAGAGGTACGGTAACTGAATGGATGACACATTCGGGCGCAGTGTTGCACTAGCTAGTCAACTTAAGTCATCGCCGATGTAAGTGCAACTGCAGTGACGGAAATGCGTGTGGGACGGAACTGAACACTCTTGTCTTCCGACTGACCGACAGCTAGATATGATGATCACAATGACGAGCTAGGCAGGGAGACAATGGTTTCAGTCATTCTCGAGGATGGCACCTGGTACTAGCCAGCAACGTAGCTAGAATCTAGATATCCGACGAAACTGAAGCAATGACGGATGAGCAAGGAAGACAATGTTTTTTGTTCTTTAGTTGAGGATAACTCACTCTTCTGTATCAGCATCCTTTTTCTTGTAGGTACTCATAAGCGATGCCTTGATGGCATGGGCCTACAACTAGTAGGCAAGGTTCGCACTCAGTCAGGGGGGGGGGGCTCGCTAGCTAGCTAGTACTGGTAGTACGAACCGACAGGGCAACAACGTCTGAGAATTGTGCATTTCAACCATAGAACAGCCTGCCAGCATGTTCTTTGAACAGCACTTTCACAAAAGCCTTGCATTTTCAATTCATCACTGGCTAGCGCAAATAGCGTGAGTAGTCGGAGAGAATCAAACTGTCTACTTTGTAATCTGGATCTGTATCCATAGCAGAAGGCGAATCTTGAAGCTCAAGTGGTTGGGCCAGTAGCTACCCAGTGTTTCTGCGTTCCTTTACAGTAGGTTTACTAATAGCTATTTGACTACTCTAATAGTTCGCACAGTTTGATGACTTTTCTACCATGTAGTTTGCTGTCTAAAAGAAGTGTACAATACAAATGGGAATAGAATGCTCTGTTCGTGCAACGCAATTGTCATACTGGTTAATCAGTAGATCAAGTTGGAAGACTGTTGGAAACCAAAGCCTTTTGGGTCATTTCTCTGAAATTTTTGGGCATTTGTATACAAAGGTTCGCGTTACGACGAAAAAAAAGGAAAAAGAGAAGTTTTTTAGTCCCATCTTGCTTTGAATCATTAGTTCATGTCGCATTGCTTATATCCAGAAATCGGAACGGCATCCGTTCAATAACTCTGTTTCTTTAACAATGCTTGTTATAAAACGTGTTCTATTCTCAGAGTACTGATAAAGACACATAGTGTACTAGTTCGAAGTACAGCATTTCTGACACAAAGAAAAACTAATCCTCCAATGTTTCGGCATTTGTGTCGTGCCGACGTTCTTTAGTGCTGCGCCCACGGTGTTTTGTCGTAGAGGCATGCTCTGTCAAAATCGATCGTCCACTTTTTCTGTCAAAATGACACAAATGTCGCGTTCAACTAGATTGATTCTACCACCATGACAGAACCAAGACAGCATCCGTACCCTACCAGTCAACGAGAGTTCGTGGAAAGGATCAGGGCTGCTGTGTTAGCTAATGACAGGTTTTTTGACAGTCATAACTGGCAGAATATTGAACCCACGGGCGGCCGAAACTCGTCCTTAACAAAGGGGACGCATGCTGATCGTTTTTATGTGAAACCAATTGCTTGTTGGATTCCCCATCTCCTAATCCCCAACCATGTGCCATGTTGCCCGCGCTGTGGGAAGAGAGATCTTGTTGAAGTTAACAGGGGTGTGAGATTTGTTAACTCACCAAAGATTTTATACGGGCTGGGGTCACACAAACACCTCGACACGTTGTGTTGTCCATGCAATCGATGCAAGCGCCGCTTCGCCGGCTATGACACGCAATCCCTTGCTCATGATGCTGACAAGATGCTAGGGTTTTTTAATTTTCATCTTGGCAAGAGATTTGCCGTGGATGAAATGTTGTGCAGTTTCATCACTGCTAGCTACAAAGTTCCAACCAGCCAAACATACCAGACGTTGGTTGATGTGACAACTGATCGCTATTTGAGTGATTATCAATGTCATTTGCACGCGATTCGAGTTAACAAAATCCGTGAGGAACGCCCTGATCGGTCTGCGGCAGACAGGCACCAGGAAACCATTGACAGGCATTTGCAGGCAGAAGATAAGAGAACCCCGTCCGAGCGAACCTTGCAGGATTTGATCAAGCAGAAGCGCGATTTGAACATTGCCGTGTTGTCTGCAGAATCATGTGCTAAGGACCCAACACACTTTGATCACTTGGAAAGGCTCAAGAGCAATCGCAACGTTAGGGAACCACTTCTGCCAAGCCTGGGAACCAAAAAGCTACGCGATTTAAGGGGCGAAGGTGTCACCACCGGTCGCGAACTTGTTGATTATGTTGGTGTTCCACCTCGATGGTCAAGTGTGCGCAAAAAGAGTCACATGTTCGAGAACTGGCGATCTCAGGTTGCAGCGGAGTTTCTCAAAAGGAAGCGGGCATTGGAACAATTAAGAACCAAGCTGAAGCGGGTGGAGGAGCAAGTCGACGAGGCTGGTAACTCCGTTGCCATTGAACGAGCAGTCAGAGACGAAACGATTGCTGGTGACGGCGAAGAACCCAACGGTGATCCCGACATCCCTGCCACGCTGAAACCCAAGTTGTTCTCAAAAATGAAAGACCCAAAGGGGCACAATGCCAGAACATTGTCAATGTCACGGATAGAGAGTATTCAAATGACTGAATTTCTCAATCGCAAAGCCATGCAGGTGTCGAAAATGGTTTGTCTTCCATCGAAGGTTCTTAAACTCGATTTCGAATACAAGATTCCCAAAAAAGTACACGTTTATCAAGGCCGAGGGAAATCTTTCAAGCCTTACAAGAATCTGTTGGTCGTTCAGAACGAGAACTGTCAAACGGTTTTCTGGAAGGTGGGTGTGGGTTCCGAGTCGATCAGTCAAGTAGAAGGAGCCTTGAGAGCACTCAAAGAGCGAAATCCTGAAGTCGTGATAGCAATTTGGTGTGACCGTTGCTGCGATTGGCGTCGAAAGCTAAAGGAAATCTTTCCCGAGGCCGATGTTTTGTTGGATGTTTTTCACTGGGATAAACGATGGGATGCACTTCTTGTGGAGCCGACTTCAGTGGAAGCCAAGATGTTCCGAGGCCTTATCAAACGCGCCACGTTCGTGGTTGAGCCTACCGAATGGGAGAGAGCAAGAACAGTGGTAAAGCGTCGCCTTGTGAAAGCAAAAAAGCTTAAGTTGAATGAAGAGCCTACTTACAAACAAATCTTGAAGGAGGCTAGAAGTGTCATCCCTCCACCAGCAACACTGCGGGATAACATCATGGCAGTTCTACGCTACATGTTTATGTTCGATCTTTCTATCGAAGTTCGAAAGGCAACGAGAAGCATCACTGATCAAAGTGAACTCCCAAGGCCATTCTTCAAACCTTTAACTGCTAAGTTGAGGGACTTACTTAATCAGCAGATGTCGCACATTGATGAGGGCTGCATCAGTGATCCTGCTAATTTGGAACTACACAAACGCAACCCGAAGTCGAACGTTATCTACACGGCCCGAGGAACGAGCTCTGTTGAGAACGGCAACTTATATTTGGATGCATTAACGGGCAAAGCAATCGGCATTGCCAAGGCAGACCGACTTCTTGGTACATTCTTCGAAGTTGACAATGATCGGAAGCGTTTGAATCGTCTTGGAGAATGGTCAGGGCATGACATCTTCACTCACAGAACAGAGAAATTGGCCATGTTAAACAGTTTGGCTAGATCAGCTGGACACAGTGCAAATGAGTACCCATTTGCTGATCTCAACATCCCCCCCTTGTTAAAGGATGTGACATCTAAAGCAGAGATGGGCTTCGATGTTGCACCCGTCACTAGTGGAGTCAGCACTGTCGATGTACTTACACAAATGCAGGCAGAGGCGGCGGAAGGTGCACCCACGAATCCAACTCACACTCAAGACGCGGGTGATGCTGCCAACGATCCGGAAGACGAGGCAGATGGTGATGTCGACAACCACAACGAAGATTTAGAGGGCACCGAAGAAGACATTGAACTCGGTGAGTTCCTCGCCGACCTTGACAATCTTAACGATGGATCTGGTTTGGAGTTGGATGAACAAGTAGCACAACTGCTGCCAGAAATAAGAAGCAACGAGACAACGATGGATGCATTTAAACGATTGACTAGTCAACAACCATGGATACCCTTTCATACCGGATCTGGCCCAAAGACTCTTATTGACGAGTACGAGGAAACCTTATTCGAAGAACTGAAAGGAAGATTCAACCGAAATGTGTCACCATCAGCACCAAATGGATGCAAGCACTTTGAAACAGCGTGGAACCTTGAAGTTGCGAACAGATGTCGCCGGTCAATAGAAGGGGGGGAGGAACTGATTCTTATGCACCGAAAAAGCGCCGATCAATTGCGAGAACACTATGACAGGATCACGCAGCAATTGGCATCTTCCGCACGAGCAGAACATCAAGACGGAGCAACACAATTGGGAACCCTCAATGCTCAATTAAGGCAGAATCGTCAATCAATGCCGACTCTAGGCCCGGTGCAGCAGGCACAGCCAGCATTGTATCCACAACGTGGCCCAATGCCGATTGGTCAACCCATGACACTGAATGCGGAAGTCGTTGCGTATGGGCTTCGAATGGCCCAAAACCGACAGCCGGCACCGTGGCTAATTGGACCAGCAACGGTGCTACGTGCACGGCCTAGCTGTTTGGATGGTTTCAATGTCCGGAAGTGGTGTCAGAGTTGTGGAAATCAAAGAGCCAATCACTTATCCGAGGAAGGATTCGGACGGAAATGTCTACGCGATTGGTGTGGCAAGTGCTATCAGCTCAAACAACATCACACCGAGGGTCGCATGGGCCCGCATTGCACAAACGAACGTTCTGAGCACAGCAGCAGTCACCTTTGGTATGACAAGGTAAGAATCCATTTAAATCTTTTACAACTACAAATGCTTTTACTGACACCTTATTCTTCCTTCACAGTGACGACCGGGGTTACAATGTTCGGCGACACGGGATCGCTGCGGGGAGGAGTCGACTGGCCTCTAGTTAGAGACGACTGCACCTGTAAGTAAGCATTCACCTGCACCATGACTGCAGTGAAACTGTTTGTTGCAGCCTGCTTGAAGTCTCTAACACCACTGTAGCAACAATTATAATTCAATTGCTCCTTCCATAGGTCAAAAATTCGAGTAGCAGCAAGATGCTCATTGAGGCCAATGCACCTGTCTCTTATACACATCTCCGAGCCCACGAGACTAAGGCGAATCTCGTATGCCGTCTTCTGCTTGAAA
>ENA-ORBV01014365-ORBV01014365.1-microbial-mat-metagenome-genome-assembly--contig:-NODE-14365-length-11861-cov-6.090122_pt1 | contig 11861 bp, 5 predicted proteins | sample MGYA00237777_ERZ505514 | MGnify/ENA primary metagenome ERZ505514 (study PRJEB26160, sample SAMN06269048) | microbial mat metagenome | isolation source: Oligotrophic lake microbial mat | place... | reverse complement strand
CCTCCATCCCGGCGACCAACCGATCGAGGTGCGCCTCCGTCGTGCGTGGATTGATAATCGTCACCCGCAGCACGCGCCGACCATCCAGATTAGTCGTCGTAATCCACCCTTCCCCCGACCCATTGTAGCGCTCGCGAAGCTCGCGGTTGAGCACGTCCAGTTCCTCGTCGCTTAATTCACCGCCTCCGATGTACCGAAAACAGAGAATATTCGTTTCCGGTTCGTGCAGCGGAACAAAGCGGGGATGCGCCGCGAGGCGTTGGTGCAGCCCGACGGTGAGTTCGACCAAGTAGTCGTAGAAGCCGCCGATACCGGACTGGCCGTAGCGCTGCAGCGCGACCCACACCTTGAGCGCGTCGGCCCGACGGGAGCAGAGCAGCGAGCGTGTACCCATGTCGTACGATGGCTCATCATCGGTCGCATGAAACAGATACGGCGCCTGTTGGGCGAAGGCCCGCTCGAGTCGTTGCTCGTCGCGCACGAGCAGCATTCCGGCCGCCAGCGGCATCAGCATCATCTTGTGAGGATCCCAGGCCAGCGAGTCGGCGCGCTCGAGGCCGCGCAGTCGATGACGGTGCTGCGTCGAGAGCAGGGCCGAGGCACCGTGCGCGCCATCGACATGCAGCCAGATGCCGTGCGACTCGCAGGCGTCGGCTATGCGCGTTAGGTCGTCAAACGACCCAGTGGCCGTGTGCCCCGACGTGGCGACGACGGCCATGACGGGTCGCCCTTCATCTGTCAGGCGCGAGAGCACTCCAGGCAGTGCATTCGCATTCATTCGGTAGGCGTCGCTGGGCACGGTGACCACCTGCCTAACGCCGACACCGATGATGCCGACGGCGCGACTCACCGCGTAGTGCGCATGTTCGCCGCAGACAACGACTGGTGCGCCGGTCCCGAGCCCCTGCTCCCACGAGTCCGGACGCAAACGGGCTCGCGCCGCGAGGAGGGCGGTGAGCGTGGCTTCCGTGCCACCCGAGGTGAAGGTGCCACCGCTCGACGGGCCCAGCCCGGCCAAGTCGCACATCCAGCGAATGACCCGCTGCTCCACGTGGGTCATGGTGGGCGACATCTCCATGACCGCCATCCCGTTGTTCATGGCCGACGCCAACGCATCGGTCCAGGCGGCGATAGGCAGGGGCGCCGACACCTGGTGACCCATGTACATGGGGTGCGAGAGCCGGTTGGCATCGCGCAATACATCGTCGCGCAGACGGCCCACCACGTAGTCCAGCTCGTGCCCCTCCACCGGCAGCGGCTCATCGAATCGCGCTGCGACGTCGGCCGGAGTCGTTAGGCTGGAGACCGCCCCTTCACCGGTATGGGCGCGCTCCAGCCAGGTGACGGCGAGTTCGACAATCCGGGAGGCAGTGTCGCTGGTGGCGTCGGTCTCGAGGGTGCCGAGAAGTTGGTCGCGGGTCATGCGAGGGGGTCGGCGGGCGGAAGGGAGAACGCCTATGGTGTGTTACCGAGGGGAAGTTCGAACAGCGCCCGGGGCGGAAGGGGCTCGTCGGTAAGCGACAGCCGAAGGTGATCGACGACAAGTGGCTCGTCGATGCGCATGGCGAGCAGTTCACGTCGTTGCTGCGGCGTAAGGGTTCGAAAGAAGGAAAGGGTAACGTGTGGCGTGAAGGAGAATCGGGCCGGTTGAAAGGAGAGGCCACTGCGGACAATACGCTCGTGGAGTTCGCGCAGCGGGCCGTTGGGCGTGAGCGGGAGAACGACGATGTCGGTCTGCATGAACCGAATAGGCGCCCCGAATTCGAGCGCCATCGACGTGGTCGATTCCGTGATAGGCGTCAGGGCTTCGCGCAAACGCTCCCACGGGGTGCTCGCCTCGATCGGGCCTACACCCGACGATCCGACGAGGGTGAGGTGCGGCGGGAGATAGTTGGCGAGTTTGGGATCGTATAGCTGCTGAATGGCGTGAATGCGCTCGCCCAGCGCACCCCTGACGTCGATCACGACGAAAATCCCTGGCCCGCGTCGCCACTTGTCGGAGAGCTCGGAGTCGATGGATGAGGGCACGCGACGGGGTCGGAGGAGTCCAGCTTGCACGACGGAGACAGGAATATGATACGCTCGTGTCGCGCGGGATGCCCCCACAGGCATATTTGCTTCGCGCTTCATTCCCGCCGTCACTCTTGCTCTGGTCGATATGCACTCTCTCTCGGCTGCCCGCGAGCGCTTGCTTGCCCTGCCGCACATTTCGCTCGGCGCACTTCCCACCCCCATCGACCACGCGCCCCGCCTGCGCGCCGCCATCGGCATGGGGGCCCGATTGCTCATCAAGCGCGACGACGCTCTCCCCTTCGGCTTTGGTGGAAACAAGGTGCGAAAACTCGGACTCGTGGCCGCCGAGGCGCAGTCGTTAGGCGCGGATACCCTGATCACGTGCGGTGGTGTGCAGTCGAATCACTGCCGGGCCACCGCCGCCGCCGCCGCCAGACTCGGGATGCAGTGCCACATCGTGGCCAATGGCGCAACGCCGGCGCACCCGACGGCCAACGCGTTGCTCGACGTCTTGTTAGGCGCCAGCCTTACCTACGTCGCACAACGCACCGATCGCGTACCGGCCATGGACGCACTCGCCGAACGGTTGCGCGGCGAGGGACGTAGCCCGTTCGTCATTCCGCTGGGAGCGTCCACGCCGCTGGGGGCGCTGGGGCTCGCGTTGGGCGTGGGGGAGTTGGTGCGCCAGTGCATCGTGCCCGATGTCATCGTGCATGCCACATCGTCGGGGGGCACGCAGGCGGGGCTCCTGGCCGGCTGCGCGCTGTTCGGGCTGCACACGCGGGTGGTCGGCATCAGCGCCGACGATCCGGTGGACGACATCGGGCGTATCGTGACGGGGTTGTGCGGAGGCATTGAAGAGCGGCTCGGGCTGCCTAACGGTGCGCTGGGGGCCGACACGCGCTTTGCCGCTGACGCCGGGTTTGTGGGCCAGGGGTACGGCGTCCCCACGGATGCCTCGCGAGAAGCGCAGTCGCTGGCCGCGCGCAGTGAAGCGCTGTTTACCGACCATTGGTACACGGCCAAGGCCCTGGCTGGATTGATCGCGTATGCCCGCGCCGGACAGTTCAAGGACGGGGAGACGGTGATGTTCTGGCACACCGGGGGGCAGGTGGGGCTCTTTGCCTAACGACCAATACCGGAAGGCGGAACCACGTGGGCACGGAAGCACCACCTGCGTGCGTGAATGCCTGCCGACTACGGCACTTTCGTCAGCTTGAGCGACGGCTGCGGCGCCGGCTGCACCAGCGCGGCACCCGTCACCGCGTTCCCCTGCATCTCGAAGTCGAAGTAGAAGCCGTCGGGCATGCCCGGCGGGCCGGTGAGGCGAAAGCGCGTCGCCGTGACTGCAACGAGCGTGTAGGTCGGCTGCCCGGGCACGGTGAGCTTGAGCACGTCACCAACGAGCTGCACATCGATGTCGAGCGGGAGTTGGTCCGGCTTGTACCTCCCCACCAGCGCCCGTAACTGTGCGCTCGAGAGCGTCACCGTCGCCTTCGTATCGGCGGGGGGCGGGGTGAAGCGGAACTTCGCCTCGGGCGCCAACTGCACCTTCATCTCCGACGGCTTGCCGCTGGCGTCGATGATGAAGTTCATCATCACCTTGCCCAGGCGCGCCTGGTCCATGACAGCGCGGAAGGTGTCGTAGTTCCAGTGTTCGAGCGCTCCACCGAACGCCCCCCACTGCACACGCAGCGCGCCGTTGTTCTCGGTGACCTTGAGGTCGCCGTACATCGAGTCGCTGTAGATCCCTGCGTATTTCGCCAGCTCGAGCGACGGCTTTGTTCCCGCGACCCGCGCCTTCTCGGCGGCAGCCTGGGCTTCCTTGCCTACCTTCATCAATGGGTCGATGATCTTGTGGTACTCGGCATTCCAATCACGCGCCGTATCGCGCGTGAACAGGTCGAACACGTACGGGAAGATCGCCTCCGGCGCCGGCGTCCCGTCGAGATTGGTCAGGATCACCACCCCAAGCTGCTCGTCAGGAAGCATGGCCACCATCGCCGACATTCCGTCGATGTTGCCGCCGTGATGAACGGCGAGCCGTCCGTTGAAGTCCTGCAGGAACCACCCCATTCCGTACGACGCCAGATTGGCACCGGGAGCGAGGAACCGTGCCGTCGGCCCCTCCAACCGAATGTGAATGTTCGGCATCCACATCTCGCCGTGGTTGCCCGACGACATGAGCTGCTGCGTGCCGTACTTGCCGTGGCCAAGCTGCAGGCGCAGCCACTGCGCCATATCTCGCACCGACGAGTTGATGGAGCCGGCAGGCGCGATGTTGTCAATGTTCTTCCACTCGATGGTTCGGACCGTGTCGTTCACATCGGCGTGCGGCGTAGCGACGTTGGCCTTCCCCGCCAGCTCTCGCACCGAAGTGGAAGACGTCGTCATTCCCAGAGGAGCAAAGATCTTCGACTTGACCAGGTCGTCCCATGACTTCCCTTCTGCTGCCGCCACCGCCTGACCAGCGGCGAGGAACATGATGTTCTGATATCCGAACGTCGACCGGAATCCCCAGCTCGGTTCCAGGTAGCGCACGCGGCGCAGGATCTCGTCGCGCGACAAGCCGCTCAAGTACCAGGCGAAGTCGCCGCGCGCCAGACCGCTGCGATGCGAGAGCACGTCGCGCGTCGTGATATCGCGCGACGCGTAGGTATCGTACAGTTGAAATCCCGGGAGGTAGGCCGAGACCTTCTCATCCCACTTCATTTTCCCCTCGTCCACCGCCATGGCGACAAGCGCAGCGGTAAACGCCTTCGATGAAGATCCGATGGCGAACACCGTGTTCTGGTCCACTGGCTGGATCTGGCCAAGGGTGCGCGTCCCGTAGCCCTTCGCGTACACGATCGAGTCCTTCTTCACGATGGCGATCGCTACGCCGGGGACTTTCCACTCCTTCATCGACTTCGCCACGTACGCATCGAGCGCGGCGTACGACGGCCCGGCCACCTTCTTCTGCGCGTTTGCTGGCTGCACGGCGAATAACAGAAGGGCGAGCGTGAGGGCGGGAGTCAGCAAGGGAGCTGGCCAACGATGTGCAACACTACGCATGGATTACACCAGAGGGTGAGGAGGAGACTTGAGCTGTGTTGTACGGCGGCATGGGAAGTCGGACGCGCGTCAGCGACGCCCGGGGCCGTAGAGCACGCGCCCCGCGCGCGCCCCGGTGTGTTTCCCGTTCTCGATCGTCACCTGCCCATTCACCAGTACATACTCGATCCCGGTCGGATAGACGAGCGGGTTGTCGTACGTCGCTTTGTCGTCGAGCGTTTCGAGGTTGAAGATGGTTACGTCGGCCCAATTCCCTTCCTTGATGGAACCGCGACTGGCCAGTCGCATACGCGTGGCTGGCCACGACGTCTGCTTCCGAATTGCATCCTCGACGGAGATGACTTTTCGGTCGCGTGCATAACGAGACACGGCCCGGACCGCATTGCCGTACATGCGCGGATGCGGGAGCCCCGTCTGGTCCAAGGTGCCGGGTGTAAGGGCGGACCCCGCGTCGCTTCCGATGCTGGTCCACGGAAAACGGAGCGCGGTCTCGATATCGGGCTCGCTCATCATGTGATAGAGGGCCATCACGCGCCCGCGCCCCTGCGCCACCAGGTCCCACGCCGCGTCGGCGGGGTCCTTCCCCATCTCACGCGCGACCTGCGTGAGATTCTTCTGCTGATACTTGGCGTTGTCCGGATTCTGCGCGTTGACGAGGACTACACCATCCCAGCCACCCGCTGCCTCGATGATGTTCCACCAGCCCGGCGATCCGGTGGTGATCTCCTTCTTGAGTCGCGCGCGAATCGTGGGATCGGCCAACCGCTTGAGCAGGGAATCGCGCCCTCCCTCCTGCGCCCAACTCGGAATCGTCGCTTCCAGTCCGGTGCCGCCGGCCGTGTACACATACAGGTCCGCTGCCACATCCACATTGCGAGCCCGCGCCGCCTCGACCACACGCCCAACGCTGTCCATCAGAATTCCCCACCCCGGGCGGAAAGCCACCTTGAGGTGGAACACTTCACCGGGCAGCCCTCCCTCTTCGGCGATACGGACAAGCTCCTTCACCGACTCCACGACTTCGCGCCCCTCGCCGCGAATGTGGCTTGCATACACGCCGCCGTACTTCGCCGCGACCTTGGCGAGTTCGATCAGTTCTTCCGTCGTGGCAAAGGAACCGGGCGGATAGATGAGGGCGGTCGTCATACCGATTGCACCGGCCCGCATCGCGGTGTCCACGCTCGAGCGCATGCGATTCAACTCGTCAGGCGTCGGCTTCCGCGCAAACGACTGCAGCACGGCCACACGTGCCTGCGCGGCGCTGTAGTAGCTGCCGAAGTTGATGCTGATCCCCTGCCGCTCGAGGTTCGCGAAGTACTCGGGAATTGCGGATGCCGACACGGGAAACCCCCCTTCGCCCCCCACCGCAGTCGTCACACCCATGCGCAGCTTGTTCTCGGCCAGTCCGTTGCGTGGGAGCACCCCACCCGACTGGTCCATCATGTCGATCCACCCCGGAGAGACATACAAACCGCGCGCATTGATCTCGCGTGTTCCCTGCCCGTCGATTTTTCCGATCTGCGCGAATCGGCCGTCACGAATTCCCACGTCGGCCAATATCCACGGATTCCCCATTCCGTCTATCACGCGCCCGTTACGAATGACCACGTCAAATTGATTCACGCCGGTGCGCGCTGCGCCATCCAGCGCGTCGCGGCTGGCCTGCTCCACCACGTTAGGCGACGGAGAGGTGACGGGTTTCGGTGCCGCGCAAGCCGTCAGGAACAACGTTGCCGCGAAGAGATGAAGCGCCGGAGCGAACCGCTTTCTGCTCATGTTGGATTGGCTGGTGAAGGCGAATGGCGCGCGCCGCGCCGAGTGTGCCGCTTCGTGGCGACCGGCGTTCACGGCATACCCCTCGTGAACGTGGCCAGGTTCTCCATCTGGAGGTGCGAGACCTCGCCGAGCGCGTCGAGTGACAGGGTGACGAAGGTGCGCCCATAAGCCCTGTCGCGCCACACCACTTCGAAGGTGTCGTAGTGCCAATGGGACAGGTCGCCCGTCTGGTTCGGCCCAAACTCCATGACCAATCCAACTCCCTCCTGCCGCACCCTTACTTCGCCATACATGCTGTCCGCGTAGACGCCTGCATAACGAGCGAGTGGGAGAGTGGGCGACGTACCCGGCGTTCGCGCCCCTTCGGTCTTGCGCCGGGTCTCGCCGGCCCGCGCTTCGGCTACGCGTGCGGCGGAGAGCATGAGGGCGCTCCAATCGCGTGCCGGATTGCCCAGGTACAGGTCCACCGCTCGGTTGGCGATGGCGATGGGAAACCTGGACTGCGGGCCGTTGACCAGCGCTACCACGCCGAGGTTTGCCTCGGGCATCAGGACCACGTGTGCCCGCATGCCGCGAATGGCACCGCCGTGGGCGACCATCTTCCGGCCGTAGTAATCGCGAATGGTCCAGCCGAGTCCATAGGCAAGGAGATGCGTCATGGGCCACATCTTCTCGTCGTCATCGGACATGCGCTGGATCATTTGTGGTGTATGCGTCTCCTTGAGCGACTTGGCGGACAGGTAGCTGCGACCGCCCACGGTTCCACGGCCGAGCTGCAGTCGCACCCACTGCGCCATGTCATGTGCGCTCGAGTTGATGGAACCTGCTGGCCCGATGTTGTCGATGTTGAGCCATGGCACCGGGCGATACGCACCATCCAGACGCTCGTGCGGGCTCGCGACGTCGCTCAGCGCGCCGAGCTGGGTCACACTGGTTACGGTGTTGCGCATGCCTAACGGCTGGAATATTCGCCGCGTGACGAACTCATCCCACGACCCCCCGCTCGCCTTCTCCACCACGGTCCCCGCCGCGAGGAACATGATGTTCTGGTAGCCATACGTGGATCGGAGACTCCAACTGGGCTCCAGATACCGCACGCGCCGCAGCACCTCGGCGCGATCGTATTGGGAGCCCGACCACAACCGGTCGCCGCGCGCCAGGCCGCTGCGGTGCGTCAGCAGATCGCGGACAACGAGTTCACGTGTGACGTAGGGGTCGAAGAGTTGAAAGCCTGAGAGATGTCGGGTGACTTTGTCGTCCCATGCCACCTTTCCATCGTCTACCAGAATGCCGAGTGCGGTGGCGGTGAAGGCCTTCGAGGTTGAGCCAACGGCGAAGACCGTGTTGGGAGTGACCGCGTCGGGCTTCCCCACTTCTCGCACGCCAAATCCGCGGGTGTAGATCACCGAGTCGTTCCGCACGACGGCAATCGCGGTTCCGGGGAGGCCCCAATCGGCCAGCGCCTTGGTGACGTACGCCTCGAGTGCCCGGGCGGGATCGGGGCTGGCTTTGGTCGGTCGCTGCGCCCATGCGGGCGCGGTCGCCAGGAGCGCAAGTCCCGACGCGCCGACGGCTTGGCGGATGATTGAGGGCAGGAGCACGGCAAGTCCTCGCGGAAACGAAGTCGAACGCAGCGGCGAGCGTGCGCAGTCGAATGCAGTCGTGCGCCTACGCCGTCATGCGCCTACGCCGTCGTTCGCACACGTGAATTGTATACAATTCCGTATGCTCGGCGCAATGTGATGCGTCGGAAATTCTTGTCAGTCGCGCGACGCGATGATCGTGCACTGGAACGTCGATGGGCGTCAGCATCACGAGTTCCGTGCGCGGAATCGGTCGTGGAGGATAGGTTGTGTGTCTCGCACTTGTTCGCGTCACGCCCGGAGGAGCCCCGTGTTCAGAAGTCGCTCGTTGCTCGTAATGACGGCGTTGTGCCTGCTTCCCTTCACTTCCGGTGCTCAGGCACCCGCCCAAGCGGTCGCCGATACGACGTGGAAGGGAGGGCCCTTCGACAAACTCAAGTTTCGCAATATTGGCCCCACCGGCCCGAGTGGCCGCGTCGACGACTTCGCCGTCCTTGAGCGGGATCCAAACGTCTTCTACATAGCCACGGCGACTGGAGGACTCTGGAAGACGGAAAATGGCGGCATCACCCTCACCCCAGTCTTCGATTCCGCCAGCGCGATCTCGATTGGTGACGTCACCATTCCCGCTGACGATCCCAACCTGGTCTGGGTGGGCACGGGCGAAAACAACAATCGTCAGAGCAGTTCGTGGGGTGACGGGGTCTACAAGTCGGCAGATGGCGGCCGGAGTTGGAAGAAGATGGGGCTCGGTGCATCGAAGCAGATTGCCCGCATCGTCATCGACCCGACGGACCACGACGTGGTCTACGTGGCCGCGTTAGGCGATCTGTGGCGTCCGGGGGGCGATCGAGGGATCTTCAAGACCACCGATGGTGGGCTCACATGGAACAAGCTGCTCGACCCGGGAGCGGACGCCGGGGGCACAGATCTCATCATGGACCCGGGAAACAACAAGGTGCTGTACGCAGCCACCTACCAGCGTCGCCGGGCCAGTTTCGGGTTCAATGGGGGCGGCCCGAACAGTGGCATCTGGAAGACCACCGATGCGGGTCGCACCTGGACTCGGCTCGCCAAGGGTTTGCCCGAGGGTTCCATGGGTCGCATCGGGCTCGACATCTATCGCACCAACCCGAACATCGTCTACGCACGCGTGGAGCACGAAAAGCAGGGGGGCGTCTATCGCACCGACGACGCCGGAAGCAGCTGGCGGAAGATGGGATCGCACAATGGTCGGCCGATGTACTTCGGAATCATCCGGGTGGACCCGAGGAATGACCTGCGCGTCTATCTCCCCGAAACGCCGTTAGGCGTCTCGGACGACGGCGGGAAAACCTTTCGCTTCGATGGCGCGGAGCGGATTCACGTGGACCACCACGCCATGTGGATCGATCCGAACAATTCGAACCACATGCTCATCGGGAACGATGGTGGTGTCTCAGTGACGAGGGACAAAGGACGGAAGTGGCAGTGGTTCCCGCATCTCCCCATCGCCCAGTTCTATCACGTGAGCTACGACATGCAAACTCCCTACAACGTGTGCGGTGGCTTGCAGGACAACAACTCGTGGTGCGGCCCCAGCCGAGTGCGTCACACCGAAGGCATCAGTGATGCAGATTGGTGGTCGCTGCCCGGCGGCGATGGATTCGTCAACCTCATCGACCCCACCGACGCGCGCATCATCTACACGTCCTCGCAGGAAGGCTACGTCTCGCGGATGGACAAGGTCACCGGCGAGCAGAAGAGTATTCGCCCCGAGGCACCGGCGGCCGAGAAACCCTACCGATGGAATTGGGACACGCCGTTCATCATCTCACCGCACGATGCGGCCACGGTCTACATCGGCGCCAACAAGCTGTTCAAGTCAACCGACCGCGGGCAATCGTGGAACGCCGTGAGTGCCGACCTCACCACCGGCGTCGATCGCGACACGTTGCAGCTGATGGGGAGCAAGCTGGCCGACGTCAAACTTGCCCGGAACGACGGCGTGGAGCAATACAGCACGCTGTTTACGATCGCCGAGTCGCGCCTGAAGGCCGGCCTGATTTACACTGGGTCGGACGACGGGCAGGTCCAGGTGTCGCGCGACGGTGGCACAAACTGGGCCAACGTGACCGCCAAAATACCAAATGCTCCGAAGTGGGCGTATGTGTCGCGCGTTGCACCATCACGCTTTGATGAAGGCGCAGTCTACGTCACCTTCGACTCGCATCGTACGGGCGACTACGGTACCTACGTCTACGCCAGCACCGACTTTGGGGCGACATGGAAATCCATCGTGGCCAATCTTCCCACGGGCGAAGTGGCGCGGTCGATTACCGAAGACCAGAAGGTCGGAGACGTGCTCTACCTGGGCACGGAGACGGGGCTGTATGTATCGATCGACCGAGGCAAGAGTTGGAACCGGGTGAAGGCGAATCTACCCACGGTGCCGGTGTACGAGATCACGCTCCACCCGCGTGACAACGCGATGCTCCTCGCCACCCACGGGCGGGGTATCTGGATTCTCGACGACCTGACACCGTTTCAGGAAGGCGCGCGCGCGCAGGTGGCGGATGTGTATCTCTTCCCGATGCCGCAGGCGTTCCAGCAGTCGTACGGTTCCTTCCGTTACTACTCCAGCCAAGGCGATATGCAGTTTCTCGGGCCCAATCCGCCCTTGGCCGCGCCCTTCGCCTATTGGCTCAAGACCAAGGCAGACAGTGTGCGTATCGTGATCAAGGACGGTGCCGGCAACCAGGTGCGAGAGCTCAAGGGCGACGACGTCAAGGAAGGACTCGCCGCCGGAATGAATACGGTCAGTTGGGATTTTCGCATCGAGCCAATTCCGGCTCCAAAGGGCGACAGCGCCGCAGACAGCTCTCCCTTTGGTGGCGGCGGCGGCGGTGGCGGGCCTAATCGTGGAACACAGGGGCCGTCGATCCTGCCCGGCAACTTCAACGCGTCGCTCGTCGTCAACGGGAAAGAGGTTGCGTCACGCAGCTTCGCGGTGCATGGTGACCGCGAGGTGACGATTACGGATGCCGATCGGACGCGCCGCTTCGAGTTACTGAGAGAAGGGCAGCGACTCGAAGCACGCCTGAGCGAAGCGAGCAGCGCCGCCCGAACGGCCAATACGCAGTTCGCTCAGATCAAGCGCGCACTTGCCGACAGCACCACCGCACCGGCCGCGCTCCGGGCCACGCATGACAGCCTCGCAAAGGAACTCGAGCCACTCAAGAAGAAATTCTATATCCGTGACGAAGGCGACACGTCGGAGTTCACCTCGGCCGAGTTTCGGAATGTCATCACCTTCAAGCTGGGCGGCTTGCTCGGCGGAATCGGCGGTGCCACCGTGCCGGTGTCGGAGGGCGATGTGGCACAGTGGAACGAGGTGAAAGCTGAAGTTCCGGCCGTGATCGATCAAGTCAACGCGCTGGTGGCCAAGCTAAAGCC
>ENA-ORBV01014364-ORBV01014364.1-microbial-mat-metagenome-genome-assembly--contig:-NODE-14364-length-11861-cov-6.655380_pt1 | contig 11861 bp, 11 predicted proteins | sample MGYA00237777_ERZ505514 | MGnify/ENA primary metagenome ERZ505514 (study PRJEB26160, sample SAMN06269048) | microbial mat metagenome | isolation source: Oligotrophic lake microbial mat | place... | reverse complement strand
AATACGGCGACCACCGAGATCTACACCTCTCTATTCGTCGGCAGCGTCAGATGTGTATAAGAGACAGGCAAAACTCTCTCCTACTGCTAAAAGCGATCTTTGTCCTGCAACATCGTCATTCTTCGAGAGAAAAGCCTCAACATATCCAGAGGATATGCTTGCAGTGTTCTGTCTCGACTTCCTTGTATCGGCTCAAATCTCACTTTTCTCGTTACGAGAGAGTTTTGCAACAAGCTCTGGATCCGTTGTTTCTCTTTGCTAAATCACAAAATAAAGCCTTCTGTTCATACCTTTAGGTGATATTGCCAAGATTGGTAAAAATCATTTAACTTAGAAATATAGCGCAGTTACCTTTGCAAAAGTCCTTAGAGATTGGCTTTTTTAGTAGTTTTCAGTTGTTAAAAGATAATCTATGAGGTTCTTTTGGTTTCCAAGATCTGATTCATGCTCAATACTTAAAAAGTATTTATTTCTTGCTCTCTTATTTTCCGTAACATTTTCTACCCCTGCCCAAAGCCAATCAGCTCCGGAGATTTTGTGGGAGGTTCGAACGCTAACTGCCGGATTATTTCCCACACAGCCTTTTCTAAATTGGACATTATCGCCAGGAGGTTGGAATTTAACGACAACCGGAACATCTTCTATGGGAACTGCCACCTCAACATCAACCTTTAGTGGTGGTGCAGGTGGAAGCTCATTAAGTCTTACCGCAATCGCCGAGAGTCACGGATCGCTTCTCTCTGACTCAGCAGCAAATGCGTACGTGATTTATCAATTTAGAGGCTACGTAAAAGGCCCCCAATCAGTAAAATTAACCGCGTCAAGTGCGGCGAGTGTCTCTAATCAGGTTTCTGGTGGAAATGCAGTATCCTCTGCAAGCGTTGGCCCAATTCCTTTTGGCACTGTAACAGTTGATGTAAATATTACAGGAACCGGATCGGAATCCAATAGTGGTGGTGGCAATGCAGTACTTCCTCCTTCTCTAACTTGCGGCACTGGTAGTATAACAACATTTCCTCAGTATCCAGGTGTTTCATATATTAAATTTCATGAAGGACAATTTGGTGCTGCAACTGATTTTGCTTCTCTTTCTAGCCAATTTCCCTCGATAGATGGAATTGCAAATGGCTCTGCTTCTTTTACCGCTGTGATTGGATCGGATGATCCGGTTTCTCTAATGAGCGATCCATTAGTAAACGGAGTTCCAACCCCAAGTCCTACCATTGGATCTTTAGTGACATTTTATGGCTATTTTTGCGAAAGCAAAAATGCAGAAAATAAATACCCAAACTCAAAAAATTAGCTGCCCCGATCAGGGGCTGTCGAGAAAGGTATTTCAGCAAAACCTGTTGAGTTTGGGTATGCTTCCTATGATCCCGATAACGAACAAGGCACAACAGCACTCTCCGGAATCTGTGCAGCCAAATGGACAGTTATAAATGCAGATGGCACAGTCAGTATTTATAATTCTCTGCCTTCAATTAGCTTTACAGCATACCCCGGAGAATACTCAGTCACCTTAGAAGTTACTGATAATGAAGGCGCAACATCGGAAATCTCAACAACATTCCTTGTAGGTCCTGCACGATTTGGAGAACCTGGAAAGAATGAGACTTCTTGTGGTGGAGATAATAAAATTGCAGCTTCCGTCTCACCAAGCTCAGGTAACACAAACCTAATGTTTACCGATCCCGTTAGAACCCGCGGGTATCCACTTAAAAACAATATTCATATTAATTCTCAATCTGCGTTATCCCTAAGTATTGCAACGCCGATGGGTAATGCCACATTCTCTTACGGGATCCAAGTCACACAAGGATTTTTTACATTTGATCAAATTGTCTCTCACTGGATTGTAGTTGATGGAGATGGCAGAGAGCTTGATTTTGGACCTACAACTTCTGCACCAGCGGCTGCTGCTGGAATATTTTCTGAGCTGATCTTTAATCCAACAACCGGGTTTGTACTTAGAAATGCAAATGAGCCAGAGCACATTGAAGACGCCGGAAACTTCACTTACAATTTTGATCAAAATGGAAGATTAACATCTTTAGTGGATCCCGAAGGGAATATCCAATCCATTATATATAACGCTTCATTAAAGCCACTAGTTGTTACAGATCAAAGTAGTAATAAAACTTTGACATTCGGATACAACACATCAGGATTAATTAATACTGTTACTGAAAATGGTGCTGGCGCAATAACGGAACTTTCCTATACGAACTCTTTATTAAGTACGATTACTGTAAAAGATAACCAGGGCAATATAGTTCGTAACGCTAGTGTAACTTATAATGCTGATGGCGCGCCGATCACTCTTACTAAAGATAACGATCCAGCAACCACCCTAACATTTACCCACGCCAAAGCAGGACACCGTGTTTACTTAGGAAACATTACTGATACGGTTAACGGAAATACCAATTTTAATTACGCTGAGTTTCCAGTTATTACTAATACGCGCAGAACCTCTCAAACAAATACTCGAGGTGGAGTTACTTATTATGATTACGATCTTAAGGGAGATTTAGTCTCTGTAACGCTGCCAGGAGTTACTGGAGCAACTCAATCTGTTAAATTTGATTACACTTATAATGCCGATCACAACTTAACATCAGTCACTGATGGAATCACAACGTACACTTTGACATACACTGCAAACGGACTTTTATCTTCCATTACAAATAATCTAGGTGAATTTAGAAACTATCAGTATAATGGAGCCGATCTTTTAAAGATTACAGATAATATCGGCACCATTTTAGAGCTTGGTTACAGAGATACAAATAACCCGCACTCAGTAACGTTTTTTAAAGATGGCTCGCAGAATCAATGGAGCAGAACCCTTAATCAGTTCGGACAAACCTTAACGATCTCGGCTCCTCGCGGATCCCCTCAAGGGATTACCCAATTTAAATATGAAGAGAATCCAAGTAGCTTTTTTTATGGATACTTAAGATTAATAACAAACGGAGCTAAAGAAGTTGTTACGATTGATGGCTATTCAGCTCTCGGAGATATTTTATCGATCTCTACTTATCCAAGTGCTGTAATTACTAATACACATTCTTTTACATACGATGCCTCCCAAAGGATCACTGGCTACATTGCACCTGACGGTAAAAACATTGATTTTAATTATACAGGAAAAGATCTAACTTCAATTAATGATGAAGCACATACCGTTACCACTTATGAGTATTGTCCATCATGTAGTCAACTAAAAGGTGTACATGCTGCACTAGGAAAGAATTTAGCTTGGAATTTAGATGGGGATAAAAACACAACTAAATTTATTGATCCTAAACTTAAAGAAACAGATTACACATACGGCACTGCGAATGAGCTAAAGAGAATCACTTATCCAGCAGATATTCCCGGGGGAAACTTCATCCATGATTACACTTATAATAATGTTGGTAGACTTCGCACCATTGCAAAAACAGGAATTCCTGCTGCAACTTTTGGATATGATGCAGCTTCAAGATTAAATAGCATTGATTATCCGGGAACTAACCCTTCAGATTCCTCTTATGAATACAATCTGGATGGTTCTTTAAAGAAAGTCACTGACGACATTGGGACTGCCACCTATCTTTATAATGCTAGTCGTCTAGTAGCTTCTGTCACCTACAACTACTCGCCTCATTTACTGATGCAATCTCAAGTGATTGAGTACGTTTACAATAAAGATAATTCCCTATCTTTAATGAGCTGGAAGAGTGCTGGGGTAGTAGTAGCATCTTGGAATTACAGTTATGATTTGGCAGGAAAGTTAAAAACAGTATCTAATAATTTCTCTGAAAGCTTAACTTACACTTACGATAAAGAAGGCAAAGTTCTAAGTGAGATTCGAGGTAATACCACATCGAGAAATTATCAGTACTATCAGCCAAGAGGATGGCCCAATAAGATCACCGAAAAGTTAGGAGTGACACCTTTTGCTGATTACACAATTCAGTATGATAACGGCAATAATACTGTAGGGAACATCACTAAAGTTACTGAACTTGATGGCTCTATAGTGGATTACACTTACGATGCTCTTTATAGACTTACTTCGGAAAGTAGGAGCGGTACAAATAGTTATCCAAGTAGAGTTTATACTTATGATCTCTCTGGGAATATTACAGATATTACGATTGGCGGAATGCCTACCGCATTTGCCACCTACACTGCAGCAAATGATGTTGCCTCAATAGCCGGGGGAGTAGTTAATAATTTTCAAGGACGATTACATGATTATTCAGGATCGATGATCCCAGGCGGTACTTTTAGTTATGAAGATGATTCTAATTTAAGAGCACAAAGTATAGATGGCGTTAATAGTACAAATTACAAAACTGACGGATTGGGAAGAAGAGTTCTTAAATTCCTCTCCCCAAATAATCAGCATGTTTTTTATATCTTTGATGGTGATCGATTAATTGGGGAGATTGATCGAAATGGAGTTCCACAAGTAGCCTATACCTGGGGACGGGATGGCTTATTTTCGGAAAGGTTAATTCCATCTTCACAGTCAAGGTATTACCATTTCGGTCCCCAAGGAGAGACGAGGCATTTAACAAATGCTGCTGGTGCTGTCACCGATAGTTACGTTTACGAAGCATACGGAAAAGCAGTTGCCATAACTGGCACTTCATATAATCCTCATCGCTACGGCGGAAAGTACGGTTATTTCCATGATGGATTAAATGGTCATCTGCTTGTTGGTAGAAGGTGGTATTCGACTTATTTGATGCGTTGGTTCACTCATGATCCGATTGGGTATGAGGGTGGAACTAACCTTTATGAGTATGTTGGAGGAAATCCGATCAGATATGTGGATCCGAGTGGGCTAACATGGCAAGAATCTTTAAATTATTTCTGGCATTGGCTAATTGGACAGAAGATGCCCAATTATTTTGGCCCCAAAAGTAATCAAGTTCAAGATATGAAAGATGCACCAGGCGTGCGAATGGCTCGTGAAGCTTTCTACGAAAAAAATAAAGATGTATCTTGTGGTAATTGGCAATCACTTGCCAATTATAAAGCTAACTTTGGTTTAACAGGGCTGTTTGAAGCTGGTTTAAATCCCACAAGACAGTTTATTGGAAAGTATCGAATCGATATTTCACCCAATTTAGATGGATCGATTAATATATCACTTACTAATACGACAAGCTTCACTTCTTTTGCTTATGGCTTAGGTCCAAATTGGGAAGAGGGTCCTGGTGGAAACCAAACGCAAATTTATGAATGGACTGAGTTTAGAAACAAGGATTGAATATGAATTCAAAAAAATTATTAGTTTTATTTTTAATAGGAGTAGTGATTACAAGTTGTTTTGTTCTATTTTCTGACTATTTTAAGTCTACCATTTCTCGTTCTGATGTTATCGGTGAATTTAATGCTAATCACGGAAAAGGATTGGATAAAATTCTTCTCCAAGAAGATGGCACCTATATTCACACATTTCAAAATGGAACTGAACGTATAATATCTAATAGTGAAAAATGGACTTTCACAGATAGAAGTGGTGAATCCCGATTAACATTTAATAATTTTACATTCCTTCAAGGAGTTGCCTCTGATAAGTCTGGTTATTGGGATGTAGAAGTTGAAAGATTAAGTGGTACTTTAAGATTAAACCTGGACCCTGATCTAAATTACTTTTATAAAAAAAATGATTGAAGAAATTTTAGTAACTTTAATAGCATAAGCAGTTGCCTAGAAAGGTTAATCCCATCTTACTGCAGCTACCATGTTTCCAACATATCTGCTAGATGATCTTGAATCACGATTTGGAGGGCCTGCACAATGACACTTTTGAGATTTCAACCTTTGGAGCGGGGCTACTTTTAGTTTATTAACTAGCTAAAACAATTGAACTTGGCTCCTAAATGTTACAATAAATCTGAACGAAAAATATCTGATGCCAGTAAAGATAGTTTAACAACAACTGAAGATACCCCACAAACTTTATAAGCCGGAACTGGGCTCTAGCTAGCAGGTGAAAGCCTAAGTTATAATTACGACTAAGAAGGCAAAGTTCTAAGTGAGGAAAGTACGGTTATTTCCATGATGGATTAAATGGTCATCTGCTTGTTGGTAGAAGGTGGTATTCGACTTATTTGATGCGTTGGTTCACTCATGATCCGATTGGGTATGAGGGTGGAACAAATTTGTATGAGTATGTTGAGGGGAATCCGGTTGGGTTTGTTGATCCGGAAGGGACTGACATACAAAGTGTTGTTGCCTTAGGTGGTGCTGCACAGGTGGTGGAAACATTAATTGGTGCAGGACTTGCAGGCGTTTCAGTAACTCCAGTGGCAATTGGAGTTGGGGTTATGGGTGGGGTTGCAACATACTGCTACTTTGATCCTGAAAGTTGTGCTGGAATTTTGGAAGATGCTAAAAAAATCTGCGAAGGCTCTGTAAATTTTTTAAGCAAAGCCATTGATAGCACAGAGCACACAAGTAATGCACGCCCGAGTACTAAGAGAAAACATGAGAAAGGACAAAGTCGAAAAATTAAAGACCGTAGCGGAGAAAAAGGAGATTTAGTACGAAGGGAGAAGCGAAAGAAACCATTAAATTGGAAAGGACCTTGGCCACCTGAATAAATATTTATCAACTGAGCAGGAAAATATCATGAGTAAAGGTGATTCTTTTTATTATAAAGCGCTGCAAAAAATCAGGCTTGGTAATGGGAAAGAGAAATATTTGCAAGCACTTCCTTTTTTAACCCGTGCAAGTTCCATGGGGAACTCAAAAGCATTATATGCATTAGCAACTTGGTATCTGCATGGGAGATGCGTACGGCGTGATTATCGCAAAGCAGTTTCTCTTTTAAAAAAATCTGCCTACAAAAAAAATCGAGAAGCGCGGTTCGATCTTGCTATCGCATATGAGACTGGAAAAGGGGTGAAACAAAATCTTCGCAGAGCTTATGAACTTTATAAGCTTGCAGCAACGCAAGGTGAGAAATTAGCCAAGCTAGAACTTGCAAGATGCTACAATCACGGTATAGGTGTGAAACTTTCACGCACGAAAGCACATTATTGGTATAAAGCTGCTGCAAAAGCAGGTTTTGTAGAAGCACAATTTGTAACAGCCTGTAATTATGAATTAGGAGAAGGCATAAGACAAAACATTAGATATGCTCTTTGCTGGTATCGCAAAGCAGCGAAACAGGGTGATATTGCTGCCAAAAAAGCGATCGCAAGTATTCTCGCGAATAAAAAGAAGTAACATAATTTTTGGCGCTTTTCTCTGGTACTAGTTATTTAACTATTATCTTCTTCCCCATCAGAACTGTCACTTCAGAGATCCGGTAAAAATAATTATCCAAGTAGAGCTTATACTTACGATCTCTCGGGAAATATCACCGATATTACGATTGGCGGCGGAACGTCAACCGCATTTGCCACATACACTGCCGGTAACGATGTTAACTCAATTGCCTCTGGAGTAGTTAATAATTTTCAAGGACGATTACATGATTATTCAGGATCGCAGATCCCAGGCGGAACTTTTAGTTACGAAGATGATTCTAATTTAAGAGCACAAAGTACAGATGGCGTTAATAGTACGAATTACAAAACAGACGGATTGGGAAGAAGAGTTCTAAAATATCTTTCCCCAAATAATCAGCACGTTTTTTATATCTTTGATGGGGATCGGCTGATCGGGGAAATTGCTGATAACTTTGGTGCCAGCCACTTCTTGCTTTTCCAATAAATGCAAAATTTTATTTTATTTTTTTAAAAGTTTCTCTAAAACTTTTCGATTCATTTTATCGTATAAAGTTTTGATAGCCTCCTCATCCCATTTTTCTTCTCGATGCAATCCAAGATCAGTTAATTCGATATTGGCATGAACATCAGGAATGTTTTCTAATGTATTGACTATACGATGCATTGCTTCTTCTGAGGTAAAGGATTCATTTGGATCATGTAATAAAACTATGTTGATGCCAATAGTGGGACTAAAGAAACCCTCATCAAATAGTGATTCAGTTCTCATTGCGAATCGCCTTACCTCAGCTACTGCATGTGAAGAAGCCCCGGGTGCCGGAACTTTTCGAAATAAAAAATCAAGATTCGCATCGTCATCTAAGAGTTTGATATAGTCGGCAGTTACAGGACCTAATACTTTGGGTAGTCCGCTGATTCCAAAAGGTGCTTCAAAAGCAACTATTTCAATTACAGTCTGACAACTCAGGCCACCATAAATAGCAAGAATTGCTCTTGCTGAAACTCCGACAGTTTTAACTTCTTTGCCGAGTAGGGAAGCGGCTTTTACAAAATAAAATGAGAATTCTCTAAGCTCGACTTCACAAATAAGTCCCAATTTTCCTTCGCTGTCTTGGCCATGATGATGAGGCAAACGAGGAGCAATTATATTTGCTCCTGCCTCGTATAAGGTTCGCAGTGCTGGAAGAGCATCGGTTGTAACAGAATTTAATCCACCAAAATAAATTATTGAAAGATCTGTTTTGTAGCAATGAGTAAGAAAAATTGTACGCTTGCTTTCGGGCACTCCGAAAATTTGCTCTCTGGCTTGTACTGTCTTAATAAACTCACATGCATGGTTATAACCTTCGGATGTGTTATAAATGATTGGTTATCAAAACTGTAGATTGATGGTGGTGCTGGTGAATGTTCATGCTCGGCATTGCTATGGCAGCAATAGTGCCGAAAGTAAGGTTTCTAAATGCTGAATCAGATTCGTAGGAAAACTGACGAATTGCAGATATGGTTTCTGTAGCTACTGATTTGAGTGTAAAGTGTGAGTGATTAGACATTTATGAAATATATAAATTTTATAATGTCAAATTAGTTATGCATCAACATTAGCTGATTGTATCATTTTATAATTATCAATAAAATTACAAGTCCATTGAGTGCATTTTAACTCAAGATATACTAATAATTTAGCAGATTTTTATTTTTGTCACTATCTTTGCAATTGGTACTAATGTGTGACTTTTTACATTCTGAGACCTCCAACATTTCCAAATAAAAAACTACCTTTTTCGATTCTCCAAATAATAAGTATCTTGTGATAGGTTATATACTCCTTTTCGCAAGATTTGATGAAGCGCAGCATTTCTTAGTGCCTCTTTTAGAGAAAGAAGAACTTCAGACACAAGCCTTGAATACTTTATTGTGTCTTTATACTAGTTATTTTTTTGGGCTCTTTTTTTGCCCCGTATTTAACTGCAAAGTTTGGCACTAAGAATTCAATTATTTTAGGAGCACTTCCTCATGCATTATTTCCACTCACACTCGTGTTTGCAAATACATTTTATATGTACGTTTTAGGTTGTGCTGTTGGCTTCGAAGCAGGTCTTTTTTTCGATAGCTTCAGGACAGATAGTTAATATGAGTTCACGCCAGGAGAGAGTGGCTGTAAATTCTGGACATCAATATTCTGCTCTTTGGATTGGATCAATGTTTGGGATGGCTCTAGGTGGAATATTATTGAGTTATTATAAAGCAAGTTTCGTTTATTCACTCTTTACAGGGATAGCTTTTTTGGGGTTTGTCACTCTTTGTAAAATTAAAGTTACAACTCCAACTGAGGGTGGTGCAATTTTAAACATTACCTATCTCTTTAAACCTAAATTTTTATTTCTTTTACCAGTTGTTTTTGCAAATTATTTTCTGATGGTTTTAAGTTTTTCAGCTTTAGCATTGAGAGTACAAGAGATAAATTCGGCAAATGCTGTTATTAACATTGCTATTGTGGCATTCGCTGTAAAAATTTGGTTCACTTATTGGATCGGCTTATTTAGGTAAGGCAACTGACAATAAAGATGGAGCCTGGCTAATTATCAAACACATTATTCCTGTTGCTTTAATTGGACTTACTCTGATCTCTTATGGAGATTTAATTTTTGGAATTCATTCTATTTTATACATAAAATTTGCTTTGCCCCCTTGGTGGTAGTATTGGGGCCATGGTTAGCAATAATCTAGTCCGTGCTTCTAACCCACTCTTAGCTGCTTGGAGTTTCTTTGTCGTTGGCTCAAATATTCTATGTATGATCACTTATAAATTTTCAAATATAGGAATGTCAGGATTGAAGCTTGCTCAATTAGGGCTACTTTTCTATTGGTCTGCTGAAAGCTTCTTCTGAAATGTGCCTCTATGCTGGATTACAACTTGGCTTTACCCCATATGTCATCGCCCTTCAACTCACTACTATTGTTGGAGCAGTCTAGTTGGAATTATTTTCTTAAAAGAATCTTTCTCTACGAAAACTTTGCTTGGAGCTGTCATCGCTTGTGCAGGAGCGATTCTACTAGTGATTAGTTGAAAATTTCTGTAGAAAATGTCGTGTAACAAAATATAAGAGTCCGAGTACTGTCGGGTACCAAAAGAATTGGTGGTGAAAGGAAAAATATAGTCCGACGACTTCTGTAAGAAGATTAATTAAAATTAAACTTAATAAAAGGCTCAAACGCACTGTGCGATCTTCAAATGAAATTGCCTGAGTGGCACAGTAAACCTGAATGGGTAAAAGCAGTACAAAATCAAAGAACCAACCATACGGAGAAAATATAATGGACAAGAGCAAGGCGATTTGAAGCCTCTCTATCAGGGATGTGGTTGGTTTAAATTTTACTGCAAATTTCCATGTATATTTTTCTAGGAGAAGAAACACACCCGTGCCCACAAGGGGAACTACATATAATGGCCAAGAAATCATTTTCCCCGGAACGGCAAATTGTAATCTGAATTGAGTTACCCAGGTCGCCGATTTCCAATCAACCACACCACCAGAAATATTTAACCATTGTGAAATAATCTGTGGTGATTGGATAAATACCACAGCAAATAGAGCAATCAGGCCAAACAATACACCACTTAGTATCTTTAGATCCTTAGTGCGATAAGCATCAAATAGAAGGGAGAGAAAGACTAGAAAGACAAGGTGTGGTTTGATCAAAAGAATGGAGAATAATACTCCACCCAAAAATCTTTTGTTCTTGGTGATACAAGTAACAGCAACTAAGAATGCTGCAACCAACATTAAGCTTAGTTGGCCTAAACGAAAAACCTGATGAAGCGGCTGAAAGCACAACACCATTAGCCAAGATACAAAAATAGCTGGGTTATTTTGAACAAAAAGAGTTCTAGTGCAAGCCAAGGAGATAAAAATTAGAAAAACATTAATAAGAGTCCAGAGATTATTAGCCGTCTCAAATTCTAATGTGCCTAAAGGCCAAAGCATCGCAAAAATAATGGGGGGATTCCAAACCATCATTGGAGCTGTAAATAAAGCACCAACATTTTTCTCAAGATTCATTAACAAAGTAGAATCGTAAGGATTCTGTCCATTAACAAAAAGTTTAGCTGCGGCCCAGTAACCAACGAAATCTGTATTCTCTGGAGAGTGGCTCTGTAGATTAAATGCAAAAACTAGTGTTAATAAGAAGGCCGCATAAACTACAATCTTAGCCAAATGTCCATCCAGTCTATTATTCACGGCATTCATCATACTGACACCACCTAACCTCTATTAGAGGCACGTATAAGTAGGGCTGGTCCATCGTTACGAGAATTAAACCTAAAGAGTCGGTACATAACTTCAGAAAGTAATCTCTTCCACCAGGAATAAGTCTTAACCTCAATCAATGATTTTTTAACAAAAGGGAAAAACCAATCAGCTAATTGGTTTTGTATAATCATAAATGGCCAACCATACCGATAACCATTCACATTCATAAATCCAATTGCTTTTAAATCTTGGAGTAATTCTTTCAGCTCAAAATGCCTAATATGGCCGTGATACTTATACGACTTCCATATATACCCAGTGGGTGCTGTCTCTTATACACATCTGACGCTGCCGACGAATAGAGAGG
>ENA-ORBV01014363-ORBV01014363.1-microbial-mat-metagenome-genome-assembly--contig:-NODE-14363-length-11862-cov-5.744336_pt1 | contig 11862 bp, 8 predicted proteins | sample MGYA00237777_ERZ505514 | MGnify/ENA primary metagenome ERZ505514 (study PRJEB26160, sample SAMN06269048) | microbial mat metagenome | isolation source: Oligotrophic lake microbial mat | place... | reverse complement strand
TTATAAGCCCGAAGAGGATTTACCATCAAAGCAAGAATGGTTGCGTAAGGTGCAACAACTAAATCCAGCCCAAGGCCTCGCTTGAACCCCAGACCCGGAACTCCAAAAGCCCGATACTGGTAGGTTAAGTGTGCATCAACAAGATTATAACATGACTCTGAAATCCCCCATGGAATTCCTTGCTGTTCTCCATATTCTATTTGTCTTCCAACACTGCCAATACACATTTCATCTAGCAATGTATTTTTATAGGTAGGCATAACTAATCCTGGCATCAGGTATTCAAACATAGATCCACTCCATGATAGAAGAACTGGAGTATTACCTGACCGGGTTAATCTTCTACCCAAAGCGAACCAACTTTCCTGCGGAATTTTTCCTTGCGCAATAGCAACAAACGAAGCGAGTCGTGCTTCTGACGCAAGCAAATCATAATAGCTTGGGTCGCGGTGATGGTTTGATTCATCGTAACCAATGGCAAGAAGACGTTGTGATTTATCGTAAAGGAAGTCATACTCCATTTCCGCCAAGGCGGCTGCTTGCCGGGCTAGTTCTTTTAGTTCTTTTAGTTGTATGTGTGCAAATGCATTTGCTTCATCAATTGATTTTTCAAATTGATCCAGCCAAGTAAATTCAGCAGTTGTATTCTCAGCCCGCCTCAACGTTAAGAGTTCAGTTTTCACATCAGCAATTTTTTTAATCTCTGTTTCCAGAGAAGCAAACTCTTTGACAATAATTAAATGACTAAACTTTTCAGGAATCGGTAAATTATTTAGCCATGGAGCTAGTTGCAGGATTTCCTTAAGAATCAAATTGACGTGCTTCTCAAAAATATTAACCCATCGGCCTTCATTTGTCGATAATGTTGCGGTTAACTCCTGGTATTGACTCAATATTTTTTCCAGATAGTCTTTTAATTCAGGTAAATCAAAACTCCACGCATCCATTCCATCATGTAGTGCACAAATTTTCTTTTTGATATCATCCTTACTAGCCGGTATATCTTGAATAGTTAGTCGTAATGTATCTTGAAGCCCGTAAACAATTTTTTGATCGATAATTTTTTGATCGGAGATAGCAAGAAGACCCTGTCGAAGTGTGAGCACGTGGGCTGCGAAATTACCGCTATCAACGGTGGAAATATAGCGCGGATTTAATACCTCCAGCGTTTGGGTATTGTACCAATTATAAAAGTGCCCTTGATACCGTTCCATTTTTTGTAAGGTTGAAAAAGTATCGCGGGTGCGCTCAATGAGTTGACCGGTTGTGGTATAGCCAAAGTCATGGGCTGTAAGATTTGCAAGCAGAGAAAGCCCGATGTTAGTGGGGGAGGTACGATGCGCTACCACAGGAATGGGATATTGTTGAAGGTTGTCGGGTGGAAGCCAATTGTCTTCAGCGCCTATGAGGGTTTCAAAGAACGACCACGATTTTCTGGCTAGTTCGCGCAAATATCTTTTTTGGTTGCTGGTAAGTTGAGTTTTAATTATTTTAATCGGCTGATCCAGCTGAGCTACTACTGCAGGTGCTAAAATCCATAGCAAAAGAAAAGGAGCCGCTACGTACAATTGAGTTATGTATCCTATCGCAAATAGAGAAATTGCAAAGCCTGCAGCAAAAATTGAAATGATATTCAGGCTTCTGTGTGTGTTTAATATTCCTGCTTTACTGTTTTGATTCAATCCTGAAGGATTCCATTTCAATAGGTTTTTATGGCTGATATTGATGCGCCACAAGGTGCGAATAATCGCATCCAGGCTAATCCATGCTTCATAAGGCAAACACATCAACGCATAAAGTGATTGAAGAAAACTTTTTGAGGTAAGTCCTACTGTATTGTTAATATGTTGTGAGAGTCCGATTTCTTTGGGCTTTCGGGCTCCGCTCCACAGGGAAAGAAGCAGTGCGGGAACCAGGGTAATGCCTACGATAACCAACGTCCAAAACCAGGGAAATGGTAACACCGTCCAACCAAGAATCAACAAAGAAAAATTTGTGATTGGTATGAGGCTTCGCCTTAAGTTATCGAAAATTTTCCATCTGGAAAGAGAAGAGAGTGTGTTTTTAGTGAACCGTGAATTGCTACCGGGAACTTTTGAAAGAAACCAATTTGCAATTTGCCAATCACCCCTTATCCATCGGTGTCTTCGCATCGAATCCGTCTGATACCGAGTGGGGTAGTCTTCATAGAATTGGATATCGCTGGCGAACCCGGCTCGGGCATACGTTCCTTCTAGTAAATCATGGCTTAGAATTCTGTTTTCGGGGAAGCGATTATTCAACGCTTTTTCGAAGGCGTCTAGCTCATAAATACCTTTTCCTATATAGGATCCTTCATTAAACAAATCCTGATATACATCTGAGGTTACACGGGTATAAGGATCAATACCTGAATCATTTTCATGAAGGCGTGTAAATCCTGATCGCGTTGCTCCGTGTAAACTGATAGCAATGCGCGGTTGAATGATTGCATAACCCTCTACCACGCGCTGTTTCTTTTCATCAAATACCGGTTGGTTGAGCGGGTGCGCCATGAGGCCCACTAATTTCCAGGCGGCCTCTCTGGGTAGTTGCGTGTCGGTGTCCAGCGTAATAACATATTTTACTTTGCTATAAACTTGTTCATCTCCAATGATTACTGAGAAGGATTCTTTTGAGTGCCCTCTTAACACATGATTGAGATCAGCTAGTTTTCCTCGTTTGCGTTCATAACCCATCCATATCTTATCCACGTTATTCCACTTTCTTGGACGATGGAAAAGAAAAAAGTTGCCTTTATACTGTTCGTTGAATGCACGTATTTTAGTCTGTACTCTATTTATCAAGTCATCGTCATCCAGCATCGTTTTGGAATCAGCATCCCGAAAATCAGTTAACAGAGCGAACAAAAGATTTGGGTCACGATTGGAAAGAAACCGAACCTCTAAATCTTTCAATAATTTTTCGACTTGGGCAGGACTTGCCAGCAAGGTTGGAACAACCACCATAGTTCGGGCTTCTTCCGGAATCCCTGACGAAAAATTGAGCTTTGGTAGGGGATTTGGTTTTATCCATAAGGTAGATACCCAGTTGCTGAATGAAAATGCAAAGTAGCTGCCACTAAAAAGTGAAAGTATGGCTATTACAATCAACCAGCCGTTGTAAAGATGTTGAGACGCAAAAAACGTCATGCCACCGCTAATTAATACGGTGATCAGGATTGCGATAAACGTATACAGAAAGCCGGATGCTTTTTGAAAAGTTCTTCTAAATGCATTTAGGAAAGTCAGTTTGACCTGAGCTATTTTTTCGGTTTGATCAGCACCAGGATCCAGCAGATAATACCCGACATGTGCTTTGCGATTGTCACCAGGGTTTTCAGTGTGACTTTTTTGAGCAAGGTCTAGGGTAAGCTGAGCAACTTTGTCTTCGGATAAACCACTGCTGCGGGCGATGCGTTCAACAATATGGCGATAGTGATCTCGTGTGTAAAAATCCATGCATCCATAGATGCCGTTGATATCCTTTCTAAGGAGTTGTTCCACAGCACTTATGTCTTCAACAAAGTCGCGCCAGTTATTCTTTGCCAGAAAACGCAGACTGTTGATGCTATTACTCACTGATACCTGATCAGCAGCGAGAGTTTGATTTTCCATGAGGATCATGGCATTGATCGAATCCTCAGTTCCAGAAAGTTGCTGTTCAACCCAATGGATGGGTAAGGCAAGTTCTGTCCCTTTCCATTGAAGCTTTCTTGCAAACTCAGCAACGAATGCGCTGGTCATAGGTGGCTTTGAGCGCGCCATGTCTGCAATCACCAATACAAGGTCTCTCGGATTTTTTTCTACGATATTAATCATCTGCCTTGCCCATGTATTGCCAAGCGCAGAATCGTTTCTGTCTACGGCTATCCGCGCAGCCACGCGACTAAGGTTCTCTATCAATGCAAGCCGGAGCATGATTGGAAAGGCCCACAATTCTCCTAACGTTAGCAGACTTCCTTTTTGATAAGCAGTAATAAAATTTTTCAGGCGATAAACATCGATATGACCATCGTTGTGCGAAATAATTTCAATTGCAATGCTGTACACACGCGGAAAACCAGTTAGTGAACCGGTTTTGAGTTTTGGCAACCCCTTGCTATATCCCCTCGGAAAGTGTCGTTTAGCAATTCCGATTTGTTCGTCAATCAGGTAAAAATTATCGAGTAACCACTCAGCAGCCGGACTGATGGGCTTCTTTTCTTTAACTCCGTGCTTCAGTAACTCGTTTACCTGAAACAATATTTTTTCGTTGTCAGCTAAGTCTTTAAGCAGTAGTTCTGCAGACCGGCTATAGGAAACGGGGTGGTGAGCGGCTAATTGCTGCGCGTGGTGCTCCATCTGTTCATTACTGAAAAGTTCAGCACGGAGGGGAGGATTTTCGTTTACCTCCTTTCTGGTAAAGTCTTTTTTAGGATAAATACTTACTGGGGATAGTAGTTCATCAATTATGCTAGCTTTTACCTTCATGGATGGGATCTCAAAATTTATATCGTTAGTTTAACTGAATAATTTATTTAAGTCGGCCTTTACAAAAGGTTTATATAAAATTCGAAATGTCGTAGCGGTGGTTTTAGGCCCATCCATGCCGCTGATAAGAGTTAAGTGTACATTCGGGTAATTCTTCAGAATGAAATCTGCTTCACCCCAACCATAGCCATCAGGTAGATTATTGTCCAGCAGAATGTGGCCTGGGTGTTCCGCCTCAAGAATTTTCAAGCCTTTTGAAATGGAGGGCGCGACAAAAACTTTGAATCCCTTTCCCTCAAAGTAATCCGTCATCAGAAGGTTGAAGTCGTCTTCATCGTCAATAATTAATACTTTTTTATCCTCCATGTGCGTGGTTGTCCGCAGGATGATCACTAAAATCCTACCAAAAAAACTAGACTAAGAATGACTCTTTGACGTCATATTCAAGCTGAGAATGGGGAGTAAAAGAAAACCGGGTGTGGATATATCTCTACAGTATCAAAGCCCCTACTCCGATCCTTTGAGAACTCATTTACATCTTTAAGCAAAGTTTCAATTAATTTGTTGTGCGCGAGCGCAGCGCGTCCCGTTCTGATGATTGTGCATCGATTTGGTAACCAAAAAAATAGTAGCCGAAGATTTACAAGATTCCTTTTAATTCGTGATCTGGCTCAATTTTCTTTTATTGCATTCCACTGGCTGTGAAACGTACCAGCAGCATCGATACGTTCGTAGGTGTGAGCTCCAAAATAGTCGCGCTGTGCCTGTATTAGATTCGAGGGCATGCGCTCGCTTCGCAAAGCATCAAAATAATTTAAAGCTGCTGAATAGGCCGGTGTGGCAATGCCTGAAGAAGCACAAGCCGAAACGACATGGCGCATGCCTGAAATTGATTTGTTGATTTTTGCCGCCACGCTTCGATCTAAAAGTAAGTGGGCGAGGCCAGTCTCCTTCTTATAGGCTTGATAAATATCTTCCAGAAAGGCAGAACGGATGATACAACCACCACGCCAGATCAGGGCTATCTGATCAAGCTTCAATTCATACTTGTATTCGCGGGATGCTTGAGCCAGTAAGTGCATACCCTGAGCATACGTTATTATCGTGCTGAAATAGAGCGCATCTTCCAGCGATTGAATAAATTCACGTTGCTCTGTATTTAGCCTTAGGCTTCCATCTTTATACAATAACGAGGCCTTTGTTCGTAATTCCTTAAACTTAGAAAGATCTCGCATCTCCACCGCTGAATCGATTGAGGGAACCGGGAGTTGCAAATCCATCGCCACTTGAGATGTCCATTTTCCTGTTCCCTTTGACCGGGCTTCGTCTTTAATAAAATCCAATAACAAGGAATTAGTGCCTGGTTCCTTACAAGTAAATATATCGCGGGTGATTTCGATAAGAAAAGATTTCAACTTGCCTTCGTTCCATCGCTTGAATATATCATGGATTTGTTCTGCAGATAAGCTCAATCCCTTTTTCATGATCTCATAGGTTTCTGCAATCAGTTGCATAAGGCCGTATTCAATTCCATTATGAACCATCTTTACAAAGTGACCCGAAGCTCCGGGGCCAATATAAGTTACACATGATTGGCCATTCACTTTTGCGGCAAGGGCTTCAAAGATTGGTCGAACCACTTCATAAGCTTTTGGATCGCCACCGGGCATCATGCTTGGGCCTTTGCGGGCACCTTCTTCTCCCCCAGAAATTCCCATTCCAAAAAAATGAATTCCCTTGGTTTTCAATTCCTCTACTCTGCGGTTTGTATCGGTGAAGTGTGAGTTGCCACCATCAATAATAAGATCGCCTTTGTTTAACAGTGGGGCAATCTCTGCAATTACATTGTCGACAATTTTGCCAGCCGGAACTAGCACCATCACTGCTCTTGGTCTTTGCAGATTTTTTACAAATTCAGTTGCAGAAGTAAATCCTTTAGCTTTTCCTTCTGCTTCCTGACCAAGCAATTCAACTTTGGCAGTGTCTTTGTCCAGCCCGGCCACCTTAAAGCCATGATCAGCCATGTTGAGCAAAAGGTTTCGTCCCATGGTGCCCAAACCAATCATCCCTAGAATATATTTTTCAGCTGGCATATTTTTTACGTTACGTTAGGTGAGGGCTTTATTAATTTTTCAGTAATGCGTCACTCCAACATAGAATTTATTCCAACGCAAACTAAAAGCACGTATACTTTCCCCATAAGTCACACCGGGAAGAAAGAAAAATCCCGAAGTATTATTCCGGGATTTGTACCTCAGGCCGGAATCCCTGCCTGACTGCGGCAGGCAGGGAACCGGAATTTTTTTTGTACACTGGAGGTCTCAAATATCGAACTATTTTCTCAATGATTTGAGGAGATTCGATTATTTGTGAATCTACTGGCGCATTTCCCTAAATGATTTTCTAATAGGAGTTGAGAATTTCGAAAAGAAAGATCCACAGTCTTTAAAGATTTCATATGAAAGAGTTGAACGTTTATTTGATTAGTTATTTTGTATTGAACCGTTTGGCTTTACAAAGTTCTTCTTGTAATTGCTCTACACCGGTTGGTAGTTCTTCCTGCGGAACGTTCTCACCCGGTTTACCTTAGGGTTTTACTTTCTTCGCTGATTTGCCTTGAAATTTTGTTACTCAAATGATGGCTGGCCCTAAAGTCGACAGAAGAAGTATCATCAACGGTCGCATTACGGCCTCAAATTTAATCAGTCAAACAATTTGAACTACGAGGGTATATGGGAGATACTCCTATACGGTGAAATAAGAAACGACCCCTTAACTGATATTTATGGTAAACTAAAAAAACATGCCATGAAATATCTAAAAAATGCTTTGCTGATTGCACTAATCATCACCTGCTCCTGCGATGGTCAATTCAATGATGAGACCCCAGTCACCTTCAACACGGGAGTATCCAACGGAACAACAAATTTAACCAAAACGTCTTCCCAATCCCGAGTTACATCTTACACCTTCAACGGAACCGAAGGCGATCCCATCGCACGAAGCACCGCAAAAGCCTGGACAGCAAACTTCAGAGAATTAAATCCAAGTGGAACGGAAGCCCATTTCTTTGGCGCTGATATAATCAAACAGGTTTTAGCAGAAGATGGCTGCGTAGGAATTCGAATGTACTATGCGCTCGATGACAAACAGCAACGGCAGATATTATTGGTAGGAGTGAATGCACAGGGTCAAAATTTATTACCGCAAGGACAAGGCTTTGCCGAGGGTGACCCAAATCTAATTGCTGATGTTTCATGGCCGTGTCCAAGTTATTGTTCCGGCGGCGAATTTTAAAGAATGAAATAAGAATTAGTTAATTTCGATTTCCTTATGAAAATCGAAATTGTTGTTGCCTACGTTTCTACAGGGTCGGTCATTCTACCTTTAGTACTAGCCATCTGTCAGGTAAAACACTTACAGAATTATTCAAGATTGATTTTACTGCTTCTCTTATGCTCCCTGCTGGCGGATGTACTCTCATATTTTCTGAGCAGAAGAGCGGTCAGCACGACATGGATTGCAAATGTATACTTACTCATTCAATTCATTATATTAGGGATGATTTATTTTCATGAGTTGAAACACCGCCGCATTTTAATGTTGATTGCTCTCTTTTTTATCAGCTACTTCGTTGTTGACGCCTTTTTCTTCAGTGGTTTTTTCAATTTTAACACACACGCTAACGGCATCGCGAGTTTAATTTTGGTTGGGATTTCAGTTTATTACCTATTTCAGCTTTTGAATAAACTCCCGACTGACAACATTACGAAAATGCCTATGTTTTGGGTCACGTTCGCAGTACTTTGCTACTATGGAGGAACCTTGGTTTTGTTCCTGATGAACAATCTCATGTTGGGCAAGTACCTGGCATCGCACCGAATGCTGTGGATCCTCCACAATATTTGTAACATTTTAAAGAATATTTTATTGGCCATCGCCTTATGGCAGAGTTATCGGAATCTGAAACCATCTTTATAATACTCACCAGCAGTGCAGGTATGTTATTGCTAGTCGGAGCAATCGGCATCTTTATTTTATTCTATCAAAAACGAATGTTCAAGATGCGGCTGAAAAATATCGAAACCGAACAGGAGTACGAACAAAACATGATCAAAGCCCAACTCAAAAGCCAGGAACAAGAACGAAATCGAATCGGAGCCGATCTCCATGACTCCCTCGGATCCCTCTTATGGGCGGCGAAAATAAATAGCTCATTCATTCAGCGAACAACAGACCTGCAGGGCGAAGCAAAAAAATCGTACGACGAGCTAATCCAAATCCTCGATCAGTCCATAGAAAGCGTTCGGAGAATTTCATGGGAATTAACACCCGAAGCCTTTCAACATATCGGCTTTTCAAAATCTGTAGAAAAACTTTGCCAGCGATTCAACCAACAGCACCTAACAGTTTCCTTCACTGAGATGGGCACCTACAACTGGAATAATGACGACGCGATTCATGCCTATAGAATTATTCAGGAACTGGTCAGCAATTCAATCAAACACGCTAACGCAACGCTTTTGAATGTATCGATTCAGTGGATGGAGAATAGACTCCTGATCTTTGTTCAGGATAATGGCATCGGGTTCACCCTCGACGGCAATCGAACCGGAGTTGGGTGGTGGAACATCCAACAGCGCATAAAAAGGCTGAATGCACAAATTAGTATGGGAATTCCTCCTACACACCAGGGAAGTCGGATTTCAATAATTATACCTTTAGAACATGGAACCGAAAAAAATCAACGTGTACTTGGCTGATGATCACAATGTAGTACGAAAGGGAATGATCCGACTACTAGGCACCTTTGCCCGAGTGGGCCGGGTAAAGGAAGCTGCAAATGGGAAAGAATTGTTGGCATTAATGGCATATGATCAACCTGACGCCGTAATCCTGGATGTTGAAATGCCCGTTATGGGGGGTATCGAAACGGGCAAACGAATCGCTGATAGCTTCCCAAATGTGAAAATGCTCATCCTTACCATGCACACCGAAGAAGTATTCATCAACAAGCTCGTCGACATCGGAATTCATGGATTCCTTAGCAAGTCTGCCGAACCTGAAGAAGTTGAACGTGCACTCTATTCCGTAGTCGACAAAGACTTCTATAAAAATGAAATCTTTGATCGCGCAATCGCCATGGCTGGCCACAGCAACGTCGAAGACAAATATTCAAAACTCACCACACGAGAAATTGAAATCCTACTCCTCATCTGTCAGGAACTCACACCCGGCGAGATCAGCGAAAGATTGCAGATCAGCGAAAAAACTTTTTTCAATCATCGATCCCATATCCTGACAAAAACCGGAGTCCGAAATAATGTTGGCCTGATTCGTTTCGCCTTGCAGCGAAGGTTAATTGCGATTTAGCACAGCCATTATTATTAATCAGCGTAATATTCCTTGTCTCAAAACAACATCCTGCTATCAACCCGATTTAATACCTCCGGCACATTCAAAGACTCCATACGACTTGTAATAAGTTTGGAAATCGGACACGCATCCAATAACCCATCAGCCAATGGCTGACACATCGCAAGCACATCCGCCCGCGTAAGACTTGGGTTCAACCAATCTTTCTCAAAATCCCGTGGAATAATTACAGGCATCCTCTTCTTGTTATTGTGAATTCCTTCCATCAACGTGTTTGCTTTCGTAGTCAACACCGTATACGCACTTCGCTCGCCACCAGTCACCTTGTCAACCCATGCGGAGTAAAGACCCGCAACCGAAAATATTTTTTGTTTCTTCAAAAAAATATAATGCGGTGTCTTGTTCTTCCCTTTCGAATCTTCCCAACGCCACTGAAAAAACCCGTGAAAGGGATCAAACAACGCTTGCCATCATTCACAGAATCCCGAAACGAGGGCTAATCATACATCTCCTCGCTGATACAATTCAGCGTCCTGATCTTAATCATCTCAGCATCCTTAGCCGTCTTCGTATACCACGGGATAAATCCCCAACTGAAAAGCTCCATAGAACCCTCCACCCATGACCACCGGGGCAGGAGCGTGATCAAACCCGTTCTCATGATAAACAGGCTTCCAAGTCGCTGTCACCGAATTTGATGTCGTAAGTTTATAATAGGATTCAAGATCTTCAGCATAAAAATTTTTACTACCGTGATAACACATTGTACAGTATGTCTTAAATTTAACCTACAAAAAATAACTCAAATTCCCGAAACGGCTGCGCCAGTGAATGACTTCAAGTCCGTCTTTGAATCCGTCGACATAGCCGGCCGTGCAATACTGGTGTGGGAACAAGGTGAATACCTGTTCACAAGACAATATTACGGCAACAGCGTAAACCTCTACGCAATGCCGGGTTTCTATGCCGAAATAACTTATGCCCCAGATAAATCTCACATCGTGAAAATTGAAGCCATACAAGATTTTAGTATTTTAAATGAGTACCTTCCTTTTATCGAAATCAAAGTGTGACCAGCACTCACCCGCGCACCTCCCAACCTTCAATTATAATTACCATAAAGACCGCTGCTAAAATTCCACACAATAAATACGAACTCAAATCGGAAATCGGTCTCCCTCCGGAATCCCAAACACAAATCCAATAAAATATTTTATCACTGTAAGCATACATTAAATATAGAAATCACCCACCTTGAATGCACTTGAATCTTCACAAAGCATCCAACGTAATTTAAGGCACGCCCAACACCAAAAACTCTCGGGTAATTGCCTATTTTGCATAAAATCTACAGATTGTCAAGGATGTAGGAAGACCAAATTAATATCGGATCAACATCGATTTCTATCGACGCCATCATCCTCGCCATTCATGCCACGCGAAATGAAAAAATCAGCGAAGCACTCAACGACAGTAACCTATCAGGACTACTTGAAACCGAGTATGGCATCTTCAAAATTAGCACTGTCAAAAAAGAATTTCTAAAAAGAGACTTGATCGAACTGCGCAACACCACCCTAGACCTGGTGCACTACGCATCTCTGATTAAGGAACTAAAAGACGCCAACGCCATCACCCCAGATCCACTACACCCGCTATTCCTCAAACAACTTCAACTAGTCTTGAACAAGTAATGCAAGTAGTCCAAAGATACAGCAGATTGAAACTTTTGATCGAATATTTGCTTCACGTCATTAGAAATATTCAACGAAACTGGCTCAGATACCACTTGTTCAGTTTCCGATTTTTATATTTCAGATTTTAAACGTTTATAAACGTAACTAATCGTTTAACATACGGCTCTTCAATGTTCCCTACCGATAGTTGCAGCATGGAACAACTCGAACTTAAGCCACTCTTTCATAAACGGATTAACAAGAATAATCCAGACATCAACATAAACCTGCTTTCTTATCAATACTTCGAAGGAGTTGAT
>ENA-ORBV01014362-ORBV01014362.1-microbial-mat-metagenome-genome-assembly--contig:-NODE-14362-length-11862-cov-5.845142_pt1 | contig 11862 bp, 9 predicted proteins | sample MGYA00237777_ERZ505514 | MGnify/ENA primary metagenome ERZ505514 (study PRJEB26160, sample SAMN06269048) | microbial mat metagenome | isolation source: Oligotrophic lake microbial mat | place... | reverse complement strand
TCAAGAACGGGGTTGGTCGAACGCTTACGCTCAACGCACACTCAATCCGGTCTGGAGTCCCGACTCGAAGTGGGTCGCGTACGCAAGCCGACTGCGGTCGATGTATCACGCGATCTTTGTCACCAATGTCGAGAGCTCGGCGTAGTCGTTGACGTAACGGTTTAATGGCGGCGGTTCGGCTGCCGACTACATCATCGACGTCCTTGGGCGCGACTTCGACGGCTACTTCAACAACGTCGCAGGCGATCGGTTTCCCTTCACAAGTCTGTCAGCCGGCATCTGGGGACCAAAGGTCATGATCATCAACGAGATGGCCGGGTCGGGTGGTGACTTGATGCCCTACACGTTCCGGCCTCGGGGGATCGGTCCACTCATCGGCACCACCACGTGGGGTGGCCTGGTGCACACCGCGGACACGCCCGGTTTCATCGATGGCAGGTCGATGATCGCCCGTCGCGACGGCTTCTTCACGCGCGACAACAAGTGGGCCGTCGAAAACGAAGGCGTCGCGCCGGACATCGAAGTCGAGAACTTTCCCAAGGACGTGATTGCCGGACGCGATCTACGCGTAACGTTCGCGTCGCTCACCGCTCCGGCGGACGGAACTCGTAACGCACGTTGACGACCTGAGCGCGGACGTCGGCGGTGACGTTGGGGCGAGCGCCGAGACGTCGGCGCTGTTGCAGTGGCTGTATGTGGGTGCGCCGGAACTCATCGAGATACGACGCGTCGAAGATTTCACCCTGTTTTAGCTTCCAGCGCTTTCCGAGATCGGCCGCATCTGTGTCGGGCAGGCCGACAAACTCAAGGGCACCCATGCGGAACTGCGGGCCTTCAGTGACCTGCACATCGAGATGCGCCCGGCCGGTGGTCTTGTCTCCGCGTGCGGCGATCGTCAACTGTGCCTGCACGTGGCCGACTTTTCCGTAGGCGCCGCGGACATCGGCGAGTCCGGCATCAAGCTCCGCTGTTTCTGCGGGCGCCCCGACACGAAGACCAAGCAGGCGGTCGAGGTCGGCCGAGGCCACGACCGCGTTTCCCGTCCATGTGGTGCGCTCCCAGGTGTAGTCGGCGCCCTCGGTGACCGGGACGGTCACACTCACGCCCTGGCAGCCCTGGTTGAGTTGCGCCACGGCTTCACCAACCGTGGCGTCCAGGCGCCCGCGACTGCGGTAGGTCCCCTCAAGTTCGCCGATGGTCAGTCCTTCAAGGGACACTCGCGAGTAGTCGCGACCAATGTGCGCGGCGACGGCAGGCGCAAATCGTTTCTCCCATGCCGGTGAGACACCATCCAGACGCAGGGCACACACGCGAAGGGCAGGATCGGCAACCTTGAACAGGAACTTCAGGACTTTGGTCCTGACGTGGGAGTAGGTCAGAAACTCTACGGTGCGATCGATCCCTTGAGATTTCAGAAACCGCTGCAGGGATAACACGACGAGGGCGTGGACGCCTTCGGTCTGCGGCAGCGTGCCGTCAAACGTGGGCACGTCATCAGCCAATGCCGCGTGCAATTGGGCATCAGAAAACCACACAAAGTTGTCGAAGAGCACCGGCACCTTCCATTCCGGTTCTTCGATCTCGAACGTGATGACAAGTCGATGGCCCGTCGCGTCTGGTGCGTACTTGTATCCGACCTTGGCGAACAACCCGGTGGCCGCCATGCGCGCGATTGACGCGTCAAGGTCCGCGACGGTGACACTTTTACCTGGCGCAAGGCCGCTTGTCCGCGTCACCTGCTCGACCGAGTAGCGCTTGTGGCCGGTGATGTGCACCACTTCAATAGGGTGCGTGGCAGCCGACTGCTGGGGTGGCGCAGCGGACAGGGTCGTCACTCCCGCGCCGACCACAAGAACGAGCCGGGCGACATATTGCATGGAAGACAGTCTACGGGAGCCGGCCTCCGCTAAGCGTTCGCTGCGCTCACTGCTCCGGCGAACAGCCTTCGCAAAGCCGCTCGGACAAAGCTCGCCAGGCTGGTGGTCTGCGATACGGGACGGTCTGGCAACGCAACCCCGACGTACACCTTGAAAACACGTCGGAGAAGACACTGTGCTCATCGGCACAGACGGCGGTGCGGACTGTAGTCCACACTGCCTCCGTGCTGTTTGACACGTTCTCGGCCCGCTCGCTTCACCTTGCCAATCGTATGGTGATGGCGCCGATGACACGCAACCGGGCGACTCCCGAGCACACCCCGGACGCCCTGATGGCGACCTACTACGGCCAACGTGCGACGGCGGGGCTCATCATCACCGAAGGCACCTCGCCGAGCCCCAACGGCCTCGGCTACCCACGGATTCCAGGACTGTACGACGCGGCGCAAGTCGAGGCCTGGAAGGCCACGACGGACGCTGTCCACGTCCAAGGCGGCACGATCTTCGTGCAGTTCATGCATTGCGGCCGGGTGGCTCACGTGGCTAACCTGCCGACCGGTGCCGAGGTGCTGGGGCCTGGCGCGACGGCCTGCCCGGGCGAGATGTACACCGACACCCTGGGCTTGCAGCCGCACAGTGCCCCGCGCGTCATGACCGAGACCGATCTGGCCCGTGTCGTCACGGAGCACGCGGCGTCAGCCACGCTGGCGCTCGACGCCGGCTTCGACGGGGTCGAACTGCACGGCGCGAACGGGTACCTGATCGAGCAGTTTCTCAATCCGCTGATCAATCAACGCACCGACGGCTATGGCGGCGGCATCGACGGCCGCAATCGTCTGGCACTGGAGATCGCGCGCGCGACGGTGGGCGCCATCGGCCGCGATCGGGTCGGCATCCGGATCTCGCCCTATGGCGTGTTCAACGGTACGGGGGCGTTCCCCGACGTGCAGGCGCAGTATCTGGCCCTGGTGGCGGGCCTATCCTCACTGGGCCTGCTCTACATCCACCTCGTCGATCACTCATCCATGGGCGCACCACCTCTGCCGGACGACTTCACGCTGGCACTGCGCGACGCCTTCAACGGGCTGTTCATCCTCTCGGGCGGGTTCAACCATGGCAGTGCCGAACAGGCCCTGCGCGAGCGGCGCGCCGACCTCGTCGCTTTCGGACGCCCGTTCCTAGCCAACCCAGATCTGGTGGCGCGCATGCGACAAGATGCGCCGTTCAATGCGCCGGACATGGCGACGTTCTACGTGCCCGGCGCGAAGGGCTACACCGACTATCCCGTTCTGACGGCCTGATTTACACGAACTCCACGAACCCTGAAGGACGACGACACTATGGCCTACCAAAGCGTGAACCCCAACGACGGCAAGTTGCTCAAGAGCTTCGAGCACATGAGCCCTGCCGAGCTTGAGACGTCGCTGGCTGCAGCCGAGACGTGCTTCCAGACCTGGAAGCACACGAGCTACGCGGAGCGCGCGGTGGTCATCAACAAGGCGGCGGCCTTGCTACGCGCCCATGTCGATGACTTCGCCACGCTGGAAACGCTCGAGATGGGCAAGCGCATCAACGAGGCGCGGGGCGAAGTGACATTCAGCGCCGACATCCTGTCCTACTACGCCCAGCATGCCGAGTCCTTCCTGGCGCCGGTCACACTTGACCCCCAGGCCGGCGAGGCGCACATGGAAAGCTCGCCCACGGGCGTGCTGTTCTGCGTCGAACCCTGGAACTTCCCGTACTACCAGTTGGCCCGCGTGGCCGGGCCGCAACTGATGGCCGGCAACGTACTCGTGGTCAAGCACGCGGCCTGCGTGCCGCAGTGCGCCATCGCCTTCGAGAAACTGCTGCTCGACGCCGGCGCGCCGGTGGGTGCGTACACGAACCTGCGCATTTCTTATGACCAGTCCGACCTCGTCATTGACGACCCGCGCGTGAAGGGCGTGGCGCTGACCGGCAGCTTGGTCGCGGGCCGCCGCGTCGCGGCGCGCGCCGGGCAGAACCTGAAGAAGGCCACGATGGAACTCGGTGGCAGCGACGTCTTCATCGTGCTCGACGATGCCGACCTGGACAAGACCATTCCGTGGGCCGTGTGGGGCCGCATGTACAACGCCGGCCAGACCTGCTGTGCGGCCAAGCGTTTCATCGTGCTTGACGCCGTCGCCGACTCTTTCCTGGCGAGGTTCACTACCGCCCTGGAGGCTTTGCGGCCAGGCGATCCGATGGACGAGCAGACCACGCTCGGTCCGCTGTCCACCGAAGCGGCACTGGTCCAACTGCTGGCGCAGGTCGACGCGGCCGTCAAGGGTGGCGCCACGCTGCTGATGGGGGGCAGGCGCATTGATCGGCCAGGCTCGTTCATGCAGGTCACGATCCTCACTGACATCGCGCCAGGAAATCCGGCCTTTCGTGATGAGTTCTTCGGTCCGGTGGTGTCGTTCTATCGCGTGAAGACCGAAGACGAGGCGATCGCTCTGGCCAACGACTCCGACTTCGGCCTGGGCGGTTCGGTGTGGACGCAGGACGAGGCGCGCGGCAAGCGAATGGCCAGCCGCGTCGACACCGGGATGATGTTCGTCAACAACATCGACTGGGCCGATGCCGAGCTGCCCTTCGGAGGCATCAAGAACTCCGGCTACGGCCGCGAACTGGGCCACATGGGTATTCAGGAGTTCGTCAACAAGAAGTTGGTTCGCACCGGGCACATGGCGGCACCGGTCTGAGTGCCCTCATGATGCACAACGTTGTCGCAGGGATGATCGCGCTCATGCTGATGATGTCAACGCAGGGGCCATCGGTGTCGCCGGTGCAAACCGTACCGGCCGTGGACTTGACGCGCTACGTTGGCGACTGGTTCGAACTGGCAAGATTCCCGAACCGCTTCCAGCGCCAGTGCGTCGGCGAGGTCACGGCCAACTACACCATGCGTCCTGACGGACGGATCACGGTCGTGAACCGGTGCCGGATCGCCGATGGCACGCGCACCGACGCGCAGGGGATCGCGCGTGTGGTCGATACTCGGACATCCGCGAAGTTGAAGGTGCGTTTCGCGCCCGCTGTGCTGTCGTTCCTGCCGTTCGTGTGGGGGGACTACTGGATTCTCGGAATTGCCGACGACTATTCGTGGGCCGTCGTCGGCTCGCCGGATCGGAAATATCTCTGGATCCTCGCACGCACGCCGACGCTCGGCGCTGAGCCGTACTCATCCGCGGTCGCCGCGGCTCGCGCCAACGGCTTCGCCGTCGACGGTCTGGTCAAGACCGTGCAGCGCTGACGGCATCGAGCGATGTCATCGACGTGATCTTCTGCTAGGGTCTTTGAGGTCGGCGCGGTGTGCCGTGCGGAGAGACCTCGCCGGTCTGACGCTGCGAGAAGCCGCCCAAGGCGTCATGGACCTCTGGACGCGCTGCGAATGGCGCTTCCGGGCGGCGGCACTGAGGTGTAGACTCGCGGCGACTAGGAGGCCCTATGCGACGGAACAGGATGGCCATGGCGGCGCTCGTCGGGGCGGTGGTCGGCGCGAGCGTGGCAGTGTCGGGACGACAGGCCGCCAAGCTGCCGCCACCGGTCGTGGGCCGCTCGGTCGTGGCCACCACGATGGGCATCGTCGCGGCGAGTCAGCCGCTGGCCGCTCGGGCCGGCGTCCAGATTCTCGAACGCGGCGGGAACGCGATCGATGCGGCCATTGCCGCCAACGCCGCGATCGGCCTGATGGAGCCGACCGGCAACGGCATCGGCGGCGACCTCTTCATCCTCTACTACGAGGCGAAGACCGGCACCGTGCATGGCCTGAACGCGAGCGGCTGGGCGCCGACCGGCGTCACGCCCGAGTTCCTCGCGGCCAAGGGCATCACGAAGATGCCGCAGCGGGGCATCTACTCCGTGACAGTGCCGGGCGTGGTGGCCGGCTGGGATGCGATGCGCACGAAGTTCGGCACCAAGCCGTTCTCTGAGCTCCTCGCGCCAGCGATCGACTACGCCGATCGCGGCTTCCCGGTGACGGAGGTGGTGGCGGCCGGCTGGGCGCGGTCTGCCAGGATGCACGGTGAGCACCCGAACTCGAAGAAGACCTATCTCATCGACGGCACGCGCGCGCCGCGCGCGGGCGAGGTGTTCAAGAACCCCGACCTGGCCGGCTCGTTGCGGCGCATCGCCGAGCGGGGTCGCGACGGCTACTACACAGGCCCGACCGCCGACGCCATTCTGCAGATCTCCAAGGAACAGGGCGGTACGTTCACGGCCGCGGACCTTGCGGACTACCAGCCGGAATGGGTCACGCCGGTCAAGACCGACTACCGCGGGTGGAACGTCTACGAGATCGGGCCGAACACGCAAGGCGTGGCCGCGCTGATGATGCTGAACCTGATGGAGCGCTACCCCCTGGGCGAGTACGGCTTCCACAGCCCGAACGCGATGCACGTGATGATCGAGGCAAAGAAGCTGGCGTATGCGGACATGCTGAAGCACGTCGGGGATCCGCGGTTCTCCACGGTGCCGACGACAGCGCTGCTCGACAAGGGCCGCGCGGCCGCGCGCGCCCGCCTCATTGATGCCTCACGCGCGTCGTGCGACGTGCAGCCGGGCCGGCTCGGCGGGGTGACCGACGCGCAGGGGCACGACACCATCTACCTGTCGGTCGTGGACCAGGACGGCAACATCGTGTCGCTCATCCAGAGCAACTACAGCGGGTTCGGCTCCGGCCTCGTGCCGCCGGGCACCGGCTTCATGCTGCAGAACCGCGGCGGCCTCTTCTCGCTCGAGAAGAACCAGCCGAACACGCTCGCGCCCAGGAAGCGTCCGCTCCACACCATCATTCCGGCCTTCATGGAGAAGGGCGAGACGAAGATCGGCTTCGGCATCATGGGTGGCTGGAACCAGGGCCAGGCGCATGCCCAGTTCGTGTCGAACATCGTGGACTACGGCTTCACGATCCAGCAGGCGCTCGAGGCGGGCCGCTTCACGAAGGGCACGTTCGAAGGCTGCGATCTCGACATCGAGGCGCTCGTGCCCGAGGCCACGCGCACGGCGCTGACCGCGCGTGGTCACGTGCTGGACGTGTCGGCGCCGCGCACCGGCGGCTTCGGCTACGGCCAGGCCGTGATGACCGGGTCCGGCGGGGTGCACTTCGGCGCCTCTGAGCCGAGGCACGACGGCGCGGCGATGCCGCAGGCGCCGGCGGTGTTCGAGGCCGCGAAGCCGCCGCCGGCTAGCGCACCCGCCGCCAGGTGATGCGCGACACCTGCTGCCCGCCGGCCACGGCCGTCGGCGGCGGCTGCAAGTACATCACGTCGCCGTCCATCTCGTAGAAGCGGATCTGATCGGTGCCGCTGTTCATCGGGTTCAGGTCCGACGTCGTGTGCACCACGATCGTCTTGGTGGCCGGGTCCACGTCGAAGCTGCCGAAGTAGGCCAGGTAGCTGCCCAGCAACGCGCGGGCCTCGGCCTCGGTCGCCGCGTCGAGCGGGGTGGTCGGTCGCTCGGGGTTGACGATCTGCACGGTGGTGTGGCCATCGGCGCTGAAGATGAAGAGGCCCTTCGGCGTGGGGCCGAAGCTGCGACGCACCTCGCCGGTGGCCATCGTCGTGGTGTGCTCGACCAGTGCCCACGTACCGGCCACGGCGGCGCGCGAGCTCGCGGCATGGGGCGCGACGGCGGCGACCGGCGAGAGCCGCTCCCAGGTGATGCGCGCGAAGCGCTTCTTGCCGTCCACGACGGTCGTCGGGGTCGTGAGCACCAGCCGAGTGCCCGACAGCGCGATCGTACGCACGAAGTCACGCTCCCCGGGCACCTGGCTGCCATCGCGATGATGCGTCACGATGCCGCGCACTTCGTCCACGGTGAAGGTACCGAAGTAACTGGTCTGCGTGCGGAGCAGATCCTTCACCTGCGCTCCAGTGGCGTCGGCAGCGCGGAGCTTGGGACGGGTGGAGGGGCCGAGCTGCGCCAGCATGTGGCCGTCGGCGGTGTAGGTGATCATGCCGGCCGGTGCGGGGCCGAGCGACGGCACCGTCGGTTCGCCTTCGCGGACCTGCTCGCTCGAGACGAGGCGCCAATGACCGAGCAGCTGCGAACGCAGCGTGGCCTGCGCGCGGCCGGTGTCGCCGCGGAACCCGCACACCGCCATCAACGCAACCGTCATTCCAAGTGCCGCTCGTCGCGTCATCGTGCGCTCCTCGTGCCCAATTGTCGTTACGCAAACGGCGTGTCGATCGATGGACTGGGCTGCGAGAAGTAGCGCGCACCGGTTTCGGTCACATACAAGCAGTCCTCCAACCGGATACCGAATTCGCCGTAGATCGCAATCATGGGCTCGTTGCTGAAGCACATACCGGGAGCCAGCGGGGTCTTGTTGCCGCGCACGAAGTTGGTCCACTCGTGGCCGTCGAGGCCAATGCCGTGGCCGGTGCGGTGGGGCAGGCCGGGCACTTTGTAGTCGGGGCCGAAGCCCGCGTCGGTGATGACCTTGCGCGCGGCCGCGTCGACCACCTCGCACGGCGTGCCTGGCGTGACGACCGCGAACGCTGCGGCCTGGGCCTTCTTTTCCAGCTCCCAGATCTCGGTCTGGCGCGCGCTCGCCTTGCCGAACACCGTCGTGCGCGTGATGTCCGACTGGTAGCCATCGATGGCGCAACCGCCATCCACCTGGATGACGTCGCCCTCGACCAGCTTCTGCGGCTCGATGCTGCCGTGCGGGAACGCCGTGAACGTGCCGAAGCTCACCGACGCGCTGCCGGTGGCGCCGAGCGCGCGATGGGCGGCGGCGATGTTGGCGCGCAGGTCATCCTGGGTCATGCCTTCCTTGAAGGTGGCAAAGGCGGCGCGGAACGCTGCGATGGTGATGTCGCTGGCCTGTTGCATCAGCGCCAGTTCGCTGGCCGACTTGATCATGCGGCAGCCCGCGGTGACCGGCTCGGCATCGACGAAGTCGGCGCCCGTCAGTGCCTTCTTCACGCCGCTGAAGACGAAGAAGCGCAGGCGTTCTTCGACCCCGACGCGGCCGGTGGCGCCACGGTCCTTCAGAATGCCGGCGATCTGCCGGTAGGGACTGTCGTCTTCCTGCCAGACCCGCACGTCGGCCTGGCCCTTCACCAGCTCGCGCGCGCGTTCCTCTTCAAACGCCGGGCACACCCACGCCAGTTCGCCCTTGGCGGGAATCACGCACACGAACGGCCGCTCGCTGAGACCCCAGCGCACGCCGGTGTAATAGAACATGCTCGAGCCGCCCTCGAGGTAGATCGCGCTGATCTGGTTGTCGACCATCAGCTTGCGCGCCCGCTCGACGCGGGCGGCGCGCTCGTCGGCGGTAATCGGTCTCACGCCGGCCGTCAACGGCGTGAGCGCCGCTATCGCCGGATGGGGGCCGGCGGCTGCCGGTGCTGCGGGCGGCGCCGGTGCGGGCGGCGCGCTCGTGCATGCCGACACCCCGAAGCCGACGCCCAACGCGGCGCCCGATTGAATGAACGATCGACGGCTGCTGCTCATGAACGCGAATCTCCTGCGAAACTGACACCGGTAGCGACGTGACGAGTGGCGGTGCGTGACGTCACCGAGCCGGCGTCGTGGGCCACACGGTGCCCTGATGCCGCGTGGTCACCGGGGCCAGGCCTTTGTTGACGAACCGCTGGATGCGTTTGCCTTCCCAGGTCTCGGTCGTATAGAGGTTGCCGCTCGAGTCGACGGCGATGCTGTGCACGCCGTAGAACTGGCCCGGCTGGCGTCCGCCGTCACCAAACGTCGTCAGCACCTCGAGCGTGTCGCGCTGCAGGATGTTGATGCGGTTGTTGATGCCATCGGGCACGAACAGGAACCGCTGCTGCGGATCCTTGGAGAAGGCCACGTCCCACACCGACCCGGAGGCGCGGGTGTGCCGGTCGATGAAGGCCTCCTTCACGAAGGTGCCGTCGGGCCGGAAGACTTGCAGGCGATCGTTCAGCCGATCGCAGACGTAGACGAACCCGTCGTTCGACAGATCCGCGCAGTGCACCGGGTTGCGGAAGTTCTGCGAGGGCGGTGCGGCCGGATCGTAACGGCCCTCGGGCGCATCGCTCGGCGGCTTGCCGTAGGCGCCCCAGAAGCGCTTGATCTTGCCGCTGGTGGCATCGAGCACCGCAACGCGCCGGTTCAGATAGCCGTCAGCCACATAGGCTTCGTTGGCCTTCGGGTCCACGAAGATCTTGGCGACGCGGCCGAAGCTCGTGGGATCGCTGCTGCCTGGCGCAAACGCCGGCTGGCCTTGCGGGCCGGTGCCGGTCTGCCGCGCGTTGGGCTTGCCATACTGCGCCACGAACTTGCCATCCTGTGTGAACTTCAGGATGTGCGAGTCGCCGGGGCCGTTGCCGCCGATCCACACCAGGCCGGCGTGATCGACGAAGATGCCGTGATTACCGGTGGGCCAGTCGTAACCCGCTCCCGGACCGCCCCAGCTCTGGACCAGGTTGCCCTGCGTGTCGAAGGCCAGCACCGGCGGCGCCCCGGCGCAGCAATCGCCGGCCTTGAGCTCGAGAGCCTTCTCGTTGGCGTCGAGCGTCGACGAGCCGCGGTGGATGATCCAGATGCGGTCACGGTCGTCGGCCCAGACGCCGATGGCGTTGCCGAGCACCCAGTGGTTCGGCAGCGGCTTGGGCCAGAGCGGGTCTACTTCGTAGCGCGGCGCCTGCTTGGCGCCCTGCGTGCGTGCCGCCGCGGCGTGGTCGAACAGGGCCTGCGCCGTGCCAAGGGCGCCGAGGAGCAGCAGCCATAGGATGGGTCGAAATCCACGCGTGCGAGTCATGCGAGACCTCCGGGGATGGCCGACGTCACCGCGGGTGTCGCGGTTGCGGGAGTCTACCAGGATCGGCCTCGTGCTGGTTCCGGGTTCTCGACTACACTCTGCTGCGCCGGTTGTCGTGCAGGCACCGGCCGGACGACTTTCGGGGAGCGACACATGAGTGGCGAACACGACCGGGCGGGCACGGCGGACACGCGAGCCAGTCGCCGGAGCTTCTTCAAGATGTTGGCCGGCAGCCCGCTGCTGGCCATGGCCTACCCGGTGCTCTCGCCCGCCTGGCAGCGGGAAGTCGATCGGGAATTGCAGCGCGCGCGCGCGGCCCGCGCCGGCTCGACCCGCCTGGTGTGTGCCGACTGCGGCCAGGAAGTCCACCTGCCGGCGATGCGGCCGCAGCGGTCGTCGGCGCCGCAGGCCGCGGCGCCACCGCAGGCGCCCGGCGCACTCGACATGCACCTGTCCGGGCAGATTGTCGACGCGCCCGAAGATGCGGTCAACGTCTGGGACTTCGAGAAGGTCGCTCACGCCAACACGCTGCCCCAGCACTGGAACTACATTCACTTGGGCGTCGACGACTTCGAGACCCGCTACGCGAATCGCCAGGGCTTCCAGCGCCTCGGGCTCCGTCCCAAGCGCCTGGGTCCCGACGTGCCACAACTCGACATGTCGGTGTCGCTCTTCGGCCGCCGCTGGACGACGCCCCTCTTCCTGTGTCCGGTGGCTGCGCTCGAGGCGTATCACACCGAGGGCGAGAGCGGCGCGGGACGGGCCGCGCGCGCGCGCGGCATCCTGCAGATTCAGTCGCACCAGAGCTCGCAGTCCTACGAAGCGATCGCCGAGGCGCGGGGGGAGCCGCACTGGTTTCAGCTCTATGCCAACCAGGACTGGGACGTCAACGCGCGCACGATCGCCAAGGTCAAGGCGGCCGGATGCCCGGTGCTGGTATGGACCGTCGACCTGATCGGCGGCAGCAACCGCGAGTTGACGCGCCGCTCGCAGGGGCGCGAGGGCTATGACCGGCCGCTGTGCCAGAGCTGCCACAACCACCAGCCCGGGTATCAGCGGCCGATGCATCGGGGCGTGCAGGGAGCGCCGGGACCGCGTCCGCCGTTCGACTGGGACTACGTCAAGCGCCTCAAGGACACGAGCGGCATGAAGGTGGTGCCTGTCTCTTATACACATCTCCGAGCCCACGAGACTAAGGCGAATCTCGTATGCCGT
>ENA-ORBV01014361-ORBV01014361.1-microbial-mat-metagenome-genome-assembly--contig:-NODE-14361-length-11862-cov-6.171659_pt1 | contig 11862 bp, 16 predicted proteins | sample MGYA00237777_ERZ505514 | MGnify/ENA primary metagenome ERZ505514 (study PRJEB26160, sample SAMN06269048) | microbial mat metagenome | isolation source: Oligotrophic lake microbial mat | place... | reverse complement strand
TGATACGGCGACCACCGAGATCTACACCTCTCTATTCGTCGGCAGCGTCAGATGTGTATAAGAGACAGTTCCATTTCCATGGCTTGGGACCAGCCCTCGGTCGCTGTGTTCGGTCCTTGTGGAAGTGCCAGAGATTATTGTTGCTGTACAGTAGTTGGAGCCGTGGATCCAATAAAGTCTCACACTGGTTTCTTGATATCGTTCACGCATTCAGGGTGATGTGTCGCTATCAAAGAAAACAACCGGGTCGGGTTTGTCTCTGCTGGGAGTCCACTTTCTGACATGTGTTATAGGCGATATTGCCTTTTGCTGTAAAGGCACTATTTCTTTTTCTTGTCTTGTTTACCACTCTCCGTAGAGTCTCCACTAGCATCGGGAGTCGTCGTCGCGGTTCGTACCACCCATCCAATGACAAAATAATTGATAAAGGCAAAAAAGTAGAGGGTAGTAAAAAAGGCCATATCCTTCCCGACACCATTGCGTCGTAACCAGGTATTGAGCAACGTCGAACCAATCATGGCAATCAAGTAGGCACCGGTTTGTCCCAATAACGTGGCCATATACTTTTGTCGCGTATTGATAGTATCGAGCCCGTAAACAATCCAAGCATGCAAAAAATGTTGGGTGACAATCTGCAAAATATATCCCAAAAAGAACGAAATCGAGTCCTTATGATCCTCGACGAATTGGGATGGCGTTTCAATCGCCGACAGACAATTATGGACACACTTTTCAATGGTAAAAAAGCACACATTGCCCAGATTGCCGCTGATAAAGTATCGAAACGGTTCTGCTGCCCAAATAGCTTCCCACTTGAGATGTTTGGGAAGGATTGCCGTTATCGGTGCATTGTTGTTTTTGCCAATACTCTCGTCCTTTGGATTCAAAACATTGCGACGTGCATTTTGCCGTGTGAGCCCTCTAGGAGGAGGAACATTCTTGTCGCCTGTCCTTGCCGCCGGCTTTGTGGCTCCACCTCGGGGAACAAAGGTGCAGGGAGTGGAAGTTGATGTAAATGTTGTTGTTGTTGCTGCCGTGGTGCTGGTGCAGACTGCTGCTGCCACAACCAAAAATATTGCTTTGGATATCAATCTCATTTTCATTTCTGTATTACGATCCTTCGCCCAAAACTGTATATATGAGGTCAGTACTGTAGTAGGTTAAAAAGTAGCAGGAATATTGAGAAAATAGCGGAGCGAGAGTCTGCTGAAGGCGAAAGGTTGTCGTACTGTACTGTATGTAGAAGAGAATCAGGATCAACTATAACTTTTGCGATTGCAATAATGTAGGTGCTTTGCTTTTCGACTTCAAGGTCGCGTCTACTAACTAGCTAAATCAGGGCAAGAGTACCATGAACTGCCAACAAAACCTCTTGTTGCTTTCTTGCTTTGAAGTTCAGTAGTTGTCGTTGTGTTTGTGTCGGCCACATACATGGAACTCAACTGTATCATGATTGTTAGACAGGCTTGATGCCGATGATGATGCCCCGACATCAGAAACGTAGCAAACGTGATGACGTGTTGACTGATAACCTGATACGTCTTACGCGTTGAAATCGATCCATGTCGAACTAACCCTAAATCAAAACCACCTGGCATTGGCATGATGACAACAGCCCAAATTGCTGCCCCAACCCTGCATTCTCAATGAACAAAAACTTGTGAACACATGACACTGTCATAGCCCCCATTGCCTGGATCCACACATGTAGGGCAGCACAGAACAGCACTAGCAGCAAAGTTTCACAATCATGCACAGACTGAGCCCTTGAGATTGTTGGGCGAAAAACATGTTGGTTCCAAAGGGACGTGACAGACAATTCTTGCATGATTGCTCTTTGCTGTGGACATTTCCCCCCATGGGAGTGCCTGCAGGCATGGCAAATTTCATGAATTTATTGGATGCAAAGCAAATGATCATGTCATTTGTGGCAGTTCATCAGTGGTGAGGATCAAGTGTGTCCAGTCTTTGTTCTTGCGCAACTCAGTTTTGCCGTTGTGTCAATTTGATGGATCAACCATGATGTTTTGTTGGAGAAAGCTTGTGGAGAGGTGTGAAGAAATTGCATGACAGACATGCCAGATGTCAATTTTTCATCAACAGGTTCACAATTGAGCAAGGGGTCAACATTTGTCAAAGAATGACGCAACAATGCATTTGGCGCGTTTCTTTGAGTCAATCAGAATCCATTGTTCACCTGTGCCGGTGCTTGTGTCTCTTGTCGAGAAAATCACTTTGTGGGGGGTCAGATGCACTGTGTGGCTCCATGTTGGCATTGACAAAGAATTTTTGACACAGAAAGTCATGACGGATCAAAGATTCGTGCCCCGGCCATGCAAGCAGTGCCATGAGAGGTCTCTGCGTTTGGGAGGATTCACCTGCAACAAAATTGGCAACCCCACTCACAAGGCACATTCATGAAGCAAATCATTGGGTTTCATTTGATGTCACAGGGCAGTCTGTGCCCATTGCTGATGCCAGACATGTGACAGATTTTTGTGGACCAATGTCACATTGGGCTTGGGCACCGACAGCAATGCAGTCAGAACACAAAATGACTGCACAACAATTCACAAACAACAACAACTTGTGCCTGGGGCATGAGTTTGAGAGATCCAGATGCAAAAGCAACAGCATAGATGTTAGATTTGAAAGAAGAGGAAGGTACCAAATTTTGGGGCAATTGCTGCTCATGCAAAAGTGTCTTCATTGATAGGGTGGAATCAAACAGATGGAAAGATGTGGTTGAAATCTGCTGGCCAACATGACCCCCTGCAGATTGGATGAGCCATGGTAGTATTTAAGAAAAACGAGAAGGTTTACATGTTGTAATGTTCCATAGTAATTAAATACATAATATTAAATACAAAAGTATAAAACAAACTACATGCTCAGCATGCCATTCGCTGGTTAAAACGTCTCCATTGTTACAGCTGTTCCTGTGATAACTGCTGCAACCTGTTCAAACGCATTGTCCATTTCATCCAGACCACCTCGTGCGTCAATGTACAAAGACTTGTCAGTGATAGAAGTAATCGCGGCGACACTTTCTCCGACTTCAGATGGCACTTCAAAACCAATAATCACAACATGGATGTTTGGGCCACCTGACTTGTTGAATTTGGCAATGCGGCTGATCACTTGCTTGGCAGGAAAGTCCCAGGCGGACTCTCCGTCGGTCAATGCGATAACCCAAGAATCGAATTCATTCCCACTCTCAATGGCCATGGTCACGCATTTGTTTAGGGCGGCATACAAACGAGTCCCGCCTTCCGCATCGGTCGCCTGAGAAAGAATGCTTAGATGGTGATCTTGGTTGTTCGCCTTGCGAGACAAATCAAAGTACAGTTTATCATCAACGGCGTGGTTAAAACGGACAAATCCGACATGATCTTTGTCCAAACAGTGCTCATCGTACAACCAAAGTAAGTTTTTGTTGGCTCTGTTTTGTAAAAGTAAGTATCGAAGACGGTCAGGGTGAGTCTGCCGAAGGACGTTGTGACCAGAAGTATTCAAATAATACCAACAGCAACGAAACAGAACCTTCCGGCGACGTACCTGGCCATTCGTTCCCCGTTCATGGAACCACTATAGTCCAAGCAAAATATCACATTCTTCGCTTTCCTCATGGAATCGACAGCTGTTCGGCGAGTTTCTCTCTTAACGCCCTGCGCAAGATTCGGGACCGCCATGGGATCTCCATGCAAGTCGAAGTGCTTGTTCACCGCTGTAACACAGTTCATAATGACCGTATCGATCTATGCATGCAAAACAAAGCAGAGTTAGGGTGACTGACGACTCGTTCGGATCAAAGCAAACCACATCAACACAACATACAATGTACTCGTCCTCCACCAGTATCTTAATTGCAATTTTAGCAGCCGTCAAGGTGTCATTTTTGACCAAGGCGGATTGCATGCGCAAGTCGTTGACTTGTTGTTTTCTTGCCACCATATTGACGTCATCAAATAGATTTGTCTCAGCATAGAATGGATTGTGGAGCATCTCATCAGCATCTTCAATGATTGTGTCAATGCCCCAAATATCTTCGAATCCTGTATCTTGGACAAGAGTAAGCATTCCTCTGGCACGACGGAGGAGGCATCCGTATCGAGTCCGCGCTTGTCTGTCCAATTGGCCGCGTTCTCTCCAGTACATAAAAGCTTCCGAATCTAACGATTTGGCCCTATTCAAGTCTCGGATTCCATCCTCCTCTATGTATGGCGAAGCCTTTGGATGAGTCCTGTTGACAATGTTGAACATCCCCCGATTGAAATACCGATTGGCAAGTTGCTTGACATAATCCCCTCTGAAATCATCAAAAGCGGCATTTTGGTACTCGAATGTGCCGATTCGAATCGCTTCATCGAAGTATTTATTTCCTGCAACATACCACTCTTCACTTTGGGCCGTGGATGAGGATCGCTCCATCTGCTCCTGAAGTACCATTGTACCAAGGTTGTTGTTGGCCACGCCAAGGGCTAAGAACGTCATGAATCGAAGACAAATAAGTTGTGGCTTTCCATATTAAACAGATACATACTTCGTATATCATTATTAGCTCGTACCTTTCTGGTTTCCCATTCTACACGGGCGGGCAAACGAAAAGGAAAAATATAATGAGTAAAGAAACGCTGTTCACAATTCAGTACAGACAAATCAACACAGTTCCTGTTGCTCCACTTACTTAACAAACAATTCTAGAGCTTCTTCCATTACTTTGAATGACTTGGTACGATCGGTTTTGAAGAAAGCCTGGATTCGCAGAAACAAATGACAGGGGGAAATTAGCAGGATAAAGCTGCAAGGAGGAAGCTGACCAGTCGACAGCAATTACTTACAGCGTCGGTAAAACGGACGATTTTGCATAACTTTTCCAGGGAATCATACACGTCATAGATCTCAACAGATCCTCCTGGTAGCTTGGGCAATTCGTCTGGTAACTGCTTCCTTTCAATGCTTTTCACAATTGAAATCAAAACTAGGACTGGCTGACTGATGTAAAAACACATTTTGTAGGTCATGTACAAGACACAACACACTGACACCAGAATCAAGGCAAGGGAGACCCACTTGACTTTGTCAAGATCTCGTACGACCTGAGATTCTACTTGCGTGAATGGCAGGATCAAATCCTCAACCGTAATGCCAAATCCAATGGAGTACACATGCGTGTCGTTTGCAACTACACCCGCACTGAAATCCGATGCATTCACAGGGTCTACTGTCCAGGTACGAAGCGGTCCGTACGCCAAAAAAACCTCCTCTTCCTTCCCGTCTTCCCGGGTTCGCATAAAGACACCACTCCCGCTCTCCCCTGCTCTCATTTTCGCGACAAAGTCAATTTTAAAAACATCACGATTTATGGAACCCTCTTCGTCATGGGGTAGAACAAGATCGATTATTGAGGCTGAATCGCCAAGCGTATAATTCGGCCCAACTAGGGTATCATGTCCGAGCACCTAAATATAGGGAAAAGGATAAGTGAGGAAATATGTCTAGCGCAGAAAACGCGAAACCTCCTGAGAAAAACAAAGGCTTACGTCAGGCTGGGGAGTGATCACAATAGGGAAGCCAGTTATGCCAGTGCCAATGGGAGTGTTATTCGCATTGACAGCTTTCATAAAGGCGTCAGGCAGAAAATCCAATAAAACTTGTCCTACATGTTCCTTTGACATCGGGTCAATCAACGAATAAGTTCCACTTGCAGCGACTGAAGTAGCAAAAATTTTAAAGAAAAATGAGCCACCGAAGGAAAAAAAAAAAGCACCAAAACGCTCTCCAGCAAATAACTTACATGTGTCGGAAGATGCAAATTGATACGGAGGAGTAATGTAAACACCACCTCGCTCCATACCTCCACCATACCATCCGCTGCATCTGGCATCGTACCCATATTTCCCGTCCTGGCACAGGTCGGGGCGAAGCTCAGTAGCTCCATTCGAAAGACTTGCCTGCCAATGTGGCCAATTCGCGTGAGAACTACTGCAACCTGTGTATCCAGTCATCATGCCATCTTTTTCAAAACCTATGAAGGCTATCAAAAGGACAGTAAGGCACAAGACCCAGTCAGCGTAGGTGCGCATAAATATCGAACTGTAAGAGCGAGTCAACATCTGCTACTTACTTCCTAGATTTTTCTCCTCTCCAATTCCTGGATTGTAGTTGTAAAGTGGAAACTCAACGGCCGCCAAAGCTGATGTCACGCGGACACGATCATAGGTTGTTGCGTGACCAGCAGCATCTACTCCTTTATAGGAGCCAGGCAGTTCCATCGTACCATTCCACCAGTTCGTCGCGTTAGGGTAGAGTCCTACGTCTGGAAATGACGAGGTAAAACGGGTCCCATCGGCATCTGTGTCGTCGCTTTGCCCCTCGAAGAAGCGAAATTGCAGGTGGCGCGTATCCGACCCATTGTAGTTGGTGCACACTTCACCTGCCAAATCCATCCATTCGCAGTCGCAAGCTTTAAGCATCGGCGGAAGGAAAAATGGGCACGTATCGTTCGGATTGCCCTTTTCGTAGTCTTTGCACAAGTCTGCCTCATTATACATCTTGGTGAATGAGTTCGAACGATTGATCGCACCAAATAATAGCCAACCTGCCATGCGTGAAAAAATATGCAAATCACTGTGTGGAGACAAAAGGCGGTACGAAGATAAGCTACATGACTGTAGAAAGATGCATTCATCACGGCTTCACTCAATCGACTACGTACCGGATGAATCTGGTCATGACAGCTGTGCCAAAATAGGCCCTGGCAAAAGCCGTAGTTACAATGGCGTCGCTTTCGACAAGGTAGCTTCCGGTTTTCACTTCCTGAAGCCATACAGGGATCAACTGGGATGTATCGGTAGCGACCGTCACAGAGATAAACACAGCAGTAACCACCAGAGGAGTCCCCACTAAGAGTGTTGTCCACCAAAACAAAAAAGATCGGTGCTCAGCCTGTATCCCATCGAAAAAATCTTCCATCGGATCTGGAGGATGAATAACATTTTGCCCCCTGTTTGCAAATGGCGGTCCATCGATTTTTTCCTCCTTTGCTTTCATGACCCCGTATTTAACGCCTACAGAAATAGCAACCTCTTTCGCAGATTCTAGTGCGGAGGATGCCTTCAAGAGAGCAGTCTCGACAGTGGGCGAGTACTTTGAATTGGCAAACGAGGCTTGTACATGATTTTGCAGCAGAGAAAACAGCGTTCCGTTGGTTCGCTGGGTAGAATCCGTCGTTAGTTCATCATCAAAGTCCTCCTTTATCTTTGCAATTGATAGCTGCCTGGGGATCGTGGTGTCAGGAAGAAATCCCAAATCTTCTTCTTCTTCTTTTGTATCAAATTGATAGATCTCTTCGTACATTCGACGCCATTCAAATTTGTTCTTCACTTCATTGAGCGCGAAGCCAGCAACTTCCGCGGCACCGTCTCCAGAGAATTCATTGATCATGTACTCGAATTCGAAAAGTAACTTAGTTACCTCGGTCCTAGATTAAGATAGCAGAAGGGAAAATTGAGCCAGGCTTATTAGGAATTATCAAAGAAGCACTTCACAGGATATAACAAAGTTTATCCATATGCAACGATTTAGCGGCAGCATCACCATTCCAGTCAACTAAGAATCCCTTCAGCAGACGTACCGTGGGGCGCATCTTGGCTTGGCATCTTTACTATTCAACTCCTCCGACAGGCCCTTAAACAAATCATTGCCTGTGATAAAAACCGGTTCAAGTGTGAGAGAACCTCGTGGCTAGCAAAATAGTAATAAGAAAACCGCAGCTCACCTCCGGCGTTGTCAATCACCATTCCGGCGACCTTGCGCATCCAAGCAAGAGGCTTTGTAATGCTGTGCGCAATATACATAATACTCATTAAGACTGCAATAAACCCTACCGATCCAACTATCCCGATGTTTTTCCAGGTCTCGGCGACATCTGCATCAATCAAATCACCCATCTGTTCCACTAGCCGATATGCTTCTTCTTCGTCGATCGAGATGATCACAAGGTATTCTAGACAGGGATAAAAAACGATAAACAGGTAGCGCGCGAATGAGTACAAAGGTCATTTCACGGCAGTCCAACAATAGACACCAAGAAGTCTATTCGCGTTCACTTACCAGGCAAGTAAAGTGGGTCATACTCCTTCGGAATATCCGGAACAGGGTGCATCATGATAAGCTTGTCGTTTTGGTAAAAGGTGGTCTGGCGATACAAAGCCTTTACTTCTGCTTGGTCCCATGGTTTTGAATAGTCCACAAGAGAACGCATTTGTTTATAGATATCCGATGTCACGCCAAGATCCAAATTTCTGTCTGTGACGTAAGCACTCATGGTTGCAACCGCAGGATCCCACTTAGTTGCCACAACGACGGTCCCTAGATCATCCCATCGAACCAGCGCTGAAGCATCGGTCTCTCCGACATCCGAACTACCAACGAGAATTTCGTAGAGCTGATTTACTGATACGTCCACAAGGGTGCAACCGATGAATTCCGAACTCATCCTGTCGAATACCGCCTTATGCGAGAGCCATGTGCAGACGGTTCAAATTTGCGTTAGTTCTGACTCATACGTACCCCTACGGAATAAGATTAGTACTCTTTCGATCAACATGCTTACCTGGCCAAACGTGAGTACCCACAGTCTACTTTCTTTTGCGCTGGAAGTATCGATGTACGGTCCCGTGGACTTGATGTTATGCGCTGCAAGAGATGATTTGCCACTCGCTAGGATCATGTCCCGTTCGACTTGATCTCGACACCAAGCTCTTTCCAAGGGATTATACTCTCGGAGAGGAACCATTTCCCCCTTGGGGTGGCAGTACTCTTGTTCTAACAGATTGAGAACGAATTTATTGCTTCGAGGATGGATCGTATACGCCCAGTCACACCCGATACTTTCGTACGACCCTGTTCCATCATATGTCTGCGCCGGATATTTTACCACAGCTCCAGCACCGCTATTGGCAAAGTATATACCCATGGATTTTACATCCGAGTGAATTTCAAATATACTCTTCAGTAGCCACGACAAATCCTTGGCTTTGTCATAAATGAAGAAAGCATTTTGAGTGGGTGCCACAACGCCTCCTGTCCTTACATTGTTGTTTTCTGCCGTGCAGCTAGGATAAAAGGTAGTAGCATTAAGATTTTTCTCGTTGGGGTCACAAACGCCTTGCATGAAAAAGCCAGCGTTGCTGGTATCCACTTTGGTTCTGTTGGGTGTGTACCACCCCAGCGGCCTTGCTGGAATATGCTCATCGGCGTTGGCATCATTTACATTTCCTGTAATATTCCAATCCAAAGGTAGAGGCCCTGCATCCAGAGGATAGACGTTCCTGCCAGACTCCTCATCATAAAAGGGTATAAACTCTACAGAGCGGAACCGAGAAAAAAGACAGCATGTTCAGTCACTCGTTGTGTACCACATGGTAATTTATGTCGCACCACATGCAGTGGCAGGAAACGTACCATCATCTTCCCACCCGACAACACTTGGATACCCCACTTTTGAACAGAAGAGTATTGAAAAATTCTCGGTGAGCAAGTACCACATAGCTTTAGTAGCTACCAACTAGCTACCTAGCTACCTAAGTACTAGGTAGCTAGCTAGATAGCACTGCATCCATCCACCAAGGTCATCCATTCATACAGAAGCTTGGCCAGCTAATAAACTTACCAAATCTATCACGTGTAACCTCAGATATGAGACTCCCTGCCCCACCAATATTACTAAACTATAGAGGTAGCACACGAACGCATGGCAGACCAGATTTAAAGGAAGAAGTCAGATTCAATCCCGAGAAATTTTGGGCATTCCTGTTTTTTCTTCTACTGCTCCGGAGGAGTGTCACGTAGCTACTAGCTATCAATAGGAGCAATACTATGAAAGCACCTACCTTTTTCGTCATGGTCTCAGCTACATATTGTGCTGTACTACCCAGTGATCGTTTTACCAATTGTTCTACGACATCTCGTGCTTGGTTGCTTACGGAAACACCTGAATTGCTAGCCGTGTAAAAACCAATAGCCATGAAGCAGCACAGCGCTATTATAGAGGTGGTTCCAAACGACAAGAATAGCTGTGTTCGAAGCTTGTAGCGGCTGTTTAAACAGAGGCGTGTTATATCCACCATGGTGATGGTTGTTGGTATGTGTACCTCTATCTATGATTCAGCTAAAAAATATGTTGTTGTTGTCTGGTTTCATTAATTTTTTGGCGACCCATGTTTGTTGTGCTACATGTGCTAATTCAAATGTCTCGTCTACGTACTTATTGGAAAAACAGTGGCGGTACTACAAGTACTACTCCAAGTGCAATGTTATTACACTGGTTTCTCTCTCTGTCCGACTGTTGAGTAATGATTCGTTTTGCATGCATTATTGTTGCTCCACCAGAACGGTACCGGTACTACGGTACTACTATACAAAGTACTGTTGAGCACTGACACTGCGGAGATTACTGTACAAATTTGGTAATTAAGACTTTCTGACTTCGAAAACTTCTTTTCCCGCAGCTCCCAGAAGAAACCCCTTAATTCTTTACCAAGTCGTTGTCATGGATCCTTAAAGTACTTCCCACGTTGGTTTAGTCAGTGGCAGGAATTCGCATGAACACAGGAGAAGTCGTTAAGTAAATTGGCAAAGTTAGAAATAAAGGCGCTTTGTTAGGAAGCGAAAGGAACTGCGTGGTTCACATGGCCGTGACCAAACACCGCTCATGCTGACATAAGGCACTTTATTCGTTGTCGAAACATGGAGGGATGAAGTGTGCGCCGCACTGGACAGTTGAGTGCCAGAAACCGATCCCCTGTTTCTTTCCCTGACCATTGATTGGCCAACTGACGCTGCCAGCCTTTTGCCCATTCAGTTTCAGCAGAGTTCCTTTGTTTGTTCATTCTGACATTCCAACCCAAATGGTTCCGACTCAGTTGAGTTTCAATGCACCCAGCTTTTCTTGGGTCATCCACAACGAAGAGACAGCGTCGTCACCCAAAGAGTGACATGGTGGCTGGACACTTGTCGTCGTTGTTCTTTTGCATGAATTGAACAACTGATTTGCACACAGTGATGTTGGAATGAAGTTTTGATTCCAGAGCAATTGATTTTCTTGTTGTGAAGTGACGCAGGGTGATCTTTTTCATTTTCAACATCACTGTCATTGTTGATGCCAATTTTGAGCTTGAAGTTGCAGATGGAGTTGACAGCAATGCATTTGTCAATTTCTTCCACTTCATCTTCAGTTTCTTTGTCATGCCAAGCTTGTCAAATGAACAATGTGTTTTGCGTTGTCAACATTAGGCAATGAATTGCACCATTGACAACAAACAAACAACAAAGTGTTCGCAAAGATTTCTGCATTTTGTTCCTTTTGACAAGCTTCAAATTTGACTTGATTGTTTGTCGTCTTTTTGCGATGTTCACATTTTTCTTCTTCTTTCAAAACACAAAAAATTGAACATGTGTTTCCTGGCATCTCCGTTTGTGTCTTTGCCACATGTCCTTTTGTCCTCAAAAATGTGAAATGATTAAATTGTTGAAATGAATCACTGTTCCAATGGTGTTCAAGTTGGAAAAAAAAACTAAATGTCCATTTTGCTTCATGCTGGACAAGGCACTTCAGCCTGGCAGGCTCTTTAGACGCTCGCACACAGACAGGTCCAGGTGAAGTTGCGACTCCCATAGCTACCCGGGAGTGGCAATGCTGAATGTGATGATACTAAGATGTTGGGAAACATCATCAAAAAGGGAGGGGGAACAAAGGAAGTCTCGGGTTGTTGACTCACGATTGAGTGGGGGAAACTCCTGTCTCTTATACACATCTGACGCTGCCGACGAATAGAGAGGTGTAGATCTCGGTGGTCG
>ENA-ORBV01014360-ORBV01014360.1-microbial-mat-metagenome-genome-assembly--contig:-NODE-14360-length-11862-cov-6.214001_pt1 | contig 11862 bp, 12 predicted proteins | sample MGYA00237777_ERZ505514 | MGnify/ENA primary metagenome ERZ505514 (study PRJEB26160, sample SAMN06269048) | microbial mat metagenome | isolation source: Oligotrophic lake microbial mat | place... | reverse complement strand
CTTGGTTGCATTGGGTGGATAGAAACACAAGTCCTCAAGACCATGACCAACAGATGGGGAGTGTTAGGAATCAAGAAATGCCCATTTTGTAGCAGTTCTTTGTCTGTTGTTGTGGCGAGGCCTATGACAACTTAGTCATTCAATTGATCACTTAGCAAAGTAGCTTTGTTTGTAGAATGCAGACTTTGCACTTTTCTGGCCACACACGACTGAAAGTTGCACCTTTGTTAGCAGTGGAGTCACTGTGGGATTCGACTTGGACATCCGGAGCTTCAATTTCCTTTGTGTGGCAGTCCGGAGTGGGGTCTTTGGGTTTGGGCACCATGATTGTGTGCTCTGATGATGATGTGTTGAAACCAGTGTGAGAACAGCAGTGAAAGGTCGTGTCCCGTGCTGCGCTGTGTTGTGACGTGCGGTGTGCTCTGTGTTGGCTTTTGGCGATTTGAGATTTTGCACAAAAATGACTGATTTTGTGATTTCCCATGAGAAAAAAGCATTGTTCCTTGTTCCTGGCTCATCATCTCAGTCGTGTGTCATGTGCACACAGACTCGCCCACGTCATTGCAGCGCTCGGTGCTTCCACAGAGCACGTTCTCTGCGAGGTCTGTTCGGTTTGTGTGAACGGAATTGTTGTCAGTCCCATTCTCCCATTCGCACCTGCGCTTCTCCTGCTTCAAAACATCATTTGTGTGACGTTGTTCAAAGCAGAATGTCGAATGTTGCAGCTGCGTGCACCTATCTCAACCACAAACTTGCAAGGGATGAGTCAAGTGGCAACATGTCATAAAATTGCTTGATTACAAATTTCTTTAATCATCATTTATTCATTCCGCATTTTCGTTTTCATCTTCCCATTCTTCCCCTAGGTTCCCTAATGACTGGACAACACGACTTGTTGTTGTCGGTGCTTCCTCCTTTTTACGGCATCATCAGCAACATTCTTGCTAGCAGCAGCAACGACAACTGTGCGGTCGCGACGCACAAACTGGGAGTCACACTTTGAGCATCAGATGACTCAGAGGCAACTGGATTGGGAGCCATGGTTGGTGCAGGAGATGAAAGAAGCATGTCAGTCCCACTGTCAGTCAGCAAGTCAGGGGCACTCGAACTGGAAGCCACGGCTGGTGCAGGAGATGAAATAGGCACATCATTCAATGAACCTGATCTGCCACAGGCAAGAAGCATTTTGCTTCCTTCTTGTGGGGCGACCTCAGTGGACACACCCACACTCAAGGCCAAAACATCATTAAAAATGCTATCTTGGGAAACACTTATCTCATGGGACCCATTCAAATTGAGAACATAGTTCTCTATGTAGCCTTCAAGTTGCACTGGAGAAAACTGAAGGGCATCCGAAATGATGTTCTGTGAAACAACATCTGTTGATCCAACATGAGTTGCATAGTAGAAAAACAAAAGTTGAATTGGGTACACATCTCCTTCCACATAGCGTGGCTCAGCATATGCTGTATGAGACTGCACCATTTCCCCAGTATCAGCAAGTATCCGATCTTCAAAAAATCGCATAGTTATACACAATAATTCGGATACTTCTTCCACTGTTGGCTGTTGAAGTTCAGCGTCATCAGTAAACTTATACTTAAGTCCCACATATAGCATTTCATTTGTGTTAGGGGCTGATCCTTGTTCTGTAGGGGCAGCTGAGGAGGGTCGTTCTGTGACTCCAGGAGTTGGACTGTTGGTTTCATCCATTTGCACTTTAGGCGGAGCCGACGGTGGCTCTGGATCTCCAGGGAAGGAGGTTTGGCTTGGCGACAATGTAATATTTGGAGGAAGGGTTCCATTTGGAGCGACAGTGCCATCTGAAGGGAACTCTCCATCTGGTCTCGTAGCGAAGCCTGTGAAAAATTGGTGAAAATTGCATGTGAGCTAATAAGCGATTGACATCTTGCGGCTGTTTTGGAGCAAATGTGGACTTACCGCCACCTTCCGTCGACTCGAAAAAGACATCCACAAAGTCGGTCAAGAACGAGTCGCTGTCGTCTCCACAAACCGCACCATCAACGAAAGCGACATCTCCACTCTCAAGGTGTTCTGCAACCGACTGCTGACACTCGTAGTCATCTCCACCAAGTCCATGATTGGTCGCTTTGGAGGTCAACAAATTTGTACTGGGGAAGGCACGCCGCATTTCTTGGGCCCAAATGTAGGGTGTGTGCGAGTCATACATGAGTCCCACAATGATGCCTTCCACATAAGGACTGCCCCCAGGGGGCAAGGGGACCGATGACGGCCAGTAAAAACTAACGGCATATTCCGCAAAGAACGTATTCCCAGGGGCTCCGGTGCCAGCTCCAGTATAACGCCTTTTCACGGCAAGTACCTCCTTGGCAAAAAAGTCTGAACGAAGTGTTAGCATTTTAGCACATTAAACGTATGGGCCAATAGTAGCACATTACTTTTCGATTGGCGTACCTTCATCGTAAACGGCACCTGTCCTATCTTGTGCCCGAACCATATAAATGGGTATCCTTCCATCTGTTACGATAACGCTGTATTCCGGATTTCCATAAACTTGATATTCTGAAGTAGGACCGGAAGCGACGAGCCACTCTTTGGACGCAACGACAGTCTCATCGTCTTCAGGGGTCTCCTCCTCTTCTAAGAGAACTTCTCTAATGAGCGCAATGTATGCGTCAATGTCGCCAGCACCGGCGAATGAACACAATTCCTCCGCGCGATCTCGACCGGTATTGAACATGAATAAGATCGCTTCCTGAATAATACCCAAGCCGTCTCCGTCTCCAATATCTACGCCCATATCCCCTACCATTGCATTGATATCGCCCAAACATTTTCTGCAGAAAAAAAGGAACGGCAGGATTTAGATGATCCATATTTATGACATGCAGAGGCCTAGCATGCTGCACAGGAGCTTGTATGATAAGTTGGAATATTTCTTCTTACCTCAAATCAGTAACTGGACAACTGCCGGGCTCTTTGAAATTTTGAGCGGTGCAGGAGTACACAATGTAATTGATTCTATCATGGAGCCCGACGGCTTTAGTCAATGCTTGGTGGTACGCGTCTGGATTTGGGCTCTGTTTAAGGAATAAATAAAATGACTTAGTGATAAGAATTCCAAAAAGCTGCGAATTTTTAAGGCGAAAGAGAGAAGTAACGACACTTACAGTAGTTGAGTCTAACACCATGAGGCCAACTAGTCCTGGGAAAATCGTAGCAAACGTCGAAAAGACCGATGTTCCATAAGATATCCCATACAGATGCATCTTGGGAGCGTTCGATAACAACTGCATCAGCCATATGTCCTGTGCTAAGTGACGAGTTCCCGAATAATCAAGGAAATGGAAGTCGCGCACTGTTCCATCGACCTGCGTAGCGCTCATCTGAAACTCATCTACCGACCAACACTCAAACACTCGGCTTTTGTACTTTTGTAGCTGAAGCTTGATAATATCTTCATCGTCCAAACCAGTCGTATTGAACAGTGCATAATCTTCCTCGCGATAAGCCAGACCTGCGATGGATCCATCGGTTTCATTTCGAGTGAACCGATAGTTAGAACATTCTTCATGTGCAAACGTTGGATACGAACGCCCCATTCCTCGCTAGGATAAACAGAAAGGAAAGCAAAATGAGACAGCTCCCCTTTTCCAGATTAGCACTGCTTCAAAAATGCGAAAGTTGCCTTACCTGGTCGACGGACAAAATATTATACTCATTCAAGTTCTTTTGGCTGAAGTAGCCCCCTCTAATCATGCTGTCAGTGCAATCCGACAAGCTTCCCGGCCCACCACAATGCACAAACATGTTGCCCTTTGCGGCGGGTTGGATATCGGCGAAACGTACGCAAACATAGACTGTGATTCTCGGATAAGTTACGTGGGGAAGTAGGCCAAGATCAGGGTAGAGATACCCACAAGTTGTCGCGCCAGCTTGGATTTCATCCGGATTTATCCATTCAAACCAATCGGGGCTGATATTTTTGAAGAAATCGAGAGATTCAGCTTGATAGAAATTGTCTCGCGGACCATACAGGACGGCTTCATTTCCCTGGCGAGATTTAGTCAGATCCCTCAAAGATCTCATGTTCGCCCTTTCCTGACGCTGATGAACCTCATTCAATCTTGCAGAACCTTCATTGGAAAATAGGGCCAACAAGAGACATAGGTTTGCAAGAAACATCTTCATTGTGATTGCAACAGATCCAACAGTTTTAAAGAGTTATAATCTTTAGTAGGCTTTGGTTCCTTGTGTGGTAGAAAACATATCATGTTGCACAATCTTATCGTTTCATCCAAAAAATTGAATTGGGTCATAGTGTAAAAAGACGTACGAATAATAATTTGGTTATAAAAGTCATTCGGGAGAGGTCAAAGAGTTAACAGAGCTTAAGTGATTCAACGATGAAAAGACGCTAGATGACTGTGCGGAGATGAAGCCGCGGCTAGATTCCATTGGATATGACTGGATTGGGCGTAAATGGTCCGTTCGAACAAAAGTGTCATCAGTCGAACAATGGCTTCCGCATGAAAGTGTCATCAGTCATTCATGAATGATGGGCACAGAGGAAATGTCAGACCAAGATGACTGGGTTCCGGAGAAAGCTGAGAGAGGAGAACGATGAAAGTGCACGGTCCGAATCATTGGAACAACCCTCACAACACACAAGCCTGTTTGCAGGTTTTCCAGCGCAAAGCTTCAAAAATTGTCCCCAAATTGCTCCAGGCGCAACGTGCCCCACTGTTCCAGCGCACGCCCTGCGGAATGGCCTCTGAGTGAGCCTTGATTTCAAACAGCGCCCAAAACAAACACTTGCGCAACGACGTGTTCATTTGGCTGTGAAACAACTGTGCAAAGTTCATCATCACCTTTTTTGTCTTTTGCGACAAGCTGTGGCATGGCAGGTCTTCAAGACGAAAATGTTTCTTGTCAGCGCTCACATGCGTTTCCTGCTCATGAAGCCTTCTCCACGTCAGAGAAGATTTTTTCACAACCTTCTCCATTTGGAGCTCAAGTCTTCTCCAATTCAGAGAAGAGTTTGAAACGCACAACAGAATTCAGTCAAATCAAAACTCTTTTCTTGATTGGAGAAGAGGTTCCAACAACTCTTCACTGATTGCGGAAGAGTTCAACCCATCAGTCAGTGAAGCTGCGCTGAATGAGCAAGACTGTTGTTCATCGCGCAACGGGACATGATTGTTGGTGCCTCCCGCGCAGACAAAGGGCTGCAGTGGTCAGCGCTGCATTTGATGATCGTTTTCAAGAAAACGTCTGCAACATTGATCAGCGTTGCGACCTTCATTCGGGCTTGGCCACAGTCATGTCACCCACTTGGAACTGACTGACCCACAACAACGCGGTGAAAGGCTGTGGCGTGCACCAGCGTCGTCTCTGGGACCACATGTTGGGTGGTGAATTGATTCAACTGAACATTGCATCAACTGACCGCAAAAGAATTGTTGAACCTTTTCGGAAAATGGGAAAAGCAGCCCAAAAGGCGAATCTGCTGGTTTGGGTGGTTCTTTTTTGACAGAGCATCCCAGGCGTTTTTGTTTGCAGATTGTTTCCATCTGGGAGGTCCAACACTTTTTGCCGCGGGCGGATGTTTGACATCGCTTGCGAGACACCTGGCTTGAGAAGAAGTTTGACATTTTGAATTGTCCCAGAAAAGGACTCCAGCACAATCAAATGCCTCTTTCAGCGCGGTTGTGGGATCATGGTGTCGACAAAGAAGTTTCGGCCAAAAGAACAAGCAATGCAAGTGGCAAATGCTGCCACGCGCTGCACTTGTGCTTCTTTTGGCCAGCTGCTGGCTTGAGCTGCTGGTTGGCAATGCTGTTGCGAGCTTGCTTTCCGGCTGGCAGCTGGAGCAACAGAGTCATTGTGTTTCAGGTTGGGACGGGTGTCACTCATGCCACAGCTTTCCATGACTTGAAATGGTTTTCACAGATTGTCTGGATCGGACTTCGCCGGTGGGCAATCCAGTCGCCGCTCCTTTGCCAATGTCTCTCACAGCCACATCAAACAATGCAAACTTGTCGCATTGCCCTGATGAATGACAAATGCAGGACAAGTGACAAGCAAAAGAGACAGCATGGGCAGCGTGACGTGCAAGTCAAGTGTGAGTCAAATTTCGCCAGGGTTTGCATCTGTTGGCCTTTCAGGTGGAACCCTCTTTCCGATGATTGGCAGGTCCTCCTGGATGGGCATTTGGACGATTTGAACAATGATTCTGTCTCTCAGCATGACTTCATCAGTGAAGTGGTTTTTGCTTCCAAAGATGTGGATGAGGAAGTGGAACAAATCATTGCTGTCAGAGCAGCTGCTGACGTTGAAAATTCTGAAATGGATCATTCCAAGTTCTCTGTCACTGGCAATGAGACAGGTTGGGTGCTTTGGGAAAATGAAACTGTGGTTGTGGACAGCACCGAAGATTGGGAAAAAACCGAAAGCAACAATGATGAGCATGTGAGCGCCATTTGCCGGACACGTGCGGATGACCTTCGGTGAGGAAAGCCCATGAAACAGCAGCAAAGAAAAGAGAGCTTTCAAAGAGAAAGAAAACAATCACAGATGACAAAAACACAAAGCCCTGACGATGTTTGCAAAGACTGTTGTTGCGACTCTGATGATTTCATCGCAAAGGATGCCCGGGGTGGAAAAATCAAGCTCATGTTCAAAGGCAATGCCAAGACCAAAGGTGATTGCACTCATGGAGGGTGCCCTGATTGGGGATGTCTGTGCAAGTCAAGCTGACGGGGCAAGGCCAGCAAGAAGGTCACAGACAAGAGGCACCGCGAAGCGCTGAGCAAGAAAAAAGTGACACAACCCCAATTTCAGGTGGCAATCAGCATGCAAATGTGGACGCAGAGTTCAACAACTGCATTGCACGTGGCGGAAGATGCCATTCGAACAAACCAGGTGTTGCCTTGTTCCACCAAAGCAACTCCACGTGCAATCATGTTGTCATTCACGGCATCGTTGGTCGATGTGGGCACTTTGGAGTCAGGCGGCTGTGAGAAATGAAATTGTCATGTCAGCCCCCTTTGTCCAACTTGGAACATCCAAAATTGAAAGCATCCTGAAATGCGCAGAGGCCCTGGTGGCACAGCAGGCATTGCCAGGTTCGTTTGCAGAGAAACATGTGATGTGGCAATGGGGAGCCTCCAGAAACAAAGTGCAGCTGGCCTCTCTGCACCTCAATGACGGTTTGATCCTCCAAGCAAATTTGGGCAGTGCTGCGACACCCTCCCACAGGTCCCAGGATTTTGCCGCAACACAAAGCCACACTCAATTGAGAACCCTTTTCTGAAGCATGAACCCTTTCTCAAGCATGAACCCTTTCTCAAGCATGAACCCTTTCCGTCTGTTTGGGAAGCGATTCACATGAAGAACAAGAATTGGGAACCCATTTTTTGAATGACTGACAAAAAGGTTCCTGATTGCAAACCTTTTTTCATTCAGGAACCTTTTGTCCTAAGACATCAGTTGTTGCCAACAGATTTGTGAACCAATTTTTAGGAACCCTTTTGTTTGCGGTGTCATTTTTCACAAAGGGTTCATGATTGTGGACCTTTTTGTGGGCTGATTTTTTCACACTCCTTTTGTGCAAGACACCAGCATTTAGGAAGCGATTTTGACATTTGTGAAACAATTTTATGAACTGGTGCTCTCCAAGGGCATGGCGCTGCTGAAGCACTGCACATTGCGGCAAGTTCCAGAAAAGAATTGCTGCAACTGAGTGGTGTGAAGAACACAGTTTGTGCTTGGGGAGGTCTGTTGTCAACAGAAATGACAAGTGCTCAAAATTGGCAACGTGAGAAACCCGATGACAGTGAAACGAGCAGCGTCTGCAAAAGCGATCAGGCACAACGATCACTGACAGATGCTCTGTCAGTTTGGTCGTCCTTGCCAACACAAAATTGTTGCTCAGCATGTTGACACTGCAGACTTGGCGAGAGCATGCTGCAAGAAAGAGGGCATTGGAAAGGAAGCACCAACAGAGAGAAGCCATGGAAGAGGAGTTTCAACTCGTCCAGCAAGAATTTCGAAAACTGTTGCTCTTCCTGCTGCATTTGACTCTGAACAATGACAAGAAGCAGTGGAAATTGCACCGGACTGCAGAAGGGGACATGCAAATTCCCAGAGTTGCTCTTGTTGATCCCATGGCTTTGGCATGGACAAAGCTCTTTGAATCAAAAAACGATCAAGCCCTTGTCACCATCACTGGCTTTGATCATGCCTCATTTCAATCTTTGCCATTTTTTTTTGCCATGCTTCAACAACTGCACCACATGGGTTGGTCCCTGTGATGGCACACCACTCCGAAAGATGAAGACAACGGAGAACGGGGGGTGGTGCCATCAGTCCAGTTGATGCCCGGATGTGTCTTGGACTTGTTCTGGCATGGTGTTGTTTTGAGGGTTCGGAGTTCCTTCTTTGAGGCTGGTTTGGATTCACTGGATCTCATGTGAACACTTGGCTCCAATTTGGCAGACACGCAGCATGTTGTTGGTGGCTCTGTGGAAGCAGCCTTTGGCGAAGGTGTGGTTGCCATCGGACGAAAGGATTGATGTCTTGAAGGGGCAAGTGTTTGACAAGTGTGATGCGCTGTGAGATGTGCGCTGTGTTGCAGATGGCCTCAAGATGGCAGTCGAGAACTGTGATGGCCTTTCCAAACAATTGATGTGTTGTGATGGTTGGCAGTGCGGCCATCCCATTTTCAATCTGTTCGTGTTTTCAATGAAAGGGACGGATCATCATGACCGCGGTCAATGGGCCAGGGTCTGGACTTCCCTCGACTCTTCTTGTGACACTGGCTCATGTTGCAATGTCTCACTAACCTTTTGGAAAACACATTTTGCATCAACTGGTTGTGTTGACATGTGCTTGCAAATGGTGGCTTTCCTTTTCCAGCACAGACCCCATTTTGTTTGCAAGGAACACAAAAAGTCAAAAAGTCCCTGAATGAAAATGTTGTATCTCACAAACAAAATTGCTGGGGGGATCACGAAAGGATCTCAAATGCAGTTTGTTGGAAGTGCAGTTAGCATCCCATAAGGAGCATGTGTGCACCTGTGGGAAGCTTGATGTGCAGTTGAGTCAACAGCATGGAATTGAAGACTGCAGAAGACATGCAACACCACAGCCAGTAGCACTGCAGTGCTCATGATTTCTAACAAACTGATCTGTTGCACCAAGACCGATCTCTTTGTCCAACACAGCAGTCTAAAAAAAGTGACAATGAGAGTGTCACAGGAAGGGGTTGAAGTCACATCACCAAAGAGGGTGACCCATTTTGTCCATTGTGTTTGCCTTTAAGTTTTGTCACTTTAAGCAATTCTTTTGGGGCATTGGAAGTGACACTTTCTTTGGAATGTGAAAGACTGCTTGTCATCAACTCCAAACCAACCTTTGCAGCACTGTTTCACCATCTAGCTAGTCCAGATGAAATTACCCCAGAGGCAGCCGCCGACCTCGCTTCCCTTGGCATTGACTACCAGCATGAACGTGCCCTGGAAGAACAATACGGATTACAAGGAAAACTCAACACATGGTTTATCGGCAGCTACACAAGCTTTGAAAGCGTGGCTGATGTTCTTGATTATAATCTCAAGTTGGTGAATGAACACCTCTACGAAAACTAAAATGCTCCTTGGTGATCTTCGTGACCGATCCAGAAAATTTCTCGTCCGATACTAGATGTTTCCTGAGAAGCCGTATTAGCTATGACGGGAAATAAACAAAAGTATCCGAGATATCGATCTACATTTAACTATGTCTATCTAAAAGTCTTATGAGGTTTGTCCTTGTGCCTGGTTCCGTCGGCAGCGGAGAGAAGAGACCGTATGCAGGTTGCCAGCCGTCTCAGCAGCATTCTAACTTTTTAACGCCTTCAACACGGTGCTTGTAAAGTTCTGATTTGTGACTTTTGTAGGTCCACAGAGACGGTCGAGATCGGCAGGCTTCAGGCTGATTCCAAACACTCTCTGTATTCCTCGCCTCAATTCTGCTGGCGACAGAATGCCGTCTTTGTCGTCGTCCATACCAGCAAATTCTGTCGCTGCATCCCATGTCTCCCAGTTCTTTTCCTTCTTGAGCTTCGCACGGCGAAAGGCCTTGGTCGTGTATCTCTTGACCGACTTGTAATGCTTCTTCTCTATGACGGACATTGCCGCCATGTACTCTCTCTCCAACCCCGATCGAAGATCAAAACCATCGTAGTCAACGACGACATCAACGGGGCCCTTTTCTTCGGTTAGTGGGGATAGGATCTCGTCTAGAGTATTCCAGAACCAATCAACTTCATCCTTGCTTTGTAGAGAGACATTGAACAAGTTGATGTAGACAGTGTGATCGTCCGGATGATAGCCGCACCTCGATTCGAGTGATCCCAGTAGTTCCACTTCCATTTTGTGCTCGAGGAATATTCTCTTATCCATGAGCTTGAGGTCCGGGCTAATTACGGGCTTGAACTCCATCTGTTCAAGGATGTCCTTTTGAAGGTCTATTCCTGGAGCAATTTCAATCAACTCTAACACATCGTGCGCGGCTGTCCTTCGAAAAACTGCCCGTTCGGTAACGTAGCAGACATTTTGCCCCCTTCTCACAGCTTCGTCACCGGCGAAGGTCAACTCGTTCACATTAGAGACGAACTTCTTGATCTTCCCCTCTTCCTTGACACGCACCTCCCCCTTTACCCCATCCACATCCAACTTTAGGCCGCTGGCCGTAAAAGAGGAAAGAAAGGTGACATTACGTGTGCTCTGTGAAATATCGATAAAGCCTCCTGGCCCTGTGATCTTGTCCTTGGACATTCGTGACACATTGACATCTCCTCTGGCATTAATCTGCGCTGCGCCAAGAAAAGCTGCATCTAACCCAGATCCATCGTAATAGTCAAACATGGCATTCAACTCCGAGAAAGCATCGGCGTTGTAGGCTGGACCAAAGTCACGACCCGATCCGGGGAGACCGCCAAAGACTCCCGCTTCTGTGGTCAGTGTGACATAGTCCAGCATTCCTTCCTCTCTGGCAACCGACGCAATACCCTCTGGTAGTCCAATGCCCAAATTGACCACTTGACCTGGTCGGAGCGCCATGCTGGCTCTCCGAGCAACGATCTTGCGTTCGGTGAGGTCCATTCGTGGCAGTTTATCGACGGGTGATTTGATTTCCGATGTCAAGACGGGGTTTTGTTTCATGGTGTAGCTCATGGGATGATATTCATCCTGCTCATGTTCGTCCACTACCACGACACAATCCACCAAGGCACCGGGAACACCCACGGACCTGGCAGGGATCGAGCCATCCGAGCACAACCGCTTGACTTGTGCCAATACAACACCACCACTGTTTCGAGCTGCCATGGCAATTATGCGTTGATCACACAACACGGATTCATCTTCCAATGACAGATTGCCCATGGAGTCGGCGGTGGTGGCACGAATGATGGCAACTTGAATGGGAAGAGCCTTGTAGAGTAAATAATCGGTCCCTCCAATGGTTTTTTTCAACTTGGTCACCAATTCCGCATTGAGTGGAGATTGTGCCGCCAGTTCGTTAGCAGCACCACCGGATCCAACTTCGGGGTCAACATAGGTTCCCAAACCGACACTGGTCAAATGTCCTGGGGAATGTGTGGCTTGGGCTCGAATCATTCGCGAGATGGAGCCCAACGGCAGGGCCCATGCCTCCATTTGATTGGACGTTACCAAGTTGGCCAGCTTTGGGACTTGTCCGTAATGAGATCCAATCGAACGATGAATCAAGGGCGGCGCCTCCGGGTTGCTGCTGGCGTTTCCTAAATAGTTCAAGCCCTTGCCATCCCAATCACCAGGGCCACCACCTGTCTCTTATACACATCTCCGAGCCCAC
>ENA-ORBV01014359-ORBV01014359.1-microbial-mat-metagenome-genome-assembly--contig:-NODE-14359-length-11863-cov-3.873579_pt1 | contig 11863 bp, 13 predicted proteins | sample MGYA00237777_ERZ505514 | MGnify/ENA primary metagenome ERZ505514 (study PRJEB26160, sample SAMN06269048) | microbial mat metagenome | isolation source: Oligotrophic lake microbial mat | place... | reverse complement strand
GGGCGGAAGCGGGGCACATGCTCGGCTCGGCCAGCCTGCAACTGCTGGTCGAAGATGAGGGCCGCACAAAGCGCGTGGTTTTCTCCGGCGATCTCGGGCCGATCCATGCGCCGATCCTGCGCGAGTTTGAGCCGTTCGAGGAAGCCGACGTGGTCTTTCTCGAAAGCACCTATGGCGATCGCAATCACCGCTCGCTCGGCGAGACGATCAAAGAGTTCATCGCCATCGTGCAGGAGGCGGTGCGCGACCGGGGACGGATCCTCGTGCCGACGTTTGCGATCGGCCGCGCGCAACTGCTGACGCTGCTCCTCGCGTCGATGTTTCGCGAGCGTCAGGTCGAGCGGTTCCCCGTTTTCCTCGATAGCCCGATGGCGATCGAGGCCGCGCGGATTCTCAGCGAACATCCCGACCTCTACGACGGCGAGATGCGGAAGTTTTTGCGCGATGGCGACATGAAGGCGGATCTGCGAACGATGCAGGCCACGGGTTCCGCGGAGGAGTCGCAGCGGATCAACCAGGTGCCGGGGCCGTGCTTCATCATGGCCGGCGCAGGCATGTGCAATGCCGGACGCATCCTGCATCATCTCAAGCACAACCTTTGGAAGCCGCAGACGCACGTGATCATCGTCGGCTTTCAAAGCGCGGGTTCACTCGGCCGGCGACTGGTCGATGGTGAGAAGGAGGTGCGCATCTTTGGCGAGACGATCCAGGTGAAGGCGAAGATTCACACGCTCGGCGGATTCAGCGCGCACGCCGACCAGCGTGACCTGCTGAAGTGGTTCTCCCACGTGGCGGCGCAGCGCCCGCACGTTTTCCTTACGCACGGCGAGGATCGTGCCCGCGAGGTTTTGGCGGAGCGCCTGCGCACCTTGCATCATGTGCAGGTGAAGCTGCCCGCGCTCGGCGAAGCGCTGACGGTGTAAGCGGTGACGGCTAGCGCGCGTGCAGCTTGAGGATGCGCCGCACTTCCTCGATGGCCTGCGGAGTCTGATGCGCGCTGTGGCTGGAGGGGACGATGAGTTCGCTCTGCGCGCCATCGAGATGGCTGCTCCAGTAGGGCACGATGCCGTCGCTGCTCACGGGTGGAGTGGGGTCCTTGTTCCCACCCTTGCCGCGGTCGCCCATGATCGAGTGGAAAGGGATGCCCGGCGCGAGCGGGAGAGTATTGATCGCTTTCACGAAGCGGTTGTCCGGCGAAAGCGTGTCGATGCTGTTTGGCAGGCGTTTCATCTTGAACGCCGTGGTGTCGAGGGTGGCCACATCGAAAGCCTCGTTGGCGATTTTCATGAGCGTCGTCGGCGCATGCACGAGGCTGGAGCCGATGCGCCCGACCCAGTTTGTGGCCAGGGTGCTTCCGCGGTGCGGGGCGGAGATGAAGATGACGCGCCCGACTTCCGGCCGATGCTTGAAGATGAGGGCGTCGGTGAGGGTTTTGCGCGCATCCGAGGACAGGTTTGTTTGCGCCGGAGGTTTGGAGAAAGCGGTATTCCACAACGTCAGGCCGCTGTCGGTCAGCATGGTGCGACTGATGATGCCGCCCATGCTGTGGCCGATGAGGACGAGTTTTTTGTGGCCGGGGTAGCGCGCGTTGATGGCGTCGAGTTGCTGGCGCATGATCGCGGCGGAGTGGGGATACGGGTAGCCGCTCGGATAGCTGTAAAACCAGAATTGGTACCGCGCGCGGATTTCCGGATCGGCCCGGAGGGCATTGATGATCGGCGCCCACGTCGCGGGCGAATCCATGAGCCCATGCACGCAGACGACGGGGATCTTCGCCGGATCGTACGGCTGGAGGCGGGCGAGACGCGCGGTCTCGGCGTATTTTTCGGGGCGAAGCAGGCGGGCGAGTTCGAGCTTCTTGGGATTCTCGAGGGCCAGCAGGAGGGCGAGCGGTGCGGTGAAATCAGCCGCGAGCGGATAAGTGTGTGTGCCGAATTTCACCGTCTCGACCGAGAGCGGATCGACGAACGAAGCGGTGCAACGCCGTGCTTCAAAGCGCAGCACCGCGGTCATTCCGTAGTAGATGTGTTTGCCCTGCGCGAACCGGTCGATTTTTCGGTAATCGATCTCCGGCTTGGTCGTGACGACGAGCGGCGCTCCGAGTCCGTCTTTGGTCGCGCGTTTGGTCACGTAGGTGCCGCTAAAGTGGTAGCGATCGGCGGGCAGGATGTGGTAGTTGGCCGGGTCGCGCTCGGGACGTTTGTCGCCCTGCACGGTGAGTTGCCACGGGCCGCTTTCGCCGGGTGCGGCGACGGGTTTGTTCCAAGGTTGGAGCTGGGAATCGTGGATGACTTCGAAGACGCGGCCGACGGCAAAATTGTAGTCGCGCAGGGCGTCGGCGTCGTGAGGGTTTTGTTCGAGCTGACGGGCGGCGCCCGCGGCGGCGTCGAGGTAGCTACCGAGCGCGGGGTCGGCTTTTCCGGTCGGAGTCTTGAGCGCTTTGGTGATGAGCGCGCCCATCGGCGTGAGCGGCCGATAGTGATAGGACGGTCGCTTTTCCGAGACGGTGGAATACTGCGCACAGCTCGCGAGCGACAAGGCGAAGACAGTGGCGAGCGAACGGACAAGGCAGGGTGAAAAGTTCACGCGAAAGGGAGTGGAGGGCCGAGTAGGAAGCATATCGAGTCTCTCCGCGCCAAGGTCTAAACACGGCTCTCCGCCTTGGTCGGCCCTGCGGGTCGCGGCGCCGTAAGCCCGCACCCCGTCTCCAGCCGACGCTTGTTCCGCGAGGCGTCGCAGTCGATGGCTGCGAAGGAATCCCGAGAAATTGAGTTGTGGTGAGGTGGAGCGGGAAACTGTTATCTCCCTCGTTTCGTATCTCACCACCATGCTCCTCCGGTTCACCACTGCCGTTCTTCTCAGCTTGTCACTCGTTTTGGCCCGGCCTGCTGCGGCACAGGAGGTCGAGCCGATCGAGATGAAGACCATCGCCGGGCTTCGCTATGATCCGCCGCGCTTCGTGGTAAAGCCGGGGGCGAAGGTGAAGATCGAGATCGAGAACGCCGACGACATGGCGCACAACTTCGTCCTCGTGGCGCCTGGCGCGCGGATGGAAATCGTCAATGCGGCGATGACCATGCCGATCACGCCGGAGCAGACTTTCATCCCGCCGAGCGACAAGATCCTCCAACACACGGTGGTGCTCGTGCCCGGAAAAACCGCGACGCTGGAATTCACCGCGCCCGAGCAGGAAGGCGTGTATCCCTACATCTGCACGTATCCCGGCCACGGCATGGTCATGTATGGCGCGATGTATGTCTCCAAGCAGGGCGAGGAGCAGTTGCCCACGATCGCCAACGACGAAAACCTGCCCGAGATGGTGCGGGATCAGGCGAACACGGCGAAGCTTCACGCCCACGCGACGGAGCCGCCGTATTGGTATCGCACTTTCATGCGCGACAGCGGGCCAGCCTCGATCGCCGTGGCCCTGCCGGGCGGCCAGAGCTACTGCTGGGACGCGGGCGCGTGCCGTCTGCGCTACGCGTGGCGCGGCGGCTTCGTCGATCCGACGCCATACTGGAAGGGGAATGGCGACGCTTTCGCGGAAGTGCAGGGGACGATCTACTATCGACCGGGCGTGTTTCCGCTGCGGTTCGGCGATGCGAAGAAAGTGCCGACCGAAGTGCGTTTCCGCGGCTTCAACGTGGTCGAGAAGTTCCCGCAGTTTCACTACAACGTCGGTAGCGTCGAGGTGCGCGAACTGATCAAGCCGGCGCACCACGGCGGGATCGAGGCGACGTATCAACTGACCGGCGCGAAAGGCGCGGTTTATTTCGTGGTCGAGCCGGGAGCCGGCGTGGAGGCGAGTTCCAGCGCGGGGAAGTTCATCGATGGGGTGCTCAAAATTCCCGCCGACAAGACGAAGCAATTCACGATCAGCTTTCTCGAAATCCTGAATCGCGAGCCGCTGGCCTACTGGTCGATGAACGACACGCTGGTGGGAAAAAAGCCGCTGCCGGTGGAGGGGCCGAAGGGGCGCGCCGTGATCTTCGACGGCAAAAAATCGGAACACGCCACGGGCCTGAAAGGCAAGGATCTCGCGGAAGGCGCGACCTTTGCGGTCTGGGCGCAACTTGCGAAACCACCGACGCCGGAGCAGGTGCTGATCGGCGCGAAATCGGACGAGGGGGAATTCGCGCTCGGGGCAAATCTCGTGGGTGTGCCCGGCTATGGCGTGCGGGTCAAGTCGGCGAAGCAGGAGGCAAAAATCGTGGCCGCGATGCCGATGGAAGCGGATGACCTCTGGCACCATCTCGTCGCGACGCTCGACCGCAAGCAACTGCGCTTTTACCTCGATGGCAAACCGGCCGGGATGGCTGCAGCGGCGCCGTTGCCGGGCGAGGCGGAGTTGTTCCTCGGTTCGCTCGGGAAGGCAAGTTTCGCCGGTGCGACGCTTGATGAAGCGCGCATTTTTGCCCGCGTGCTCGACGCCAAGGAGATCGCCGCTCTTTACGAAACTGAACGCGGAAAGGGACCTCCTAAACCGGCCCCAAAACCGGAGACTGCGGCCCCAGCCAAACCCGCGGCTCCCGCCAAACCGGGGTCCAAACCAGCGGCGAAACCCGCCACCAAAACTTCCTCCAAATCGGCCCAATGAAACGCTTCATTCTCCCGCTACTTCTCGCGGCTCACAGCGCGTTCGCGGCCGACCAAGGCCCGAGCCCTTACTACACGGTCGAAGACATCGCCACGCCGCCGGGACTTTCGCCGGAAGTCGGCGGGCTCGCTTTCCGCCCGGATGGCAAACTCGTCGCCTGCTTTCATCGGGGCGAAGTTTACACCTACGACCCGGCGACGCAGGAGTGGAAGCTCTTCGCCCAAGGCCTGCACGAGCCGCTCGGTCTGCTCGCGCCGACGAATGACGAAGTGATCGTGATGCAGCGGCCGGAGTTGACGCGGTTGCGCGATACCGACGCCGACGGCGTGGCCGACAGTTACGAGACGATCACCGACGCCTTTGGGATGACGGGGAACTACCACGAGTTTGCGTTCGGCCCGGTCGCGGCGCCCGATGGCGGGTGGTTCATCTCGCTGAATCTGGCCTCGGACGGCGCCGGTATCCGTCACGAAGTGCGCGGTGAAAACCGGGAGCGCGGTCGCATCGGACGTATGTATTCCGCGGTGCCTTGGCGGGGCTGGATCTTGAAGGTCGCGCCCGATGGGAAAGTCACGCCGTGGGCCTCGGGTTTCCGCTCGCCGAATGCGCCGGGTTTCGACGCCGAGGGGCGTTTGCTGGTGCCCGATAATCAGGGCGACTGGCTCGGCAGCAGCCCGCTTTACCATGTCGAGAAGGGCAAGTTTTACGGCCACCCCGCCGCACTCGCCTGGAAGCCGGGCGAGACGCGGGCGCCGCTGAAGATTCCGGTCGAGGAACTCGACAAAAACCGGACGCGGCCCGCCATCGTCTTCTCGCAGAACATCGTCGCCAATTCTCCGACGCAGGTTTTCCACGACTCGACCGAGGGCAAGTTCGGGCCATTCGCCGGGCAGACGCTGGTCGGTGAAATGAATCGGGCGCGCATCCTCCGCGTGGTGCTGGAGGAAGTGGATGGGCAGTTGCAGGGCATGACCGTGCCGCTGCTCGACGATCACGGCTTGCGCAAGGGCGACAACCGCTTTGCCTTTGCGCCGGACGGCAGCTTGTGGGTCGGCGAGACCAACCACGGCTGGGCGGGGGACAAGGGCATCCAGCGGATCGTTTGGACCGGCAAGGTGCCGCTCGACGTGAAGGAAATGTATCTCACGAAAACGGGCTTCGACCTCGTCTTCACGCGCCCCCTGGAAACGGCCAGCGCGAGCAATCCCGAGAACTACAAGGCGCAGCGTTACTACTACGAGTATCACGCCGAGTATGGCTCGAAGCAGTTTGACCTCACGGAGATCGCGCCCAAGGCGGTGACGGTCTCGGAGGATCGGATGAAGGTGACGCTGGAATATCATCCGCTCCTCGCCTGGCGCATCTACCAGTTCGATTTCAAGGGCTTGAAAGCGGAGGATGGCGCGCCGCTCGAAAACTCGCTCGTGACCTACACACTCAACCACCTGCGCGAAGGAACACCGCCGCCACCTCCTCCGGGTCCGGGGGCTTTGTCGGAAGCCGACGAGAAAGCGGCCAGGACGAAGGAAGCGAAGAAGGATCCCGAGGCCAAGCCCGCCGCAGGAAAGCCCGCGACCACCGAGCCTGACGAAAAGCCCAAAACCGCCGCGCCCAAGTCCGCGACCGCCAAGCCGGCCAGCACGCCAGCCGCCAAAACGAGCGGCACGACGACCAAACCCGCAGAAAAGAAGCCGGCACCCAAGGCCACCCCGACACCCGCCGCGAAACCGGCGGCCACTCCCGCGGCCAGGAAACCCGCGACGAGGCTGCCCGCGCGGCCCTGACATCGGGCTTGCCAGTGGCGCGCGCATCGTCCACGTTCGCGCTCCTTTTTTCCCACCAACTCCAACCCCTACCGACTACTCCCATGGCCAACGCCAACGACCTCCGCAAAGGCATGTGCATCCGCTACAATAGCAACCCCGCGATCGTGCTCGAGGTGCAGCACCGCACGCCGGGCAACTTGCGTGCGTTTGTCCAGGTGATCATCCGCTACATCGGCACGGGCAAAAGCGCGGATGTGCGCTTCGGTTCGACGGATAAAGTCGAAAGCGTGGACGTCGAGCGCAAGGAGCTCGAGTTCTCCTACAAGGATCAGGGCGGCTACAACTTCATGGACCCGGAGAGTTTCGAGTCCATCACCTTCGACGAATCGTTCATCGGCGACGCCAAGGATTACCTCACGGAAAACCTGAAGTGCGAAGTCCTCTACGTGGAAGGCAAGGCGGCGAGCATCGCGCTGCCGGCGTCGGTCATCCTGACCGTCACCGAGAGCGCGGAAGGCGTGAAGGGCGACAGCGCGAACAACGTGCAGAAGCCCGCAACGCTCGAGACCGGCAAGACGATCACCGTCCCGCTCTTCGTGAAGGAAGGCGAGAAGATCAAGGTCTCGACCGAGAACGGCGCCTACATGGGCCGGGCGTAAACCCCGCGGCGCTCTGTCGCTTGGTAAATCGGGAGCGTTTCCTTTTGCGCGGGCCGCGTGGCGCCTGCTAAACACGCGCCGCGCGTGAGCAAACGACCCCAAACTAAACCCGCCAAAAGGAAGCCGAGTCGTCGTCTGGCCTCGCAAGGTGCGGCTGCGGCGGCGCAGTTTCGGGTCATTCCGCGGCGCTGGCTGAATACTGTCTTCGGGATCTTTTTGCTCCCGATCGCCTGGTTGTTCACCACCACATTCTTCGGCGCCTTTTCGCGCGCCACCGTCGAACACATGGTCTGGGCCACCGACGAGTTCTGGTTCTTCGGTTTGGGTTGTGCGCTGTGGATTCTCTGGTTCTTCGGCAGCATCTGGTCGATGGGCGAACCACGCCCGCTGCGCGCCTATGTCTTCGGCCACGAACTCACGCACGCCATCTGGGTCTGGTTCTTTGGCGGAAGGGTGAGCGACTTCAAGGTGTCGCGTGATGGAGGCTACATCCTCACGGACACGAATAATTTCTGGATCGCCCTCGCGCCCTATTTTTATCCGCTCTACAGCCTCGCCATCATCATCGTCTACGGCGTGGCTAGTCTCTTCTACGATGTGGCCGGAACCCCGGAGACGCTGCTTCTCATGACGCCGCTCCAGTGGCTCTTCCTCCTGCTCGGCGCGACGTGGGCGTTTCACCTTAGCTTTACGCTTTGGATGATTCCGAAAGGTCAGACCGATCTCAGCTATCACGGCAACTTTTTCTCCCTCGTCATCATCTACCTGATGAACCTGCTCGTGCTGGCGCTCTTTCTCATCGTCGCAGCGCCGGAGATTTCCTTCGAGTCGTTCGGTCGTGAGCTATGGATCAACGGCGAGGACTTCGCCGCAGCGATCTGGACTACCGGTCAGCGGGTTTTCGGGCGGCCTGCGTTTTAGCCGAGCGGTTTAGCTGCTTCCGCCAGGCGGTTGGCGATGACCAGCCACGTGCACCCGGCCATGACGAGGAAGAGGAGGACAAACAGGACCCACAGGACGAATTCGGTCCGATCGAACTTGGGCGCTTTTTTCGATTCCATGGCAGTTTGCGGCGCTTTTATCACGCCGACTTATAATTACCATAGTGCATACTTCGTGCCCTCTTCGGGACGAAGTGGGAAAATTTTCCCTCCGGCGATTCCTCAAAAGGATCAGATTTCGCGCAGTTCGATGCGCGGGTATGTCGGGACGTCGTCGAGTTGCGGGGCGGCGTTGGTTTCCACAGTCACGCGGGACTCTAGCGGCGCCGATGAATTTGGGCCACCGCCAGCCACGTCGAGCGTCAAGGCGCTCGCAAGGTGAAGCCCGCGGGCGGAGCGGTTGGGGGCGGACGGGGTGAAGGTGTGGTTCGATGAATGCAGCGAATGCGTTCGGCTCGGACTGGGCGCAGTTGGAGTCCGGCACCTATAAGTACGGGCCAATGGCCCTTTCGCGACCCGCTGAATAAAGAGCGCCGCTTCCTCCCCCGCGCCTCGACGACCCCCCATCAAAGGCTCCCTGGCGCAATTCCTTCCGTTCACCGAATTGACTCTTCCGGTAAGCCCGGTAAGCCTTCGCCCATGCACAGCGCCACGATCTCCACGAAAGGCCAGTTGGTCATTCCAACCCGGTTTCGCAAAGCACTGCATCTTCAGGCCGGTGACAAGGTCTCGCTCACTCTGGAAGGCGACAAGTTGCTCCTTCAGCGCGAGCAGCCTAGGCGCGCCCGGTTGGTCGAGAAAAATGGACGCAAAGTCCTGGTGGCACCACCCGGCGCACCGCCCATGACGCCTGAAGTCGTCAAATCCCTGCTCGCCGACTTCCCGTGAGCCATCTGCTCGACGTGAACCTGCTTCTGGCCTGCGGGTGGAGTTCCCACGCCAGGCACACCGCCGCGCGTGCCTGGCTGGAGCGCCAGCCGGCCTTCACGGTCAGCTCGCTCACCGAAATTGGTTTCATCCGCGTCAGCATGACGCCGGCCTTTCGCGCCTCGTTTGCCGATGCCCAGACGGCACTGGCCGATATCACCTCCCGCAAACAGGCGCGCTGGGTGCCGGCGGACCTCCGTGCTGCCCGGCTCCCGGCCTTGACCAGCCATGCCCACGTGACCGACGCCTACTTCGTCGAACTCGCCCGCGCGCACCGTCTCAAGCTGGCGACTCTGGATGACGAGTTATGCAAGAAACCATGGGCCGCCGGCATCGCCGAGAACCCGCTCTGATCCGCGCCCATGGCCGGCGACTTCCCCTACGACGTTTTCCTCAGTCACAGCGCGAAGGACAAGGCGGCGGTGCGCCCGCGGGCGGAGCGGTTGCGGGCGGAGCGGCATTTTCAGCTCCTCTCAATCCTCAACTTTCAACTCTCAACTTCCCCCCGGCCCCTTCCGGTTTGGCGACCCGCTGAACAAGGAGCGCCGCTTCCTTCCCCTGCGCCTCCCCGGCCAGCTCTTCTACAGAACTCCGATACCCGTCTGTCTGTTGTTCGGTGAGGAAAAAGCGGTACGGGTAGCGCGGTCATGGCGCACGACTTCATCTACGGCGGCAATCCCGGCACCATCCAGATTCAGAGCCTCACCGTGGGGCAAAGCGACACCGTCTCCATTATCGGCGTCGGCTTCGAGGCGCCGGAGAGCGCTACCTCACCTTTTCTACGTCCAACGAAATCTTCGTGAATGAAGACCAAAAGAACAATAGGGCCAGGGCAACGGCATCCGCGTGGCCCACTCCCTCACCGCCACGGACACCACGGAGACCATCAACCTCTATCCGCAAAACGCCGGGGCAACGGCGGCCAGAACGTGCAGCGCGCCTGCTGGAACAGCCTCGACACCTGGATGACCAGCGACATCCCGACCGAAGCCCGCTGACGTTCCATCAACTGGGGCGTGCTGAAACTCATCCAACCCTGAGCGCGGATTGTTCAACAATTTTATGATGAAGCTGTTTCAAAAACTGTTCGCGCAGGGCAAGCCGGAGGAAGTCGCGGCGAACGTCGAGGCGAACGTCGAGGCGAACGTCGAGGCGAACGTCGAGGCGCTGCGGCAGGGGCGCTCGATGCTCGATTTCCTCGGCGAACAATCGAAGCGGCTGAATCGGACGCTTTCCAAAAGCGACCAGGCGCGAGTGGACGAATACTTCACCTCGGTGCGCGAGCTGGAGCAGCGGCTGCACAGCTCGGAGGAATGGGAGCACAAGCCCAAGCCCGTCGTCGCCGCGCAAGCACCGGGCATCCGGCGGCTCACGCGCGGCGAGTATGCGAACACGATGCGCAACCTTTTCGACATGCCGGGCCGCGCTATCGCACGACAGAAGGTCGTCCCCTGTCCCCGTGAGCGCCGCCGGCAAATTTCAATCCGGGAAGCAGCAGCAAAACGTCGAGCCTTGGCCCAGTTCGCTTGTCACCCCGATCTGGCCGCCGTGCGCTTCGACAAGCGTTTTCACGATGGCGAGGCCGAGGCCTGCGCCCCCGGCGGTGCGCGAGCGCGCTTTGTCCACGCGATGAAAGCGGTCGAAGAGGCGGGGCAGATGCGCGGGCGGAATGCCTTCGCCGGTGTCGGCGACGCGAAACACGAGGACGCCATCCGCTTTTTCCACAGTGAGTGCGACGCTCTCACCCGCGGGCGTGTGGCGGAGGGCGTTGCTCACGAGGTTGCCTAGGATTTGCTCGAACGCGATGGCGTCGGCGCTCCACGGCAGCGATTCCGGCGCGGCGAGGGTGAAGGCGACGCCCTTTTCCGCGGCCATGCGCGCGAAGCGGCCATGCACGGTGCGTGCGAGCGCAGCGGCATCGCACGCCGCGCGATGCACGAGGCCGTGGCCGGCATCGGCGGTGGCGAGCGCGAGGAGATTTTCGGAAAGGCGGGAGAGGCGTTCTATTTCCTCGCGGCAGCTCGTAAGCGCGGCGCGGTAGTCCTCTGCGCTGCGCTCGCGGCGCAGGGCGATGTCCATTTCGCCGCGCAGGATGGCGAGTGGCGTGCCCAGTTCGTGCGCGGCATCGCCGATGAAGCGGTGCTGCGCGGCTTGCAGCGCCTGCGATTCGCGCTGAAGCCGGTGCGCGGCGGCGAGCACGGCGGCACGCAGCGCGACGAGGAACAGCACGCCGAATCCCGCCAGCGCAGCAGTCATCACCCAGGTGAATCGCGACACCGCGCGCGCCGTATCCGGAAGCAGCAGGCCGGCCTGCGAGTAGCCGTGCAGCTTCACGCCGGCGGCCGTGCCGAGGCCGGTTTGAATCGGGTAAGTCACCAGCCGCATGGGCCGTCCGTCCGCGCTGGCGAAGTCGTGGGACGTCCATGAAGGGAAGCTTTCCGCGCGGCGCGCGCCGGGTGCGAGCGGCGTGTCTCGCGGCGAGTTGCCTGAGGCGGCGACGAGGCGGTCCTCGGAGTCGAAGACCTGTATGAAAATGTCGCGGTTATAATCCGCGTGATTTCGCGTGAGGATGTCGGCGAGTTCGTCCGGCCACTGCTTTATGTTTTCCCACTGCTCCGCGAGCGTCTCCCCGAGGTAGCGCGAGCGGTCGCGCAGGGCGAGGTCAAGGAAGGCGATCTGCACCTTCGCATCCGCGTCGAGGGTGCGCCCCACCCAGCTCCGCAGGAATACGCCGGTAAGCACGAGCAGCGCGCTGACGAGGAGCGCGAAGTAAAGCAGCAGGCGGCGTTCGTCGCGGTTCATTCGGAGGCGGGTTCGCGGAGCACATAGCCCGCGCCCCGCACCGTATGCACGAGAGCCGCGCTGCCAGCGTGGATTTTCTCGCGCAGGCGATACACGGTCACGTCCACGACGTTGCTCATGGCCTGTCTCTTATACACATCTCCGAGCCCACGAGACTAAGGCGAATCTCGT